>ERZ1026844.15-NODE-15-length-178796-cov-17.276484_pt1 | contig 178796 bp, 172 predicted proteins | sample MGYA00380152_ERZ1026844 | MGnify/ENA primary metagenome ERZ1026844 (study PRJEB33269, sample SAMEA4719788) | human gut metagenome | biome: human-associated habitat; feature: organic feature; material: feces | place: Cameroon | collected 2013-10 ... | reverse complement strand
AAATGCTGCCCAGCTTTTCTCCTTAGAAAAGTCCTCCTCGTCCCCAAGCTCACCCTTGGCGCCGTATATGCACGCTATAATCTCATCTCCTGACGCCTTCGCCTCGCCTGACCTTATCATTCCACAGAGCATATCCATGTCCAGCCCTTTTTCCTGTATTATTCGTGAATTCACAGCCAGCACATATCCAGATGCGGCGTAAGGCAACCCATACACGCCGCCGTGATACCGGCAGGAATCCGCCATATTGCCCCGCATTTCCGGCATTGTCATATCTATGGGCTGAAGCTCCTCTATATACTCCCAGCCAAGTGGAAAGGAATACATATCCGCCTTCTCGCCCCGCTCCCGCCGCGCCTCATAATCTGAGAAGGTCATGCTTTCCACCTCGAAATACACTCCCTTGTGTTTCTTTTCGAGGGTCGCAGCGGCCTTTTCCAGCCACGCTCCCATGCTTCCCTGATAAGATTTGAAGCCCACTATATGCCACAGGCTTATTATGCCCTGATAGCTCTCGGTGCTTTGCTGCCGGTACTGCTGTGTAAGGTTCCGCCTGTGGGCGGCTATATATCCCGGCGAAAGCACCATAAATGCGATAATTGCCAACGTCATTGCGGCGCATATTATCTTATCTCTGCTCTGCATATACAAATACCCCCTTATGATAAGCATATGCGGTCAGAGGAGAAAAAAAGAGCTCTGAATTTCTTCAGAGCCCTTAGCAAATATATCGTCCGGAAAATCATTACCGTGCAAACGCCCCTGACACGGCAATTATAAGACATAAGTTCGGTTTGTATTTTTGGAGGAAAAAACAATGAAGAAATCCTGTTTTATCCCGGACGACCGAATATATTCGCTTTATGCTATTATACTATCACTACATATTGTATTATGCAACACTATTTTTCCCAATAAATCAAGTGTTTACAGTTTAGTCGCATTTGCCATCGAAAACGGGGGTATATTCCCGCTTTGCAGAGTCCATTTTCTGTATGAACGCGTTTTCCAGGCCCAGTGAGAGGCAGTAGTCCACCGCCCTTTCATATTCCCGCCTGAGCAGCTTCCTGTTAAGAGGCGGTATCTTCTCCGCCTTATAGCAGGGCACATACTGGCTCATAAGTGAAACCGTTATATTCTTGGGGAAGTTTTCCGCTATGTATTTCAGCACCCGCCGCGTTTCGTCAACGGAACCCGGCAGCACAAGGTGACGTATTATCACGCCCTTATTGGCCAAGCCATCGCCGTCCAGCTCCAGCAGGCCTGTCTGGCGGAACATCTCCTGTACCGCCGGGGCAGCATATTCAAAGTAATTTTCCGTGCCGGAGTATTTCTTTGATACAGCTCCGCTTACATACTTAAGGTCCGGCAGGTATATATCCACCAGTCCATCCAGCATGCGCAGAGCTTCAAGCGTTTCGTAGCTGTTGGTGTTGTACACGACGGGTATGCTTAACCCCCTGTTTTTTGCCGCCCGTATGGCGTCCGCCAGCACAGGCACGAATGGCGCGGGTGATACGAGGTTAACGTTGTGAGCGCCCTTGCCCTGGAGGCGCAGCATGAGCCCGGCTATTCCCTCCGCATCGTACATCTTTCCTACGCTGCCGTTGCTGATATCGTAGTTCTGGCAGAACACGCACTTCAGATTGCAGCCGCAGAAGAATATTGCGCCCGAACCGCGCTTGCCGCTGATACACGGCTCCTCCCACATATGCAGCGCCGCCTTTGCCACATACGGAAAACAGGGCGCGTTGCACGCGCCCCTTTGTATATTTCTGTCTACGCCGCATTTACGCGGGCAAAGCACACAGCCTTCCTGCATCACTGCCGCTCCTTCTGATCTCCGGATTTCTTCTGTTCGCCGGCTTCCTTTGGTTCCTTGCGTTTTTTTATCTTGACCTCCGGAAACTTTATCTTTTTCTCTTTTTCTTCCGGCGGACAATGGACTATCTCGTAATCCGCGTCGTATACGCCGTCCTCATCGGGAGCCTTTTCGGCAGGCTTTTCCTTCTTATCCTTGTCCTTTTCGCAGCGTGACTCCTTAGCCGGTCCCAGTTCTATGGCGTTGGAAACGTATTTCTTTACGGTAAAGGTAAATATGGTCCCCTTGCCCAGCTCGCTCGCCACGGTAATGTTCTCATCGAGCTTTTCCATGATGTACTTGGCTATGGAAAGTCCCAGACCGGTGCCGCCCTCTCCCCGGGATTTATCCACCTTATAGAACCTCTCGAAAATATGGGGCAGATCTTTTTCCGGTATTCCGCAGCCGTTGTCCTGCACGCTGATTATGAGCCGTTCGCCGGAGCGGAGCTTTATCTTTATGCTGCCGCCTTCAGGGGTATAGCGCATGGCGTTATCTATAAGGATTACCAGCACCTGTTCTATCCTGTCCGGGTCCGTCAGGCCGTCTACAGTGTGGTCGCAATCCACATCGAGCTTTATGCCCTTACTTTGGGCCGTAGAGGCGTACCCCATTGCCACATCGTTTATAAGCTCTTCAAGGTTGACCCTTGAAAGCTCCATATATTCCGTGCCTGCCTGAAGCCTGCTGAGCGTAAGCATATCGGTAATAAGGCGGGACAGTCGCATCACTTCATGCAGCATTATCTTATAGTACCGATGCTTGTCCTCTTCGCTCTTGACCATGCCGTCTGCAAGGGGCTCTAGCAGGCCCCGTACCGCCGTAAGAGGCGTGCGCAGCTCGTGTGATATGTTGGCGACGTATTCACGGCGCATACGCTCCGTGCGCTCCATTTCAGTCATATCCTTGAACAGGCCGACGACACCGGTGCGCACTCCCTCGTCCGTATTCACCGGGGATACGCTTATCCAGAGCACTTTATCGCCCGACATCGGGTAGGTTATTACCTGAGATTCACCTGTATGGAATACCTCCTGGAACGTCTTCCAGACCATAGGATCCTTTATCAGATCCTCAGTCTTTTCCACATTGACTACGCCGAACATGCGCATGAGCGCCGCGTTGTAATGCGTTAGCTCGCCGCTGCCGTCAATTGCCGCAACGCCGTCCGAAAGGCTTTGCAGCACCTGATCCAGCTGTCCTTTCTCCATGCGCAGCTGATATATGGTACCGGATATGTTTTCACAGAGCGTGTTCAGCGCCCTGGCAAGAAGGCCGATCTCGCCGTCCTCGTTTTCATTTGCCCTTATGTCGAAATTGCCCTTTGACATCTCTATGGCGACCTCGGACATCTTGTGAAGCGGATCGGTATACAGGCTGAAGCGCCAGCTCATGAGCAGCAGCATTATGAGAACGCCCGCCAGCAGCGCCGTGTATATCAGCACGCGCATCGGGCGCATGTTCTCGCTTACTATTCGGACAGGCTGAAATATCAGCACACCGCCATATATATTGCCGCTGTCGTCGGTTATCGGCACGCCCGCGGACAGGGTATCGCCTATGCCCTTTATTGCAAGGGACTCGCTTTTTACCGTATCTCCGGAGATTATTTTATCCATAGTATCGGACAGCGTCGAATATACTTCCTGCTCATCATCGCCATTCGGCATATTAGCGGCAAGTATTATTTCCTTGTCCTTACTGAATACCAGAGTAGTGGAATCCGATGCTTCCACATATGACTGGGCAATGCGCAAAAATGCCTCGCGGCTTATATGGCCGTAGCCCAATTCGCGCACAAGGTCTGCGACGGTGCCCGCCTTAGGCACCATCTCCTCCAGCGTGATGTTCTCGTATATTTTTATTCCTACTACCCCGCAGCCCAGCGCCATGGCTATGGTGGTAAGCATCATCACCATTACCATGACTATAAGCAGCCGCCGGAAGAATACGCTCTTCATTATTTTCCGTCCTCTACCTCAAACTTGTAGCCGACGCCGTATATGGTCTTTATGCTCCAATTGAGGCCGGTATTGTCAAGCTTTGCGCGTATGCGCTTTATGTGTGTATCCACCGTCCTCGTCTCTCCCGCAAAGTCATAGCCCCACACGCGGTTAAGGAGCTGCTCGCGAGTGAATACCTGGCCTGGATTTGAAGCCAGCATGTAGAGTATTTCTATCTCTTTTGGTGTGCAGATTATATTTTTGCCCCTCAAGGTAACAGTATAGCTCTTTATATCTATGGTAAGCTCCTGATGGGTAACGCAGCCGTCATCGTGGGATTGCTGCTGCTCGGTCGTACGGCGCAACACCGCCTTTATGCGGGCAACTACCTCACGGGGACTGAAGGGTTTTACGATATAATCGTCGGCGCCCAGCTCGAGGCCCAATATGCGGTCTATCTCTTCGCCTTTTGCGGTAAGCATTATCACGGGTACGCGAGAGGTCTTGCGTATCTCACGGCACACGTCAAGACCGGACATCTCCGGCATCATGATATCCAGAACACAAAGCGCTATGTCGCTATCCAGCGCGTCTACTGCGGCCTTGCCATCGTAAACGTCCACCACCTCAAAGCCTTCGGATTTAAGATATATTCCAAGTGATTCGTGTACGACCTTGTCGTCATCAGCGATAAGTATCTTGTTTGCGCTCATGGTAAAATAAACCTCCGATGTCAATAATACATTAAGACGATTATAGCATAATATTGCCCGCTTTCATATTCACAGGCAGGCAATTTCACATATTTTTTATTGGCTATTGTCGGGTTTTACCGTAGAAAGGGTGAATGTGAAGGTAACCGTCCCATTCTCGCTCTTTACCCATATCCGTTCACCTAAAAGTTCAAGAACTTCATTAACAATAGAAAGGCCAAGACCGGTACCCTGCCCGGCATGGGCTTTATCCGCCTTATAGAACCTCTCGAACACGTGGTCTATGTCCTCGTCCGCGATGCTGCCCGGGTTGCTCACGCTTATGTAAAGGCTGTCCCCCTTTTTCTCGGCGGAGAACCGCAGCGTACCGCTGTATCCGTACTTTATAGCATTGTCAGTCAATGCCACAAGTACCTGCTCAGCCCTGTCCGGGTTGGTGTATACCTTGTATGGCTCCCCTATGTCTATCTCCACATTAAGTCCTTTTTCCCTTGCGGCAGAAACGTACCTGTCAGCTACATCCTCTATGAGCTCATTTATGCTTATGAACTGCTTTTTAAAGGCAATAGTTCCGGATTGCAGCCGGCTCAGCTCCAGAAGGTCGTCAATGAGCCGCGAAAGCCGCATGGATTCCCGCAGTATATAGCCGTAATATCTGGCTTTATCCTCGTCCTTCTTTACCAGTCCGTCGTTAAGGGCGTCCGCAAGCCCCCGAATAGAGGCTATGGGCGTGCGCAGCTCGTGAGAGACGTTGGCCACGTACTCAGTGCGGGTCTGCTCCAACCGGCTCGCCTCGGTGATATCGCGTATCAGCATTACGGCCCCCTCACCCCTGCCGCCATCGGTCAACGGCGTTATGGCTACGCGCAGTATCCGATCTCTGACCTTCAGCTCTTTTGATACAGTCTCCCCGCCGAGGACGCAGCCTATATCCTCCGCCGCCTGCCTATACGCCGGCAGTGCCGTTATGTCATCTGCATAGCTGCCGCCAAGCAGTCTCAATGCCGCTGAATTGGTCTTGATTATCTTTCCTTCGGCATCTATTGCGATTATACCCTCTCCTATACCGTTTATCACGGCGTGTAATCGGTTTTTCTCCAGCGTAAGGTCGCTTATGGTAGCTGAAAGAGCCGCAGACAAATGATTGAGGGACCTGCCCAGCTGCACCAGCTCGTCCGTGCCCTCCTCCTCCGCCTTTGCGGTAAAGTTGCCGCCCGCCATGGCATTGGCGGTCACGTTCATCTGACGTATGGGCCGCACTATGCTCCTCGAGCCAAGATACGCGGGCAGGATCATTATAAGGCTGGAGGCGATCATGCTTATTATCAGAGCATATATGAGGCTTCCCATGGCAGCGTTCAGTTCATTGAGCGGCTTTACAAGAAATAACGCACCTATGACGTTGCCGAAACGGCTCACCACCGGCTCGCCTATTAAAACGCCCGCGTGGTTCTTTGTGTTGGGCGAGTATACGCTTTCCCCCTTCAGCACGTTTTGCAGAAGGCCGGCTATGGCATCCTTATTGACGGTGCTGTCCTCACTTGCGGGATATGCGAACAGATCGCCGCATGCGTCGTATGCGTACATCGAAGCGTCCCATACCTTAAAGCCGCGGCCTATGGAGCGCTCATAGGTTTCCTTTGTGATCAGGCCCTGAAGATATTCCGCCGTGATATTCGCCAGATATTCAGCACGCGGCCTAAGCTCCTTCGCCTTTATTCCGCTGAATACCCTGCCGCCAGAATAGTAAAACGCCGCCGTGGTCAGCACAGCGCTGAGCAATACAGAGAGCAGTATTATTACCACTATGCGCCGGAGTATGGTATCCTTGAACACTGTCAGCAGACCTCGAACTTATAGCCCACGCCGTAGACTGTCTTGATGCTCCAGGGAAGCTCCTCATCGGGCAGCTTCTGGCGTATGCGCTTTATCTGGGTATCCACTGCGCGTGTATCCCCAAAGAAATCATAGCCCCATACTTTGGACAGAATATGCTCTCTGTCGAATACTCTCCCGGGATTAGACGCAAGGAGGTAGAGTATCTCGACCTCCTTTGGCGTAAAGGGTATGCTTTCGCCGTTTATGCGAACATCGTAATTTGCGATATTTATCTCGAGACCGGGACGGCGTATGACCTGTGACTGCACCCCTCCATCGGTATTGAAACGCCTGAGTACGGCTTTTATCCTCGCTACCACCTCTCTGGCTGAGAACGGCTTTACGATATAATCGTCTGCTCCCAGCTCAAGTCCTACTATGCGTTCTATTTCCTCTCCCTTTGCGGTGAGCATTATTATAGGCGTGCGGCTCTTGGCGCGTATTTCCCTGCAAACCTCTGTGCCGCTCTTTTTAGGCATCATCAGGTCGAGTATTACAAGGTCAGGCTTCTTGCTATCAAACATTTGAAGCGCCTGTTCTCCGTCGTATGCGGAGCAATATGTAAAGCCCTCGTTCTCGAGGTACACGCCAAGCGTCTCATGTATCATGGGCTGGTCGTCACATATGAGAATCTCTTTTCCGTTTGCCATACAGTCATCTCCCGAAAATCAACTTGTATCTATGTTAAGTATAGCCTTCCCGCCGCCAATGGCAATGTTTTCAGGAATAATGACATAATTGTACTCAATTCGGACAAATTATGGTGCGGGTTTTAGCTCTTATATATAAAGCTGAACCCGCTTTCACCCATGGCGTCTTCAAACACTTTCACAAGCTTATCTCCGTACACGCCGAGACTGTTCTTCATCTCATCGCCGTTAAAGAGGATTATTATGGAGTCATCCGTAAAGAACTCACTCAGGCAGTCGTACAGCGCGTCAAGATTGCGGCCGTAGTATTCAGGAAGCCGTAGCACCCTGCTCAGATAGTCATGAGCAGACTCAAAGTCCCTCATGCATTTTCCGTCAAGTATTATTATCTCCATAGCTACTCCTCCCCGTAAAGAAGCTCGAAGGACTTATAGTGATCGCCAGTATAGTATATAAGGCCGTCGTTGGAAAATACTATGCGCTTTGCCCCCCGCGATGACCTGCCCATGGTATCTATGTCGCACTCTGTATACCTGCGCCCCTCCGCTTCCGGGAGCAAGCCTTCGTAATTGCCGAATCTGTCCCCGCCAATGCTGCGGCCGGGTGCGTAAGGCTCAAGGCTGCCGCCCTCCCAGCCCAGTTTTTTGGCTTCGCTCTTTTTAATGAAGTTTTTGGGCAGCTTTCCGTAGGTATGTATATACAGCGCTACATCTTCCTTTGATGTGTATTCGCCGTCTTCGTCTATCGCCGTCTGTTCCAGTTCAGCCGTCTCTTCGGGCGGCTCGCTTTTGTCTGCCTGCGGCAAAGCTTCCGAGGTTTCGGCCGGTTGTACGGATTCGTATGTCTGCTGAGCTTCGGGTATGTCCGTTCCAAGAAGGGAATTTATCAGTCCCGCCGGGGTAAGCCTGCCCGTAAGCAGCAGCACGGCGGCAAGCGCCACAGCTGCTATGAGCAATATCTGCCGTTTACTGAGTTTTTTCCTACTGCCTTTATTTCTGTCCATATTCTTCCCCGATTTTCTGTTTGAATCAAGTATACCATATAAAGCGGAAGCTGTTCACACTTTATTCCAAAGTTTACTGTGTCGTATTCTGCCTGTATATGCTATAATGAACGCATGATGAACAAAAGTTTTAAAAAAGTTATAAATATCGCTATGGCGCTGCTTACGGCAGCCCTTATTTGCGGCTGCGAAAGCATCATGCCTTCCTCCTCATCAGGCCAGCTCTGCGTAAACGAGGTGGTCACTTCCAACTCATATTCTCTGGTGGACCAAAAGCTTGGCAGTCCTGACTGGATAGAACTGTACAACCCCACCTCCAAGCCCATAGACCTCGAGGGCTACGGGCTTACCGATAACATAAAGAATCCTCATAAATATACATTCCCTTCTGTTACCATACCTGCGGGGGGCTATCTCATCGTATATGCCTCAAAGTATGAGGGCGATTCCATGTGTACAGGCTTCGGCCTTTCCAAAAGCGGCGACATGCTGTACCTTGTAGACCCATATTACAACGTAATGCAGCAGCTCGAGATACCCGAACTGGTGACGGACGTTTCTTATGCCCGCGCAGCCGATGGCAACTACGGCTATTGCAGTACGCCTACTCCCGGCGAGGCAAACGGCGAGGACATATTTCTGTCCGTTCATGATGGAGGCAAGGCAGATTCTGACGAAAGCGCCCTTGCCATAACCGAGGTCATGCCAAAGAACACCTCAACCCTTGCTTCCGAAGACGGCAGATATTACCCATGGGCCGAGATAAAAAACACATCCGACAAAGAAGTGCTGATGTCCGATTACTACCTTTCGGATTCAGTCGGCGAGCCTTCAAAATATCGTCTCCCCGGTGTCACCCTCGGTGCGGGCGAATACGCCATAGTCTTCTTTTCCGGCAAGGAGGACTCCGATTCGGGCGAGATACACGCATCCTTCAGGCTGGGCAAGGGCGATTCCGCACTGCTGCTCTCCAACGGAATGGGAAGTGTGATATCCATGTTCAACTGGACAAACCCGGTCTACCCCGGCATATCGGTGGTCGCGCCTGATACCTACTGCGCCTTCCCCACCCCCGGTCAGGACAATTCTCAGGAGACCCTGCCCTCGCTGACCCTTTCAGCTATGGACGGCAGCGATCCCATACATATAAACGAGGTGCTCAAGTTCAACGAGTACAGCATTCGCGACTGCTTCGGCGACCGTTCACCATGGGTAGAGCTATACAACTCATCAGACAGCGCGGCGTCGCTTTCGGGCTGCTTCCTGAGCGATGACTCTGACGACCCGTTCAAATGGGCGTTCCCGGAGGTCTCCATAGAACCCAAGGGATACCTTATAGTGTTCCTCTCCGGCAAAAACCAGACCGAAGGCGAGCTTCACACCTCCTTCACCCTCTCCAAGAGGGAGTACGAGCTGATGTTCCTCTCCTCGGACGCCATGCGCTATGAAAGCATACAGCTTGATCCCAAGCTGGGCGATAACGTATCAGTCGGCATATCCGCCGACGGTTCTCTCAGGTATTACTCCAGCCCCACCCCCGGCGGCCCCAATACTACGCACGAGTTTGGATCGCCTGACGAAGCTGCCATAACCACAGATATGTCCGGCGTATATATAAGCGAGGTCTCTGCCGTAAAAGCCGCAAAGAGCAGGGATACCGACTGGATAGAGCTCCACAACGCCTCGGGATCTTCCGTAAACCTCGAGGGTTGGCACCTGACAGACGACGCCAACGACATGAAGAAGTTCACATTTCCTTCTTTTAAGCTGCCGGCCGGAGAATACGCCTCCATAGCCGCTTCCACCTCGGCAAAATCGGGCGTTTCGGCGCCCTTTAACATATCCGCTTCCGGCGATACGCTGATACTCACCGACGGTGACGGCAACATCAGGGATGTGTTTTCAACCGGCGCACTTAGCCTGGGCGTCACATCGGGCCGCACTGTAAACAGCCCGGAGCGGGTATTCTTCACCACCTCAACCAAAAGCGCCGCCAATCCCTCAACATATTACAGCAGCTATGCCGACGCTCCCATCTTTTCCGACAGGGCGCTGTACCACAGCGCCGCCTTTGAACTGACGCTGTCAAGCCTTACGCCAAACGCTGAAATATATTACACTACAGACGGCAGCAAGCCCACAACGGCTTCCCCGGTGTATTCAGAGCCGATCAGGATATCGTCTAACACAGTCATAAAGGCCATCTCTGCCGCAGATGGCCTTATAAAGAGCGATATTGCCGCCGCCACTTATCTTTTCGAGGAAAAGCACACCGTGCCGGTGGTCTGCCTCTCCATTGGCAAGGAATCCTTTGATGAGGTCTACTCCGTTACCGACCGCTGGAAGAAGGTGGAGCGCGAGGGCTTCTGCGAGTATTACGAGCCGGACGGCACGCTGGGCGTGGAGTTCCCCTGTGGCCTTCGGGTCAACGGCGCTTCTACGCTGAACATGCGGCAAAAGTCCATGTCCATATTTCTTCGGGGTGGCTACGGCCAGAGCTCCACGAAATACAACTTCTTCCCCGGCAACGAAGTTACCGAATATACCTCTCTTGCGGTACGCAACTCCGGGCAGGACGCGTCAAAGGCGCGTATTCGGGATTCCTTCTTCAGCAAATGCGTGGAAGGATTAAATATCGATAACATAAAGACCCGCTCCGTAGTGGTATACATCAACGGTCAGTACTGGGGCCTGTACGACCTTAACGAAAACCAGAACGAGGATTATCTCGCCACACACTATGGCATCGATCCTTCCACCGCCAACATCATCCGCCGAAACGAGACCCCCCTTGCGGGCGACAGGGCTGACTTCAAGCGCGTGCGCAATTACGCCCTTACGGGAGACATATCCGGCAGCGCAAAATATGAGGAGCTGTGCCAGTGGGTAGATGTGGACTACTTCATGGATTACCTCATCGCTCAGACTTATTTTGCAAACGGCGACATGTTCAACCAAAAATACTGGCGCACTACCGACTACAAGATAAAATGGCGGCCTATATACTACGATCTTGACCTTGCCCTCGGCTCCTCCAGCCCCACGCGGAACGTGCTGCCCAGCTACTTTAACGCGGAGGGCGTGCCCTCTCAGGACGGCTCTCTAACCAACATGGACATATATGTGGGCCTTCGCAAAAACCGCTCATGGTGCGAGAAATTCGGCGAGAGATACGTATATGTGGTGTACAATTACTTCACGCCCGAAAAGGTCACGACCATACTCGACGACATGGTAAAGACCATGGAGCCCGAAATGGCACGTCACATAAAGCGCTGGGGCATCCCCTCCAGCATGTCCGCATGGAAGAGCAGCGTATCCGACCTGCGCGGCTGCCTGCAAAAGCGTACCGACTACGCTCTCTCCTCCTTACAGAAGGAATTCGGCTTTTCCAACGCCCAGATGGAGCAATGGAAGGCAAACGCCACGGCTCAGCCGGAGGCAGAAGCCGCCGGATAGCGGCAAAAAGTCAATAAAAAACCGCCGGTTAGCACCGACGGTTTTTTGATTTAAGCCTTAGAGGCTTTTATCCTCCACATAGAGGCTAAGTACCTTGTTTGGATCTGCCGGGGCGGCCGCGGGAGCGGCGCTCTTGCCCTCCTTGGCTTCCTTGCGGGCCTCGAAGAACTTGGGCGCTACCTTGGGGAACAGCGCGTAGCTCAGTACGTCCTCTTCCTGCTCGTAGTAGCCAAGCTCCTTCACTTCCTTCTCATACTTATCCAACTCGGGCTCCAGCAGATCGGCCGGACGGCAGGTGATAACTTCCTTGTCGCCAATGGCCTTGCGGCGGACTTCCTCGTTTACATCTCCGGGCAGCGCGCCGTATTCGCCGGCAAGCAGAGCCTTGGAATTCTGTGGGAAGGTCTTATAGCGGCCCATCAGTACGTTAAACACGGCCTGTGTGCCGACTATCTGACTGGTAGGAGTTACAAGGGGAGGATAGCCGAAGTCCTTGCGGACGATCGGGATCTCCTCAAGAACGTCATAGTACTTGTCTTCCCTGCCCGCTTCCTTGAGCTGGCTGATGAGATTGGAAAGCATTCCGCCAGGAACCTGATAGACCAGAGTGTTGGTATCCACCCGGAGCACCTTGGGGTCGAGTATGCCTTCCTTCATCATCCTTTCGGCTACGCCGCGGAAGTGCTTTGCGGCCTCCGCCAGCTTGCCGAGATCCAGCCCGGTGTCATTCTCGGTGCCCTTGAGTGTGGCCACCAGAGACTCCGTGGCGGGCTGTGAGGTTCCGTTTGCAAAGGGAGACAGCGCGCAGTCCACGATATCCACGCCCGCCTGCATGGCCATGAGGTAAGTCATGTCGCCGGTGCCGGTGGTGTTGTGGGTGTGCAGGTGTATGGGCACGTCCACCTCGGACTTGAGCCGCTTGATGAGCGAATATGCGTCATAGGGCAGCAGCAGGTTTGCCATATCCTTTATGCAGATATTGTCCGCGCCCATCTGAACCAGCTCCTTTGCCAGCTTTACAAAGTAATCCTCGTTATGCACGGGGCTCATGGTGTAGCTTATGGCAGGCTCGCATATTCCGCCGTACTTCTTGGTGTATTTGATTGCGGCTTCCAGATTTCGCACATCGTTGAGCGCATCGAATATGCGAATGACGTCAATGCCGTTCTCGATCGCCTTGCGGCAGAACTGCTCTACGACATCGTCCGCATAGTGCTTATAGCCAAGTATGTTCTGACCGCGGAAAAGCATCTGCAGCTTGGTGTTGGGCAGGGCCTTCTTCAGCTTGCGGAGACGCTCCCACGGATCCTCGTTCAGGAAGCGCAGGCAGGCGTCAAATGTAGCGCCGCCCCAGCACTCCAGAGAATAATAGCCAATGCTGTCCAGTATTTCGCAGGCGGGGAGCATATCCTCTGTGCGCATACGAGTAGCGGCCTGAGACTGGTGCGCATCGCGCAGTATGGTATCGGTTATCATCAGTTTTTTAGCCATGGTGCAATACCTCCTATTACATGAACAGGGCAAGGAACACACCGGCAGCGATAGCGGAGCCGATAACACCGGCGACATTGGGGCCCATGGCGTGCATGAGCAGGAAGTTGCCGGGCTTTTCCTTCTGACCAACTATCTGAGATACGCGGGCAGCCATGGGAACGGCGGAAACGCCAGCGGAGCCGATCAGAGGGTTGATGGGATCCTTGCTGAGCTTGTTCATTATCTTTGCAACTATTACGCCGCCGGCGGTGCCGAAAGCGAAAGCGCAAACGCCCATAAGCAGTATGCCGAGGGTCTTGCCGGTGAGGAAGGTCTCAGCGGTGGCGGTAGCGCCTACCGAGATGCCGAGGAATATGGTTACGATATTCATCAGCTCGTTCTGGGCGGTCTTGGAGAGGCGGTCGGTAACGCCGCTCTCGCGGAACAGGTTACCCAGCATAAGCAGGCCGATAAGCGGCGCCGCGGAAGGCAACATGAAGGATACGAATATGGTGACCATGATGGGGAATATTATCTTTTCCTTCTGGGATACCGGCCTCAGCTGCTTCATCTCTATCCGGCGCTCTTCCTTTGTCGTCAGCGCCTTCATTATAGGGGGCTGTATGACAGGAACCAGCGCCATGTAAGAATAAGCCGCGACGGCGATAGGGCCGAGAAGATAAGGAGCGAGCCTCAGGGTAACGTAGATCGCCGTAGGGCCGTCTGCGCCGCCGATTATGCCTATGGAGCCTGCTTCAGCATTGCTGAAGCCAAGGAGCTTAGCGCCTATAAAAGCGACGAAGATGCCGAACTGCGCTCCCGCGCCCATAAGCAGGCTCTTGGGGTTGGCGATCAGGGGACCGAAGTCTGTCATTGCTCCCACGCCCATGAATATCAACGAGGGGTATATGCCGAGCTTTACGCCCAGATACAGGTAGTCTATAAGGCCCGCGCCGTGACCCAGCTCCGCCCAGTTTATGGCGGTAGCGCCATCTACCACCTTTAGAAAATAGTCGGGATGGAACATATTAGCGCCGGGAAGGTTGGTAAGCAGCATACCGAATGCGATAGGCACCAACAGCAGAGGCTCGAACCCCTTTACAATAGCCAGGTACAGCAGAACGCAGGAAATGGCTATCATTATAAGACACCTGGGATCGGCTATCAGATAGGCAAAGCCGGTGGTATCTATAAAGTTGGAAAATACATCTGCAAAAGTCATCTGCGATCTCCTTTCTTAAGTTTGTTTCCCTTAAAAGGAGATCAGCCTATAACAACGAGAACATCGCCGGAGTTTACAGTAGAGCCCTTGGTTACGTTGATGGCGGTGACCTTGCCCGCTGCGCCGGCAAAAATCTCGTTCTCCATCTTCATCGCCTCGAGCATTATGACTACGGTATTGGCTTCGACCATATCGCCGACCTTTACCTTTATGTCAAGAATGTTGCCGGGCATGGGCGCGGTAACGCTTGTAGCGCCTGCCGCAACGGGGGCGGCGGCAGCAGGGGCGGGTGCGGGAGCGGCTGCCTGAACGGGAGCTGCGGGAGCCGCGCCGGCGGCTATTTCTTCGACTTCGACTTCATAGGGAGTGCCGTTTACATTTACGTGAAACTTACGCATTGTTTTGATTTCCTCCGTCAATAATCAATAATCTCAATCAATTTGGTAGAATGGCTTATGCTCTTTTGATGCTGTGGATCCTGAGCCCTTCAGGCTCGTTACCCATGTAGGTAGCGATAGCCGCAGCTATGGCAGCGTCAAAGGCCTTTCTATCGGATATGCCGGCCGCAGGCGCCGCCGCCACAGGCGCGGCCTTGGCCTGCTCTGCGCCCTTGCCCTTGCCTATCACCGCGCTCATGAGCTTAGTAAGCAATATCAGCATTATAAGTCCTACAAACACAGTGCCCATACCGAGTACCATCACTAATGCCGAGCTGATGTTTTCCAATGTATTGCTCCTCCCTTCTTTTTATTATCAAAATGCTCTTAATAATAATTGAAAAGTCATAAAAACTGCTTATAGTTTTTATGGTTATTCTATGGGGTCTAATCCCGCCCCATTGTGTTTAATAATACACTATCGATTTGTTTTTGGCAACATAAAAACGGCATTCAGGTAAAAAAAACCGTAAAAATGCCGTTAAACTATAATTTATCATTATATATTCAGGCCTTGTTATTGTTCCCGCATAAGAGAATCAAGTTCGCCTTCCGTAAGGTAACGCCATTGTCCTCCTTTAAGCCCTCCCAGCGTTATGGAACCCTCTTTTATTCTTCTGAGCAGCATAACCTCACGGCCTACGGCGGAAAGCATGCGACGCACCTGTCGGTTCCTGCCCTCGTGTATGGTTATGTCAAAGGCCGTCCTGCCCTGTGAATACTCTATATTTTCTATTTTTGCAGGGGCAGTCAATCCATCCTCAAGGGCTACCCCCTTTTCGAGCCGCTCTTTGTCGCTGCCGGTAAGACTGCCGGTGCATACCACATGGTAAGTCTTTTCCACAGTGAACTTCGGGTGCATCATCTTATATGCAAGGTCGCCGTCGTTTGTAAGTATGATGAGCCCTTCCGAATCGTAATCCAACCTGCCCACGTTATAAAGCCTGTAGGGCAGCTCCTTTACATAGTCCACCACGGTCCTTCTGCCCTCGGGGTCGCTGGAGGTGCATACCACGCCCTGTGGCTTATTCAGCACTATGGCTACTCTTGCGGTCTTTCCGCATACCGGATTGCCGTCAAACAGCACCTCATCGCCATCTTCCACCGTGCAGCCTATCACGGCTGTATTGCCGTTGACCTTCACGCGGCCCTCAGCTATGTATTCCTCACACTTTCTCCTTGAAGCTATCCCGGCGTCCGCCATGAACTTCTGTAAACGCATTTTTACCCCCACAAAGGCGCATGGCTTACGCCGTAAAGCACCTCATCAGTTTGTCAAAGTAGAAGCGTATGCCTACGCCCGGCATGTCCTTTGCCGAGAGCAGAGGGCATGTGCAAAGCAGCGCGCCGTCATCCAATACCTCTACGCATCCAAGCTCTGTTCCTTCGGCTATAGGCGTATGGAGCCCTTCTTTTAATATTACCCTGGTGCGGTATGACGCGCTTTCGCCTTTCCTTACAGGTACTATTATATCTTCACCGGCCTTCAGTTCCAATATGTTTTTTTCTCCTCCTGCAACGTCCACCCCGGCAATTGTATTTCCCGCCTTTACCATAGTGGCTGTCTCGTAGTTTTCAAAGGCATAGTTCATCATGGCCTTAGCGTCGTCGAACATTCCGGGGCAATTGAGCACCACGCCTATTACCTCCATTCCGTTCCGTTCTGCGGAAAATACCAGGCATTTGCCTGCTATCTTTGTATAGCCTGTCTTTACTCCGCTTCCCCCGTCGTATTCCCATAGTATCCTGTTTTTGTTTTTGAAGGTGCGCGGCTTTGCCCCGGTTTCAGCCCTGTAATACTGTGTAGATACTATCTCCCGAAACACAGGGCTTTTCATGGCTACTGCGGTTATGCGGGCAAGATCGTAAGCTGTGGTATAGTGGTTCTCATCGTGCAGTCCGTTTGGCGTTACGAAATTAGTGTTCAAAGCGCCTATGCTTTTTGCCCGGGCGTTCATCATCTCGGCAAACTTATTGGTCCCTTTGCCTATATGTACCGCTATTGCCACCGCCGCATCGTTGCCTGAGGAAAGCATAAGGCCGTACAAAAGATCCTTCAGGCTTATCTTTTCCTCATAATCGAGATATATACTGGAGCCCTCCGTGCCATAGGCGGAAGCGTCCGTTTCCACTATATCGTTTAAATTGCCGTTTTCTATTGCCAGCAACGCGGTCATTATCTTTGTGGTGCTGGCCATTGGCAGCTTTTCATGTGCGTTTTTCGCATACAGTACCTTGCCGGTCCGGCTCTCGATGAGTACGGCTCCCTTAGCAGACACGTCCAGCCCTTCGGCTGATGCGCTGCCGAAAGTCAGCAGTATTACAGCAGCTATACACAGCGCAGGCAGTCTTAAAAGCCCGGCCTTCATTCCTGTTCGCTCTCAGAGGCGCAGGGCTTTGTTCTGGCTATGGCCTGCTCTACGGTTTCTATTATTTCGGGCAGTATCTCCACCGCCCTGTCAAACGTGGTATCGTAATCCGCGGGCATCACCTTTACGCTGCCGTTGTTCACTGACAAAAACGCCATAGGGGTTATGGTCATGCCGGCGACCGCGGCACCGGTAAAGGGATATCTCGTACACTCCCCCATCTCATCGCTGCTCTTTTGTATTGGAGTACGCTCAGTCTTTTGACCGTATTCCCCGCCGCCGGATATAAAGCCCATGGACAGCCTGGATACGGGTAATATCATCGTCTCTCCAGCAGTAAGTATCGGTTTTCCGATTACGGTGTTAACGTCCACCATTTCTTTGAGCTGCTCCATGGTGGTCCTCATTATGTTTTCAACAGGGTGCATTTTGATATTTCTCCTCCCGTTTGGTTTTACCTCGCCGCTTTGCTTCGGCAAATATAATCTGCGCCGGGATTATTTGGGCTATCCCTTCCAAATTTATGCAAAAGGCGTTTCGCTCAAGGGCAGGCCGTATATCAACGCATATATCTCTGGCGCCGGATAGGGCGCAAGCTGTCAGCCCGAGTTCACGCATTATCACCGCTATTATAACCGTCTTTGCCCCATCGCCGGCCATGCCAAATTCACCCATTATATACAGGCGCCTTATAATAATTCCCTTTCTTATCGACGGTAATATACTGCCGCCCCGCCTTTGCCGTTTGAGCTTTATCCTTCTGCCGTTTATCCGTATATCCGCCTCCAACGGCAGCCAGACCGCAAGCGCGTCCGCCTTTATTCTTATTGTACCAAGCACGCATATATCGGCCTGTACCTCCCCAAAACGCGGCTTTACCCTCGCCCTGGCATTTATCTCCACAGGGCATACGAGTGCGGCGCAAAGCATTATAAGAATCGCAGCAAACAAAAAAAGGACTACTTTCATAGCCCTTAGTATTGTTTGCTTTGGTAAAAATTATGAAGGCTTTTCCTCGCCGCCCTCGGCTTCTATGGCAAATGCGCCGTATTCAGGCAGCTCCTCGATGGAGTGTAACCCAAACTGCCGCAAAAAGGCGTCCGTAGTGCCAAACATCATAGGCCGCCCCACGGAATCCCTGCGGCCCAGCTCCCGTATGAGCCCCAGCTTCAATAGCTGGCTCACGGAATAATCGCATCTTACCCCTCGGACGGCCTCTATATCCGCCCTTGTGACAGGCTGCTTGTATGCCACTATGGAAAGCGTCTCCAGCATGGCCTGAGTAAAACTCTTAGTCTGGGCAGGCTGAAGCAGCTCTTCAACGTAGCTGGCGTATTTTTTGTTGGATACAAGCTGTACCGTGTCGTCGGTTATGTATAGCTGTATGCCTCGCTCCTCCTGGCGATACTGCTTTTCCATGTTGTGTATTATCGCGTTCATCTCTATGCCTGTTATATCCAGCGCACGCTGGAGCTGTACCAGCGACACCGGTTCTCCGGACACAAAGAGTATGCACTCAATTGCCGAATAGCGTTCGTCCTGCATCGTTTGCTTTTCCTTTTACTGTTCGTCCATGTACTCCGCGTCCTCGTCGTTTTCCCGGAGTTCTTTGGCGGTTATTGTTATCTTTTCGTAAGGCCTTGGCTGCTTTATGCTTATCTCACCTCTCATGAGCATATCGAGCAGCGCCATGAAGGTAACTATCATCTCCATCTTTGGTGCATCGTCCTCAAACAGCTCCTCAAAGGGCACGCTGACCTTGTCTCTCAGTACGTCACGTATTTTTACCAGCTGCCGTCGTATTGTGAAGCGGTCATCCATTACCTCCTGAGAGTTTATCTCCCGCTGTTTTTCCTCCCTGCGCTTGTCCATAAGCTCAGCAAAGGCGTCAAACAGACTCTGAACTGAGGATTCCTCCAAGATTATCTCCTGGGGCGGGAGCACAAACTCCTCCGGCAGCTTTGCATATATGCCCCGCGCCCCGTCCAGAAGCGAACGGAGCTTCTCACCCGTTTCTTTTGCCGCCCTGTATTCACGCAGCTGGCGTATGAGGGCATCGGCGGGATCCTCTTCCTCGGTGTTTTCCTTCGGGGGCTTCGGCAGAAGCGACCGGGATTTTATATACACCAGCGTCGCCGCCATGGTAAGGAATTCGCTGGCGGTATCCATATCCAGCGTGTCTATCTGACCCATGTATTCAAGGTACTGGGCGGTTATCTCGGATATGAAAATATCCTTGATATCCACCTCTGCCTGCTCAATGAGGTGAAGCAGCAGATCCAGAGGCCCTTGGAATTCTTTAAGGTTTACCTCGTATGCCATGTTACATCAGCCCTAACAGGCCGTATATGGCTGCACATATGTTCATCATTCCGGACATCAGGAAGTTCACTGCGGATGACATAATGCCGTCCAGCCAGTTGGTCATAAGCAGCACTATAAGTATCACAAAGCCGTACTTCTGCAGGAACATAAACGGCTTTGGACCGATGCTGCGCATAAAAAGGCAGGAGGCCACATGGAAGCCGTCGAGGGGCGGTATAGGCAGTATGTTGAACACGCAGAGGCCCAGATTTATAAAGTAGAAATAATAGAATATGGTGTTGAGGGCGGCGTTGCCGGCCTTGCCTGCCACCATCAGGCCAAAAAATATGAGCATGGTAACAAAAGCCAGCACGAGGTTCATAGCCACGCCTGCCAGAGATACTATTATCTCGTCCCTTCTTGGGTGCTTGAAGTTGCGTGTGCTTACGGGCACAGGCTTTGCCCAGCCGAAGCGCACCAGCATCATCATTATGAGTCCTATCAGGTCAATATGGGCAAGGGGATTCAGCGTCATTCTGCCCAAATTGTAAGCGGTAGGATCCCCCAGCTTATATGCGGCATAGGCATGAGCCCACTCATGGAAGGCCAGAGCCACTAAAATGGCCGGCATCCTGTAAAGCAGCTCCATTACATAGGAGCCGAGGGAGCCAGATATTCCGTTTGCGATACTGTTAAGCAATTGCATTTCTCCTATCACAATAGTTGGTTTTATTATACGCTATTGCTCAAAAGTATGCAACCGCAGAGCCTTCAGGCATGCAGCCATTCACAAAGTATCCGCCCTACATAGTGCGCTGTGCCCGCGCGGGGTATATCAGCCGAGGATACCAGTTCCACCTTGGCTATTTGCTCGCCGTCAAGGCTGTAGGTGATGCTGCCCAGCACGTCGTTTTTTGATACCGGCGCTTCCAGCATATCCGGTATGTCTTTATCTGATTGCAGCTCGGCGTTTTTCGGCAGCAGGCACACAACCCCTTCTCTCGCTGTAAGCTCTGCTACGGAAGCTGTTCCGTTTTTTACCTCAACCGCCGCGATGCGCTCGCCCTGTTTTGCCACCGTCTTTATATCGTATGCGGCGAAAGCATATTCCAGCATCGCCTTTGCCTTAGCCGCCCTTTCAGATGATTTTTTAGCACCTATCACGGCGCAGATAAAAGCGGCGCTCCCGCGCTTCGCTGAAAATATGCCGCAGTATCCGGCCTCGGCCGATGAGCCGGTAGCTACGCCGTTTGTACCCACGCAGCTCTTTATAAGCTTATTTGAGCTTGCAAGCTCCGTTGTCCTGCCGTCCTCATGCTGTATGCTGTCGTAGAATATGCCGCTGTACAACGAAAAGCATTCGCTCGTGCTCAGTTTGCCGCCGATCCTTACAAGATCATCGGCTGAAAGCCTGACACTGCCGTTGGCTATTTCTCCGCTTTCCGCCTGTATGCCCATGCTATTCAGCTTTTCTGCCGCTGCCATTGCGCAGGCCTCTATGGATCCGTATGCCGCCTCGCCCAAGGCATATATGGCGTCCCCCGCGCATATCACCGCCGCCGCTTTCAGGAGCATGGATACCTCGGCGTTCTCGTATGCGTCCAGGAAAGCGGTGGGACCCGGTACCCTTGCCGCCTCGCGGCTGACGGTGACTTTATCCGTAAGCGCCAGCCCGCCGCCGTCTATTTTATCGCAGGCGGCCAGCAGCAGCGGCAACCGCCCCAGACCTCCCACCTCCAGCCTTTCGGCCGAATTGTATTCAATTATGCTCTGACCATCCTGGCTGCACAGCACAGCCGCCTTCATGCCGGATACGTCCACCGGATATTCCTCACCGTATGCCGCTCCAAAGCTTATGAGCAGTACCACAGCCAACAGCGTCCCCGCCAACCTTTTACCCATAAAAAGACCTCCTTTGCCGTTATTTAATAATATTAGGCAAAGGGGGCCATTATTGCGCCATGTATTAAATTTTTACTGTATTTCCTTCAGGAAGGAGGTACCTGTTCTCCAGGATTCGCCTGTTATATACTCATATACGGTACAGCCTATATCGGCAAAGGTCTCTCGTGTGCCTATTGTCACGCCTTCCTTAAGCTTTTTACCATACACCAGTATAGGTATATACTCCCGGGTATGGTCAGTTCCGGGGAAAGTGGGATCGCAGCCATGGTCGGCAGTAACTATGAGTATATCCTCGTCGGTCATCGCACCCATTATCTCCGGCAGCTTGCTGTCAAAATACTCCAGAGCCTTGCCGTAGCCCTCTACGTCGTTGCGGTGTCCGTACAGCGCATCGGTATCCACCAGATTGGTAAATATGAAGCTACCAATGCCATTTTTCAGAAACTCTATGGTGGCCTCAATGCCTGCCGGGTTGTTGGTGGTATGATTTACGGTGGTTATGCCCCGCTTGTGGAATATATCCTCTATCTTGCCAACGGCCACAGTCTCAAAGCCCTTTGCGGTAAGGCCGTCCAATATGGTGTCCTCTATTGGAGGTATGGCGTAATCCCTGCGGTGCTCCGTGCGGGTATACTTGCCGTTTCCGCCTATGAACGGACGTGCGATGACGCGGCCCACAAGGTCGTCTCCAACCAGTATCTCCCTTGCCTTTTGGCACATGGAGTACAGCTCATCGAGAGGTATTACATCCTCATGGGCGGCTATCTGAAATACGCTGTCCGCGGAGGTGTATATTATCGGCTTGCCGGTCGCTACATGTTCATCGCCCAGCTCCTGAATTATAACGGTGCCTGAGGCAACGCAGTTCCCAAGGGTGCCGCGGCCTATGGCCTTCTCGAATTTATCCATTATATGTTTGGGAAAACCGTTAGGATAGGTCTTGAAAGGATTGTCCATTATAATGCCGGCCATCTCCCAATGACCGCAGGTCGTATCCTTTGCCTTGGTTTTTTCCATCGCCCTGCCATAGCAGCCTATTATCTTTCCGTCGTATCCGCCCAGTTCGGCGCCTTCTATATTGCCTATACCGAAAGAGCGCATATTGGGTATATCCAGATGACCGCGCTTTTTATATATGCTGCAGAATGTATTCGCCCCCACGTCGCCGAACTCGGCGGCATCCGGAAGGTAGCCTATGCCGGCGCTGTCAAGCACAATTATAGTTGCTCTTTTCCTTGCCATTATTTTAAGTTCCCCTCGTTATGCATTTTCTTTTGTGCTATGATTTTACCACCGGTCGACGGCTCCGTCAAATCATTTGGATAGCATGGCTACCATCCTTATTACGGAAGGCAGCACTATCCCCTCCGTTAATGCGCCCGCCGCGAACAGCGCCATCTTCATTCCCAGCGCCTCCCCCTTGGTTACGCTCTTTTCCGAAGACCTGACTATAAGCCCCATACAAAGGCACAGCCCTCCCATGAAGGACAGGGCTATTATCGGTATACCAATAAGCCCAGGCCAGTCCTCTATCACGGTTCGGGTAAAAAGACCCATTAAAAACGATTTTATCCATAACGCCGTTGTTTTAAGGATACTGCCGGGCAACACGTCCTTGGCTATCGCCGCCATCGAGTACAGCATAGCCGCAGACAGCAGTCCATATCCCGACAGTTTCAAAAGCCCGGCTCCGCTCATCTCGCCTATGGCGCTTATGGCGGCAGCCGTATATCCCTCGCATTGCCACTCCATCGAAGCTCCGGCTGCAAATGCCATAACCGCTGCAAAGGCATATATGTACCACCGCCGTCCAAGGTAGCGCATGAAATCACCCTTCCTTTCAGCTCATAACAAAATATATGAGCGCGGGACGGGATTTAAGACATATTGTATTTATGTTCTTTAACTGTGGCGCAGATGGGTAACTATTCTGTCAGTTATGTTCGCTATGAATTCCTTATTGGTAGGCCGGCCGTTTGACTGGCTTACAGTGTTGCCAAAGTATCTGTGTTGGGCTTCTATGTTTCCGCGGCTCCACGCCGCTTCTATGGCGGTTCTAATGTTGCGCTCCACTCTTTTAGGAGTAGTTACGAAGCATTCCGCCACGTACTGATATACATCCTGCGACAGATTTATCTGATAAAGGCTGTTTTCCACACAGTAAAGTATGGATTTGCGGAGCTGGGCATATCCAATAAGGTTTACAGGAATGCCTATCACTCTGAAGAAGTTGTTCGCCATGTTCTCCGCCATTACCGCGTATTCGCATTTTCGCTGCTCGTCCCTTATAGTTCTGCCTGCTTCGTCGTCCATAGTAAGGTCCAGAATCCTATGGTAAACCATTGCAGGAGGATTGCTGCTGTGTATTATAAATGCCGCGCCCAGCGCCTGATAAATATTTATCAGGCTGTCATCCAGTATGGGCGTTATAACTACCACTCTGGTATCTTTCGTCTCAGGGCAGTTGCGTATGGTGCTTAGTATCTCTATGCCATCGCTCCCTGCCATAGTCGCATTGAGTATCACGAGATCAGGCTTGTTTTCTTTTACATTGTCAACAACAGACCTCGGGTCATGCACCGGCGGCAGCACATCAAAGCATCCCGAATCTTTCAGCAGCCCTATTAACTCAGTGCAGTAATTAGCGTAATCTTTTACTACAAGTATTTTTGTTTCACTCATTTTCATACAACGAAACTTCCTGCAAAAAAATAGACCTTAACACGTGTAATTACAATATAGCACATTTCGGTCATTTTTTAAACAGTAAACCGCAATTATTTTCCAATTTTTACAGTATCTTTTCGCTAACCCTGTTCATCCACCAAGAATATATACAGTAGCCGCACTTCGCGTCGTTCACAAACACATGAGTAACAGCGCCTATCAGCTTTCCATCCTGCATTACGGGGCTGCCGCTCATGCCCTGAACGATCCCTCCCGTCTTTGCGATGAGCTCCCTGTCCGTTATCCTTATTACCATACCCTTGCCGCTCATCTCCTTTTGCGGATACAGCTTGATTATCTCGCACTCGTAAGCGCATATTCCGCGGTCATCCACAGTGGACAGTATCTCGGCCTTTCCGGTATGCACCTCGTCAGGGTATGCCAGCTTTACGCCGTTTGGGTATATTGGGTTCACGGGTATTTCGTCCATCTCACCGTACAGACCGTATTCGCAGTTTAGTTCTATGCTTCCCAACTGTCTGCTTGCCGTTGAAAACGAGCCTATTACCTCGCCCGGTATACCGTTGCTGCCAGCTGATACGCCTATTATGCTGGATTCAACTATGCTGCCGCTGCCTACATCTATTATGGCGCCTGTATCTATATCCGTTATAGGGTGGCCGAGCGCTCCGTATCTGAGCGACGACATATTGCAAAAGGACAGCGTGCCAATGCCCGATGTACTGTCCCTCACCCACATACCTGCCCGGTATGTGTCGTTTTCCGGATCCTTAACGGGAGTAAGCGCGACAGTCAGCTGCTGCCCGTCGCGGCGAACAGTCACCGTCAGCTCCCCGCCTTTAGAGCAAAGCTCGCTCAGATGCAGCGAATCCCGCACAGTCTCGCCGTTGACCGCAGTTATGACGTCTCCGGCCCTTATGCCGGCAGACGCCGCCGGGCATATTTGCGCAGTTTCGGATATACTGCCCAGGCCCACCACCAGCGCTCCGTCTGTATATATGGATACGCCTATGGGCATCCCTCCCGGCATTACGGTTATGTCCTGCCGTTCGCCGTACTCTATGGTCTTTATTGGTATAGCACCGAAAAGGCGAATGCTGGCGCTGCCGCTTTTTCCGGAGAGCGTCTCGGAAAGGTTTTCCGAAACATATACATCCCTGTCGCCCATACTGAGGCTTAGCGGTCCGCTCAGGCTCCGGCATATATTTTCCAGCTGATCGGTGGATACGCTGTTGGACAGCCCGCGCACATAACTCATCTGCTCGCCTGAATTAAAGCAGACGAGCGTCACACACAGCGCCAGACCTATGCATTTCGCAAGATTTTGCCAGAGTCTTTTCATATATACACCGCCTTAAAGAATAAAAATAAACACCGCGAAGCAACTTCGCAGTGTTTATGATTTGTAATGCCGATGTATTTTATTATTTATTTTTACGACGCTTTTGCTTGATTTCTTCAGAGTGGGTTATCAGTTCCCTGGCGTGCTCGTAGGCTAGCTTTGAATCCTCCATGCCGCTCATCATACGGGCGATGTATTCGTACCGTTCCTCCATTTCCAGCCGCTTCAGGCTTGTTCTGGTAGTCTGTCCATCGTCCTGCTTCTGCACCATAAAGTGTACGTCCGCAAGGGCCGCTATCTGGGGCAGATGTGTCACGCAAAGCACCTGATGATTATCCGCTATGCTCACCATCTTTTCGCCCACCACCGCGGCTATGTGGCCGCTTATGCCCGTATCTATTTCGTCGAATATCAGCGTGGGTATGGAATCCGCATTGGCGGCAATAGCCTTGAATGCCAGCATTATGCGTGACATCTCTCCACCCGACGCTACTTTTTCAAGGGGCTTCAGGCTTTCGCCCGGGTTGGCGGAAAGCATGAATTCCACCCTGTCCATGCCGTTCTGTCCCGGCTCCGTGAGCGGGTCAATTCTGACCTCGAATCGCGCCTTTTCCATGCCAAGATCCTTCAGGTGGCTCAGCAGCTCACCTTGCAGCTTTTCTGCCTCTGTACGTCGTATATCCGTAAGCGCGGCCGCTTCAGCCCTGTAGAGCTTTTCCTTATCCGCAAGCTGTTTTTGCAGTCTTTCCCGCTTTTCCTGCGCGCCCTCCAGCTGTCCGAGACGTTCCGACGCCCGCTCGCCGAAGGCGATAACATCTTCTACCTCTGAACCGTATTTCTTTTTGAGGTTTGAATAGATCTCGAGCCGCTGCTCTATCTGATCTATCCTGCCCGGCTCAAAGTCGAAGGAGTCACGCATGTCCCTGAGCGTATAGCCTATATCCTCGATGATATAATACGCCTCGTTGAGCCGCCTTGACAGCTCGCCGTACTCTGTCGATATGCCTGATATATCCTTCATGGCAGATACGGCTTGGCTGAGAAGCCCCACGGCCCCTTCGTCTCCAGAGACAGCCTCGGAGCTCTTCTGCAGCGACGTCATTATACGTTCTGCATTGATAAGCACCGCCCGCTCCTCCGTGAGCTTCTGCTCTTCATCTGCAGTGAGCCGTGCATTTTCTATCTCGTTTATCTGATATCTTAATATGTCCGCTTCCCGGGCCCGCTCGTCCTCGGAGCCGAAGCCGCCCAAAAGCTCTGACTGAATAGCCTTGCATTCGGAATAAAGCCCCGCCACTTTTTCGCGTTGAGCCCTATCCCTTTCCCCTGCGAAAGAATCCAGAAACCTTATATGCCGCGACTGCATGAGCAGCGACTGGTGTTCATGCTGGCCGTGAACATCTACCAGCAGGTCTGTTATCTGCTTAAGCGTAGCAAGGTTAACGAGCGTACCATTTATGCGGCATACGTTTTTGCCCGAAGCCGACAGCTCACGGGATATTATCAGACCGTCGTCCTCCAGCTCATTCTGCCGCAGCATGGACTTTACGGCTTCCTCGCCTTCTATATCGAACTCCGCCTCTACAGACGCCTTTTCCGCCCCCGTGGTTATGAGCTCCCTGCTTGCCCGTTCTCCCAGCGCCAGATTTACAGCGTCAATAATGATGGATTTACCGGCGCCGGTCTCGCCGGTAAGCACGTTAAGCCCATTATCAAAATCCATATCCAGCCGCTCTATCAAAGCGACGTTTTTTATAGACAGCCTTTTTAACATTAACCTCTCCGCCGCAGTTAGGCCTTGAGCATATCCTGAAAGCGCTTTATAAGCTCAGGGGTGACAGCCGGGTCCTTTACGGCAACAAAAATAGTATTATCTCCGGCCATAGTGCCTACTATGTCATCGAGGCGCATAGAATCTATAGCTTCCGCCGCAGCAGGAGCCGTGCCGGTAATGGTCTTTATGACTATAAGATTTCCCGCTTCGGCCATGGATACAACCGAATGGGCAAATATGCTTATGAATCTATCCTTGAGCCCCGCCTCTGCCTTATCGACCGTAGCATATTTATAGGAGCCGCCTTCGGTCAATACCTTTATAAGCCTCAGATCCTTTATGTCGCGGGATACTGTGGCCTGCGTCACCTTTACTCCTCTGTCATTGAGCATTGAGGCAAGCTCATCCTGCGTATTGATATCGTACTGGTCAATAAGCTCGAGTATCATGGAATGCCGTGCAGATTTCATTACTTCACTCCTCCGTCAGCTATGATTTTTTCTCTTGTATATCGTATATTCGCGATTGTCCGCTTCGCGAAAAATAAATACGTATTTATCAGGAAAGCTTATTTCGTATGAGTGAATAAAGATTCCGATCGCCGAGCCTTATAAACCGCACGCTGCGCCGGCTTCTGCATATTCTTACCATGTCCCCGGGCACTATGCGCTCCGTGGATACGCCGTCCATTCCCAGGAAACCCTCCTGTTTTATGGAAAGCTCTATTACGGAATCCCCGGGCGCAATTATAGGCCTGAAGGCCAGTGTATGAGGGCATATTGGGTTGATTATCACAACATCGGTGTTAGGAGCGATTACCGGACCGCCGGCTGAGATGGAATAGCCTGTAGAGCCGGTCGGCGTAGCTACTATAAGGCCGTCGCAGGAGACCGTTCCAGCATCTATGCCGTTCACATTTACAGTAATCGATACTACGCCGGAGAACTTTTTTCTGTACAAAACCGCCTCGTTAAGGCAGTCCTTAGCGGCGCAGCCATTCACGCTGCATGAAAGCATCATGCATTTATCCGTGCGGTACTGCTCGCTCTCTATAGCGTCCAGCGCGTCGGATATGCCCTCTACATCTATCTCGCTCAGGAATCCTATGCGGCCAAAGTTTATGCCAAGTATGGGTATGTCGTGCTCGGCGGCGTATCCTGCCGCGTGAAGTATTGTGCCGTCTCCGCCTATGGCTATCATGAGGCCGGGAACCTGCTCCTGTATCGTCTCGTAGCCGCTGAATTCCTCCATATTTGCGAAGGATCTGTCTATAAAGCACTTAATGCCCCGGCTCCTTGCTACGCCGTAAACAGAGCTTACTGCGGCCAATGCGCCTTCATTATTGGGGTTTGCAAATATGCCAATGCTCTGGATTCGCATTTAACTTTAAAGCTCCTCTGTAAATTGAAAAAGTGTTTTTATAAATCGCGACGGTTGGCATATGGACTTTTTATGATAATATGCTCGTCAGCAAAAGAATAACTTTAATGTACATTAATTGTATGCATATTATCGTCATATTTCAAGTATAAATATTATTTTCTTGAAAAAAATATGCATCAGGCCAACTCACCGTGCGCCATATCCACAATATGCGGTATGTCGGCCAATACCTCTGTACCTCCTGCTGTGCCGCTTTTTTCCAACAACAGCAGGAACTCTATGTTCCCTTTCGGCCCGGTTATGGGAGAATAGTCTATCTGACGTATAGAGAACCCTGTGTCCAGGGCGAAACGGGCGGTATCCTCCACTACCTGACGGTGTGTATCCTTGTCCCTCACCACGCCGTTTTTGCCTACCCGGCCTCGGCCCGCCTCAAACTGCGGCTTTACGAGTATGACTGCCTGTGCTCCTTCGTGAAGGCTTTTATATATACCGGGCAGTATCAGCTTAACCGATATAAATGAAACGTCCATTGAGGCAAAGTCAGGAGCCTCTGTAAACCAGTCCGGTTCCATATTGCGGGCGTTTGTGCGCTCCATCACTACGACCCTCGGATCGTTTCTCAGCTTCCAGTCCAGCTGTCCGTAGCCCACATCTATGGCGTATACCTTTTTTGCGCCGTTTTGCAGCATGCAGTCGGTAAAGCCGCCGGTAGAGGCTCCCACGTCCATGGTCACCATATCGGTAAAATCAAGGCTATATTTCCTTACAGCCTTATCGAGCTTCAATCCGCCGCGACTCACAAACGGTATCGCCTGCTCCCTTACGGTGAGCAACGCGTCCTCTGGCACAGCCGCGCCTGGCTTGTCTATCCGCAATGTATCGATGAACACCTCGCCCGCCATTATAAGCGTGCGCGCCTTTTCCCGGCTGGGCGCCAGCCCCAGCTCCACAAGCCTTACATCTGCCCTTACTCCGCTCATTTTATTCCCTCCATGGCCATCAATACCCGCACCCTGACGGCCGTTTCGTCCATGCCGCACAGCCTGGTCTGTTCGTCGCAGGTACCTTGGCCCACTGGCTTTTCACTCACTCCCATACACTCGACCTTTATGCCCGTAAGCCGCTGGGCTATTCTGCTGCCCATGCCGCCCTGGGCAATACCGTCCTCTATCGTTATAACATAAGAAGCCTTCTGTTTTATCATGTCCAGCATAGCCTCGTCCATAGGACGTATGAACCTTGCGTTCACCAGCCCGACATCGAGGTTTTCAACTGCCCTTTCCGCTATCTCCACCATGCGGCCCGTAGCTACCACCGTGACATTGGATATGGGTTTTATCTCAATCCATTTGCCGTACTCTACCGCCGGGTATACTCTATCCGGCAGTGTACCCTTTCCGTACCGTACGGCAGCAGGGACGTCACCCTCCACCGCCATTTTGAGCATTTCCTCAAGCTCGCCCTTAGAGGCCGGGGAATATATCTCCACATAAGGCATAGTCAAACAGTAGGCAATATCGTACACGCCCTGATGGGTTTCGCCGTCCGCGCCCACAAGGCCCGCCCTGTCTATGGCGAAGACCACGTGCAGCCTTTGCAGCGCCACATCGTGGAGCATTTGGTCGTAAGCCCTCTGTAAAAATGATGAGTATATTGCTACCACAGGCTTCATACCGCCCATAGCAAGCCCTGCGGCCATGGTTACGGCGTGCTGCTCAGCTATGCCAACGTCAAAGAATCTTTCCGGAAACGCCTCTCTGAAGGGCTCCATGCCGGTACCCTCACTCATGGCAGCGGTTATGACTGCAAGGTCCTTCTCCTGCCTGCCAATGCGGCACAGCGTCTCTCCTGCGATGGCCGAGTTGTCTTTTTTAGCCGTGCCGGGACTCCTGCCGGTATCGGGGTCGAATTTTCCTATGCCGTGGAATCTGCTGGGCTCCTTCTCCGCCGGGCCGTAGCCCTTTCCCTTGATGGTCAGCACGTGCAGCAGCACGGGATTTGGCACTTTTTTTGCAAGATTCAACGCCTCTGTAAGACTCTGTATGTCGTGACCCGACACTGGGCCCAGATAGGTAAAGCCCAGCTCCTCAAACAGCACATTAGGCAGCAGAAGGTACTTTATCCTGGACTTTACCTTTGACAGCCAGGCATGTATACGCGGCCCAGCCTTTGTCATCTTATCCAGCATATTCACCATGCCTCGCTTGAAGGCGAGATAACCGCTGCTGACGCGCATACTGTCAAGATGCCTTGGCAGTGCGCCTACATTCTTGGATATGGACATATTGTTGTCGTTAAGTACGACGATAAGCGGCAGCTCGCTCTGTCCCGCATCGTTGAGGGCCTCGAAGGCCATTCCGCCGGTAAGCGCCCCGTCGCCTATCACCGCCACGACACGTCCCGGCGTGCCCTTTATGCGCATGGCGCGCAGCATGCCCAGCGCCGCAGAAATGGAAGTGCTGGAATGGCCGGTATTGAAGGTATCAAATTCGCTCTCCTCTGTCTTGGGAAAGCCCGCAAGGCCGTTCATCTGCCTGAGCGTAGGGAATTCGGCCGCACGGCCGGTCAATATTTTGTTGACATAGGTTTGGTGGCCCACGTCGAATATGATCTTATCCTTTGGCGTATCAAAGGCGCGTTGCAGCGCTATGGTAAGCTCCACCACGCCGAGATTGGAGGCGAGATGCCCGCCGGTCTTTGATACCGACCGCACCAGAAACTCCCTTATCTCCGCAGCAAGGCAATCAAGCTCATTCTCGGGAATGCGCCTGAAATCCTCTATGGATCTGATGCTGTCAATGTACTTAGTGCTCATTATATCCCGTCAATGTTCCGCCATTTATCAGCTTTTGCGGTTTACCGTGGCATTCGTCAGTTCTCGCAGGAGCCACGCCTTTTCTCCGAATATCTCCAGCGCAGCCAATGCGTTTTCAGCCGTCTGTCCGGCGATTTTTTTCGCTTCCTCAAGGCCTACCAGCGAAATATATGTAAGCTTTCCCTCCTGAGCGTCCTTTCCCAGCGTCTTGCCCATGCTTTCAAAGCTGCCTTCTACATCAAGTATATCGTCAGTCATCTGGAACAGGTCGCCGTAAGCATATCCGAAATTGCTCAGCGCCTTCAACTGCTCTTCATCAGCGCCCGCTACGCAGCCGCCCGCAAGCAGCGACGCGCGTATCATTGCGCCGGTCTTGTTGACATGTATAAAGCGCAGCGTATCCATATCCCGCGCACCGGACTTTTCAGAAGCCAGGTCTGCCACCTGACCCGCTACCATGCCCTGCACGCCTGCGCCCTCGGATACCGCCTGTGCGGCTTTTATTTCGCCTTGACAGGGGTTATTTGCTATTGCAGCAAGCATGGTATCAAATGCCAGCGAAAGCAGCCCGTCCCCCGCCAATACGGCGTTTGCTTCGCCAAACACCTTATGGTTGGAGGGCATGCCCCGTCTGTAATCATCGTTATCCATGCATGGCAGGTCGTCATGTATGAGAGAATAGGTGTGTATCATCTCAAGGGCACAGGCAAACGGCAGCGCGCGCCGTATGTCGCCGTCAAGCATCTCGCATACGTACAGCGTCATTGCGGGGCGGAGCCTCTTGCCGCCCGCCTCGAGGCTGTAGCGCATGGCGCTTTTAAGATCCTTCGGCGCGCCGCAGCCGTCCACTATCGCAAACAGTTTTTCTTCGACTATGCCCTTATACCGGGCCAGCTCATGCTTATAACACATATATCAGGCCTCCGAAAGGGAACTGTCTACCTTTTCGAGGCGTCCCTCGTACTGGGCAAGCAGGCCGAGGCAATACCTGGAAAGCCCCGCGCCTTCCTCGTAAAGCTTAACCATCTCTTCTATTGGCAGATTGCCGTCTGAAAGCTTTTCCACTATGCCGTCCAGCTTTTCCTTGGCCTGTTCGAATGTCATTTCCTTCTTTGCCATGGCGTTTCCCTCGCTTGCTTTAGGTTTATGCTATCCACTGTAATATTCGCGGTACCGTCTCTCATTATAAGCCTTGCAGCCAAGCCTTCTTTAAGCTCCGCTGCGCTGCCTACGTACCTGCCTTCGGCCTGCACCATACCGTAGCCTCTCTCCAGTACCTTGCCCGGAGACAGCGCTTCAAGGCGCGCAGCCAGGCTTTCTATGGAATGGGCGGCGTTGGCAGTCTCTGCCCTCACATTGTTCGCCATGGCGCTCTGCTCTGCCGCTACCTCGCTGCGCAGCAGCGCTATCCGGTGGTGGGCAGATTGGAATGCGGCAGATTTGCCCATATCTGAAAGCTCCGCCTTTATCCGTCCAACATAGCCCGCAGCGGCCGAGCGCAGCCTTTCGAGAGCCATTCTCACGTCTCCCTCCAGCCTTGCCCGCTCCGGTACGCAAAGCTCTGCCGCCGCAGACGGTGTGGGAGCCCGCATATCGGCTGTAAAGTCGGCTATGGAAAAGTCCGTCTCGTGCCCTACGGCGCTTACAACGGGTATCTTGCTCTCATATATGGCCTTTGCGACTATCTCCTCGTTGAAAGGCCAAAGATCCTCCATGCTGCCGCCGCCGCGGCCCACTATCAGCACATCCGCCTTCTTTATTCGGTTCATTTCGTTTATCGCATGGGCGATCTCCGCCGCCGCCCCCTCACCCTGAACCCGTACCGGGTACAGCAGTATATTCATGCCATCAAAGCGGCGGCGCGTTATATTGATTATATCCTGTACCGCAGCTCCCGTAGGCGATGTGACCACGCCTACACATTTGGGCAGTATAGGTATGGGCTTCTTATGGCTCTCATCGAAGTAGCCCCTGGCATCAAGCCGTGTCTTCATCAGCATAAAGCGGCGGAAAAGCTCTCCTTCGCCCTCCCGCTCCATATTCGTGACGTAAAGCTGGTACTGGCCGTCCTTGACGTAAAGCGACACGCTTCCGTATACCCTTACGGATTGACCGTCCTCCGGTGAAAATTCGAGCTCATAGGCGTTCTGCCGGAACATTACGCAACGCACCAGCGCCCCTTCGTCCTTCAGCGAAAAATAAAGATGTCCTGAGGAATGCCGCTTAAATCCGCTCAATTCTCCGCATACGCAAACATTGTTCAAAAGCAAATCTCTTTTGAGCATACCGTTCACATATTCGTTTAGCTGAGTCACCGTCAGCTTGTAGCCGTTATCCAACAATGGTGTTTTCCGCAGCCTCCACTGTGTTTTCCATAAGCATGGCGATGGTCATGGGGCCAACTCCTCCCGGCACCGGGGTTATATACCCCGCTATCTTTTCTACCGGCTCGAAGTCCACATCACCGCACCACTTTCCGTCGATTTTATTCTGTCCTACATCTATCACTACGGCTCCGGGCTTTACCATATCCGCCGTGATAAGCTTTGGCCTGCCCGCGGCGCATATGAGTATATCCGCCTCTTTGGTGATGCTGCCCAGGTTCTCCGTTTTGGAGTGGCATACTGTCACAGTTGCGTCGCTGTTGAGCATAAGAAGGGCGGCAGGCTTTCCAACCAGACTGCTTCGTCCTATCACGGCGCAGCGCTTGCCGGCTATGTCTATGCCGGTGCTCTTTACCAGGTGCAGTATTCCCTTGGGCGTGCAGGGTATAAAGCCCCTGTTTCCCGTCATGAGCGCGCCTGCGTTTACAGCATGGAGACCGTCTACATCCTTACCGGGAGAAATACATGACAGCACACGCAGCTTGTCCATATGCTCTGGCAGCGGGAGTTGTACCAATATTCCGTGTACAGTGTCGTCGGTATTCAGCTTTTTTATAAGCTCTGTAACCTGGGCTTCCGCCACGCTTCCGTCAAGATGGTGTTCTTCTGTTTCTATGCCGTTTTCTCTGGCGCGTTTTTCTTTTGAGTTGACGTATAATCTGGATGCCGGGTTATCTCCCACAAGCACTACTGCGAGCTTAGGTATCACGCCCCTGCCGCGCAGCTCCCGCGCCCTGAGGTTTATGTTCTCATATATGCTTTCAGCTATTTCTTTTCCGTCTATCAGCCTTGCCATCTGCCCTCCGTGCGCCGCTTGTGATTTTTCATATTATATCATACCCTAAAAGCTGTCCTTTTTCCAGCAATAAAGCACCGCCTGCGATACCGCAAACGATGCCTTGCGTAAGCTTTTATGTTTTTCCATAAGGCCTATGCCTGTGGTTCGCCCTCTATTCGCTTCGCAAAGGTGCCCAGCATACCGTTTATGTAAGCGGAGGAGCGGTCGCCGCCAAACTGCTTTGCGAGTTCTACCGCTTCGTTTATGGATACGCCGCAGGGTATGTCGTCCCTGTACAGCATCTCATAGATCGCTACCCGAAGCACACAAAGATCCACCTTGGGCATACGCTCTATGCGCCATCCGATAGACAATTCGTTGATAATGTCGTCTATCTCGGCTTCATGCTCCTGTATGCCCTTTAATACCTGCTCGGAGTAGATTATGTCCTCCTCCATAGGCTTCTCGGTGATGCCGGACTTGTCCAACACGTCCTCATAGGTTTCCTCTCCTCCGAAAAGGCTTGCGAAGGCAAGCTTCATGGCGACCTCACGGGCGGTTTTTCTGCTCATTTGTAAAAGTACCTCTTGACGTTAATTTTTTCTGAATAAACGGCTCAAAGCCTCTTGAAGGCCTTCCTTGCCGCCCTTATCCAGTATGCATCCGACGAAATAGCACAAGGCTGTAATGGCGGTCAACAGCAGAGTACGCCAGAAGCCTATGGTGAATATCAGCACCGCCAAAAGTATTCCGCCTGCAATGCCTATTACGCGCCATTTATATTCCTTTAAAAATTGCCTAAATTCGTCCATCGTATGTTCCTCTGTTTTTAGGGGGATCAGGCTTCAGCCTTCTTCTCGGGCTCAGTTGAGACAAGAATGCTGACGTCGCTCACCTGTATGCCGGTAATTGTCTGTATGTAATCTATAAGGCTGGTCCTGAGGGCTTCTGTAGTCTCGGGAATATTGGCTTCCTCTGCTATTACAACTCTCAGGTCGATCTTGAGCTTGTTTTCGACCACTGCAATGCGGCTGTCGCACTTTTTGACATTGCCGTTCGCAGTAGCGCAATGACGCTTGACCATATCGTCTATGGCCGCGAGGGTTATGCTGGAGATACCCATCTCGTTCTGGGAGATAACAGCCGAGGCGGGTGCCTGATTCTTGGGCGCCCTGCGGTTGAAGCCTATAATGAGTACTATAGCGATAAGGCAGAGCAGCAATCCGACACCGGCGGTTATCCAGCCGTTTATGGCGGAAGCGTAGGGCAGCGCGGCTATGACGTTTACAGTGTCAGCCGTTATGAAGTTAAGCGCAACGCCTATAAAGCACAAGCCCAGCGCAAACAGCACCAGCATTACCAGCACCAGCAGTATCCTGTAGAGTACCTTTGGTTTCATAATTTGATACCTCTGTATTAATTTAGCTTTAAGTGATGGAAGGCTTTATCAGCATTCCTTTTCTTCTTCAGTCTCTGCGGGAGCGGGGACAGCCGCCTTCTTTTCAGGCTTCTCGAAAGCTATTGCCTGCACGAATACGTTTACGGCCGTCACATTCAGGCCTGTCATATTCTCGATGGTGCTCTTTACCTTGCGCTGCAGATTGGCGGATACTTCGTGGATCTTAAATCCGTATTTGATTATGGCGCTTATGTCTATTGTGGCGGTATTGTCGTTGATGTCTACTTTTACGCCCTTAGTCATGCTCTTCTTGCTGAGCATGCCGGTAATGCCTTCTACCACCGTTCCGCCCAGGCTGTCTACACCCTCTACCTCGTTTGCCGCAAGGCTGGCTATTGTAGCTATCACATCAGGCGCGAAGGTTATCTTGCCGCCCTGTATATCCATTGCTTCCATGGAAATGCTCTCTTCAGTTGCCATTATGCATGCCTCCTTCAAGTATTTGTTCTATTATTATAACAGGTTTTGCCTTTTCTGCATAGATAATGATCAGGATTTTGCAGTTTAGTCACGAATTTGCCTATTTGCCCGTCATCACCTTTATGTTTTCTGCAGGCTCGCCGGTCTCCTTCTTGGTTATTTCAAGTATCTGCGCCACCTGCTTGTCGCTAAGCTCGTCGGCCTTTACCACTACGTTGACCGTTCCCGCGTGGAACGTTACCGCCGCATCCTCAAAGCCCTTTGCCTTGATCAGGCTCTCTACAGTAAACTCCTTTTCCATGTTTTCCACCAACGTTAGCTTCTGCCCCTGTGCGTCCGCAAGCGTCTCATCGTCACTTGCAGAAGCTGCTATTACCTCGTCCAGATACTCCATTTCGAGCTTACGCACCTGCTCCCGATCGTCCCGGAATGTGGCAAAATAGTCCCCAGGCACGTACTCCGCCTCCTGCGCCTCCTCCGGGGGCTGAAACGCCTCGCCCTCGCCGGACCCAGTCTTTGCGGCGTTCGTCTTCAGGTTGAGCAAAAACGCCCCTACGAACAAAACAGCCACCACCATCAGCACCAGATACTTCTTGACAAATCTTACCATTATTTCATTCCTCCGTTCCGTTTATTCCCATTTCAAGCACCTCGACTCTGGAGGCCTCCACCCCCAGCACTGCCTGCACCGCCGACTGGAGCTTCATCCTTACCGATATGTCGGCTGCGCCCTGAGCCACTACTATCACGCCTCTTACCGTAGGCTGCCTCTCCATAAGTACCACGGCCTCGTTTTCGCCGTTCTGGTATACCGTTACGGGGCTTAATGATTCCGTCCGGTTCTCACCTTCGCCATTATAGGTGCTGCTTTGGGTGATATCGGTATTCATCGCCGGAATCTTCTCCTTGCCCGTCTCGTAGGTTATCATTACTTTTACCTTTCCCGCGCCCCTCACGCAGCTCAGCGTATCCATGAGTCTCTGCTCAAGGTCGTCCTGCTGAACCGTCTCAGTATCCTTTGCCTCCTCCTTTTGCTTTTTCCCTCCGTATGCCGGCAGGCAGAGCAGCAGGCAAAGCGCCCCCAGGCCGCAGTACACGGCTATTTCCAGCCGCTTATTTGCTTTTAACCTGTCTACAAAGCTGTCCAGCAGCTTCTTCGCCCTGTTATCTTCCATTGGGCAGCACTCCCGTTATTATTCTTATGACAGCCGTAAGGGCAACTATGTCCAGCGCTTTTCTGGCGCTCCTCTGCATGCCGCCTTCAGGTATGGCGCACTTTAATATGTATGCCCCGCATGCTATCCCCACCAGCTGCACGCATGCAGAGTTAAGAATGCTTATCATTTCCGTCATTTTATCCCACCCCCGAAGCCAGCAGCGCCGCCGCGACGGAAAGCATATTCATAAGCACCGCTATTGCGCTTACAGCAAACATATACGTGCAGCTGTCAGCCGCCGCCGTAAGCATAGCGGATATTCTCCCATCGTCCGCCACGGCGCATATGGCGGCGGTTATCCTCATGCTTATGACCGAACACAGCATTCGTATGCCGGGAGCTGTAAAGTACAAAAGCAACAGCAGCAGCGCAACTGTACCCGCCGCGTTCTTCAGCACAATCGCCCCAGCCCTCAGCCCTTCATATGTGCCGGATATCACTCCGCCCACTACAGGTACGGATTTATCGAAGGCGTATTTCAGCGCCTTCACCCCCGCGCTGTCCAGTCCCGCTGCATTCAGGCTCTTTATGCTTACGCTGCCCAGAAAGAAGGTGAACGCCAGCCCCATGCCCCATTTCAAAAGGCTCTTTATCAGCCCAGCCATTGCCTTGAGCTGCTTGTTCTCGCTGACCGTACCCGCCGTGGACAGCGCGCACATCATCAGAATGAACGGCATGAAGGTATTTCGAAACGCCTCCGTCATGCCGCTGCAAAGCAGTACGGAGGTAGGCTGCACGGCGGATACGGCGCTGCCGCCGGCTGCCGCTATCATTACCATAAGCGCCGGCGATACCAGCTCGCCAAGCTGAGCTACCCCGTCTATCACCCTCTGTGCCTCCCTCATCTGTGCGCACACGCATGCGGCGGCAACGGATATGCAAAGCCCGGTAAGGCAGAAGCTCAGCATCTCGCCCACGCCTTTTTGTGTTCCCACCGCCGCCCCGGCTGCCGCGGAAAAGAACGCCGCGGCTATTATGCCAAGCATACCCTTTACCCCCTCCTTGAGCTTCTCCTTAAAGAGCCCCCCAATCCTTCCCAAATCAAGCAGCCCGTCCAGGTTTCCTTCCTTTATCCGCGCTATCGCGTCCGATACCGATGCGCCGCCGGCAGCCCCGCCGGTTTCCACCTGTATCTCACGCCATATATCCTCCCAGCCCGATATGTCGTACTCTACCGCAGGTATGGATATCTCCTCCGCCCTCGCTATACATGGGGGCAGCAGCAACGCCCCAAGCAGCAACAGCCCTACCAGCTTACAAGACCGCATATCGCCTCCACGGCTGAAAATACCATAGGCAGCGCCGCAAGGAGCATCATGAGCCGTCCTGCCAGCTCTATGCGGGAGGCCACGGCGCTTTCCCCCGCGTCACGGCATATATCCGCCGAAAACTGCGCCGTATATGCTATGCCGGTTATCTTTACCACCGCCGCTATTCCGGCTCCATCCACCGAGTAATTCCGCATGAATTCTTCCGCCCGCTGCTTTACCTCTCCGGCTATGGCGATTGCCGCAGCCAGCAGCACTATGCCTGTAACGATAGATACCTGCAGCGCAAGCTCTGGCCGCTGGTTTTTCAGCACCAGCGCTATGCTCACGGCTATCACCGCCACTCCTCCCAGCCTCAGCATCTCTTCGCCCATGGTCACAGCCCGAATATGCGCTTAACCTGATCAAGCAGTGTGCTTATCTCGCCCACTACAAGGCTTAGCGTAATAACCAGCCCCGCAAGCGCCGCCAGCATTGCTATGTCGTCCCTGCCTGTCTGCTTCAAAAGCTGGCATATTATTGCCACCAGTATGCCTATGCCCGCTATCCTAAGTACAATATCTATCCCCATATACTTCACCTCATATCAGAAGCAGTGCCGCCCCTATACCCATAAGCACGCCTACCTTAGTGAACATGCCGCCCTTTGCAGTAGCCTCCCTGTCAAGCTCCTCTCCCCTTGAGAACGCCTCCTCATAAGCCCTCTGTGCGGCGTTCAGCTGCGGCTCTGAAGGGCTTATGCCAAGTCCGCTGCCGCAAAGAAGTATTATCTCCCTCTCTCTTTCTCCCAGTACGTTAAATCCGCGCCACATTGCGGCCTCCCGCCACGCTTCCTCCGCCCGCTCACAGGTTCCGAGGCTTTCCCCCAGCAGCTTCCAGAAGCCCTCCAACTCGCTGCCCTCAAAACAGAGCACCATGTTGCGAAGCTCTCGCGGCCTGTGCTTTATCTCGCGACAAAGCCTCTGTATATCACTCCCGAAGGCCCGCATTATCATAGCGCGAATTCTCAGAGCTCTGCTCTTTGAGTATCCCCAAAGGCTGAACAGGCACAGTACCGCGACACAGGCTATACTTCTCATGTCAGTTCCTCCGTAATGTCATATAACCGGCGTTCAGTTCCCTGCTTTTTCAAAAGCAGTACCTTATTAAATGCCCCCGCGGCTATTATCCCGGATATATCGCGCCGGCGCATTATCTCCGCCGCGCTGCCCGCATGTGCGCTGGCTATCACCCTTATCCCGCAGCCCGAAGCATCCATGACTGCCTCGGCGTCCTCTGCGGTAGCTATCTCATCTGTTATCAGCACCTGAGGCGACATGGCGCGTATCATGAGCTCCATGGCCCGGCACTTGGCGCAGCCTCCCATAACGTCGGTATTGTCCCCTATGTCAAGCCTTGGCACACCATTTACCGACGCGGCTATCTCTCCCCGCTCGTCTGCAATGCCTATCTGCAAGCCCTGTGCTGAAAGCTGCCGCGCCGCGTCCCGCAATACCGTGGTCTTTCCCGCTCCCGGATCTGAAAGTATGAGTGCGGAAAGTATGCCGTCCCGGGTGGCTATCCTCTCCATAAGCCCGTCCGCCGCCCCTTTTATCTCCCGGGCGATACGTATATTGAAGCTTCCTGGCATGGATACGCTTCCGGAAGGGTTCAGCCTGCCGCATATACCCACCCGGGAACCATCCTCCAGCGTCACATAGCCGCCGCGCAGCTCCTGCTCGTAGGCAAAGAGCGAATGGGCGCATACCAGCTCCAGCATTGTTTCGCACTCCTCCGGAGAAGCTATACGATTCAGCAATATGCTTTGCGGCCCTCTCAGCTGCACCGGCCTGTTGGCCCGCACCCGTATCTCCTCCGTATCCGGCCTGAGTACCCCTTCTACGTCTTCCCGTATTCCCTTTGGCAGCACCGATAAGCTGCTCCTTTTCATCGCCTGTCCCTCCTGTTGCTATATAACTATGACAGTATTTCTTTCCATAACACAAAACCGTCCCTGTTAAGGACGGTCGAATTATCTGTTATATTGATTTATTTGGCGTCTGCACCCGCAACTGAGCACAAGCTGTGTATCCATATTATTACTATAGCCATACTCAGCGCGGCCAGCTGCGAAAACAGCACCTCCGGACCTATCTCAAGGCTGGAATAGCCTACGGATGCCATGTTTATAAAGCAGCCTACTACCCTGGAAAACACCGGTATCCCAGCCGCTATGCAGCAGGCGCAGCCCCGGCTCTCATTCAAAAGCACGGCGGACGTTCCCGCCATAAGCGCACTGAAAAGTCCGTTATCACTGCCATATACAAGGCCGCTGCGCTCAACGAGGGCGATCACCGAAGAAAACAGCACCAGTGCCGCAACCGCCCCTCCCTGATTCTCACGAGTCTCTTCCACGAGCAGCGCCGGCAGGAATATCATCACTGCAACCCCTGCGTTTACCTTAAGCTCTACGCTAAGCGTCATATCAAATACAGAAAGCGCCAAGGCGCACAGCAGCATGTACAGCATCTCAAACATGCTCAGCCCTACTGCCCGGCATGGCAACTTCAGCACCCCCGTAACGGACAGTATTATCAGGCATATCGAAAAAACTATATATTCAGGCATACAAAAACTTCCCCATAAATACTGCCTTTAGTTTGGCAGACTACGGGGAAGTTGAAAGCAAGCAATTTATGGCTGTATGAGCTTTATATAGGCCGCCATGGATCCGGTTATTCCCTTATCGCGCCTGTGGGAGAAGAAATGCTGGCGGTTTTCGTAGGTACAGGCGTTCATCAGGGTGATGCTCTCAGGCCTTATCCCAGCCTCAACGAACTGTACCGCAGCTGCAAGCTCCAGATCCACATATGCTTTGCCCTGCCTGCCCGGTCGCGATATGCCGGGATAGCCGAATTCACTTTGGAATTTTTCGCCAAGATCCGCATCCACCTCGAAGCAGTCTCGACAGATGCAGGGCCCTGTTGCGGCAATTATGTCGCTCGGGTCGGTGTCAAACTCCTCAGCCATGCGCCGGGCCATTTCGGCGCCTATGCGAAGCAGCGTGCCCTTCCAGCCCGCGTGGGCCATTCCTATGGCGCGATGAACGGGATCGTAAAAGAAATACGCCCCGCAATCCGCATGAGAGGTGACGAGAGTGACGGTCGGGTCGTCAGTGATTATGCCATCGCAGGGCGGCAGCGGGTCTTTATAGAAGCCGCGGCCCCGGTGTTCATGGGCGATCCTCAGCACATTGGCTCCATGCTCATGGTTCACCACCGCCATATCGTCATAATCAATGCCCGCGCCTTCAGCGAATATTTTAAAGTTGGCTATAACTTCCTCCGGGGATCCGCACCGTGTCCAGCTCAGGTTCAGCGACGCTTTTGGAGGATCGACAGTTATACCTCCCTCACGGGTGGAAAAGCCGTGGGACACGCCTCCGGCCTTATCCAGCGCTTCGGCGCAGTAAAGCCCTGTACCCTTATTTGTCCTTTTGTAAATAAAGCCGTGCTTTATCAGCGCGGCCTGTTGCTGCTGCATCTTCATCAGTTTTCACCGAGCAATATCTTCAGCTCGTTCATAAAGGTATTTATATCCTTGAACTGGCGGTATACCGACGCGAAGCGCACATACGCCACCTCGTCCAGATCCTTCAGCCTGCTCATGACCATCTCCCCTATGGCCTCGCTCCTTACTTCCTGCTCAAGGGAGTTGAACACCTCCCGCACTACGTTGTCCACCAAAAGCTCCATATCCGCGGTGGAAACGGGGCGCTTTTCGCAGGCCTTCCTGACTCCGGAAAGTATCTTCTCGCTATCGAACGGTTCTCGTGTGCCGTCCTTTTTTATTACCATTATGGGTATTTCTTCAATCTTTTCATAGGTGGTGAAGCGTTTCCCGCAGTTAATGCATTCTCTTCTGCGGCGAATGGAAGTACCGTCCTCGGTAGGTCTGGAATCCACTACCTTGCTTTCCGTGCTCGAGCAATATCGGCATTTCATGGGGAAAACCTCCCAAAGTATTGTATTTATACTATGCATGATACCACATATGTAGATTTTTCGCCATAGCTTTGAGCATTTTTATGAGGTATCATCCTTATTTGAGCACCACGTCCACCAGTATCACATCGTCGCCTATCTTGCTTATACGGTCGTATGGTATCACCAACTCCTCATCGCTGCGCAGTATTCCAAAGAACCGCGGCGGCCCCGGCACAACTATGGATCGTATCAGCCCTGAGCACTGATCCACCTCCAGATCGCATATGCAGCCCAGCCTTGCCCCGTCCCGCATGTTTATCACCTCTTTGCGGCGAAGGTCTCCGAAATTCAAAAATGGCATATCAGTCACCTCTAAATAGGATATGCTAAGATATGCCATAATAAAGCAAAAAAATCCCCGGTAATTTCTACCGGGGAATCCTTTTTAACCATTGATGTTTGTTATTCCGTTGTCGCCACGACTGCCTTGTGGTTTTTACGGGAAGGTATTACTATCCCGAACCTTAAACCTTAGGTCTCTTTTGAATTAATACTTGCGCTTTCTGGCTGCTTCGGCCTTTTTCTTGCGCTTTACGCTGGGCTTTTCATAGTGTTCACGACGACGTACTTCGGCCAAGATGCCGCTGCGGGCAGTCTTGCGCTTGAACCGCTTAAGAGCACTTTCCAGGGACTCGTTTTCACCTACGCGAATTTCCATCAATTTCCCTCCCCTCTGAATGCAACATAGCACATCGTGAGTTATACGAAGCATAGGAATCCAAACAAAGTTATTATACTTGAAGAGGCCCCCCAAGTCAACACAATAATTGTGTATTTTTGTTTAACCGCTGTACTAACCCGCTGGCCAGCCGTGCTCCCTGCCGCCGGTCATGTGCAGATGAAGGTGCGGCACGCTCTGACCGCCATCCTTGCCGGTATTTATGACGAGACGGAAGCCATTCTCCGCTATGCCCAGCTCCTTTGCCAGCTTGGACGCCACATGGAACATATGGGCCACTATGGCGTCTCCCTCTGGTACTTCCAGCACGCTCTGGTAATGCTTCTTGGGCACTATAAGCACGTGTACCGGCGCCTGAGGCGAAAGGTCGTTAAAGGCCGCTACCAGATCGTCCTCATAGACAAGGCTCGTAGGTATCTCTTTGTTTGCTATTTTGCAAAAGATGCAATCATCCATGGACTTTCCTCCTTTGTGTATTTGGCTTTAGGTATATTATATCACTAATTGTCCCAGCAGGCGATCCTCTGCCGCTTCTTTTATCAGCACCTTTACCATCTGTCCCGCCATACCTTCGTCTGCGCCTTCAACGCTTACCCTGGCATAGGTATCGGTATAGCCGCTCATAAGGCCTTGCTCGGGTTCTTCCAGAAGCACCTCTTGCACGGTGCCGAGGAAGTTTTGAAGGTATTCCCTCTCCAGCTCCGCGCCTATATGTATAAGCTCGCCTGCCCGGCGCGACTTCTCCGCATTGGGTATCTGATTCGGCATAGAATATGCCGCTGTGCCCTCACGCCTGGAATATGGGAACACGTGTATGCGTGCGAGCTTTATGCGGCGTATGAATTCCTTGGTCTCCTGGAATTCCCGCTCACTCTCCCCGGGAAAGCCCGCTATGACGTCGGTGGTTATGGCGCAGCCCGGCATGGCTTCCCGCAGCATCTCCACGCACCTTTCATATACGGCGGTATCGTAGCGGCGGTTCATGCGTTTGAGCACTCCGTCGCTGCCGCTCTGCATGGAGAGATGGAACTGACGGCATATCTTAGGGTTGCTGCTCAGCGCCGAAACAAACTTTTCGGTAAGCAGCTGAGGTTCCAGCGACCCTAATCTTATGCGCTGTATCTCGTCTATGCCGTCCGCCTGCGCTATGGCGTCTGTCAGGTCTACCTTCCAGTCCATATCCTTGCCGTAGGACATAAGATGTATTCCCGTCATGACCACTTCCTTATAGCCGTGCTCGGCCAGCAGCAACAGGTTCTTTCGTATGTTTTCCGGCGTCCTTGAACGCAGCGGGCCTCTGGCGTAGGGTATTATGCAGTAGGTGCAGTACCTGTCGCAGCCCTCCTGAATCTTCAAATGCGCCCTTGTGCGGCCCTCCCTCGTAGCCACAAGCTCCTCAAACTCATGCTCTCCCATAAGAGAGCCTACGGCGTTGAGCCTGCCTTCGTGAAGATTGGCAAGGAGGCCTACTATATTCGCCCTGTCCTTTGAGCCTATCACCAGACTCACCCCGGGCAAAGCCAGCACCTCCTCCGGCGACCTTTGGGAATAGCACCCGGCCACTACGATCTTTGCATCGGGATTTCTGCCGTGGGCCCGGGATATCATCTGACGGGATTTTTTATCTCCGGTGGCGGTGACGGTGCAGGTGTTCACTATGTATACGTCCGCCTCTTCCTCAAAGTCCACAGTGTCGTAGCCCGCGTTTTCCATAAGCTCGCGCATGGCCTGTGTATCGTATTGGTTTACCTTGCACCCCAGTGTACAGTATGCAGCCTTCACCTGTATTCCTCTATTCTTCCAGCTCGTAAAGTATCATCGCGACGGTAGCCATGCCGGCGGTCTCGGTGCGAAGTATGCGCCGGCCAAGGGATACGGCTTTGCCGCCTTTATTTATCAGGCTCTCTACCTCGCCAATTTCAAGGCCACCCTCCGGGCCTATTATAACAGCTATATTTTCAGCCTTCATATTCGCCCTCAGGACCTCCTTCAGGCTGGTCTGACGCTCGTCCTCATAGGCTACGAGTATAAGGTCGTAGGCGGACATATCGGCGGTCTTAAATGTAGTAAGCTCGCCTATATGGGGTATTATGCCGCGGCCGGACTGCTTTGCCGCCTCGCAGGCTACCCTCTGATAGCGCGTCTGCTTCGCCTTGTACTCCTCCGGCTTCACCCTGACCACGCTTCTCTCCGCGGCCACAGGTATTATCCCGTTTATGCCAAGCTCAACGCACTTTTGTATAATGAGCTCCATCTTGCCCGCTTTGGGAATGCCCTGATAAAGCGTTATGCGCTGCTTCGGCTCGGCAGGACACGGTTTTTTATCCAAAAGCTTAAGCTCTACTCTCTCCCTGGAGATAGTCTCTATCTCCGCAAGGTATTCATACCCGCAGCCGTCGGACAGCATCACCCTGTCGCCGCTCTGCATGCGCAGCACCTTGGATATGTGCTTCACATCCTCACCGATGATGGCGGCGCTGTCCTCCGTCATGTCATCCGGCTTTACAAAGAACCTGTTCATGCTTACCTCTTGGGCCGCGCCAGTATAGCCCGCCAGTCGTCTCCGGCCTTTACCTCGAGCACCTCAAAGCCGTTCTTGTCGAGTGCGCAGAGCACCTCGTCCAGCCTCTCTGCGATTATGCCACTCATTATGAACACGCCGTCTTTCTTTATGAGTTTCGGCACTATGGCGGAAAGCTCGATTATGACGGAGGCCACTATGTTTGCCGCTACCACATCATACTTCTTTTCGCAGAGCTTATCCTGCAATGCGCTGTCGGACAGCACATCCCCCACAAGAACAGTGTAGGTATCCTTGCCTATGCCGTTCATGGCGGCGTTCTCGTAGGCGATCTTCTCGGCTATGGGGTCAATGTCCACAGCCACCGCTTCCTTTGCTCCAAGCAGCAGAGAAGCAATAGACAGTATGCCGCTGCCGCAGCCCATATCTATCATGTCGTCTCCCGCCTTTACTGTCTTCTCAAGGAACTCGAGACACATACGCGTGGTGTGATGGCTGCCTGTGCCGAATGCCATACCGGGATCGAGGGACAGCACTATGCGGCCGGTGTCCTCCGCCTTCTCCCAGGAGGGGCGCACCAGCAGCCTGTCGCCTATCTCCAGAGGCTTATAGTATATCTTCCAATTGTTCTCCCAGTCCTCGTCGTCCGTGATGCGCACAACGGTGCGCAGGCTGCCGAGATCCAGACCTACATCCATATTCCTGAGCTCCGCAAAGGAATCCTCTATGGCCCTTACGGTAGCGCGATTGTCCGCAACATCTGCTATGTACGCCTTTACACAGGGCTCGTCGCTGGTGACGAGCCTATCCATGTCGGCATAGTCCCAATACTTGGCAGTATCCCTGAGGAACTGTTCTATGCTTTCTCTGCCCTGTTCTATCATAACCTGATTTATGCCAAGCATGTCAAGGCGAGCGCATACCGGGTCAAGGCCCTCCTCGGTAGTAAATATGGTAACCTCCATCCACTTCATATTATCAATTCCTCTTTATGCATATAATTCTAAAGTATAATATACTGCATTTCTCACTTTTGGGCAACACAAAAGGGCGGCCGTAAAGCCGCCCTAAAGCATTTAGTCTAATTCCACTTATCTTTTACCTTGTCAAATATGGTCTTTTTGCCGACCTTTGCCTCGGATACTTTATCCCCAAGGGAATCCGCCAGCTTTTTTATCATATCCTTCTGCTCGGCTGTGAGCTTCTTGGGTATGACTATATTCGCCTTTACCATAAGATCGCCCTTTTGAGTTGTATTGAGCCGCACTATGCCCTGCTCACGCAGCCTGAAGGTAGTGCCTGGCTGTGTACCCTCCGGAATGTGATACTTCACTGTGCCGCTGAGGGTTGGCACCTGTATGTCGCCGCCCAGCGCCGCTACTGTCATAGGAACGTCCATGGTGATGTACAAGTCTGAGCCCTTGCGGGTGAACAGCTTGTGGCTCCTCACGGTAATGCTTATGTACAGGTCGCCCGCTGGACCGCCGCGGAGGCCCGCCTCGCCCTCGCCGCGCATGGTAAGTATCTGGCCATTGTCTATGCCTGCCGGGATATTGACTACTATGCGCTTGGACTTATTGACGCGCCCCCTGCCCTTGCATTCCGGACAGGGCTCCTTGATTATCTTGCCTGTGCCGCCGCAGGCATCACAGGGACGAACCGTAGAGAAGGAGCCGAACATGGTGTTCTGCTGCGAGCGCACCTGACCGCTGCCTCCGCAGACGGAGCAGGTGACGGGGCTCGTACCCTTCTTCGCGCCGGTACCGCCGCAGGCCGCACAGTTCTCCTCACGAGGTACAAGTATTTCCTTCTTTGTTCCGAAGGCCGCTTCCTCAAAGGTTATGGTAAGGTTATAGCGCAGGTCGCTGCCCGCCACAGGAGCATTGCGCCGCGCCGATGAGCTGCCGCCGAAGCCGCCGCCAAAACCGCCAAAGCCGCCGCCAGTAAAGGCGGAGAATATATCCTCGAAGCCGCCGAAGCCGGCGCCGTTGAAGCCGCCGCCCTGTGCCTGTGTGGGATCAAAGGCGGCGTGGCCGAACTGGTCATACTGCGCCTTCTTCTGAGGGTCGGAAAGAACCTCGTAGGCTTCGTTTATTTCCTTGAATTTTTTCTCTGCCTCAGCATCGCCTGGGTGCAGATCCGGGTGGTACTGTTTGGCAGCCTTTCTAAAGGCGCTTTTTATTTCGGCCTCGGAAGCGTCTTTATTGATTCCCAATATTTCGTAATAATCTGCCTTTGCCACTGTTTCCCCAACTTTCTACATCTGCCGCTTTCGCGTGAATTCTCTTATTTCTTTTTGTTCCCCCGCAAGGAGCCAAAGCGAATCCGCTTTGGCTCCCTGCTTCTAAAAACTTGATTGTTTAAGCCTTAAAAAGCTTTATTTCTGGTCGTCTACTACTTCGTAGTCAGCATCTACAACGTTGTCGTCATGGGGTGCGCTGCCGGTGTTCGCACTGCCTGCATCGCTGCCATTGAAGCCTGCGCCAGCGCCGGGATTCTGCTGCTGGGCCTGCTGATAGATCTTGCCGAATACGTCGTAGGACACTTCGGTCAGCTTATCGCTGGCGGCCTTGATAGCTGCGGAGTCGGTGCCTTCCATGGCCTTCCTGACGTTAGCGATCTCAGCTTCGATCCTGGCCTTATCGTCGGCGCTCAGCTTGTCGCCCAGCTCCTTGAGGGTCTTTTCAGTGGAGTATACCATGCTGTCAGCATGGTTGCGGATCTCTACCTCCTCCTTGCGGGCCTTATCCTCGTTGGCATACTGCTCTGCATCGTGTACAGCCTTGTTGATCTCATCCTCGCTCAGATTGGTGGATGCGGTGATAGTGACCTTCTGCTCGTTGCCGGTGCCCAGATCCTTAGCGGATACGTGTACTATGCCGTTGGCGTCGATATCGAAGGTAACCTCGATCTGAGGCACGCCGCGGGGAGCGGGAGCAATACCGGCCAGCTGGAAGCGGCCAAGAGTCTTATTGTACTGTGCAAACTCGCGCTCGCCCTGAAGCACATGAACTTCTACGCTGGTCTGACCGTCCGCCGCGGTGGAGAAGATCTGGCTCTTCTTGGTAGGAATGGTGGTGTTGCGGTCGATCAGGCGGGTGAATACGCCGCCCACGGTCTCGATGCCCAGAGACAGAGGCGTTACGTCCAGAAGCAGAACGTCCTTTACCTCGCCGCCCAGTACGCCGCCCTGGATAGCAGCGCCTATAGCTACGCACTCATCGGGGTTTATGCCCTTGAAAGGATCCTTGCCGGTAATGGCCTTAACAGCTTCCTGTACTGCGGGGATACGGGTGGAGCCGCCGACCAGAATGACCTTATCTATGTCGGCATTGGTTAGGCCGGCATCCTTCATCGCGATATGCATACACTCCTTGGTCTTATCGATCAGATCGGCAGTCATGTCGTTGAACTTAGCACGGGTCAGGGTCATGTCAAGGTGCTTAGGACCGGTGCTGTCCGCAGTGATGAAGGGCAGGTTGATGTTGGTCTGCACCATGCTGGAAAGCTCGATCTTAGCCTTCTCTGCAGCTTCCTTCAGACGCTGCATTGCCATGCGGTCGCCGGAAAGGTCGATGCCGTTGCTCTTCTTGAACTCGGATACGATATAATCCATGATGCGCTGGTCGAAGTCGTCGCCGCCCAGGCGGTTGTTACCGTTGGTTGCAAGAACTTCAAATACGCCGTCGCCTATCTCAAGGATTGATACATCAAAGGTGCCGCCGCCCAGATCGTACACCAGTATCTTCTGATTGGTTTCCTTATCCATGCCGTATGCAAGTGCCGCCGCGGTAGGCTCGTTGATTATACGAAGGACTTCCAGACCGGCAATGCGGCCCGCATCCTTGGTAGCCTGACGCTGGCTGTCAGAGAAGTAAGCAGGTACGGTTATAACGGCCTGAGTTACTTTTTCGCCCAGATAAGCTTCGGCGTCGCTCTTCAGCTTCTGAAGGATCATTGCGGATATCTCCTGAGGAGTGTAATCCTTGCCGTCGATATGCTTCTTATAGCTGGTTCCCATCTCACGCTTGATGGAGCTTACTGTACGGTCCGGGTTGGTGATAGCCTGGCGCTTTGCGGCGTTGCCGACTATACGCTCGTTATCCTTAAAAGCAACTACGGAAGGAGTAGTACGTGCGCCTTCGGAGTTGGGAATAACAACGGGTTCGCCGCCTTCAAGAACGGCTACGCAGGAATTGGTGGTACCAAGGTCAATACCGATAATCTTTGACATAATCTATTTCCTCCTGATTATTGTTGAGTTTATACTTTTTAATATTTATTTCGCAACCTTCACCATGCTATGGCGGATTATGCGATCTTTTACTTTATAGCCCTTCTGGAAAACCTCCAGAATGTCGCCGGACTCAGCGTCATCGCTTTCGCCCTGCATCACGGCGTTGTGCAGTTCGGGATCGAACTTGCCGCTGGCGTCTATCTCCTCAAGGCCCTTCTTTGTGAGTACATCCATCAACTGCTTGTAGACCAGCCTCACTCCCTCAACGTAGTTTTGATCCACATTTTCGGAATTATTCAGCGCCCTCTCGAAGTTGTCAATCACCGGCAGCAGTTCTTTTATTACGTTTCGTTCGCCTTCAGCCAGGCTGTCCGCATAAACGCTGGCATTGCGTCTGCGGAAATTATCAAAATCCGCCTGAACGCGCTGAGCCAGATTTTTCATTTCATCCCGCTCGCCTTCAAGCTTTGTGATGTGATCCCTTACCTGTTGGAACTCATCCTGCTTGAGAGTTACGGTTTCCTCGGGTACAAGCTCCTCTTCGGCCTCGTTCTTTTCAGGCTTCGGCTCTACGGGATCCTTGTCGTCCTTTTTCCTGTTCTCATGATCTTTATCCAATTTACCGCTGCTCCTCTTCAAACATATTTGTAAGTATGGTGCCGAGGCTCTTGCCAAGCTGGCCCAGCACCGCAAGCACCCTTGCGTAATCCATCCTTGTAGGCCCTATCACCCCGAGGGAACCAAGGGGCGTCCCGCCTACCTTATACGTAGCCGTGACCAGGCTGCAATCCTTCATATCCTCCGAAGGATTCTCCGTGCCGATTGTCACCGAAAACTCGACCTTTGTTGCCTCGGTAAGCATGTTGCGGAGCATATCCTTGGACTCAATAACGTTCAGAAAGCTCCTCGCCCTGTCCATGTCGCTGTACTCAGGGTAATTGAGCATATTGTTGGCGCCTGACAGTTCAAGCTTTGAACCGTTCTCGGCACTCTTGCGCACGGTATCCAGAGTATCATTCAGGAAATCCCTCTGCTCCTTCATGGTGACGTACAGCTCGGGTATCTCCTCCTGATTTACCGTATCCAGCCGCTTGTTGCGGAGGCGCTCGGTAAGTATTCTGGAAATGCGCTCAAGCTGTTCCGCAGTGATGTCCCCGGGCACTCTGATCATGTAGTCGCGGGTAATACCCGCGTCGGTAACTATCACCACCAGAGCCTTGCCCTCGGTCACCGGCACCAGCTGAATGTGCTTCAGCTTTACGGCATTGATGTTGGGAGAAAGCACAAGGGAGGTATATTTGGTCATGTTTGACAGCACCCATGCCGTCTGGCGCACTATTTCGTCCACCTTGTTGATGGTATTTGAATAGCAGTTCTGAATAAACCTCTGCTCGCTCTCGGTGAGCATCGCCCTGTGCATTATGCTGTTCACATAAAGCCTGTATGCTTTTTCGGAAGGTATGCGTCCTGCGGAGGTATGGGGCTGCTCAAGGTATCCCATCTCCTCAAGGTCGCTCATCACGTTTCGTATAGTGGCGGAAGAAAGGGCGATGTCGGATTTCTTTGATACCGTCCGCGAGCCCACGGGGGTCGCGGTCAGTATGTAATCGTCGATTATGGCCTGCAATATACGCATCTTCCGCATATCCAGTTCCATAGCCGCTCCCTTCCTTTCTGAAATACTGTTTTGTTGTTAGCACTCATCGTGTTTGAGTGCTAACTCACGAGTAATATAATAGCACTGCTCCTCAATTCTTGCAAGTGGAGCAGCGCCTTATATTGTGACAAAACGGAAAAATCACGTTGATAAAATTTGTACTTTATTGCATGAATTCCATCAACGCGCTGTTCTGCATATCGAGGCCTCTGTCCGTAAGGCGCATAGATACTCCGTCCACAGTCAGCCAGCCCATATTTTCAAGCTTATTTACGGCTTCCTTGTATACTTCGCATACATCGGCCCCAAAGCGCGCCTTAAAGCGCCCAAGCTCCACGCCTTCTATTTTGCGCAGCCCCAGCATTATCCATTCAAACATTTCGTTCTCCCGTCCTATGCTTTCGACATCTTCCCTGGGCAGCCTGCCGCAATTGATTTCGGATATGTAATTATCTATGCTTTCGCAGTTCTTGAAGCGTATTAACTCCCCCGATTTGCTGCGCAGCGCAGAGCTGGAGTTTAGGCCGAGGCCTATATATTCCCCGACGTCCCAGTAATTTATATTATGCCTGCACTGACAGCTTGACCTGGCGTAGTTGGATATCTCGTATCTCTTATAGCCCAGGCTCTCCAGCCGTGCCATGCCGGCCCTGTGCATATCGTACACAGCATCATCATCAGGCATCACAGCGCGTCCCTCCTTCACCCAGCCGTACAGCGGCGTGCCCTCTTCCAATATAAGGGAATATGCGGATATGTGGTCTACTCCCAGCAGCCCGCCCCGTTCTATGCTGTCGATATACTCTTTTTCGCTCTGTCCCGGCAGGCCGTACATGAGGTCGATATTTATGTTTTCGAACCCGGCAGCCCTTGATAGCTTTACGGCTTCCTCGGCCTGCGCCGCGCTGTGTATCCTTCCTATTGACCTGAGCAAGCCGTCGTCAAAGCTCTGAACGCCTATGGATATCCTGTTGAAGCCCGCCCTTCTGTATGCTTTCAGCTTGTCCATATCAACCGTGCCAGGGTTGCACTCTATTGTAGCCTCGGATATTTCCAGATCAAAGCAGGCTCTTATGCGTTCCATTGCGGTGCATATAAACTCGAGAGGTACTGCCGACGGCGTACCTCCTCCGAAAAATACCGTATCGAATTTTTTGCCGCCGCACTCTGCCGCAGCCATCGCTATCTCCTTATAAAGCGCTTGGAAATACGCATCTGCCCTGCCCTGTTCCGGGAAGGAAACAAAGTCGCAGTAGGCGCACTTCTTGACGCAGAAGGGGACGTGGAGATATATTCCCGCCATTTTAGTTTATGCGAAGCACGCTCATAAAAGCGTCGCTGGGCAGTGAAACAGTGCCTATCTGGCGCATGCGCTTCTTGCCCTCCTTCTGCTTTTCGAGCAGCTTTTTCTTTCTTGAAATATCGCCGCCATAGCACTTTGCAAGCACGTCCTTGCGCACTGCGCGAACGGTTTCTCTGGCAATTATCTTGCCGCCTATCGCAGCCTGTATGGGTATCTCGAACTGCTGGCGGGGTATTACCTCCTGAAGCTTCTCGGCTACGGCGCGGCCCTTGGCGTAAGCCTTATCCCGATGGACGATGGTTGACAGCGCATCGCAGATGTCGCCGTTGAGCAGAAAGTCCAGCTTCACGAGGTCGCTCTTTACATACTCCTTCAGCTCGTAATCAAACGAGGCGTAGCCGCGGCTCCGGGACTTGAGCTGATCGAAGAAGTCGTAGATTATCTCGTTAAGCGGCAGCTCATACTTGATATTTACCCTGTCCTCCTCGATGTAGGTCATGTCCTTGAACACGCCCCGCTTGTCCTGGCAGAGCTCCATTATGGTGCCCACATATTCGGATGGGGTCATTATGTGCGCCTCTACCACGGGCTCCTCCATATACTCTATCTCAGCAACATTTGGCATATTGCTTGGATTATCCAGCAGCATTTCGCCGCCATCCGTAAGCTTTACCTTATATATGACGCTTGGGCTTGTGGTAACAAGGTCCAAATCGAATTCCCGTTCAAGGCGTTCCTGAATTATTTCCATGTGCAGCAGGCCCAGAAAGCCGCAGCGGAAGCCGAAGCCCAGCGCCATGGAGGTTTCAGGCTCATAGGACAGCGACGCGTCGTTAAGCTTAAGCTTATCAAGGGCATCGCGCAGGTTCTCATAGTCCGCGCCGTCGGCAGGGTATATGCCGCAGAACACCATGGGGTTTGCCTGCTTGTAGCCGGGCAGAGCTTCCTTGGCGGGGTTGTTCGCATCTGTTATGGTATCGCCCACCTTAGTCTCCGCCACGCTCTTTATGGAGGCGGATATATAGCCTACCTCGCCCGCCGTGAGCGAATCCGCAGGCAGCAGCCCCGGTGTGAACACGCCCACCTCGGTAACGTCGAACTCGCGCCCTGTCGCCATGTACCTTATACGCATGCCGGGCTTTATTGTGCCGTTCTTTACCCGCACATAGCTGAGAGCACCCTTGTAGTTATCGTATATGCTGTCGAATATGAGCGCCTGAAGCGGAGCCTCGGGATCGCCGCCGGGAGCCGGTATATTATCCACCACCTGCTGTAACACCTGATCTATGTTTATGCCGTTTTTGGCAGAGATGCGCGGTGCTTCCTCCGCGGGAAGGCCTATCACATCCTCTATCTCCTTTATGACAAACTCCGGCTGGGCGCTGGGCAGGTCTATTTTGTTTATTACCGGCACTATCTCAAGGTCGTTGTCCAGTGCAAGGTATACATTGGCAAGCGTCTGGGCTTCTATTCCCTGTGTGGCGTCCACCACCAGCACCGCGCCCTCGCATGCGGCAAGGCTGCGGGAGACTTCGTATGTGAAGTCCACATGGCCCGGGGTGTCGATCAGGTTGAGCATATACTTTTTGCCGTCGGTATGGGTATAGAACATTCTGACTGCGGTGGCCTTTATGGTTATGCCACGCTCCCGTTCTATCTCCATGGTATCCAGCATTTGTTCCTCCATATCCCTGACGGCCACGGTATCCGTAAGCTCCATCATGCGGTCCGCAAGGGTGGACTTGCCGTGATCGATGTGGGCGATTATGCAAAAGTTTCTTATAAGCTCGCGGCTGTATGCCATTGCTGTCCCTCCAGAGAAAAATAAAAGCCTTAAAAGCTTCCAGTAAAAATAATACTTTATGCGAAGGCAAATTGCAAGGGCGGCTGTGATGTGATACATTATTTATTGATTTTAAGATTCGAGGTGTACGCCATGTTCTGCAAAGACTACGATTCCTTTATATCCCTCCTCAGCCGCAGGAATTACACCGTGCATACCGCCAGGGATGGCGCGCAGGCCCGCGACATACTGCTTTCCCTCGTCCCGGAGGGCAGCACCGCGGGCTTCGGAGGCTCCATGACCGCCAAGGAGCTATGCCTTGCCGAGGCGCTGCGCGGCAAGGGCTGCACCACTTATTTCCACTGGGAGGCGCCCGCCGAAGAGCGGGGCGAGGTGACCCGCAAGGCAGCTCAGGCAGACTGGTTCATAGCCTCCGCCAACGGCATAACCCGCACCGGCAAAATAGTGAACATCGACGGCACCGGCAACAGAGTAGCCTCCATGATATTCGGGCCAAAGAACGTTGCCCTCATAATAGGCAAAAACAAGTTCGCGGAAACCATGGACGAGTGCATGGACAGAATAAAAGCTGTGGCCTGCGCAAAGAATGCACAGCGTCTCGGCCTGTCCACCCCCTGTGCCGTCGCCGGCCGGTGTACAGACTGTTTCTCCAAGGAGCGCATATGCAGCGTGACCACCATCATCGAAGCCAAGCCCGGCGCAATAAGCGAGATGCACCTCATACTGGTAGATGAGGTGTTGGGCTACTGATGTACTTCGCCTATATCATGCGCTGTGCCGACGGCACCCTCTACACTGGCTATACAGATGACATAGCCCGGCGAGAGGCCGTACACAACTCCGGCCGCGGCGCAAAGTATACGCGCTCCCGTCTTCCCGTTAAAATGGTCTATCACGAGTCCTTCGCTACGAGATCCGAGGCTATGAAGCGGGAGTGCGCCATAAAACGGCTTTCACGGGAGCAAAAGCTGAAACTTATAGCAGATCATAGCAATACCGGGCAGGAATGACCTGCCCGACAGAGTGTCAAAAAAGTGGCTGAATGCCACTTTTTTGAGTTTTACGGGTTTTGCCTCTCGCATTCGCTCCCGGGCGGCAAAATCCGCAAAGTACGAAAACCTCTGGGTTTTCATCCGTTCTGACGCACATGTCGTCAGAGCCGGATTAAACATAAGGGGCTGCGGCCCCTTATCAACCCTGGGTTTTTTTGACAGACTGCCCGGCAGGAATGACCTGCCCGGCTTGTTGCTGCGCTTATTATTTAATGCGAAGCAGGCTGAACAGCCGGTGCAGCGGCGGCATATCCCCGGTCTTTGGCACAAGCAATATAAACGGGCCTTCATAAAGCTCCGGCTGCCGCGGCTTTTCTGCTGCGATGCCGCTTTCGCTCCTTTGGAGTATTTCCGCCTGCTGCAGCAGCTCATTTTCAGGTTTCACCTCTGTCTGCCTCGGCTCGCCGCCATCCGTAAATCTGACGCTCCTGACGATCTCGCAGATGTTTTCTTCCTGCGCTTCCCGCTCGTCCTTCCATGGGTCCGGGCTTCCGTCTGTAACCGTAAACTTATATCCCGGCCTTGCCGACTCCACCGCCTTCATGCTGTCGTCAAGGTATTCGGCGTCCGGTTCAAAGTCGAAATAACCGCCGGATATGCTGACGCTGCCTCTGCTGTACATATACGAATAAAATCCGTCGGTGGGATCCGCATTACAAAGGCTCTTCTCCGGAACGCAGAACACCTCCCCGCCGATTATCTCTATGCTTTTGCCGACCGCATCGTAAAAGTCGCCGACAAGCATGCCTCCCTCCTCCAGCTCTGCCATGGATATCCTTCCGCCCGTCATAAGAAAGCCTTTTCCGCCCTCGGTAAGGCTTACGGGTGCGCCGGCAAACACCATTCCGTCGCCGAAGTCGCAGTATTCTCCCCGAGAGGCGATACTGCCTCCCTCAAGCACGCACCTGCCCTCAGCCACAACTATTGCTACGGTATTGCCGATTATACTGCCGCTTTTATCCTCCGAGGAATCCCTGATGGTCAGCGTTCCGCCTTCTATATTCACGTTTACGGCGGCATGGACGTTATATGCGTTCTCGCCCCGCTCCTGGGCTATGGTCCTCCCATTCAGGTCTATGCATAGCTCCCGCTTTACGGTTATGCCGCTGGTATCCGCTCCGCAGTTGGCAAAGGTAACATCGCTTTTGAGCTTTATGCTCTTTTTAAGCTCATAAATGGCAGCCTCCGCACCGCATATAGCCTTCGTATCACACGCAACACACCTGTCAAGGTCGCCCACAACGTAATATGCGCCATTACCGTCATTGCCGCTGAGCCTTGCTATGCATTCCGTGTCAGTCGTTCTTTCGCTCCACTCTCCGTCAACAACGCAGATGATAACCGCTTTTCCCGCAACAGTTATGCTTTCCGCGTCATCTTCCTTGGAAACCTCTATTATTTCCCCATCCTTTGCCGCATCTACAGCTTCTTGCAGTCTGCCGTATTGCCCTTCGCCGGTACCGGGAGCCGCGTATGCCGGGACCAGCGAAAAAGCCAGCATCGCGGCAAGTAAAACAGCGGTCACCATTCTTCTCATAGACCCTCCTCCTTGTATTTTTTTGAGATGATTAAGCAACGCATCTCGATGCGTATTTGAATTCCAAAGCTGTTTGAGAAAATCGGTTGATTTAAACGCGTATTATTTTGAGCTGAAATAAAAATGCCTGATTTGAACGGTATATGGTATTATGAATGCGCCCCCGCCGGAAGCCGCCCGGCGAGGGCAAATGTGTCTTTTAGAAATCTATTTCTTTCTGAATATAGCCTTCAAGCTCCGCTATGGGCATGCGAACCTGAGCCATGGTATCCCTGTCGCGTACGGTGACAGTCTCGTCCTCAAGGGTATCGAAGTCGATGGTTATGCACAGCGGAGTGCCTATCTCGTCCTGCCTGCGATAGCGCTTGCCTATGGCGCCGCTGTCGTCGAAATCCACCATAAAGTGCTTGGCCAGAAGCTCGTATACTTCCCTTGCCTTGTCGCCCAGCTTGTTTTTCTGGAGGGGCAGTACGGCCGCCTTGTAAGGAGCCAAGGCAGGGTGCAGATGCAGCACGTTGCGCACGTCGCCGTTTTCAAGAGTCTCCTCGTCATATGCGTCGCACAGGAAGGCCAGCGCTACGCGGTCTGCTCCGAGGGAGGGCTCTACGCAGTAAGGAACGAACTTTTCGTTGGTGAAGGGGTCCATGTATTCCATGGACTTGCCGGAATGGTTCTGATGGGCCTTCAGGTCGTAATCTGTACGGCTCGCAACGCCCCAGAGCTCGCCCCAGCCGAAGGGGAACAGGAACTCTATATCGGTAGTGCCGTTAGAGTAGTGGCTGAGTTCCTCCTTGGCATGCTCACGAAGACGTATATTCTCTTCCTTCATGCCGAGGGAAAGCAGGAACTTATGGCAGTAATCCTTCCAGTATTCATACCATTTCATCTCGGTGCCGGGTTCACAGAAGAATTCCAGCTCCATCTGCTCGAACTCGCGGGTACGGAAGGTAAAGTTGCCGGGCGTTATCTCATTGCGGAAGGACTTGCCCACCTGAGCTATGCCGAAGGGCAGCTTCCTGCGGGTAGTGCGCTGTACGTTCTTAAAGTTTACAAAGATGCCCTGCGCGGTCTCGGGGCGGAGGTAGATCTGGCTGGCAGTGTCCTCATTTACGCCCTGGAAGGTCTTGAACATCATGTTGAACTTGCGAATGCCGGTAAAGTCGCTCTTTCCGCACTCCGGGCACTTTATGCCCTGCTCTGCAATATACTCGGACATTTTCTCGTTGGTCCAGCCGTCGGGGTGTATGTCGGTAAGGCCATGCTCGTTGGCATAGTCCTCTATGAGCTTGTCAGCCCTGAACCTGGCCTTGCAGGATTTACAGTCCATGAGGGGATCGTTGAAGTTTACAACGTGGCCGGAAGCTACCCAGGTCTCCGGGTTCATCAGAATTGCGCAATCCATGCCTACATTATATGGGCTCTCCTGAACAAACTTGCGCCACCAGGCCTTTTTTACGTTGTTCTTGAATTCAACGCCCAATGGGCCGTAATCCCATGTGTTGGCAAGGCCGCCGTATATATCCGAGCCCGGAAATATAAAGCCGCGGTTATTACACAGTGCAACTATCTTATCCATGGTAAGGTTTGTCATTATATATTTCTCCTTTCGGCAGGACTGCCAAAATTATTATTCGCTTTTTCAATAATAACACGGCCTTGCCTTTTCTTCAACCTGAAAAAAGCTGATATGCACACAAAATGGCTATTTTGCGTACTATATCGTAGAACGGCGCTAAGCGCCCGAAATTAAAGGAGGCAATATAATATGTGTAACTGGGGAAATAACAGTTGGTGGTGGATCATAATCCTCTTGCTGATCCTCGGCTGGGGCAATAATGGTTGTGGCTGCGGCTGTGACAACGGCTGCAACAGCGGCTGTGGCTATGACAACATTTGGTGGATCATCATACTGCTGCTCATTCTCGGCGGCGGCTTTAACAACTGCGGCTGCGACAACGGCTGTGGCAACAACGGCTGTGGCTGCGGCAACAACAGCTGTGGCTGTGGCTGCAACTAAAACATACATAAAAAGGGCGGGGTACTTCCCCGCTCTTTCGTATAATACCTTTGCTTATACTCTGATTTTCCCTTTATACTTCTGCTCCAGCACCTTTACTATATATATTGCACAGTCGCTTATTTCGTCGGTATTCTGCCCCTCCAGCATAACACGGATTATTGGCTCTGTGCCGGAAGCGCGGACAAGCACGCGGCCGCTGCTGCCCAGCTTACCCTCTACCTCACGTATGCGCTGCCAAAGATCCTGGTCCTCCATGGCCTGATGCTTTATTTCGTTATCTACTATGACGTTCACCAGCACCTGAGGGTATATTGGTATGTCGTTTGCAAGGGCAGACATGCGCCTGCCTGTAGACTTCATAACATCCAGTACCTGAATGGCCGTCAGCATGCCGTCGCCGGTGGTGTTCTTATCAAGGAATATTACGTGTCCCGACTGCTCGCCGCCTATGGAATAGCCCTCCTTGAGCATCTCCTCCAGCACGTACCTGTCTCCCACCTTTGTTTCGGCAACGTTTATGCCAAGCTCAGTCATGCGCTTCTTAAGACCTATATTGGACATGACGGTCACTACCAGCGTATCCTTTTTCAGCCTTCCTTCAGCCTTCATCGCCTTAGCGCATATGCCCATTATCCGGTCGCCGTCCACTATATTACCGCGCTCGTCAGTTGCTATCACCCGGTCCGCATCGCCGTCAAAGGCAAATCCCGCATCGGCGTCCGATTCCGCCACCAGCTCCTGCAGTCTCTCAGGATGGGTAGATCCGCACTTGTTGTTTATGTTTATGCCGTCCGGCTCGTCTGCCCTGGGATAAACCTTTGCGCCAAGCTCTGTGAATACGTCGTAAGCTATCGCCGACGCCGCTCCGTTGGCACAGTCCAGCATCACCGTCAGCCCGTCAAAGCGGTTCCTTGCGGTGGACTTGAGAAATTCCTTGTACTCCTGCACCGCCCTTTTGGCGATTATTACGTGGCCTACATTCTCGCCGGTAGGCAGCTCGAAGTCCATACCTTCCTTTATAAGCTTTTCTATCTCGTCCTCCAGCCCGTCGGACAGCTTGAAGCCCTTGCCGTCAAACCACTTTATTCCGTTATATTCCATTGTATTGTGCGATGCGCTGACCATTACCGCAGCGTCCGCTTCGTATGCTCTGGCCAGGTACGCCATTGCCGGGGTGGGTATCACTCCCACGTCTATCACATCGCCGCCTACGGAGCAAATGCCCGCCGTAAGCGCCGCGGAGAGCATGTCGCCGGAAAGGCGCGTATCCCTGCCAAGCAGTATGCGTGGCTGATGGACTTCGTTGGTGAGCACGTATGCGCCCGCCTTGCCTATCTTCAGCGCCAGCTCGCAGCTAAGATCCTTGTTTGCCACACCGCGCACGCCGTCTGTTCCAAACATTCTCGCCATACGTCTTACTTCCTTTCAGCCTGCTTCATAATGTGCTCTATGGCAGACGTTGCAGCTATAGCACCGTCAGCCGCCGCCGTCACCACCTGACGCAGCGGGGTATCCCGCACGTCTCCCGCAGCGTACACGCCGGAAATATCCGTCTGCATGTGCTTATCAGTTATTATACGCCCAGCTTCATCGGTCGAGACTTTATCTGCAAAAAGCTCGGTGTTCGGCTCAACGCCCACGGCTATGAAAAGGCCCTCCACCGGTATTTTCCTCTGGCTGCCATCCAGTGTGCTTTTTACTGTAAGTCCCTCCAGCTCGTCTTCGCCTATGAGCCCGATTATCACGCTGCAGCCCACAAATTCTATATTGTGGGTAGTAAACATCGCCCGCTGCAGTGTTTCGGCAGCCCTGAGCTTATCTCGCCGGTGAATGACATACACCTTCTTAGCGAAGCGTGAAAGGTACAGTGCGTCTGATACCGCAGTATCGCCGCCGCCAGCCACGGCGACAGTGGCGTTGCGGAAGAACGCGCCGTCGCAGGTAGCGCAATACGACACTCCTGCTCCCGTTAGCTTCTCTTCCCTGTCAAGCCCCAGCTTTTTGGGGTGGGCGCCAGTGGCTATTATCACGGCCTTGGCCTCAATCACTTCCCTGCCGCAGTGCAGCCGCTTTATCTCTCCCTCCAGCTCAACGGAATCCACGCCGGTGCGCTTTATCTCCAGCCCAAAGCGCTCCGCCTGCTTCTGCATGTTCGTGCCTATGGCGAAGCCGTCTATGCCGTCCGGGAAGCCGGGATAGTTATCCACCTGTGTCGTCTTTGTTATCTGGCCTCCTACCAGCATGTTCTCAAGGAGCACAGTATCCATGCCGCCCCTTGCACCATAGAGCCCCGCCGCAAGCCCTGCCGGCCCGCCGCCTATTATCGCTATATCGTACATATCATGTCTCCCAAGGATTTGCTTTATATATTCTACAACAAAGCGGACCGTTTGACCACGGGGGATTTTGCCGGTTTGGTAATATACCAAAGCATAACAATAAACGGTCACCCATCCATTAACCCATATTTAACTCACAAAAGCAAGCCGGAGCGCTTCAAAACCCCTCAAACCATGTGAAAAGTAAAAACCCCGGAAACCGTTGATTTCCCGGGGCTTTGATGCATTTTGATAAAGTTTAACGCTTGCTGAACTGGGGAGCGCGACGGGCTGCTTTGAGGCCGTACTTTTTCCTTTCCTTCATTCTGGGGTCACGGGTCAGGAAGCCTGCCTTCTTGAGAGCGCCGCGGAGTTCGGGATCCGCAGTGATCAAAGCGCGTGAGATGCCGTGACGAATAGCACCGGCCTGGCCGGTATAGCCGCCGCCGTAAACGTTGACCTTTACGTCGAACTTGCTAAGGGTATCGGTCAGCGCCAGAGGAGCGCGAACGATCATCTTGAGGGTCTCATAGCCGAAGTAATCCTCTACATCGCGGCCGTTGATGGTGATAACGCCGGTTCCGGGAATAAGGCGAACGCGGGCAATGGATTTCTTACGCCTGCCGGTACCAAGATACTGAGTAGTGGCTGCCATTTCTTAGTTCCTCCTTATTACTTGAGCACCAGAGTCTCGGGCTTCTGGGCTGCATTCTTGTGCTCAGAGCCCGCATAGATGCGAACCTTCTTGAGCATCTGACGGCCAAGGGGACCCTTGGGCATCATAAGACGAATGGCTTCATATACGGCAAACTCGGGCTTCTTTGCCATGAGCTGACGATAGGTGAACTCCTTAAGTCCTCCGGGATAACCGGTATGATGATAGTACTTTTTCTTATCCAGCTTGTTTCCTGTAAGAACGACCTTGTCCGCGTTGACGATGATCACGTGATCGCCGGTATCAACGTGGGGGGTATATATGGGCTTATTCTTACCGCGAAGTATAGCGGCTACCTGAGATGCAAGACGGCCGAGCACCATGCCTTCCGCGTCCACAACGTACCACTTGCGTTCTACGGTTTCGCCTTTTGCCATATAGGTATTCATGGCTAAACCTCCTGAGTAGTAATAAAAAAGATTATTTGCCGCGTAAGATGCGGACCAATGCACAGCGTGCCGGGGCTGTGGCCGCAGAAACACCTATCCTATCAAACGCACATTTGCTATTTTAACCAAATTATGCTCGCCTGTCAAGGGAAAAATACCTTATAACCGGGATATTTTATATAATTTGCAAAGTTTTTTGGCTTTACAGCTCCGACGGCCCATCACACCGCTACTCAAGGCCCTGAAAACCCGTCTGCCGCAGGGCTTCATAGAGGACTATGGCAGCGGAATTTGAGAGGTTCAGCGACCGCTGGTCGTGCCGCATGGGTATGCGTATGGCGTCCTTTGCCCTTCTTGTAAGCAGCTCGGGGCCCAGCCCCGCCGTCTCCCTGCCGAATACCAGAAAATCCCCATCCCTATACTCAACGTCGGCATAGCTCCTGACAGCGTGGGTAGACGTCAAAAAGAATCTCCCGTCCGAATATTTCGCTTCCAGCTCCTCGAAGGAATCGTAATAGCTCACGTCCAGATCCTTCCAGTAATCCAGCCCCGCCCGCTTTAGTGTTTTGTCGTTTATCTCAAAGCCGAGGGGGCGTATGAGATGGAGCCTTGTGCCAGTAACGGCGCAGGTGCGGGAAATATTTCCGGTGTTTGGGGGTATTTCGGGGTTTACAAGCACTATATTGAACATATCGGTTATCTCCGTTTCTTTTTCCGTTCACATTCTACCACCGAAGGCCGTTTTTGCACAATAGCAAAAGGCCCCCGCAAGGAGGCCCTTTTGTCGTTTACCCTTCTTTGTCCTCGGCTATCGCCCTTAGCTTGCCGGCGTATACATCCGTAAGCTCCTTCGAGTACTCCGCGTCAAAGCTGCCGGCAATGACCCGGTACGCCGTGAAACCGCTGTCCGGCCGCACCAGCACCCAGCCCTTATCCACATTTACCTTTACGCCATCCACGAGCTGTATCTGCTCATTGCGCTCACCTTCCGTAAAGCTTCTGAGCACCCTGCCCATATCCCGCCATGAACACGGCACCTTTTTTTCGTTTATCGTGACCTTTGGCAAGCCTTCCATGTATTCCTTCAGTTTTCCCGCAAGATACAGCTCTGCCGCCCGTATTATCTTTGCTTCCGGCTCAAAAAGCTCCGGCAGATAAGCGCCCGCCTCTATCGCCGCCCTCGCCCAGCGGCTCCGCTTCGCCGGGCATACGGATATCTCCGCGCCCTCGTCCGCGATCTGCTTTACATATTCGCCCGGTATATCGGCTGGCAGCACCAGCTTGTTTGCCCGCCCGTCTTTCACCGCTGCCATTGCCAGCACTGCGTTGAGCTCGTGACGGGTTATATGCTTACCGTATGCTATAGCGCACATAACGCCTTCCATGCCGTCCGCCATGAATGCAAGATCTGTATTTTCCTCCTTGGCGGTTTCAAAGAGCTTGTCGCTGTCCAGCCCGGTGTAGTACCTGACTGAATACCCGCAGGGCAGCAGCACACGCGCAACGGCATCATATGTCTCCGGGTTGCCGCCTATGAGCACCATCACGCCATTTGGACCGCTGCGCACCGATTGAGCAAGTCGGTTCAGATGCGCATCATATGACTTTGCCGCGCCGCTTACCCTTTGTACTATGCCGAGGCGCTCCGTGGTGATGGGCCGCACCGCGCCCGCCTTAAGCTCCTGCTGAAAAGCCCGAAAGCCGCTGCCGGTAAGCTCTGTGCCCGTGCCGTCGCAAAGCACAATCTCCCCTGAGTGGGCGTCATCGCCCATGCGTATATACATGCCGCCCCGGTAGCCGAAGGCCCGTATGCCGTGTTCGAATGCGGAATAGCCGCAAAAGCCCATATCTGCCGCATCCGCGCCCTGTGATACCAGCCCCGCTATAACGGCGTGCTTGAGCATCACGCCCTGCTGGCTGCCGTCGGTGGATACGGCTATCTCCAGGGGCAGCCTGCCGCTGCTTCGGGCGAAGGCAGCGCCTATTCGCACAGCGCGTTCCGGGGTCATAGTCCTGTCGCAATAGCCTCGTATTCGGCTCATTATTCCGGGCTTCGGGGTATCCTCCTCCCATTGGAGATTCTCTGTACAGTCCTCGTCCTCCCGGAGCTCTTTTTCCGGCCAAAGGGACGCGCCGTTGCATACCGTGCAGTTTTTGCCTACCCGGCTGCCGCTGCCTATCACCGTGCCGCTATATATTGAAGCTCCGCTTTCAACCTCGGCCCCTTCGCACAGTATGGCTCCGCGCAGCTCCACATTTTCCCGTACGCGGGTGTTTTCCATAAGTACAGTACGCTTTAGGCTGCTTCCCCGGCCTATTCTGGCCCCGCTGCCTACCACAGAGTAATCCGATACTACAGCCTCGCTAACCTCCGCCCCGCTGCCTATATAGCAGGGGCCAAGCAGCTCCGCGCTCTCGGATATTACTGCACCGTCTTCTATCCACGCTCCGTCTTTCTGTTTTGCAGCAGTAGTAAACGCGCACCTTCCGTCCAGCATATCACGCTGCGCGGCCTTATACTGAGCTATATCGCCTATATCGCACCAATACCTGTCCGTAACATAGCCATACACCGGCATTTTCTCCTTCAGGAGCGCCGGAAACAGATCCTTGCTGAAGTCGTATTTTTCGCCTTCCGGTATACGCTCTATGACCTCGGGCTCCAGTATGTATATACCGGTGTTTGCCAGGTCGCTGAACACCTCTGACAGCATGGGCTTTTCGAGAAACCTGTATATCTTGCCCTTAGAGTCCCTCATGGCGACGCCGTATTCGGTAGGCACGCTCACTCTTTTGAGCACAATTGTTACCGCTGCTCCCCGCGCCTTATGGAAGCACATCGCTTCGGTCAGATCTGCGTCCGTCATGGCGTCGCCGCTTATGACTATGGTCCGCCGCGCATCGGCGCCCACAGCCTTACGCACGCTGCCCGCTGTGCCAAGAGGCGCGTCTTCGATAGAATAGCTTAGCTTTACGCCATACTTACCGCCGTCGCCGCAGTGCCGCATTATGACGTTTGGCAGGTAATGCAGCGTGGCCGTTATGTCCTCTACACTGTGCTTTTTAAGCAGCTCTATGCAGTAGTCTATCACCGGCTTGTTCAGCAGGGGTACCATTGGCTTGGGAAGGGTACAGGTTATGGGACGGAGGCGTTTTCCCTCTCCTCCCGCCATTATTACAGCTTTACACATAAAAATACCGCCTTTTCTATTGGAAATTGCGGTATTAGTTTTTCCCGTAAAGAGCCTTTTTATTTAGTTTTAAGCCTTAATAGTAAAAATAGTTGCCGCCTATCTTGGCATACAGCTCATGATCCCAGCTGCCGCTGTTTCTGAAGAACAGCACATCGGAGGGAAGTACGGTATTGCCGTTGATAAATACCGATGTCACCGCAGCCTCGGCCGCGGCATTTGGCGCTTTTAGGCTGGAGGTGGAAAACTGCCCCTTCTGGTATATCACGCCGTTTACAGTACTTGGAAACCTGCTGCTGTGCAGGCGGTTGTATATTACGTTCGCAACGGCGGTATAGCTTTCGCTGTCCCCCTCCTTACGCACCACCTGCGCGATAAGGTACAGCTCCTCGCCGGTATAGCCCCCGCCGCCGTTCATGCTGCCCTGCCCGCCCGACGGCGTTTCAACGGGTGTTATCACCTCGATCTCCTCCGCCTTAGGCGTGGCCTTGGGCTTGCTTGTGGCCTTGGGCTTTTCTGTGGGCTTGGGGGTGCTTTCCGGCGGGTCCCCCAGCTTTATGTATTCCATAAGCATAAAGCCCTTCCTCTTGCCGACCCTTACCCTGTACCAGTCGCCCGACTTGCCCGTGATCGTCACCTTGCGGTTCTGCCGGTATTCCCGGACGATCTTGTAATCCTCTCCCGGGCCGGAGCGCAGGTTTATGCTCTTTGCGTAGACATAGCCTGCGGTATCCTCCATATCCTCCACGGTATACTCAGGCTTGTCCGAGGAATCCGGGGTGTTCGCAGGCACGGGAGACGCGGCAGGGCTTGCGGCGTCCTCGGAGACGTTCCCGTCCACCGTATATGGGTTTTCCGCAGGGGGCGTCGGCAGCGGGGACTGGCTTATTTTGATTTTGACCGGGGCTATGGTAGGCCGTGGAGTCGGCAGGTCAAAGAGAGATTTGCCATCTTCCAGGGAACTTTGCTCCGCTGCAACAAGCACCCCCTCCGTCTCTGTTTTGAAGACGGTATTGGCGGTGGTGGCGGCCTCCACGCAGCCGGCGCCGGTCAACAGCACCGTCATGGAGATGATACCTATTGCAGTAAGCTTGCCTGTCATTTGCCTTTTGTATTGTATGGGATCAGAGAATGAACCTTTGCAGATCCTCGCCCTCGTATTCCCTCGAAACGTGCTCCTTTACGTATTTCTCGTCGACCTCCACCTTTGTGAGCGGGTGATCGCCGCCCGCGTTGAAGGATATGTCGTTCAGCAGGTTTTCAACTATGGTATGCAGCCTGCGCGCGCCTATGTTCTCCTCCCGCTCGTTTGCTGTGAAGGCGTACTTGGCTATGGCGCCCAAGGCGTCGTCGGTAAAGCTGAGCAGTATATTATCAGTCTTCAGCAGCGCTTCGTACTGCTTGGTTATGGCGTGCTGTGGCTGGGTGAGTATGCGCTTATAGTCATCTACAGTCAGCGCCTCAAGCTTTACCCTTATTGGGAAGCGGCCCTGCAGCTCGGGTATCAGGTCTGATACCTTGGATACATGGAATGCACCCGCGGCTATGAAAAGTATGAAGTCTGTCTTCACCGGGCCGTACTTTGTGGTAACCGTGCTGCCCTCGACTATGGGCAGTATGTCACGCTGCACGCCTTCGCGGGATACGTCTGCACCGCTGGTATTGCCGCTGGCGGCTATCTTGTCTATCTCGTCGATGAATATTATACCGTCCTGCTCCGCCCGCTCTATGGCCTCCTGAGTGATCTCGTCCATGTCTATGAGCTTCTCGCTCTCGTCCTGTACGAGGAGCTTCCGGGCCTCGGATACCTTTACCCGGCGGGTCTTCTTCTTGGGCGGCAGTATACCTCCCATCATTTCGTTGAGGTTCACATCTATGCCCATGGCAATCATGGCGTTGGAGCCGTTGTTGGGCATCTCTATCTGTACTTCTACTATCTCGTCCTCAAGCCTGCCTGCGCGAAGATCCCTGGTGACTTCCTCGCGCTTGGTGAGCCGCTCCCGTTTCTCGTCCTCGGTAAGCTCAGGCTCCTTGCTAGTTCCGCCGCCAAGCAGAAATTGAAGCGGGTTTTCCGGCGCATGCCATTTATCCTTGTGCATTGGCACCAGTATGTCTATCAGGCGCTGCTCGGCATTGGCCTCTGCAACCGTCCTGACGGCGTTTATCTTCTGCTCCTTGCAGATGCGGATTGCCGCTTCCACAAGGTCGCGTACCATAGAGTCCACATCCCTGCCCACATAGCCCACCTCGGTGAACTTTGTAGCCTCGACCTTCACAAAAGGCGCGTCCACCAGTTTTGCAAGGCGCCGCGCTATCTCGGTTTTGCCCACGCCGGTAGGCCCCATCATTATTATGTTCTTCGGGGTTATCTCGTCCCTGAGTTCCTGGGGCAGCCTGCTTCTTCTGTAGCGGTTGCGGAGTGCGATCGCCACCGCGCGTTTTGCTTCGTCCTGCCCGACGATATATTTATCGAGAGCTTCGACTGTCTCTCTCGGGGTCATTGCTTCGCTCATACTTCCTCCAGTGTTATGTTGCCATTGGTAAATATGCATATCTCCGACGCTATGCGTATGGCCTTTTCCGCGATTTCCTTTGCATCCAGGTCAGTATTCTCCTTGAGGGCCTTGGCGGCCGCAAGGGCATACATGCCGCCTGAGCCTATTGCCGCTATGCCGTCGTCCGGGTCTATAACCTCGCCCGTGCCGGAGATGACCAATAGGTCCTCGTCGTTTGCGGCAATGAGCATGGCCTCCAGCTGCCTCAACGCCTTGTCGCTGCGCCACTCCTGCGCCAAGGATACGGCTGCCCTTCTCAGGCTGCCGCTGTACTGGGTAAGCTTTGCCTCAAACCTCTCGCAAAGAGAAAAAGCGTCCGCCACAGAGCCGGCGAAGCCTACCACTACCTTGTCGTTATAGAGCCTGCGCACCTTCTTTGCGGTGCCCTTCATTACTACCTTTTCTCCCAGCGTTACCTGGCCGTCGCCTGCTATGGCGCATTTGCCGTTGCGCTTGACTGCAACTATAGTGGTTCCTTTAAGGGACATATTTATTCTGCCTTTCGGTTGTGTTGATTTGAATATTTTATTTATAATATCACACAAACGCCGATTATGCGGCGCTTGCGGCGTTAGTTTACATCTTGTTTTCTATTATGTCATCAATTGTCTCAATTGCACGCTGTGAAATGAGGGTGTATCTTTCCTCCTTCTTCCTCGGGGCGTTCCCTATGCCATCCATTATGCCGAAGTTTATGTTCATGGGCTGAAAGTCTTTACCGCAGTACTCGGAAATATAATGGCCCATTGCGCCGAGGGCGGTCTGTCGGGTAAAGTCTATCGGTTCAAGCCCCGTCAGTTCCCGCGCCAGGGCTATGCCCGCAACAAGACCGCTGCCCGCGCTCTCCACATACCCTTCCACACCCGTCATCTGCCCCGCAAAGAACAGTCCGGGACGGCTCAGCACTTCATAATTGAAGCTGAGCTTGCCGGGAGAATTTATGAATGTGTTGCGGTGCATCACGCCATAGCGCTCGTACTCCGCATGCTCAAGGCCGGGTATGAGCCCGAACACCCTGCGCTGCTCACCGAACTTAAGGTTGGTTTGGAAGCCTACGATATTGTACAGAGTACCGTCGGAGTCGTCCTGACGGAGCTGCACCACGGCAAAGGGCTTTACGCCGGTACGCTCATCCTTCAGGCCTACCGGCTTGAGTGGGCCGAATGCCAGCGTCATATCCCCCCGCTTTGCCATTATCTCGACGGGCATACAGCCCTCGAATACTCTGGGCGTCTCGAATTCCTTCAGCGGCGCAGTCTCGGCGTTCACCAGCTCATGCACGAAGGTAAAATACTCTTCCCTCGTCATAGGGCAGTTCAGATAGTCGCTGCCGCGCTCATAGCGCGAGGCCCGAAACACCTTGTCCATATTCAGGGAATCCGCACGGACTATGGGGGCCGCAGCGTCGTAAAAGTGCAGTCCCTCGCCGAAAAAGTCCTCTATCGCCTTATACAGCGCACCGTCGGTAAGCGGCCCGGTAGCAACTATGGCCGGGGCGTTTGGCAGCTCTGTTATTTCCTCACATATAAGATTTATATTTGGGTTTGACTTTATTCTGTCCGTAACGCACCGGGTAAAGGTATCCCTATCAACTGCCAGTGCGCCGCCGGCGGGAACCCGGCAGGAATCCGCACAGCTCATTATCAGCGAATCCAAGCGGCGCATTTCTTCCTTCATGAGACCGGCGCCGTTTTGCAGCCGATCTGAACGGAGTGAATTGGAGCACACCAGTTCTGCGAGTGTATCCGCGTGGTGGGCGGGGGATCTGCGTTTGGGCTTCATCTCATAGAGGTCCACCTCTATGCCCCTTTTGGCAAGCTGATATGCCGCCTCGCAGCCCGCAAGGCCAGCGCCTATTACAGAAGCCTTCATTCCTCGCTCCCCTTTTTATCCTGCTTGTTCTGCTTTGTAGTATATCCGCAGCCCTCGGCTATGCAGGCGTCGAATCCGCCTCCGTGGCCCATTTTGTGTACCATCAGGCCGCCGCACTTTGGGCATTTCTCCTTTACCGGCTTATCCCAGGATACAAAGCTGCACTCCGGGTACTTTTCGCAGCCGTAGAATACCTTGCCCTTCTTTGACTTGCGCTTTATTATTTCGCCGCCGCACAAGGGGCATTTTACGTCGGTCTTTTCGACTATGGCCTTGGTGTTGCGGCAGTTTGGGAAGTTGGGGCAGGCGAGAAACTTGCCGAAGCGTCCCATCTTGTATACCATCATGGAGCCGCACTTTTCGCACTTTACATCGGATACTTCGTCGGGTATGACCACCTTTTCTATGCTCTCGGAGGCCTTCTCAAGCGTCTTTTCAAAGGGGCCGTAAAATTCCCTTATAACCTCTTTCCATGGTTCCTCTCCGTCCTTTATGAGGTCAAGCTTGCTTTCCATATCGGCGGTAAACTTTATGTCAACTATGTCGCTGAAGTTTTCCTTCATTATCTTTGTGACCACAAAGCCCAGCTCAGTGGGTACAAGCTGCTTCTTTTCCCTGCGTACATAGCCCCGCTCGATTATTGTGGAAATCGTGGGGGCGTAGGTGCTGGGGCGGCCTATACCCTTCTCTTCAAGTAGCTTTACCAGAGACGCCTCGGTATACCTGGCGGGCGGCTGGGAAAACTTCTGCTCCTTCTCCACCTTTTCCGCCCTGAATATATCATTTGCGCTAACCGTGGGTATGGCGGCCTCCTCTTCATCGCTGTCGTCACGGCCCTCGGTATATATTGCGGTATAGCCGGGGAACAGCACCTTTGTACCAGCAGATCGGTAGGTGCAGCCGTTTGCGTCAAAGGAGACGGTGGTCGTCTCAAGTTTTGCTTCAGTCATCTGGCTCGCTATGAAGCGCTCGTATATGAGCTTATAAAGCTTATACTGGCTGGCGTTGAGAGAAGCCTTGGCTTCCTGCGGGGTAAGGCGTATGTCCGCGGGGCGTATGGCCTCGTGGGCGTCCTGTGCGCCTTTGCGGCCCTTGTATATGTTGGGCTTCTTTGGAACGTAATCCTTACCGTAGGTATCGGATATGTATTCGAGGGCCGCCTTCTGGGCCTCGTCGGCTATGCGCACGGAATCGGTACGGATATAGGTTATAAGGCCGGTAGTACCCTTGCCGTGTATTTCGACGCCTTCGTAGAGCTGCTGGGCGATCAGCATGGTGAGCTTGGTAGTAAAGCCCAGCTTGCGCGCGGCTTCCTGCTGCATGCTGCTGGTGGTAAAGGGCGCGGGGGCATGACGGCTCTTTTCTGAGGTCTTTACGTCGCTTACGGTAAACTCATTTCCGCTGCGGGCGATTATATCATTTGCGGTTTTCTCGTCGTGAACGTCCAGCTTTTTGCCGTCCATTCCGTAAAATTTGGCTTCAAGCGGCTTGCGGTTGCCCTGTACCTTGAGCTTGGCGGTGATATTCCAGTATTCCTCCGGAACGAAGTCGTTTATTTCCTGTTCCCTGTCGCAAATGATGCTTACAGCCACCGACTGCACGCGGCCTGCGGAAAGGCCTCTGCGCACCTTTGCCCAGAGTATCGGACTTATCTTGTAGCCCACCAGCCTGTCAAGCACCCGCCTTGCCTGCTGAGCGTCCACAAGGTCCATATTTATGGCTCGTGGTTCCTTGACTGATTTCTTGACTGTGTTGGAGGTTATCTCGTTGAACACTATCCTGCATGGAGAATTAGCGTCCATCTTCAGTATATGTGCAAGATGCCAGGATATGGCTTCACCTTCCATATCAGGGTCGGTTGCGAGATATATCTTTTTCGCGGCCTTGGCCTCCCTGCGGATATTATCCAGCACCTCTCCCCTTCCTCTCAGGGTTATATACTTAGGCTCGAAATCGTGCTCCACGTCCACACCCAGCTGGCTCTTTGGCAGGTCCCTTACGTGGCCGTTGGAAGCCACTACTTTATATTTACTGCCGAGAAATTTCCCTATCGTCTTTGCCTTGGCCGGCGACTCCACGATAACAAGCATTTCTGACATTTTTCTGCTTACCTCCGTTTTTGCCTTTATGGACAGGCTATTTTACTGTTTTTCGCCCATTCCATCAAATCCCGTAAATTCTTCCGGGCGATTGCTTAATTATTCCCGATATTTCCATCTCTGTCAAGGCGGAATTTAATTTGCCCGGTTCAAATTGCGTCATTTCGCACAATTCATCTATTGTTTTCTCTCCCGCTTTAAGCAATCTCACTATCAATGTCTGCTCAAAGCTCAGGCCGCTCTCGTCTATTTCCGTCATGCGTATCGCCTTATCCGAGCGCATTCCGTATTCCTCCAGTATGTCGTCCACGCAAAACACCGGCTTGGCCGCGCCCTGCTGTATCATCTGGTTCGTGCCCTGGCAGAAGGGATCGGTTATGCGGCCGGGTATGGCGAACACGTCGCGCCCCTGCTCAAGGGCAAAGTCTGCGGTTATCCTCGTGCCGCTCTTTATGGCGGCCTCGGCCACCACCACGCCCCTTGATATGCCGCTTATTATCCTGTTTCGCTGAGGAAAATGCTTTGAATCCGGCACTGTGCCCGGCAGGAATTCGGATACCACCGCGCCCTTGTCGCATATCTCGTCGTAAAGCTTCCGGTTTTCTTCGGGATATACCACGTCTACGCCGCTACCCAATACCGCTATTGTAGGTATTTCCGCCTTTGATCTTTCCAACGCCGCGACAGCCGCCATTTTGTCTATGCCGTATGCCATTCCGGATACTATGCACGCGCCACATTCCGCCAACTGTCCGGATATCATCTCGGCGGCCTTTCTACCGTAGTCCGAGCACCTTCTGGAGCCGATGACGGCTATGGGCAGCCTTATCTTATCCGGCAGGCGGCCTTTTACGAAAAGCGCCGCCGGCGCCGAATGTATCTCCCGCAAAAGCGCCGGGTAGTTCTTATCCTTAAACAGCACGACGGATATGTTCTGGTTATGGAGATACTCGAGGCACCTGTCGATGTAGCCTTCCTCTGCCTTCGCCTTCATGAGCGCGAGCATGCGTCCGTCCGCAGCCGTTTTTGAGGGTATATCTCCCCTTGCCGCCGCAAGGAACACATCATATGCGCTGCCGTATTCTTCGATTAACTCATTGTGCCGCATGGGCCTCAGCCCTGCGGTGAAGGCCAACCACAGATTGTACCGCCTCATATCCTCCTTCACACATTATTCCCCCCAGTATTTTTTATCCACCGTACGGTACTGTATAGCCTCGGCGATATGCTCGTATGTTATGTCGCCGCCGCCTGAAAGATCCGCTATTGTTCGCGCCACCTTCATTACTCTGTTATATGCTCTGGCGCTGAGGTTCAGCCGCTCGTAGGCCTGCCGCATGAGCCGCTGGCCGTTTTCGTCCGGCACGCAGTATTTTTTCACCAGCCGGGTGGAAAGCTGAGCGTTGCATATTATGCCGTCCTTTTTGTATCTTTCCCTCTGTATGCGCCTTGCCTCATCAACCCGTTCCCGAATAGCCGCAGAGCTTTCTCCCGGCTTATTTGAGGTGATGTCCGAATACCCCACCTCCGCCATCTCAACGTGCATATCCAGCCGGTCGAGCAGCGGCCCGGATATCCTGTTGCGGTATTTTGCTATTTCATAGGGCTTGCATCTGCACTCCTGCATACGGGAGCCATAATAGCCGCAGGGGCATGGGTTCATCGCGGCGATAAGCATAAAGTCCGCCGGATATGTTGCCTTGGCGCTGGCGCGGGTTATGGTAACGACGCCATCCTCAAGGGGCTGGCGCAGCGACTCCAGCACGTCCTTGCTGAACTCCGGAAATTCGTCTAAGAAAAGTACTCCATAATGGGCCAGGCTTATTTCTCCCGGCATCGCCTTCTGCCCGCCGCCCACAAGAGCCGCGGTGGAGGCCGAATGGTGCGGCGACCTGAAGGGCCGCTCCGAGGCTATGCCCTCGCCGGCCTCCATAATGCCGGTTATAGACTGTATCTTTGTTATCTCAAGAGCTTCATTGAATGTAAGCTCCGGCAGTATGGAGGGCATGCTCTTTGCGAGCATGGTCTTGCCTGAACCCGGCGTGCCCACCAGCAGCATATTGTGTCCGCCGGCCGCGGCTATTTCGGCCGCCCGCTTTGCGCCGTACTGGCCCTTTATGTCCTCAAAGTCGTTGTGGTAGCTTATGCGCTTTGGGCTCCACTGCTTCTTTTCCCACGGTACGGCCCTTCCTCCGGAGTTGATTATATCGACTGCTTCTTTGAGGCTTGCCGCTCCGTATGCGGTAACGGAGGAAATATAGCTCGTCTCCGGGGCGTTGGCACTGGGCACCACGAAGGTATCATAGCCCTGGGCGCTGGCGCTTATCACCATGGGCAGAAGGCCGTGTATACCCCGTATGCTGCCATCCAGGGCCAGCTCGCCCAGATAGATGTAGTCCGGCATCGGCCCTTTCAGCTGCCCCGTTGCGGATATGATACCCAAGGCTATGGGCAGATCGTATACTGAACCCTCTTTTTTCATATCTGCCGGGGCAAGGTTTACGGTTATTCTGCCCACCGGATAATCAAAGCCGCTGTTTTTTATGGCGGAGCGCACCCGCTCCTTGGATTCGCGCACGGCAGCGTCCGGCAGTCCCACTATCTCGCAGGCCGGCAGCGATGCCGAAACGTCTACCTCCACCGTAACCATAAAACCCTCAAGACCGGACAGGCCGAAGCTTTTTACCTTTGACAGCATGGCTTTTCCCCCTTGGATAGATTATTTTATCTGAAGCGTCATTTTTTGAATACGAAAAGCTTGGAACCGAAAAAGTTGACCAGCATCACTATGGGCGTAACAATTGCCTTGCTTATGAGGTTGCTGTCGATATGAAGGATATCATAGCACACCTTCAGCAGCAGCACAGATAGACCCATGGACACCAGGTTTACCGCCACAAAGTATATGAATTCTTTTTTGCTTCTTCCGCTGTCCCTTTTAAACGTCCAGCGGCTGTTGAAGAAATAGCTGTTGAGTATGCCGCAGCTGTAGGATATGCACTGGGCTATGGCGTATTTCATGCCAAGATACGTCAACAGCTGGTAGACCAAAAAGTCCACCAGCGTGTTGATTACGCCGACTATATTGTATTTTACAAGCTGGACGATACCGTCCTTTAATTCTTTTTTTCTCTTTTCTCCGCTCATTGTCAATACCCCATAAATGTCCAGCCGGGCAGCCACTCAAAGGCCCTTACGTATCCGATGCTTGCAGGCGCGCCGGATATCACCGGGTAGAACAGCGCGAACAGCAGCACCACAAGGCCCAGATACGCCCATTTCATCCGACGCAGTTTAGGGTGCCGCTCGTCAAATTCACGTATCAGCCATACGGTTATGAATACGATAAACGGAACGCTGGCAAAAAAGTGATAGGCGAAGGTGCAGCGAGTTACCAGCACCCAGGGCAGGTAATTCGCCCCCAAACCGATAAGCAGTACAAATATGCCCTTGTCCGGCTTGGACCTGCCCGCGATCAGCCGCGCGCAGAGTATTCCGGTGCAGGCTGAGCACACCCACCATACCGCCGGGTTGCCAAAGGCAGATATGGTAGAAGTCATACCCTCCGGAACCCTGTAGCTTATGTAATACCACACCGGCCTGAGGTCAAGGGGCCACTGCCACCATGGGGATTCGTATGGATGGGTAGCGGTAAGACCGCTGTGATAGTTGAACATGAATTTCTGGAAGTCCCATATACCGCTGAGCCCGTAATGATTCTCACAGAGCACATAGGGTATGTAGGACAGCAGATATATCACCACAGGCACCGCGATATAGAATACACAGCACCAAAGCAGCGTCATTAGGGTATTCCGCCAGAAGCCCTGCACCCTGCGGCGCTCCGCCTTGCCGGGGGCGTTTTTGAAGCGCCTGTACTCGGCGTATCTCTGGCCCAGCGAGGTAAATAGTATCACCGCGAGGCCGCCGCCTGCGTATATGCATATCCACTTGCTTGCGGCGCCCAAACCAAAGAACAGGCCGGCTATGGCAAGGGGCTTCAATGTGGCCTTCAGGCCGTCGTCAAAGAAGTTCATGCAGTAATAGTCGTACATGAAGTAGTACATGAGTATTATGAAAAATACCCCGTATACGTCAATGGTGGCTATGCGGGTCTGGGTAAAGTGCATGAAGTCGAAGGTGAACAGGCCGGCGGAAAGCAGCGCATAGTCGCTGCGGCGGAACAGCTTTTTGCCGAAGGCGTACATTATCGGTACCATGGCTATTCCGAACAGCGTTCCTATTATTCGCCAGCCGAAGGCGTTCATGCCGAATATGGCAATTCCCAGCATGATGAATATCTTGCCGAGCGGCGGATGAGAGTTCTCGTATGGCGCTATGCCGTGCAGGTGTTCGTAAGCCGTGCGGCCGTGGTACAGCTCATCAAAGTACATTCCGTTCAGGTAAGAAGGAGTTTCCGGTATCTCCTCAGGCTCGTCCACAAGAGCCTCCGCCCCCTCGGACGCAGTAGATTTGATTATATTGCCGTCGCCGTCGAGCAGGGCGATCTCATTTATCCATACCCTGCCCTCCGTTACCTCTATGCCTATCTTATCGGTATAAACCGCGTCATCGCCACTCACGGTTATCCAGCGGAACATATCGTCGTTCTCCTGAACGTATTCTATGCTCTGCCCGTCGCTGAAGGAAAGAGTTGCCCTTCCCTCATATATTCCGCCGAATATCCTTATCTCGCTTATCTCTTCAGGGCTTTCGAGGGTTATGGCCGCCGTATCACCAACGCTGCCTATCCAGTAATTCTCAGGCGCCTGCGTTGTGCCGAGGTTCGTCAGGGCGATTATGGCATACACCAGCGTCAGGGCAAAGCAGTACAGCCTGTCCCTCAAGGTAACGACAGGCGTATCACTCTGTATTTCATATACGGTCCCGTCCGTCTTTTCCATTCTTTCCTCACAATATGCAGGATATATCTCCTGCCTTACAGTCATGCTCCAATAGACAGTAATCATGCTTGCAAAGGCCATCAGGTTTATCACAGAGCCTATCAGAGTTATCACATTATACTCAGCGCCCCTGAGCGCTGCGCTTTTCACCACCACAAAGGCGGCGAGGACGTTTAGCAGCAGAGCGCAGGTATATATCACATACGTCTTTATCAGCCGCCTGTCCCCGCTCAGCAGGAAAGCCGCAATGAGCAGCGGCAGCACCGGGAAAATATATCTCTCATGCATATACTGGCCGAAGGTGAATATACCGGAGAGCAGCAGCGCCCCAGACAGAGTGAGGCTGTATTTTTTATCCCGTGACCTTATGTATCCCGCAGCTGCGGCTATGCATGAGAGCGCTATCATAATGCTCCCCCATTTGCCATAGGTCAGGCCCAGCAGCGGTGCGTTCACATCTTCCCAGTTGCCCCCCAGCAGCGCCGGCATGTTGAAGGCTTCCACGCTTGCATAGGGGTAGGAGGTGGCGGTACCCAGCAGCTTGTCCATGAACCACAGCGGCTGCTGCGCCCCCTTGAACGGCCATGCCAGGGCAAATATGACTATTACAGCCAACGCTACCGCCGCCAATGTACGAAGGGCATACCTCCAGCCCTTATCGTACACCTTAGCGAAGTATGCCACCGCAAGCAGCGGCCCTATCATGAGAGACTGTGGCTTGGTTATGATAGCCGCTCCGTAAAGAAGGCCCGCAAGCTCCAGTTTGCCGCTATCAAAGAGATATATCACGCCCAGCAGCATTATGGCAGGTATCATGTCCACCTGCCCCCAGGCGCCGGATATGAATGCCATAGCCGGGTTAAACGCCACTATGCAGCACAAAAGCGTCGACTGGCTCCCTGTCAGCTTATTCCTCGCCAGCTTATAGGTCATATACGCAGCGAATATATCTGCCAGTATGCTTGGCATCTTGGTTATCAGCACATATCCTGCGCCGCCGTATTCGAGGCCGAGCGCTCTGGCTATGCTGCCCGTGATCCAAAGTATGTACATATACCCAGGCGGATAATCCGCGAACATGCCGCTGTTATAGAAGCTCGCCAATCCGTCCTCGGCAAGGTGGTAGCTCCATGCCATAAAGCAGTTTATGTCCGTGCTGTGGCCGTAAAATACCAGCGACAGCAGGCAGCGCATAAGAAACGCCAGCACGAGCAGCGTGCAGACATTGACGCCTTCCCCATCGGGCTCGGGCTTTTTGACTATGCCCTTCCTGTAGCATATGGCGCCGAGCACGCCGCTTAGCAGCACGGCAAGGAGCATGGCGCCGCCGTGCAGCTCATTCACGTTGTGGCTGCCGCTTTCATTGTTTGCGTTTGCATTATTGTAATAATAAAAGTCCTGTACTTCACCTGTGGGAGCGCCGTCCAGCTTTGTCACGGAGAAATCCTTGAACCACGCCTCTCCCGAGGACAGGCTGCTGTAGCCACCCAGGCGCATACATACCGTCATGGTGTGCTGATCCTGCCCGGTTTTACCCACAAGCTCTGTCCGCTGCCAGCCCGTGGTGTCTCCCGTTATGGTCTCTGAAGCCGCCATAGTGCCCGCAACAGAGACGTTCGCGCCGCCTCCGTCCGATACGCCGCAGGCCTTTATATCGCAGCTTATGCGGTAATATGAATCCGGCTCCACGTCTATATCCTGGCAAAGCCTTACGTCGTTTTGAACCGGATTGGTCATATGCAGGCAGGTATTCCCGTCAGCTTCGTCCAGCTCAACGAAAAAATCCCCGTCGCCGGTATACCAGGCGTCAATATACCAGCCCGAGGGCATAGATTCCGCATCCATATATTGAAAGTCGGGATTCTCGATATATACCTGTTCCTCGGCATATGCCCCGCACAACGGAAACAGCGCCATGAGAAAAGCAGAAATTATAAGAACAAATCTTCGCATACTACCTCAGCGTGTAATTTATATGTATTATTTTACCACAAATCGCCCGTATCCACACCCATATAAGAAAAAATCACGCCTGAAAGGCATTTTTAATATACTCTACCCCGCATTCCACAAGATCCACCTCCGCCACATCAAAGCGAACCGTGGTATCCCAAAGCCCGTTCTCGGTAAGATAGACTGAGGCGGCCTTTATTATGTTGCGCTGCTTTGCGTATGTTACAGCCTCCCTGCCAAGGCCCATATTCCGGCTGCTCCTGGCCTTGACTTCTATAAATACCGTTGTTTCGCCGTCCATTGCGATTATATCCACCTCACAGCCCAGCCGTCTATAATTGCGTTCCAGCAGTACAAAGCCCTGCCGCACAAGATACTCAGCGGCAATATTCTCTCCGCGCCTTCCCTTGCTTATCCTGCTGGTATCCGGCATAGGCCTATTCTCCCATGAAATTTTTTATGAAGCTGCGCCTGTGTATTGGACAGGGGCCGTATTTTTTAAGCGCCGCTATGTGCTCCGCCGTGCCGTAACCCTTGTTCTTGGCAAAGCCGTATTCCGGGTACAGCGCGTCCATCTCTATCATGTAATTGTCCCTTTGCACCTTGGCCACGATTGACGCTGCGGCAATAAGGTAGCTGAGCGCGTCTCCGTGTATGATCGGGTGCTGCTCGGCGGATATATCGAGGCCGGATATGGCGTCAAGGAGTACCACATCAGGCTTTTTGTCCAGCTTATCAAAGGCCTCCTTGAAAGCTCGCTTGGTAGCGTTGAGTATGTTTATTTCATCTATCTCCGCAGGCTCTCGCCAGCCCGCAGCCACGGACACCGCACTGTCAATAAGCTGGGGATACAGCTTATCCCGCCGTCCGGGAGAAAGCTTTTTGGAATCGTTGACGTATTTTATCAGCGGCTCGGGAGGCAGCACTATGCAGGCAGCCACCACCGGTCCCGCCAAAGGCCCCCTGCCCACCTCGTCCATGCCGCCGGGCAGTATGCCTTTATTCCAGTATTCACGCTCTATTCTGCAAAGCTCTTTGAGCCTTTCGTCTTCATTTTTCCGGGGCATTTTTCTCCTCCCGCGGGTCGTCCAGAGTCACGCAGGCTATCTTGCCAGCCCTGAATTCGTCCAGCACTATATGTGCCGCCCGTTCAGTATCCAATATGCCGCCGCCCAGCACGAAGCCGCGGCTCTTACATACGCCCTCAAGGAGTTCTTCCGGAGCCATATCCTTTTCCAGCTTCTTATACCGCGCCACAAGCTCCTCCGGGCATATCCTCATCAGGTCGAAAAGCAGGCTGGCCGCCAGCTCCTCTGTGTCCATTATGTCGTCCTTTATAGAGCCTATATACGCCACATGCCTGGCAAGCTGAGGGTCCTCAAGCTTGGGCCAGAGCAGGCCGGGGGTATCCATCAGTTCAAGATAAGGCGTTATCTTTACCCACTGCTGCCCCTTTGTTACGCCGGGCTTATCCCCCACCTGCGCCCTGTTCGTTCCGGCGATGCGGTTTATGAAGGTGGATTTGCCCACGTTGGGTATGCCCACTATCATGGCGCGGACGGTCTTTTTTACGCCCTTGGCGAGGGATTTTTCCACCTTTTCCTTTGCAGCGTTTTCCATCAGCTCCAGTGCGGCCTTTTTCTTTGCGGAGTTTGTGGCCACGAATTCAATTGACTCTATGCCATTCTTTTTATATTCTGTTATCCATGCCTTAGTAAGCGCGGGAGAAGCCAGATCGCTCTTGTTCAGCAGCACCACACGCTTTTTATCTTTAAAAAGACCGTCAAAGTCAGGGTTGCGGGTAGCCCGTGGCGCTCTTGCGTCAACTATTTCAACTACCACATCTATAAGCTTCAGGCTTTCCGTAAGCTGCCTGCGGGCCTTTGCCATATGACCCGGGTACCATTGTATAAGCATATTTTCCTCCGTGAGGTCAAAATTGATAAAATCAGTATATCAGCAAAGCAATACAAAAACCAGAGCAAAGTAAAAGCCCCCGGCGTAATGGTCGGGGGTCATAGGAAAGTACGGTGATTGCGCTCCCTGCGTTTTTCGGCGGACAGCTTTCGGTTGAGCATCTTGTTCCGGTTTTCGTACTGCTGTAATAGCTTCTGTGTGCGTTCCAGTTCGGCATTACATTCCTCGATGGTCTGCGGCAGTTTTTTCTTTGGCATGGGTAGTCGCTCCTTTCATGATTTTGGGTAATAAAAAATCCACTGGCTTTGCGCATACGGCAAAGCCAGCGGACTGGAATTCAGTTTGACAATTTCGTGTACAAGTTGATATTCTTTAGCTTTTATCTGGGATCATCTGCTTTGTAAAAACTTTGTACTGATCCTACAGCATCTTTATGACTGCTCTGAGTTACAGTAACCTCTAAGTGGTCACCTTTGTTTACAACATCTGCTTCAAAAACAGCTCCGCCGTCATCACCGCCACTAAAACTAAGAATTCCGGTTTCAGAATTATACGTTCCGACTGCATTTTCAGCATAAAGTAACTTGGTAATGCTGTATTCAATGTTATATGTGTTATCATCGGATTTTTGGATTTTCAGGATTTCATCATAGTCGTTACTATAATAACCTTCTTCCGGGGCCTGAAAATCTGTAGAAGAACTCGATGAACTTTCATCATTCGAATTCGGTAATTGGTTTTCGACTTGAGATGATTTGTTTGACAAATCATCATTACTGTTCGCCGCTGCTGAATCCTTTTTATTGGCACATCCCGTCACAAAAGAACACATAGCAATAACAACGAGTCCAATTACAATGCTTGTTCTGATATTATGTTTCATTGTTTAATTCCTCCTAATAATTGATTGAACATCAAGACAGCGACTAAGATTGATTTAAGGCAATTATACCTGAAAGCTGTGAATAAATCTATTGCTTTTCGTGACGGCAAAAAAATAACGGGTATCCGGCTTTCACCAGATACCCGTTATTTCGTTGCCAATCCCGCCTGACAGATGCCATAATCGTAATTTTTAGAATTACTGTCTTATGAGCACCCTTGTAAGCGCCGGAGGCCTTTGTGTCTTTTCGTTACTTGGTGACGATGCGCTCCACGATCTTGGCAGCTTTACCAACGCGGTTGCGGAGGTAATACAGCTTAGCCCTGCGAACCTGGCCGTGACGCACTACTTCGATGCGGCCAATACGAGGGCTATGATAGGGGAAAGTGCGCTCTACGCCTACGCCGTAGGATACGCGGCGAACGGTGAAGGTCTCGCGGATACCGCCGCCCTGCATTTTAATCACGATGCCTTCGAAGTTCTGAAGACGTTCGCGGTTGCCTTCCACGACCTTAACGAATACGCGGACGGTGTCACCGACTTCCAGCTTGGGCAGGTCGGTACGGAGCTGTTCTTTTTCCAGTTCTTTAATGATGTTGGACATTTTTTTCTCCTTCCTACGGATGTTCTTACACGACTTTCCGCCGCCATTGGACCAACCGTTGTCACAAACGAAAGTATTATAACACGGCATCTGCCCTTTTGCAAGGTATTTATGCCTGTTTATCTTGACTTTTTAAGGATTGCAGGAATATTTTTTCCTTTTTGCCGAGTTTTTTTTCGTCTATAAGCTCCGGCCTTGTCTTATATGTAGCCTCTATGCTGCGCTCCCGCCGCCATTTGGCTATCAGCGCATGGTTGCCGTTTAGCAGCACCTCGGGTACCGCCATGTCTCTGAACACCGCGGGTCGGGTATACTGGGGGTATTCGAGAAGCCCGTCCGAGAAGGATTCGTCCTCCGCCGACTCCGCGCTGCCCAGCACGCCGGGAATAAACCTGCTGACGCAATCTATTATAACCATCGCAGGCAGCTCGCCGCCGGTGAGCACATAATCGCCTATGGACAGCTCCATGTCCATCTGCTCCATTGCCCGCTCGTCAATACCCTCGTAATGGCCGCAGAGGAACAGCAGCCTGTCCTTTGCGGCAAGCTCACAGGCTACGGGCACGCTCAGCGTCTTTCCCCGAGGCGCCATGGCGATCCTCAGTGCCTCGTGGTCAGGGTCAACGTCCTCAAGGCAGGAGAATATTGGCTGGGCCATCATAACCATGCCTGCGCCGCCGCCGAATGGGTAGTCATCGGTGTTCTTGTGCTTGGATTCGGAATAGTCGCGGATATTGTGAAGGCGTATGTCCAGTATGCCCTTATCCTTTGCACGGCCCAATATGCTTGTATCCATAGGCCCCGCAAACATCTCGGGAAATACCGTAAGTATATCAATCCTCAAACAGCCCCACCTCCGCAAGTACATCTGCGTAAAGCTCAATACGCTTATTCGCCACATCGACTTCTTTCAGCAGCTTCCTGAGCGCCGGTACCATAAGCTGCTTTTCGCCCTGAATTACATAAACGTCGTTTGCGCCGGTTTCAAGCACATCGGTAAGCTTGCCGTAATATGCGCCGTTTGTGTCGTATACATCGCAGCCTATCATATCTGCAACGAAATATCTGCCCTCCGGCAGCTTTACGGCGTGTTCCCGGTCCACGGAGATGTAGTGGTTGCGCAGCGTCTCCGCCGTGTTCCGGTCACGGCATACGGAGATAGTCATATATACCGCGTCCGGCTGCACGCTGACGTCTGATACCTCCACCTTCTCATAAGCGCCGCCGCGCTCAAGGTAGGCCTCTCTGAGACCTTTGTATCGGGTAAGATCCTCGGACAAGGGCTGCACCTTAAGGGCGCCGTGTACGCCGTGTGGGCGGGTTATAAGGCCTATGCGCAAATACTCCATTGAGTTTCTCCTGCAAAAAAAAATTTCCAATTACGCAAAAAAGTGGTTTTGCCCACTTTTCTGCATATCGCCTTAGACTATCTCTACGACGTACTTTTTGTTTTCCTTTACGGACGCGGCCTTGACTACGGTCCTTATAGCCTTCGCTATGCGGCCCTGCTTGCCTATTACCTTGCCCATATCATCAGGAGCTACGGTGAGCTCGATTATTGTTGAGTTTTCGCCCTCTTTTACCTCGACCTTGACCTCTTCGGGTTTATCCACGAGGTTCATGGCGATGTATTTTACCAATTCACCCATAGCGTTACTCAAATTATCCGTGGTTATTACTGGATAGCACCGGACTTCTTAAGCAAACCGCGTACAGTATCGGTGGGCTGTGCGCCGTTCTTTATCCACTGGGCAGCCTTCTCGTTATCTACCTTCAGCTCAGCGGGATCAGAAGTGGGATTGTAATAGCCGATTTCCTCAACAAAAGCGCCATCGCGGGGAGAGCGGGAATCTGCAACAACGATGCGGTAGAAAGGAGCCTTCTTGGCGCCCATGCGGCGAAGCCTGATCTTTAACATGACTAAATTTCCTCCAAATATTGTTTATAGTTATTTAATATTGAAAGCGGTAACCTGTGGCTTAAAAGCCGAAGGGAAAACGCATCTTTCCTTTTTTGCCGAACTTGCCCGAGCTTAGCTGCTTCATAAGCTTGCGCGAGGACTCGAACTGGTTCAAAAGGCGGTTTACCTCCTGAACCGAGTTGCCGCTGCCCGCTGCGATTCTTCTCCGTCTGCTGGCATTAAGGAGCTCCGGCTTCGCCCTCTCTTTGGGCGTCATGGACTTTATTATGGCCAAAGTCTTTTTAAGCTGCTTTTCGTCTATCTGTACGTTGCCCAGCTTGCCCGCGTCCATGCCCGGAACCATGGATAGCATGCTTCCCATATCCATGTTCTGCATCTGCTCCATCTGCTGCATGAAATCTTCCAGCGTGAACTCGTTTGTCTTTATCTTTTTGGCAAGCTCCTCCGCCTTTTTCGCATCGAAGCTCTCCTGGGCCTTTTCTATGAGGGTCATAACATCCCCCATGCCCAGTATGCGGCTTGCCATCCTGTCAGGATAGAAGGGCTCGATATCGGTGAGCTTTTCGCCGTTGCCGCAGAACTTTATGGGCTTTCCGGTAACCTCCCTTACAGACAGCGCAGCGCCGCCTCTTGTGTCGCCGTCCAGCTTGGTGATTATGACGCCGGTAAGCTCCAAGGCGTCGTTGAATGCCTTTGCGGCATTCACGGCGTCCTGACCCGTCATGGCATCGATGACCAGAAGTATCTCGGCGGGGTTCACCGCGTCGCGCACCTTCTCTATCTCAGCCATCATGTCAGAGTCTATATGGAGGCGTCCGGCGGTATCCACTATCACCATGTCCCGCATGTTGCGCTTTGCGTACTCTACGGCCTCCTGCGCTGTAATAACGGGATCCTGCGTGCCCTTTTCAAACACCGGCAGGTTGAGCTTTTCGCCTACGACCTGCAATTGCTTTATGGCGGCGGGCCTGTAAACGTCGCAGGCTACCAGCAGCGGCGACTTTCCGAAGTGCTTCTGGCAGTACGCCCCCAGCTTACCCGCCATGGTGGTCTTGCCCGCGCCCTGAAGGCCGGCGAGCAGTATCACCGAAGGATTCTTCGAGCCGAACTCCAGCTTGGCGTTTGAGCCGCCCATGAGCTTCACAAGCTCGTCGTTTACTATCTTTATCACCTGCTGGCCGGGTGTGAGGCTTTCCAGTACCTCCGCGCCCACCGCGCGCTCGGTGACGGAATTTATGAATTTTTTTACCACAGTAAAGTTTACGTCCGCCTCGAGCAGAGCCAACTTTACCTCCCGCATAGCTTCCTTTACTTCCTTTTCGGAAAGCTTGCCGCGGCCGGAAAGCTTTTTGAATACGTTTTGAAGTTTTGATGAAAGGCCCTCAAATGCCATCTTCACATATCTCCGTCAATGCCCTGATCTTTGCCTTTACGGCGGGATCGTGGCAGATATTTTGCAGCTCCTTAAGCCCGTTCATCAGCGCCATGCGCCTCTCCATGAGCTTAAGCCTATTCTCATATCCCTCGAGGTTGTCCGTCGCCTTCATTATGGCGTCCCGTACAGCCTGACGGGAAACTCCCTCCCTCTCGGCTATTTCAGCCAGTGAGCAGTCCTCGTTTACCGACTGGAAAAGTATGGATTGCTGCCTCTCTGTGAGCAGCTCGCCGTATATATCCAGAAGCAGCCCCAGACGAACGTGCTTTTCCAAGGTAAGACCGCCTTTCCTCGCAAGCTGTAAAGCACAAGTGTTTTACACTCATACTATTATACGGATATTTCTTCTCCTGTCAAGCTTTTTTAGCCGCCTATCATTATGCTTATATTGCCGTGGAGCAGCAGCCGTATTATGCCGCATGCGATAAGGTGGGCGGGATAGTAGATATAAAAGAGCCATTTCATTCCCTTCCAGCTTCCCCGTTCGCCGTTATAGCTTTTAAGAAGCGGTATGGAAAGGGCGGCAAAGAGCTGTACCGCGGCGTATATTTTATCTATAAAGAAGAAATACACTGCGGCGTATACGGCGACCCATACCATCATCCAGGTCATCTGCTTCTTAAAGCTGCCCCGATAGGCGCCGATGTAGAGTATCGCTACGGTCGCTATGCAGCTCCAGTCAGAGCAGAAGGATATAAGGCAAACGAGCACTACTATTACGGCTTTCTGCCAGCCCTTGAATTTGTCGCTGTCGTTCATCTTGAGCAGCATGAGCCCCCAGAACAGCGACCATATCACGCTGGTCTGGTTAAAGGCGGTCGTAGTAAAGGGAATAAAGGGTATGCCGAAGGCGAAGGTATAGGCAAAATGCGATATCACCGCGAACAGCAGCAGCCGCAGGGCGTATTTTTTGAAGCTGTGGGTATAGTGATACCCCTCGGCTATGAAAAACCACATTATCGGGGCGGTTATGCGTCCGACGCAGTGCAGGGCAAGCTGCGGCCACCCCGTCTGATACCCCGGCCATATCACCCATGTCAGGTGATCGGCGGTCATGGCGATTATTGCGATAAGCTTCAGCTGGTTTGAGTTCAGCCCTTTTTTAGCGATAGCTTCCATAAGCATAAATCCTCATATAAGTTTTCATGGACAGAATTATAAACCATTTGCGCGCAATAAAAAAGGGGGCAGTTTCGCCCCCGCGTGTTGAACAGCTTATTTTATCACTATGTCGCAGCCCTCCAGCGCGACACTCCTTTCCCCATTTTCGGTATCGCTCCAGCCATACACCGGTCTCAGTACTATGCTGCTTGCCTTCTGCTGCTGGTCTGAGGTCAGGGGTATTTCGAAGTTGAACAATCCCTGTCCGCCATTCGGTTCTTTTCCGTCCTTTCCCAGACTCTCCCCATCCACCATTACTTCGTAGTGGAGTCCGTTATATCTGCCCGCATATCCGTATATGAAGGCGCTCTTTTCCGCCTCGCTCCAGCCCTCCGGGAATTCATAGGATACGCTCACAGCTATACTTGTGGCATTAAAAGCCGCCTCGGGCTTAACCGTTATCCCGCTTAGCTCCTTTTCGATATTGTATATCCTGTCATTTTCATGGTCGAGCATCGTAAGGGGATACTTCCCGCTGAGCTGTACGCTGCCCCTTTCCTTCTTAGAGGTGTTCCTGCCGTCTATATCCAGCTCGAACCGCTGTTCTATTTTGGCGATCGTTGCGAACTGCGCCATAACGTCCACCTTACAGTCCAGTATCCTCGACGTGAATACCGCGCTGTAATGGCCCTCCGGCACGTTGGTTTCCTTCAGGTCATACTCGGTATAGAGTATTATGCCCTTGTCCTTCTTTACCCTTTCGGCGTCCATTTTTTCTTTCTCTGAATCATAGTACCCGTCCTGAGGGTATATGCCGGTAGATCCGAATTCCAATTTGTAAGTATTCGCGCCGCTGCTCAGATACAGATTGTCCCCGTACCAGTCCAGCGCCATGCCGCCGTCGCAATACCAGAACGGGCTTGGGTCGGTTTCAAGATAGGACATTACGGTGAGCTTGTCGCTTTCCACGAGAACGTCGGTTATCTTGGGCTTTGCCTCCTTGAGCCATTGCCAGTCCTTTGGGTCATACGGGTCAAAGCCGAGGTTTGCCCTCGCCGCGGCGAATTCCGCGGCTTCATCCGTTTCGTCAAGAGTGTATATGGTATAATCCTGCTCGTTATCCTTCGGAATCTGTATCGCCGCCTCCACATCCGGCATACTCGCCCGGTTCTCCGGCAGCGTGCCGAGGTATTTGTTCCTGTCGAAAAGCCTGCCGAACCAGCCACTCACCGCCTCGCCCACGCTGGGGACCAGCAGAACCGCGCCGATTATAAGCACTACCGCAAATATGGGCGCCAGTGCACGCCAGGGGCTCGCGCCCCTCCTACCGCTTCTTCTTGATTTTTTCATATACTTCTGCTCCCTTTCTTCGGCCTCTGCCCTGAGAAGTATTTCGCCTAGCAGCTCCTCGCGCCGGGAATCCCGTATGTTAAGCCTGTCCAGAGCCTCAATAAAACGCTTATCCTTCATACCCTTCCTCCTTCAGCGCTTCACGCAAAAGCTTCCGCCCGCTGTGCAGGTACCCCCACACGCTCGCCCTGCTCTTGCCCATTGCCTCGGCTATCTCCCCAGAGGTATAGCCCTCGTAATAGTACATATATACCGCCGTCTTGCATTTGTCAGGAAGCTCCATTACCTGCCGCAGCAGGTCTCCCGAGCTTTCCTCCGCCGGTATGCCCTGCAGCGACTCCTCATCTAACTGCACCCGCGTTTTCCAGCCCGACCTCAGGGAATCCCTGCATATATTGGACGCGACGACTATGAGCCACGACTTTTCATGCGCCGCGTTTTCAAACCTGACGGGGCTTTTCATAAGCTTCAAGAAGGTGCTTTGGGCCGCGTCCTCGGCGTCCGCCCTGCTGCCCTTAAAGAACAGCATGCACACCCGGTACACGGCGTCTATGTTGCGCCTGTATATATCCTCCGTCTCTTCCCTTTTCCTCAGGGCTTGATTCAAGGTATCAATCCTCCAGCCAAATGCTTTTTTCTTTCGAAGGCCTTCACCTATAATACGTTTCGCAAAAGCGAATCCTTAAAATAAAAACGGGCTGCATATCACAGCCCATTGCACATTTTGCTTTCATTCTTCGCTAAGCAGCGCTCTTGCGTAATCATCGGGATCAAAGGCCTGCATGTCGTCTATGCCCTCGCCAACGCCGACAAAGCGGACAGGTATTTTCAGCTCTTCCTTTACGGCCACGGCCACGCCGCCCTTTGCGGTGCCGTCAAGCTTGGTAAGTATTATGCCGGTAAGCCCTGCGGACTCTCCGAAGGCTCGCGCCTGAGCTATTGCGTTCTGGCCGGTGGTGGCGTCAAGCACCATCAGCGCCTCCACAGGCACGCCGGGCAGCTCCCGGTCCAGCACGCGGCGCATCTTCTCCAGCTCGTTCATGAGGTTTTTCTTATTGTGCAGCCTGCCCGCCGTGTCGCAAAGCAGCATATCCCGGTTTCGCGCCTTGAATGAGGCCGCCGCGTCGAACACTACCGCCGCGGGGTCCGCGCCTTCGCCGTGCTTTATTATTGGCACGTCGGCACGCTCGGCCCATACGGTGAGCTGCTCGGCAGCGGCTGCGCGGAAGGTATCCGCCGCCGCAAGGACTACGTCCCTGCCCTGATTTTTATAATACGCAGCTATCTTGCCCAACGAGGTAGTCTTCCCCACGCCATTCACGCCGACCACCATTATCACGGCCCTGTCCGCCCCGTCGAGAAATGGCTTTTCGGGCCGCATGAGATCCGCCAGCAGGCTTATAAGCTCCTTGCGCGCCTCGGAACGCTCCTTGATCTTCTTTTCGGCCACCGCATCCCTAAGGCCGTCCAGCAGCTTATCGGTGGTCGCCATGCCTACGTCTGCCATTATGAGGGCTTCTTCCAGCTCCTCGTAGAATTCGTCGTCTATGCCGGAGCCTGTGAATATAGCCGCTATGCCGCTGCCTGTCTTGGAAAGCCCCTGCCTGAGCTTATCAAAAAAGCCCGCCATTTGTATTTCCTCCTTTTTGGGTATTATGCGGATTCGGTAAATTTTGCAGATACCACCTTGGATACGCCCCGCTCCTCCATTGCCACGCCGTAAAGCGAGTCACACACCGCCATGCTGCCCTTTCTGTGTGTTATTAATATGAACTGGGTGTCATCGGAATAGTTGCGCACATACTCCGCAAAATTCGTAACGTTAGCATCGTCCAGCGCAGACTCTATCTCGTCCAGTATGCAGAAAGCCGTGGGCTTCAGCTTGAGTATGGCGAACAACAGCGCTATTGCGGTAAGCGCCCGCTCGCCGCCGGAGAGCAGCGACAGCAGCTGCAGCTTCTTGCCCGGGGGCTGTGCGATTATGTCTATATCGCAGTTGAGTATATCGTCCTTGTCGGAAAGTATCAGCTCTGCCCTGCCGCCGCCGAACAGCTCCACAAATACCTGCGAAAAGTTTTGCTGTATAAGCGCGAACTGCCTGCGGAACTCCTCCTCCATGGTGGAGACAAGGTCGGTTATAAGCACCTGCAGGTCAGCCTCCGCCTTGGTGAGATCCTCATACTGGGCATTCAGCTCATCGTAGCGCTCCTTGACGTTCTTATAGTCCTCTATGGAACCTACGTTCACATCGCCCAGGGCGCGTATTGCCGTTTTCAGCTCGTCTACCCTGATGTGAGATGCGGTTATGGCTATCTGCCGTCGCATTGGCTGGGCGTTCTCATAGGTGAGCTCATAATCCGACCAGATCCTGTCCTGCATGTTCTGCAGCTCCAGCTGCGCCTTGTTCAGGTTCAGCTCCGCCCTATGGCTGCGCTCCTTTATGTCGTTGAGCTCTGAGGAGATATTGTCCCGCCGCTCACGCAGCTCGTCTATGGAGTTAAGGCGCTTTGCCCGCTCCTCCTCCATGGTATGCAGCTGATCCGTGAGCCTGTCCACATCCATGCGCTCGGAGGATATGCTGTCATCCAGCGTGGCAACCTGTGCTTGCAGCTGAAGGAAGCTTCTGCTGCCCTGCTCTATCTCATCCTTGCTGCGCTTTATGGCAGCCATAAGGCCACTGGCCTCGCGCTCCATGCGCTTTGCCTCGTTTTCAGCGGCGTTTGCCTCTTTCTCGAGGGCCATCAGGGCTACCTTCTGCTCGGTAGCCTTGTCGTTCACATTTGCGGCTTCCGCCCGGAGCTTATTCAGCTCCTCCTGAAGCTTCTTTATGTCGTCCTGGCTTGCCACATTGCCCTGCTCCCACTGAGAGCGGTCCTCGTTGGCCTCACGGTACTGCTCGTCTATATTTTCTATGCTGTCGCTTATCTGGGCCAGCTCAAGCCTGGCCTGCTCCATCTCGTCCCTGTTTTCCTCTACGTACTTCTGCACCACGTCCACCTTTTCGCGGTGCGTGGCAAGCTCTACGTCCGCCGCGTGCAGCGCCTCGGACGCTCTCTCCACGGCCTCGCCGGCACGGGCTATATCCCGCTCCAGCCCTTCACGCTCGGATTTGGACGCTTCGAGCTGCTCCCGCTGCTTTTTCAGCGCCGCCGTTATGGTCTCTATCTCCCTCTCGCGGCCTATCAGGCTAAACTCCCGCTTTTGGGTGCTTCCGCCGGTCATGCTGCCGCCGGGGTTTATTATATCGCCCTTTAATGTAGCTATTCTGAAGGACGACCTCGCACGCTTGTTTATGGCGATGCCTGCGTCAAGATCCTTCACCACTATCGTGCGGCCAAGAAGGTTTTCAAATATGCCCCTGTATCTCTCATCAAAGAATACGAGGTCGGAGGCTACGCCTATAAAGCCCTCCACGTTGCACATTGACCTTTCGTCATTGCTCAGCAGCCTCGGGCGCATGCTGGAGACCGGCAGCATGGTCGCCCTTCCGTACTGCCTTGAGCGCAGGTATCCTATCACCTGCTTTGCGTCCTGTTCGGTAGGGGTAACTATGTTCTGTAAGGCGGAGCCAAGCGTCATCTCTATTGCGCTCTCGTACTCGCAGGGGACTCGTATAAGTTCCGCCACCACGCCCTCTATACACTTGCCAAGGAGGGGATCCCTTGCTGCGTCCCTGAGAACGTTCCGGACGCTTGAGTAATATCCCTCGTAGGCACGCTTCATCTCCTGAAGCACCTTTATCCTTGAGCTTTCCGCCTCTATCTGCTGCTCAAGGGCGCGGATATTTTCACTATCCTGCTTTAGCTGTGCGTTCAGCTCGTTAAGGTGGGCTATCGCCGCCATGCGTTCCGCGTTTTTGCCGTCGTAGCCCTGCTTTATCTCGCTGTAGCTGCCGAACACCTGATCATATTCGTGGGAGAGCTTCTCGCCCTCCTCGGCTATAGCCGCCATCTTCTGATTTATGGAGTCTATTCGGCCAAGCAGCGTTGTTTTTATGGCCTCTAATCTCGAAAGCCTGCTCTTTGCGTCGGACAGGCGGTTCATGGCCTCTATCATGCTGTTCTTCTGGCTTTCCAGAAGCTGTTCTTTGTCCGATATTTCCGTCTGTATGCCGGCAAGCTGCTTTTCTATCCCGGCAAGCTTTGCTCTCTCGCGCTGCTTCGTCTCCTCCGTGTCGCTGCTCCGGGCGGAAACCTCCGCCATGGATTTCTTCAGTTCCTCCAGCCTGACTCTGTCCTCTCTGGCGGCATTCTCAAGGCGCTCCCTTTCCCTGGCAAGGTTAGCCATTCGCTCCCGGGCCACCTTTGCCTCGCCTGTGCGGTTCTCCACGCCAGTCGTTGCAGTCAGCAGCTTTGACTGTATCTCGCCTATGGCAGCATTGAGACTGCGCTCCTTTTCCTCCTCGGCGCTGCAGTCTGCGGCAAGCGCGGCCTCAATGCCTGTGGACTGCCGTATAGCCTCGGCGTACTGCGCCATGCTGTCGTTCAAAGTAGTTATTCGCTCATTGAGCTTATCGTACTGATAGAGGAACACGTTCACCTCTATCTCCTTCAGCTCGTCCCTAAGCTTCAGATACTGTCTCGCCGCGGCGCTCTGCTCCTCGAGAGGGCCTATCTGGCGGCTCAGTTCCTCAAGTATGTCGTTGAGGCGAACCAGGTTTTTTCTCGTGTTTTCCAGCTTGCGTTCGGCCTCTTCCTTGCGCACCCTGTATTTCATCACGCCCGCAGCCTCCTCAAAGGCGTTTCTGCGGTCGTTTGATTTATTGGAAAGTATCTCCTCTACCTTGCCCTGGCCTATTATGGAATAGCCTTCCTTGCCTATGCCGGTATCCCGGAAAAGCTCGCCTATGTCCTTCAGCCTGCACTGTGTATTGTTGATAAGGTATTCGCTTTCGCCGCTCCTGTAAACCCGCCGGGTAACGCTGACCTCAGCGAAATCCGTAGGCAGCCTGCCGTCCGAGTTGTCGAATACCAGCGTCACCTCGCAGAAGGACTGGGGCTTCCGCTGCTCGGTGCCGTTAAATATGACGTCCTCCATCTTGTTGCCGCGGAGCACCTTTGCGCTCTGCTCGCCCAAAACCCAGCGGACGGCGTCGGCTATGTTGCTCTTGCCGCTGCCGTTGGGACCTATGATAGCCGTTATTCCTTTTTCGACCTGAATCTCGGTCTTTTTAGCGAATGATTTAAATCCGTTGATCTCTATTTTTGTTAACCGCAATATTCCAACCTCTGCGCCAATGTCGGCTTATTATTTACAGCAGTCCGAGGCCCTCCAAGGTGGCCTTGGCCGCCCTCTGCCCCGCCTCCTGCTTGCTTCCACCGCTGCCTACTCCCTTCGGCTCCCCGGCTATGACCGCCTGAAGGGTGAATACCCTTTGATGGTCCGGGCCGGAGGTGTCTATAAGGTCATACGTTACGTTGCCCTGATGCTGCTTCTGCACATGCTCCTGCAGCAGCGTCTTATAATCCTTGGTGTTCACGTTACGCACCGCGCGCTCTATATGGCCTTCCACCGCATGCAGCACCAGCCTTTTTGCCTCTCCCATACCGCCATCCAGAAATACGGCGCCTATCACCGCTTCCATTGCGTCCGCCAGTATAGACGGCTTGCTCCTGCCGCCCGAGTGCTCCTCGCCATGGCTAAGCAGCAGATAATTACCCAGGCCGAAGCCTACGGCCGATTTATGCAGCGCGCCCTCGCATACCGAAAGTGAACGCACTCTCGTCATCACGCCTTCGTTTAGTTCAGGGTATTCCTTGTAGAGCTTTTCGCTCACGCAGAGCTCCAGCACTGCGTCACCCAAAAACTCCAGCCTTTCATTGTGTACGCTGCCGTTGCCGTCACCCTTCACATAAGACGTATGTGTAAGGGCCGTATTCAAAAGCTCTGTGTCTTTAAATTTATAGCCAATTGCCGCTTGCAGCTCATTGAGCTTTTGCAGCCTTGCAAATTCCAGCTCCATTTGCTTCCTCCATACCAAAGTACCCGCATCCACCATAAGATGCGGGTACTGTTTGAAGTATAGTTATTTGTTCATTACCCTTAATATATCGCCCACAGTATGTACGTTTGGCAGCTCCTCCTCGGGAACCTGAATTCCATACTCCTGTTCAATATCCATTATAAGCTCCACAACGTCAAGTGAATCGGCCTTGAGGTCTTCCACAAGCCTGGAATCCATGGTTATGGACTCCTCGGGGATATCCATCTGCTTGGAGAGCATTTCGCGAATCTTTTCAAAAGTCATATATAATACCGCCTTTCTTATTATACCAATAAGCAACTATAGTTTAGCCGCATATTATTTTGATGTCAATCCTCTATTCAATCCGCTACCTCGGGCAGTGACTTTACGGCGCGGCGTATGGTTTCGTTGGTGCCGCTGGAAGCAAAGCTCCGCGCCTGACCCAGCGCCGCCGCAAATGCCTTGGCATTTGAGCTGCCGTGTGCCTTTATCACACCCCCGTCAATACCCAAAAGGGGCGCCCCGCCGTACTCGGTATAATCCATTACCTTTTTGAAGCGCCTGAAGGCGGGCTTCGCCATTGCGGCGCCCAGCTTGCTGCGTGTATCTGCCATGAGCTCTTTTTTGAGCATACCCATTAACGTGGCGGCAAGGCCCTCTGTATATTTAAGGACGATGTTTCCCGCGAAGCCGTCGCAGACTATGGCGTCAAAGTCGCCTGAGAGTATCTCCCTCGCCTCGCAGTTTCCGGCAAAGTTCACGGGCGTCTGCTCCAGCAACTTATATGTGGCCTTGGTAAGCTCGTTTCCCTTTTCGGCTTCCGCGCCGTTGTTGAGGAGGCCCACTCTGGGGTTATCCACACCCATTATATCGTGCATGTACGCAGACGCCATCACGGCAAACTGCTGAAGGTACGAGGGCTTGCAGTCAACGTTTGCGCCGCAGTCCATTATAAGCACACAGCCCTTTTCCGCCGGGAACACCACTCCTATGGCCGGACGCTTTACTCCTTCGATGCGCTTTATTATGAACGTGGCTCCCGCAAGCACTGCGCCGGTGCTGCCTGCCGATACCACGCAGTCAGCCTTCTTGTCGCGCACAAGCTCCATGGCTTTTACGAGGGAAGAATCCTTCTTTTTGCGTATGGCGAAGGTCGGCTGCTCATCGCAGGATATTATTTCGGGTGCGTGAAGAATATCCACCCGCGCAACGTCATACCGATACTTTTCAAGCTCCGCCTTTATTCGCTCCTCGTCGCCGCAGAGGGTAACGGACATATCGGGATACTTTTTCAGGGCATCTATGCAGCCTTCTACTACCGCTGCCGGGGCATTGTCGCCGCCGAAAGCATCAACAGCTATTCTCATCTGTCGTCTCCTAATATAATACTAAGGAATATTATACAATATTTTTAACTAAAACAAAAGAGGCCCTTTTATCGGGAGCCCCTTGAGTTTTAAAATTTTCAGGCGATATTAGTCCTTATCCACTGCAACTGCCTGCTTGCCGTCGTAATAGCCGCACTTTTTGCATACACGATGAGCCAGCTTGGGCTCATGGCACTGCGGACATTCCACGATACCGGGAACGGTCAACTTCCAATGGGCTCTACGCTGGTCGCGTCTTGCCTTAGACGTTTTTCTCTTAGGGACTGCCATGGTTACACCTCCTTATCGTGATACAACAGCTGCTCCAGAGCGGAGAAAGGATTTTCCTTCTCTTTCTCTCTAACACAGGAACACTGAACTGTGTTCAAATCGCACCCGCAAACCGGGCAAAGCCCCTTACAATCCTCGCTGCACTTGCTGAAAGCAGGCAGATTGAGGAATAAGTCGTCAAGGAGCATCTGGCTGACATCCAATTCCTCGCCGGTGTAGCCGTAGCATTCGCTGTCCGGCTCCGGCTCCCGGAGAAAGCGCTCGTCGAAGTCGAAGGTAAGCTCCTCGATGAAGGGCTTGCCGCAAAGGGCGCATTCGGAGTCAAGCTTTGTGGTAGCCGTACCCTTGAAGCTGAAGCCCTCGCCGTCAAAGAAGTACTCGCCCTCTACCGTAAGCGGAGCGGCGAATTTAAGCTCCCTGCCGAGATATTCCTGCCTGTCGAGGATCACATCCTCATGGCATCTGCCTATCCGGCCCGGCTGCTTGAGTTCCTGTGCAACGTTAAGCTTCATACTTATCCTTTCAAGAGCACACCTTATGTATTTTATATAAAAGGCGTTAATTTGTCAACTGGTTATTTTGTGACGAGCCTTGCGGTATCCCTTGCGATGGTCATTTCCTCGTCGGTGGGGATAACAAAGATCTTTACCTTGCTCTCGGGCTTGCTTATGCAGACTTCTTCGCCCCGGGGACAGGTCATGTTGTAATCGAAATCGGCTACTATGCCCATGTACTCCATATCCTTCAGGATATCCCTGCGCACCTCGCGGTCGTTCTCGCCTACGCCGGCAGTGAATACGATAGCGTCAGCACCGTTGAGGGCTGCCGCGTATGCGCCGATGTACTTCTTTACGGCATATACGAACATATCGAGGGCCAGCTTGGCGCGCTCATCGCCCTTCTCTGCGGCGGCGCCCAGATCGCGGAAGTCGCTGGAGATGCCGGAGATGCCCAGCATACCGCTCTTCTTGTTCATGTAGGTATCCATCTCCTTGGCAGTCATGCCGGTCTTGTCCATGAGGAAGGGCATGATGGCGGGGTCGATGCTGCCGCAGCGGGTGCCCATGGGAAGGCCCTCAAGAGGGGTGAGGCCCATGGAGGTATCCACGCACTTGCCGGCCTTGGAGCAGCTAACGCTGGAGCCGTTGCCCAGATGGCAGGTAATGACCTTTGCATTGGGGTTGCCCAGCAGCTCAAGGGCACGGCCGGTGACGTACCTGTGAGAGGTTCCGTGGAAGCCGTAACGGCGTACCTTATAGTTCTCGTATGCCTCGTAGGGCAGAGCGTACATATAGTGAGACTTCTCCATGGCCATGCCCCAGCCGGTATCGAATACCGCTACCATGGGTACGCCGGGCATAACAGCCATGCAGCCGCGGATGCCCATAAGGTTGGCGGGATTGTGAAGAGGTCCGAGAGGAATGCAGTCCTCAATTGCCTTAAGAACTTCGTCGTCGATGAGGATAGGATCATACAGCTTCTCGCCGCCATGGAGCACGCGATGGCCCACCGCGTCTATCTCGCTCATGTTCTTTATTACGCCGATCTCAGGATCCGCAAGAACCTCCAGAACCATGGCGATAGCGTCCTCGTGATTCTTCATGTCCTGCTGCTTCTCGTACTTGTCGCCCTTGGCGGACTTGTAGGAGATCATGGAGCCGGGTATTCCTATGCGCTCACAGATGCCCTTTGCTATCACGCTGCTGTGATCGAGATCGATGAGCTGATACTTCAGGGAAGAGCTGCCTGCGTTGATTACGAGAATTTTCATTTATGTTTTTCCTCCGATAATGATTACATATTCTGTGCCTGAACGGCGGTAATGGCAACGACGGATACTATATCGTCAACGCTGCAGCCGCGGGACAGGTCGTTGATGGGCTTTGCGAAGCCCTGACAGATGGGGCCTATGGCCTCTGCGCCTGCCAGACGCTGAACCAGCTTATAGCCGATGTTGCCCGCCTGCAGGTCGGGGAAGATCAGTACATTGGCCTTGCCGGCAACAGGGCTTCCGGGGCTCTTGAGCTGGCCGACTTTTTCGACCAGAGCAGCATCCGCCTGAAGTTCGCCGTCCACGTTAAGCTCGGGAGCGAGCTCGTGTACCAGCCTGGTAGCTTCCGCTACGCGATCCACGTTCTCGTGCTTGGCGCTGCCCTTGGTGGAGAAGGAAAGCATGGCTACGCGGGGCTCCATTCCGCAAAGCGCCTTTGCGCTCTGTGCGGAGCTGATGGCGATAGCGGCCAGCTGCTCTGCGGTAGGGGCGATATTTACCGCGCAGTCGCCAAATACCAGCACGCCATTGTCACCGTAAGCCTTGTTGGGAACTTCCATGATAAAGCAGCTGGAAACGGTGGATACACCCTTTGCGGTCTTTATTATCTGGAGGCCGGGGCGGAGTGTGTTGCCGGTGGTATTTATAGCGCCGGAAACGAAGCCGTCAGCCTTGTCATCGTAAACCATCATAGCGGCGAAAAACAGGGGGTCGAGCATGGTCTTCTGCGCCTGCTCAAGGGTAACGCCCTTCTTTGCGCGCATTTCAGCGAACTTCTCGCAGTATCCGGGATACAGCTCAGAGGCAGCCGGGTCGATCATTGCAATGTCATCCACGTTCACGTTGAACCTGGCAGCGGCAGCCTTGATATCCTCGCTTTTGCCGATAAGGGTAACCTTGGCGATGCCCTGATCGGTTATCAGCCTTGCGGCCTGAACGGTACGCTCCTCACTTCCCTCGGGAAGCACTATGTGCTTTACGTCAGCTTTTGCTTTTGCTTTGATGGTGTCGATGATAGACATTATTCCGTCTCCTTTCAAAAATCTGCTTTATGATACTTCCGTTATAAGCATACCTAGACTTTTGTATTATAGCATAAGTTTTCCAAATACAACAGCGCATAAACAAATTTCCCGCTTATTTTTCCCCTTTTCCCCCGGGCTTGGCTATCGTATAATGTAAGCATGAAATCAGTGGGAATAATAGCCGAATACAACCCCTTTCACAACGGCCACGCCTATCAGCTGCAAAAAGCCAAAGAGGCGTCCGGTGCCGATTTTGCCGTTGCCGTAATGAGTGGGGACTTCGTGCAGCGGGGCGAGCCCGCCATGTTCGAAAAGCGGCTTAGGGCCAGGTGGGCCCTCGAGAACGGCGCGGACATGGTCATAGCGCTGCCCGCTCCCTTCGCCCTTGCCAGCGCCGAGGCATTTGCTCTCGGCGGCGTAATGCTGCTTTCCAAAAGCGGCATAGCGGATTCCATAGCCTTCGGCAGCGAATGCGGCGATACGGACCTCCTTTGCCGTGCTGCGGACGTGCTGAACAACGAGCCTGACGAGTTGAAGGCGCTTATAAAGTCAAACATTTCCCGGGGCCTTTCTTACCCTGACGCCAGGGCGCGTGCCTTCGGTGAGTACCTTCCTCCCGAGCTTGCATCAGTGTTTTCTTCCCCAAACGACATACTTGGCATAGAATATATCCGCGCCATACGCCGCATTGACGCCACTCTGCAGCCCATCGCCATAGGCCGCACCGGCGTTGCCCACGACAGCGCCCACACCTGCGGCGGATTTACCAGCGCGTCAAATATACGGCGATTGATCGTCTCAGGCGAATCGGAGCACATAAAGTCTTATATTCCAGAAGGCATTTACGAAGATATGCTCAGCGTTTTGGGTCGCACCGCCCCCATTATGCTGCAAAGCCTCTCCCGGGAGACCGTATATGCCCTGCGCCGCATGAGCAAGGAACAGCTCAAGTCGCTGCCTGACGTAACGGAAGGCCTTGAAAACCTGCTCTATTCCGCCTGCCGTAAATACGCTGATATCGGCTCCGTACTCACTGCGGTAAAAAGCCGCCGTTATACCATGGCACGGCTCAAGCGCATATGTATGTGCGCCCTGCTCGGCATTTACGGCAGCCCCATGAAAAAGCTGGACAGCCTGTTCATACGCGTGCTTGGCATACGCCGCGAAGCGCAGTCTCTCCTCTCCGCCCTGCACGAAAAGTCAGAGCTGCCCGTGGTCACACGCTACGGAGACGTATCAAAGCTCAATGAAAGACAGTCGGAGCTTATAGCGCTGGAAGTGCGCTGCGCCGACATAGCGGCATTGGGCAGGCCCTCCCCATCACCTGCGAAGTCCGACTTTTCCTATCCTCTGATTATAGTTTGACCACCGCTCCGCATACACATAACTGACCGTATGCGGAGGTGTTATCTTGAAAAGGCTCGTCACATATTCAGTATGCGCGCTTTGCTGCTGCGTATTGTTCCTGTACAGCCCTGCCGCCGTCTCATGGGCTTCGGCAGGCTTTTTGATCTGGCGTGATTCGCTCCTGCCCGCCCTGCTGCCATTTTTCGTCTGCGCCAGCGTAATGCAGAATACCGGCGTATCCGGCAGGCTGGAGCGCGCCTCGCTTATATTTCTGTCCCTCATCTCCGGGGCGCCGGCCGGGGCAAGGCTGCTGTCAGGCTACGGAGAGCCTGACGCCCGCTCCGCCGCCATACTCAACAACGTCAGCCCCATCTTCATATACGCCTCCTTCTGCTCCGGCATGGTCGGCTGCCCGCGGCTTGCGCTTTACATAATCCCGGCGCAGTTTTTATCCGCAGCAATAATGCTCATCCTCTTTCCCACACACATAAAGCCCCGCCCGCAGGCATCCTGTCCCGCTCCCCTGCGCCTCCTGTCGAACGCCCTGCAGAGCAGCGTTTCGGCAATGCTTAACATATGCGCCGCTCTGGTGTTTTTCTCGGCGCTCATGGGCGGATTCGGAGCCATGCTGGGCGCCGGCAAAAGCGGCTCCCTGTCAGGCGCTGTGCTGTACGGAATGCTGGAAATGGCAGGCGGAAGCGCAGCGCTGAGCAAGCTCGGCATAGGCATGCGGCCCCTTGGAACCGCCGCAGCATTCGTTTTTTCCTTCGGCGGGCTGTGTGTCTACGCCCAGTCGCTGACTTTTGCCCCGCTGCCCTTCCTCCGCTATTTTTCTACGAAGCTGATGCAGGGCGCCCTTTCCGCAGCCATAGCCTATATTTTTCTCACGCTGTTTCCGCTGCCGCTGCCGGTGTACCGCTCCGTCACGGCGGATACGCTGCTGCACAATACGCTGTCCATTGCCGCGGCGCTGGGCGCTATGCTCATGGCGCTGTCCGTAGTGATGATGATAGGGGCGGCGGGGCGGTACAAAAAAGCCAAAAGAAAAAGCGCCCCGGGTGGAGCGCAATAAAGCTCAGGCTTTAGTCGTCAAAATCGTCATCGTCTTCGTCGTCGAAGTCGTCATCATCGAAGTTCTTGTGCTTCTTGAACAGGCCGAACAGGAAGCCACCCTTCTTGTCGTCCTCTTCCTCGTCGTCATCGTAATAATCGTCATCGTCCTCGTCGTCGATATTGTCTACGGGCTCGGCTGCCTTGCGCCTGCCGCGGTTGCTCTCGGATACAGAGTTGCGGGGCTCGGGCTTAGGCTGGGGAGATACCGGCTTGCGTGCGGGCTGCGCCGCGGCGGCAGCAGAGGCTGCCGTCTGCTGCTGTACGCTTGCCATTACGTCATCTGCGCTCATTGCCGGCTTTGAGGGCTGTGTGAACTGCTGTATAGGCTGTACGGGAGTGGCTACTCTCGCCCTTGCGCCCAGATCCTTGCGATTTACGTTGACCAGATTCTTGTACTCGTCGAGGAACCTTTCGAGATCTGCCAGTATGTCGTCCGCATAGGTCTTGGCATTCTCGAATACCTCGTTAGCATTGTACTCAGCCTTTGCGGCAAGGAGCTGCGCCCTCTTCTGGGCCTCCTGATATATCTCGTCCTCGGCGATGAGACGTTCGTACTCCTCACGGGCCTTTTCGAGCACCAGGTTGGCTTTGTTCTGCGCCTCTGCCACTATGGCGTCAGCTTTGGTATTGGCGGCGTCTATGGTCTCCTGCGCGGTGTCGTTTGCACTGTCTATAGTATTCTGAGCCTCTATCATAAGGCTGTTTGCCCGGCGTATATCCTCCGGAATAGTGGTCTTAAGGTCGCCCAGAAGGTCAAAAACCTCCTCAACATCCACGGTGCGCTTGGTTGCGCTGCCGGAGAGCTTGGGTTTGGGGCTGTTCTCTATAAGATCCTCAAGCTGATCTATAATGTCGTAAATTTTGAGGTTCTGCATATTATTGCTCATCGCTTAATCAACCTTTCTGCGATTTTATTTTTTATTGCGTCGGGCACCAGCCCGTCGATATCCTTTCCGTAGGAAGCCATCTCCTTAACCGCGCTGGAGCTTATGAACTCAAGCTCCGGCCTTGCCAACAGATAAACAGTCTCTATATCGGGCCTCAGGAACTTATTTGCCCCCTCCATTGACCTTTCGTATTCAAGGTCGCTGCCGTTCCTTATTCCGCGTATTATGGCAGCGGCGCCCTTCTGCCTTGCGAAATCCACCGCAAGGCCGCTGTATGCCTCGGCGCAGACGTTGTTAAGTCCCTCCGCCCTTGCCGCCTCCATAAGCAGCCCGCACCGTTCATCGGCGGTAAAGACAGGCTTTTTGTTGGGGTTTGTCAATACCGCTACATATACCATGTCGAAAAGCTCCGCGGCTCGCATGAATATATCCATGTGGCCCAGCGTAGGCGGGTCAAAGCTCCCGGTGCATACGGCTGTTCTCATTATTGCCTCTCTCTTATGAAGGAAATTGCGGTAAGCTCGCCATAATGGCGCACATCGTATATCTCCAGCTTGTCGTGTTCTATCATTGGCGGCAGCTTTGAGTCATGCTCGAGAGCAATTATGAAGCCCTCCGCCAGCAGTCCCTTATCGTAAAGCGTTGCCGCAGCTTTATCGGATATGCCTGCGCCGTAGGGCGGGTCTATGAATACTATGTCGAACCTGTCGCCCCGGAAAGCCATCATGGATACCACCCGTTCCCAGTCACAATGATATACTCGGCACTTATTCCCATAGCCCAGTTTTTTTATGTTGGCGTTGACTATGTCTATGCTTTCCCTCGCACTGTCGCAGAATACGGCGCTTTCCGCGCCCCGTGAAACCGCCTCAAGCCCCAGCGCCCCGGAACCGGCGAAAAGATCCAGCACTCTTTTGCCGTATATGTCGAATTGGAGTATGCCGAACAGCGACTCCTTTACCCTGTCCAGCGTAGGCCGCGTATCCAACCCCTTTGGGGCGGAAATGGCGCAGCCTCTTTTATCTCCTGCGATTATCCGCATTTACACCTCCAAATACAGCTATTGTATATTTTAACATTATAAAGCCTTCCTAACAAGGATATTTTTGTTTAATTAACAATATATCCCAAATTCGCAGGCCACCGCGTCCATTTTAGCGTCCCAGTTCTCCCTGGGGACCCGCTCCGTTATCTGCTCCTTCAGCGCGAGGCCCAGTTTGAACGCGGCGGCACCGTTGAGCAGCCTGTCATAGTATCCGCCGCCCCGTCCCAGCCTGTAAAGCTCCCTGTCAAAGGCCAGCCCCGGCACTATTATAAGATCTATCCGGTCGATCGTTATCCGCTCGGACCTCTCCCTGTCAGGCTCTGCTATTCCATATGCGCCCTTCACAAAGCAGCTTCCATCGGAGGGTATATACAGTTCAAGACCGCCATCCCCGCTGCAAACGGGATAAGCGACGTTTTTGCCCATGCTGGCCGCGGCTTTTACCAGCTCAGCGGGGTCGCACTCCCCCGGCAGCGCCCTGTAGCTGAGTATTGTCCGTGCATTTTTGAATGCGATCAGTCCTGCCGCCAGCTTGCAGGCCGAAATCGACTGCGACTTTATGTCTTCTTTTGAAAGCGCCCTTGTGCGCTGCTTGATTTCCCTGCGTAAGGCGGCCTTTTCTTCCTTTATGCTCAACGTCAGCCCTCCAATATTGCCTGCGCCACGGCAATATCCTTTATGTGAGATATGCTCACATGCAGCATTCTGCCGCCCATAACGTTCATAAGCTTAAGTGCCTTTCCTGAAAGCGCGGCGAGAGGCCCGCCCTTTTCATTATGGGTTATCTCTATTTCCCTCCATTCGATAATGCCTATTCCTGTGCCCAGCGCCTTTGCTACGGCCTCCTTTGCGGCAAATGCCCCCGCTATGCGCTGCGGGTCGTTATTGCCGGACTTAAGCCTTTGCCGCTCAGTTTCCGTGAACACGCGCTCCATAAAGCCCTCTTTTGCTGCGGCCCGCTTTACCCTTTCTACCTCAATTATGTCTATGCCCGTGCCAAGTATCATTCGGCGCTCCTTACGGCGTCCAGTATAGCGGCAGATACCGCTCTCACCCCCGCTACCAGTACCGGCAGCAGCTCACACTCCCTTTCGCCAGTGGACATTGCAAAGAAGGTATCTCCATCCAGCGAGGTATGCACGGGGCGTATGGTCATGGCCAGCCCGTCGTGTGCCATTGAAGCCAGCTTGTTTGCTTCCTCCCGGGTGAGCCTTGCATTGGTCGCCACCACGCCTATGGTGGTGTTGCCGAAGGCCGCCTGACCGAGAGCCGCAGAATCCATGCAGGGTGTGAGCTTGCCGTCCATATTCGCTGCGGCCACCAGCTCTCCCGTCTCCGGGTCGTATATGTCTCCCAGCGCATTCACTACGGCTATCGCCCCCACCTTTACCCCGTTTTCCAGCTCTATGCAGGCTGTACCGAGGCCGCTGTTCACTGCGTATCTGCTCCCGAAAGCCTTTGCCACAGTAGCGCCGGTGCCTGCGCCTATGCTGCCAGATGGGGTGGAATCCTTAGCGTCTTTGCATGCGGCATAGCCCTCCGCCTTGCCGGGGCGCACCTTGGGGTCCCCCACGCCAAGATCGAATATGACCGCCGCAGGGACTATGGGAACTACTCCAATTCCCACGTCTACGCCAAGGCCCTGCTCCTCAAAGTACTGCATGGCTCCGCTTGCCGCATCCAGCCCGTATGCGCTGCCGCCGGAAAGCATTATTGCCTGAACCCTTTCTACGGAATTGTATCCCCTTAGAAGGTCTGTCTCTCTTGTGCCGGGCGCACTGCCGCGAACGTCGACTCCCGCCACCGCCCCTTTTTGGCAAATAACGGCAGTGCATCCGGTTTTTGCCTTTTTATCCGTATAATGGCCTACAGTTATACCCTTAATGTCAGTGATACTTCCGCTCATATTATTCCTCGTCCTCTCCGTCGCTCTCTATGGGACAGTCTATGGCGCCTATCAGCTCTTCCACGCTGTCGCGTATCACGCCGAAGTCATAGCCTCGGCCAGCCAGCCTTCTAACAATTCTTTGCCTTCTGTCGTATTCCTCAAGTCCCTCGAACTGACGGTAAAACTTCTCCGCCACGGCCATGGCGTTCCGTCTTTCCACATCGTCGGTCACCTGCTCCATGGCGGCGTCTATGTCGTCGGCGCTAAGGTAATGAGTGCGCAGCTGTTCTTTAAGCTTTCTCCTGCTCAGCGGCTTCGTTGCAAGGCGTGTGGAGACGAAATCCGCCGCGTACCTGACATCGTCAAGGTATTTCAGTTCCTTCAGCCGCTCCACCGCGGCGTACACCTCGTATTCTCCGTAGTTCTGGCCGTCAAGGTAGTTTTCCATCTCCCGCACCGTCCTCGGCCTCGAGGTAAGATAATCCAGAGCGGAATCCATAGCCGATTTACCCGTTTTTTTCTTCTTCATCTATTCTCCTCATAGTAAGTTTCAACGTGCTCCGTCAGATAATATAATTGCGATGCGCATCGCAGACTAAAAAAAACGGAGGTTATAAATGACACAAAACGACACGAGCTCCTTTATGAAGCAGACCGAACCGGTCAACTACAAAATGGAGACAGCCCAGTCCATGATGGACACCAAGAACCTGGGCATAATACAGGACCAGATGTACCATGAGGCCCTTGCCTACAAGAAGAGCAGGATATACGCCGAAATACTCAGCGAGCAGCCCCTCAAGGACATGGCAAACCGTTTTGCCCAGCACCACAAGCAGCACTTTGACGCGCTGCAAAACTACCTGGACAGCCACCAGTAACTGCAAAAGGAGTGACATATGACGAATCATACCAGTATGAACCAGCAGGAACTTCTTACCGATCTTCTCACCCAGGAAAAGGATCTGGTAAAGGACTACGCAAGCGGAATAACCGAATCCTCCTGCACAAACCTGAGAGAACTGCTTATGAGCAACCTGGCGGAATGCTCCGCCGACCAGTTCGCCGTGTTTGACGAGATGCACAAACGTCAGATGTACGACACCAAACAGGCTCCGGGATCCGACGTTCAGACGGCTCGCAGCAAGATGCAGCAGCTCAAACAGCAGACCGGCTTTTAATCAGTCTCTGCATACATAGATAGTATACCACAAAACCTGCCCGCGCAACTTAAAATGCGGCAGCAAAAAAGGCCGTCTCAATAATGAGATGGTCTTTTATCTGTTTTGAGCTATAGCATTTTCTGCCATTCGCTGGGCCGCTCCACCCATTCGGGCGGATCCGCCGGCTCAGCGGTAACAGCGTCGAGCTTCATGCTGCTGAATCGTTCGCGAAGCTGATCCGGCGTAAGCGGAGAATCTACGCTGCCCATGCAGTCCCGGCATATGTTGCCGCACTCCGGGCACTGACAGCCGCTGAACAGCCCTCTCTCAGTCTGTACCATATAGGTTCCGCAGGCCTTGCAGCTGCACCGCATTATCTATTCACCTCCGCAGAGGTCCTCAGTTCCGGCATTGGAGTTGGAGTTGGGGTTGGGGTTGGAGTGGGCGTGATCGTCGTTTCGGGCGCGGACGATGGGACAGCCTCCGATTCTCCTGCCGGCTCGGCCAAAGGCTCCGTTGTAAGGTCAGGAGTTGTTTCCGGCGTAGGCGCGGGCGTATCATCGGGCGCTATGAATACGTTCAGCACGCTGGCATCGCCCACATATTCCTTTACGTCCTCCACCTGTATCTCGAATTCCGGCTCGCCTTCTGACGCGGTGGTTATCTCGTATTTGTTGTATACGATGACTATGCCGTCCTCGGTTATATAGAACTCCCTGTCGTCGTCTATGGGCAGCAGATCGTTGAGTAGCAGCATGTCGGAATCTTTGGCCTGCGCGGTTATCATATCCGGTATACGGCCCCGCCAATACTGATTGTTCTCATCGAAAAGGTCGCTGATCTTGCACAGAGCTCCCGTCGCCACATCGTAAGTCAGGGCCATGCTGCCAAGGCAGGTGTTGCTTTCATCGTAAAGGTCATACATGAATATCCGCACCGAGAATATTCCGTTGCGGTTGTATTCTACCCGGTATTCGGTAAATACCGCCATATCCAGCTTTTTCGCCTTAGCCATAATATTTTCGCGCATGGAGGCGTTTATCATGTCCGCAGTAGGCTCGTTCTGGAGCGCAGGATACACTATGCAGCAGTTGTTTTCACAGTATGCGCAGCGGGAGATCGTCACCGGCGCATAAATGTCATCTTCCTCCGCGGGTGCGCTTACAGCCACCTGGCTTGAATTGTATTCTTTTACAACTTCAAATACCTCCGGGGCGAAGGTTGCCGCCGGAACTGCCTTTGAGCTTTTTTCAAAGGCAGGCTGGAACTCTGCCGCAGGGGCGGATTCACAGCCGCAAAGCATGATTGCAGCCGCTGCAGCAATCAGGCCGCTCATGATGCTTTTTTTCATTTTATCGCCCCTCCTTTCGAGCTTTTACTGTTAGTATTATAGCATCGGCACAATATATTTTTGTTAAGAAAAGGTTAACATATTATGTATTTACTTTTCTGCCTTACGCTTCCGCCTTTTCGCTGCCGCTCTGGGTCACTATGAGCGTCTCCGTATCCGCCATTGCCTTCTGTATCATGCACTCGAAGTCCACCATTGCCTCGCTGTTGCGAAGATCCTCCACCTTGGGCTTTGTGACGGGGTGTTGGGGCACAAATACTGTGCAGCAGTCCTCATACGGCAGTATGGAGGTATTGAATGTATTTATCTTCTTCGCTATATCTATTATATCGTCCTTGTCAAACCCTATAAGAGGACGGAATACCGGCATATCCACCGCATCGTCCGTCACGCAGAGGCTCTCCAGGGTCTGGCTTGCTACCTGACCAAGGGCCTCGCCCGTGATAAGTGCCAGCGCGCCGTCTTCCCTTGCCCAGCGCTCCGCTATCTTCATCATAAGCCTGCGCATGAGCACCGTGGTCTCCTTGGGAGGGCACTGCTCGTAAATGGCAAGCTGTATCTCGGTAAACGGCACCAGATGCAGCCTTATGGGACCGGAGTACCTGGCAACGAGTCCTGTAAGATCCACTACCTTATCCCTTGCCCTTTCGCTGGTGTATGGATAGCTGTAAAAGTGTACGGCGGAAAGCTCAAGGCCGCGCTTTGCCATGAGGTAGCCCGCAACGGGGCTATCTATGCCTCCGGATATGAGCAGCGCGGCGCGGCCGGCGGTGCCGGTAGGCATGCCGTTTGCGCCGGGTATCTCCTCGCAGTAAAGATACGCCTTTTCGCGTATTTCAACGCACATCTTTATCTCGGGGGAGCGCACATCTACCTTAAGGCCGGGAAAGCTCTCCAGCAGCACGTGGCCCAGCTCCCGGTTAATCTCCTCGCTGTTCATCGGAAAGCGCTTGTCGGCACGGCGGGCCATAACCTTAAATGTGGCCTGCTCACTCTCGTCAAGAGTGCGCTGCATGAGTCCCTTTGCGCTATCGGCTATGGCGCCCCATTCCTTCTCTACGGCTACGGCGGGGCTTATGGAATGTATGCCGAACACCCTTGTGAGCCTGTCCACCGCCTCATCCCTGTCCTTATCCTTTATACCCAGCACGAATATTCTCCCCTGCTCCATGCGCACAGTAGCGCCCAGATCCGAAAGAGCGTGCTTTATTCCTTCGACGAGCTTGCGCTCGAAGAAAGGGCGGTTAAGTCCTTTGAGGTGAATTTCGCCGTAGCGGACCAGCAATACGTTTTCCATAAATCCTCCGTATATATCTCCCGCCGGTTTGCCCGGCAGGAGCAATGCTTTCAGTATTGGTATTATCTGCGCTTGAACCGGCGCAGCATGGCTATTATGGTTGAGATTTCCTCCGCCACAACGTCCATCTCTTCGATAGTATTAAATGGGCAGAAGCTGAAGCGTATGGCGCCTTCCTGTCTATCTCCAATTACACCCATGGCGTTGAGTATCCGGTTCCTGCCCTTTTTGTGGGCAGAGCAGGCGGAGCCTGTGGATACATATATCTCCTTCTCCTCCAGAGCGTGCAGCAGCACCTCGCCGCGGACGCCCATAAATGAAGCGTTGAGTATATGGGGGGCGCCCTGCTCCGGTGCGGGGCCGTTAAGCAGCACGTCCGGCAGCTCGGTAAGGTTTTTCGCAAGGCGCATCTTGCAGGATCGCATGGCGCAGCGATATTCGTCTATATTATCCAGATAGTTCCTTACGGCAGCCTCCATACCCATTATGCCGGGCGTATTGGTAGTGCCGCTGCGCAGGTTCTTTTCCTGCCCGCCGCCTATCTGACCGCCCGCGAACTTTGTGCCCTGCCTGAGGTACAATACGCCCGTACCCTTGGGAGCATGTATCTTGTGTCCGCTTATGGAATACAGGTCGCAATTTTTCGCATCGAAGGGCACCTTCAAAAAGCCCTGGACGCCGTCCACATGGAGCAGCGCCTCCGGAGCCCTGCGTCTGAGCATCCTGCGTATCGCCTCAGCGTCGTTCACGGCGCCCACCTCGTTGTTCACCTGCATCACGGATACAAGGCGGGTGTCCGGGGTGATGAGGCCCTCCAGCCTTTTCAGGTCTATCGTGCCGGTATTATCCACCGGCGCCTCCGCCACGTCGTACTGGCAGGCAAGGGATTTATATACCTCATATACCGAAGGATGCTCGGTCGAGCCGACTATTATCCTGCCCCTGCCCCGCATTGCTTTAAGGGATCCGAGTATTGCCATATTGTTGCTTTCGGTGCCGCCTGAGGTGAATATTATCTCGTCCGGCCCCGCGTTTATGGCGCTGCCTATCGTCCTTCGCGCGCCGTTTACCGCCCTTTCCTCGCGCACTGCGGGAGAATAGGCCGCCGCAGGATTGAAGAATTCTTCCGTCATATATTTTTTAGCCGCTTCCGCCGCAACGCCCATGGTGCGTGTGGTAGCGCTATTGTCAAGATATATCATTTATCATCTCTCCGTATCATATTTCGTCGGGGGTATCCCCGCACTATATTATATGTACCGCGGCGTCCGGACGGCATACCCGGCAAACCGCATTATATGATATCACATATTATACCACTATTTCACTACATTTTTACATATTTATTCCGCCCCGCCTTTAATCTATCTGTTTGACGCGCGGCAAAAAGTGCTGTAATATTGTATCATTAGTTTATTGCATATACGACCCGGCGCAAAAGCGGCGGGAGAAAGGCGAAAAAATGAGCGAATGCAGCCATGATTGCAGCAGCTGCGGCCAGAAGGACTGCGGCTCCCGCGAAATACCCAAGGAGCAGCTTAACGAATTCAGCAGGGTGAAGAAGGTCATAGGCATAGTGAGCGGCAAGGGTGGTGTAGGCAAGTCCCTTGTCACCTCCATGATGGCCTCCGCCACCAATAAGCGGGGCTTCAATACCGCCGTATTGGATGCGGACATCACCGGTCCCTCCATACCCAGGATGTTCGGCATCAAAGAGCACGCACTGGGAGACGGCAAGAACCACATCTTCCCCTGCAGGAGCAGTAACGGCGTTGATATCATGTCCATAAACCTGCTGCTTGAGTCCGATACCGACCCCGTAGTATGGCGCGGCCCCGTCATAGCGGGCGTCGTCAAGCAGTTCTGGACCGAAGTGGTCTGGAAAGATATAGACTACATGTACGTCGACATGCCTCCGGGAACCGGCGACGTACCACTGACAGTATTCCAGAGCCTGCCTGTAGACGGCATAATAGTCGTCACTTCCCCTCAGAGCCTGGTCTCCATGGTAGTTGCCAAGGCGGTGCGCATGGCGGAGCTCATGAACATCCCCATATTGGGCATCGTGGAAAACATGAGCTACTTCACCTGCCCCGACTGCGGCTGTGAAATAAAAGTATTCGGCGACAGCCATGTGGAAGAGATAGCCACTACCTACGGCATACCCCTTCTGGCCCGCCTGCCTATAGATCCCGCCGCCGCAGCGGCCTGCGACAGCGGCAAAGTCGAAAGCATAGACACAGCGCCAATACAGCCCGCACTGGATAAGATACTGAGCCTGTAAGCGTATGAGCGGAAGCACGGTACTTTGCATAATAATAGGCGCTGTGCTGCTGTGCGCGGCAGTACCCGCCATGCGCTTCTTTCACAATGCCGGCAACATACTCTCCTATATACTTTCCGCCTTGAAGAGCACCGGAGCTGTCGAAAGGCCTAAGATACGCTCCCTTTCTTCTGCGGGCGACCTGTTTCTCGACAGGATAAAGCGGGACTTTCCGGAGTACAATCCCGCAATGGTTCTCAACCGCGTAAAGAAGGACGCACGTATATACCTGCAAAGCGCCAAGGAAGGGCACACACTGTTTCGCGAGGGCGTGTCCGATTCCTTCAGGGAACGCTTGGCCTACTCCCTGCCCACAGACGTAAAGGGCGGCATAGAGGTGTACAATGCGGCGCTGTCCGACTACGACGACAGGGGCCGGGACCGCATACTGGTATTTCAGGCGGCGGCAGAATATCTCGATTCCCGTGACGCGCTGCGTCCCGTAAGGCTGACCCTCAAATACATCGCAGCCTATGACGGCAATGTGGACGGCGAAGTGCGGGGCTTCAACTGTCCCAACTGCGGCGCACCGTTACCGATAGTCGGCAGCAAGATATGCCACTACTGCGGCACCGGCATAAAGTCTTCGGCAGGATTGGGCTGGATACTTACAGACGTGGCTATGGACTGAACATGCGACTTAAAAAGGACGGCAGATGCCGTCCTTTCAGAGTGTCAAAAAAGTGGCTGAACGCCACTTTTTTGAGTTTTCTCATTCGGTGCTTGCGCCTATGGCGCGGCCAGCACCTCATGCAGGGAAAGCCTTGCTACGCAAGCGCCTTTTGCGGATTTGCCGCACATGTCGCCAAATCCGAATAAAGCCATAAGGGGCTGCGGCCCCTTATCAACCCTTGGGTTTTTCGACAGTCTCAAAGGACGGCAGCTGCCGTCCTTTTGATTTATGCCGAAATATCCTCGCGCTTTGCTCCGGTACCGTCGCTGAGCCAGACATATACCTTCTCGTCAGGCACATCCGCCCCCTTTGCCTTGGATACGGTAAAATGGAAGCCGTCCACGTCACACCTTAACGTGGTAATGGTGCCGTCGTCCCTCGTGACGGTAGATACCCATACGTTGTCCTGAAATTCTATGGTGACGCTGTGTTTATCCCGGCCTTCCTCATGAAAGCTAAGTACCGAACCGTTCAGGCTGCCCAAAAGCACTGTGCCATCAGCATACTCAAATTTCAGATCATATCCAGATTTTTGTTCATCGCCGACCGCATCAGCTTCTTCCCCGTCACCATTGGGTATAGCGAGAGAAAGATTTTCCGTAATGATAGGCATCGTTTCGGTATTAGCCCCATCATCGGTCTTTGCCGCCTCGTCCTCCTCGGCTTCCTCCTCGCCGTCGTCTATCACTATTCCGTGGGGGGCTATGGAGCCCTTGCCCTCTGCCGCGCCCGTCACAGATGAAGCAAACTGATCCGCCGTATCCGTGGAGAGCAGCCAGCCGAAGGTGGCGTTGCCCTCCGATACCCGCATGTCGTGATCCGCAAGGTAAAGCAGCGTATCCGCCGCTTCCGCGCTTTTATCGTCTTCCAGTCGGCTGCGGAACAGAGCTTCCATGGCTTCTGTGGCTGACTTGTAGCCGGCATAGAATGCCGACACCGGGTTCTGCTCTATTGTGCTCTCGACTTCCTGTGGTTCCGGCTCAGGCGTTGCCTGCGGCTCCTCGATGGCCGCCGGTTCCTCTTTCGGGGCACAGCCCGTAAAGGCAGCCGTCATTATAATTGCAAGGACGAGCGCCGTTATCTTTTTCATTGCTCGTCCCTCCCATTCATGTATTTTATTATGCCGTTATAAATACCTGCGGCACATGCGTCCTGATATGACGCCCGGCATAATTTCGTATCCTCCTGCGGATTGGAAAGATACCCCATTTCGATGGTCACTACCGGGCTATCCGACCAGTTAAAGCCGGTCTGGCTGGCGGAATAGATCACACTCCTGTTGATTGCGCCTGTAGCAGCGCAGAATTCATCGAGCAGCGCCTTGCCCAGTGCTTCGCTTTGTGCGCCTATGGCCATCTGCTTTGACGGCGCTATCACCAGCGCGCCCTCAGTCAGCTTTGACGTTGAACTGTTGCAGTGTATCCTTATCCAAAAATCCACCCTCGCATCGTTCATCATTTCAGCCCGCTCTTTGTTGGAAACCGAAACGTCGTTTTTTGTGCGCGTCATGACTACTGTAGCGCCGGCGTCCTGAAGCAGCGCCATTAGCTTCACGGACACGGCAAGGTTCACATCGTATTCGTTGACGCCGGAGCGGACGCCAGTGCAGCCCCTTGTCATGCGGTCCTTGGTGGTCTTTTCGTCATTGGGAGACACCTGCTCCTGTCCGCTGTCCGCCTTGAACTGATGGCCAGGGTCTATACCTATGATCACGTCCTTGAGGGGCTGCTCAGGCGTATCCGTGGCCTGAGGAATCGGCGTATTTCCGCCCGGCTTTACAGGGTATGGGTCATGGCCCATCACAGGCACGGCAAAGGCGGCGCTAAAGCTCATCAGCGCCGTAATACAAAGCAGTAATGCAATTGTCCTTTTCGTCAATGCCTTCATATTTCGCACCTGTTGTCAAAAATACACCTAAAAGGTACTTTTTTATTGTACACCCAAGTTCGCACTTTGCAACCCCGGATACCTTAAACAAATTGTTAATAATACCTGACTTTTTTTAATGCGTTTTCTCAAAGGCAAGCTTTCCGCCCTTGGCTTTCGCTTTTACTTTATCTCCAAGGCGTATTTTCCCCGACAGCAGTTCCTCGCTGAGGCTGTCCTCCACCTGATGCTGTATGGCCCTTCTGAGCGGCCGCGCGCCGTACACGGGATCAAATCCGTCCCTGGAAAGCTGCTCTACTGCGCCCTCCGAGAACGTCAGATCTATACCACGCTCACGAAGCCTATCAGCCACCCCCTTTAGCATAAGGCGCACTATCTTTGCCGCCTGCTCCTGCTCCAGCGGGTGGAACACGATTATCTCGTCTATCCTGTTCAGGAACTCCGGCGAAAAGGTCTTCTTCAGCTCCCCCATCATGGCTTCCCTCATGCGCTCATAGGTAAGGGCCTTGCTTTCGCTGCCGAAGCCTACGGTGTTCCGGCCTGCCGCAGCCGCAGCGCCTATATTTGAGGTCATGATTATTATTGTGTTGCGGAAGTCCACTGTCCTTCCCTTGGAATCTGTCAGCCGCCCGTCCTCCAGCACCTGCAGGAGTATATTGAACACGTCCGGGTGCGCCTTTTCTATCTCGTCCAGCAATATCACGCAGTAGGGCTTGCGGCGCACCCGCTCGGTAAGCTGTCCGCCTTCGTCGAAGCCCACGTAGCCCGGAGGTGAACCTACCAGCTTGCTTACGCTATGTGACTCCATATATTCCGACATATCCAGACGTATCATGGCGTCCTCATTCGAAAACATCACCTCGGCCAGAGCCTTTGAAAGCTCGGTCTTGCCCACTCCCGTCGGACCGAGGAAAAGATATGAGCCTATGGGACGCTTGGGATCCTTGAGCCCTGCCCGCGCCCGGCGTATGGCCCGCGCTACGGCCTCCACCGCCTCGTCCTGCCCTATGACACGCTTGTGAAGCTCATCCTCGAGGTGCAGCAGCTTCTCGCTCTCGTCCTCCGTGAGCCGGTTCACGGGTATGCCCGTCCATGCGTTCACTACTTCCGCTATGCTGTTTTCCGTTACGACGCACTTGCGGCCCTCCCGCTCCCGCTCCCAGCTGGCCTTTCTTGAGGTCATCTCATCGCGTATGGCCCGTTCCTCGTCCCTTATAGCAGCCGCCCTCTCGAAGTTCTGATTGTTCACCGCCTCTTCCTTTTCCTTGAGCAGCTCAGCAAGCTTGCCGTCAAGCTCCTTCATTCCGACCGGTGCCACAAATGCCGCGAGGCGCACGCGGCTCGCCGCCTCGTCCATAAGGTCGATCGCCTTGTCCGGCAGAAACCTGTCCGAAATATACCTGTCCGAAAGCTCTACCGCCGCCCGTATGGCCTCGTCGGTGATGGTGGCCTTGTGGTGGGCCTCATATCTGTCCCTGAGGCCGAAAAGTATCTCTACCGCCTCTTCCTTTGTGGGTTCGCCTACCGTCACTGGCTGAAAGCGCCGCTCCAGGGCCGCGTCCTTTTCTATATAGCGTCGATACTCGTCAAGTGTAGTAGCGCCTATCACCTGCATCTCGCCGCGGGCCAATGCGGGCTTCATGATGTTGGAAGCGTCTATGCTGCCCTCCGAAGCCCCCGCGCCCACAATGGTATGCAGCTCGTCTATAAAGAGTATTGTATTCTTGTTTTCGATGAGTTCGTCTATGGCGGCCTTTATGCGCTCTTCGAATTCACCCCGGTATTTTGTGCCGGCCAGCATACCGCCAAGATCCAGCGTCACCACCCGCTTGTTTTTGAGTAGCTCCGGTATGTTGCCAGAAGCGATGCGCTGGGCCAGTCCCTCTATTATCGCGCTTTTGCCCACGCCGGGATCTCCAATGAGCACCGGATTGTTCTTGGTCCGCCGCGAAAGTATCTGTATAATGCGCTGTATCTCGTTTTCACGGCCTATCACCGGGTCGAGCTCGCCGTTTTTCGCCTGCCTGGTAAGGTCGCGGCCGTACTTGTTCAATACCGGGGTGCCGTCCTCCTCCGCCTGAGCTCTTGCGCTTTCCGGCTTCCTCGTGGTTCCCGCAAGCATCTGATACAGCAGCGTAAAGTCCACGCCAAGATCCTCCAGGATACGCACAGCGACGCAGTCCTTCTCCCGTATGATGGCAAGCAGTATGTGCTCCGTGCCTATATAGCTGTTTTTAAGCGACTTGGCCTCGTAGAGGCTCAATTCGAGTATCTTCTTTGTGCGGGGGGTATAGCCGAAGCTGTCGGTAAAGTGGTAATCCCCGTGGCCTACCAGCTCGTCCGCCCGTGCGGATACGTCCGCCTCCCGTATGCCCAGCTGTGCCAGGGCGCGTGCTGCCGCACCCTCGCCTTCTTTTATGAGCCCCAGCAGCAGATGCTCGCTGCCCACGTAATTATGCCCCATCTCCTTGGCGCTGTCCTGAGAAAGCGCAAGCGCCCGGCGGGCTCCCTCTGTAAATCTATCTATGAAGTCCATATCTGACCTCCCAATTTATAACGATCTTATTTTATATTCTAATGCAAAAGCGTTTTTCAGGCAACGAAAAACGGCTCCCGTTTGTGACAGGAGCCGCAAAATCTTTGGTAGCCTTGAAAGGGACCGACCATTTCTCACTTGCAAGTTTATTATAACCTGCCCCATAAGCTATTTCATCACAAAAGTATTACAAACCCATCAAATGTTGATTAAGCTTTGGTTTAGTTTTATATACGTCAGTCCTTAAGCAAAAATGATACGCGTATTTCGTTCCCATCCGTGCCTTCCTTGCGGCTCACGGAGAACCTGCCCCATTCTCCGTCTATATCCTTCGCCTTGCCGTCCTTTGCGGCCTGCCATATCAGCGCGAGCATATCCGTCTTGTCCGCGTACGTTACCTCGCTGCCCACGTCTATTCCGCTTATAAGGCTGCCGAGGTTTGTATCCAGCCATGCGCTTTCCGCCTCATACCTGCCAAGCCGCTGCTCATACAGCGAAAGCTCCACCGGCGTGGGATCATCGGGCAGATCGTCCGGCTTGGCCGCCGCAGGTATCATCAGGGTAAAGCCGCACACGCCCATATTCCGCATAGACAGCACCAGCGCCCCGCCGTCAAGGCCGCCGCGCTTCAGCGTATAGCCCTTGTCCGGCGCATAGCCGTCATCCTCGGTGTATTCAGCATCAAAGCCGTAGCCCTTTGCCCTCTCAAAGAACACCTGAACCGAGGGATATACCCTTTCCATTTGGGCGGTAGGCTGAGGCGGGATATCCATGGAGGTATCTTTGGCGGTATTCCTGCCGCCTTTGGAAAGCAGGTATATCAGCACGCAGCAGCATATCATTGCCGCTGTAAACAGCGTGCCTGCCAGCGCGTTGCCATTGTTTTTTCTTTTGTCCCTACTGCCCTTCCTGTCCTTAGCGCTCATAGGTTCAACTCTCCCCAAAAGCCTCTTTTAAGGTATCCTCTATGTCCTTTTCCCCGGTCCTTCCCGCCTTTTTAAGCGCGCTTCTGAAGTATTCCGGCACCTTTGCGGAAAAAACCATTCTCTCCCCGGTGCGTGGATGTGTGAGCTCCAGCCTTGCGGCGTGCAGCGCCTGCCCGTCAAGGCCCAGCCTCGGCTTTGCCGCGCCGTATATCGTATCCCCCGATACGGGGTGCTTTATGTATGCCATGTGTACCCTTATCTGGTGTGTACGGCCGGTCTCCAGCTTCGCCTCGATAAGCGTATACGCGCCGTATCTCTCCAGCACCCGCCAATGAGTCACGGCATTGCGACCGCCCTGCACCACGGCCATCTTTTTACGGTCCACCGGATGCCGGCCTATGGGGGCGTCCACGGTGCCGCTGTCCTCCCTTATGTTGCCGTCCACTATTGCTATATATGTTCTATGTGCGCTGTGGTCCTTCATTTGCGCCGCAAGGGAAGTGTGAGCCATATCGTTTTTCGCCACGACTACAAGGCCCGAGGTCAGCTTGTCTATCCTGTGGACTATGCCCGGGCGTATCTCTCCGCCTATGCCGGAAAGCCCCTCGAGGTGATACATGAGGGCGTTTACCAGCGTGCCGTTGGGATTGCCGGGAGCCGGGTGTACCACCATTCCCTTGGGCTTGTCTATTACCGCTATGTCCGCATCCTCGTAAACTATATCTATTGGTATGTCCTGCGGCGCTATATCCACTTCCTCAGGAGGGCGAAAAGCCATTGTCACGGCATCTCCTGTCCTGATCTTTTCCTTTGACTTTGCGGGCGCGCCGTTGAGGGTTACGTCTCCGTTGATTATCATGCGCTGCACGGCAGAGCGGGTATTATCGCTTACACGGGCGCAGAATACGTCCAGCCGTTCTCCTGCCTTATCCGCAGTAAACACCTGCTCCTGAAATTCCTCCGTTTCGCCGCCTTGTTCGATCCTTAGCTTTGCCATTTTTATCAGCTGTTCTCTCCGGTTTGGGGCTTTTTATCCATCATTTCCATATACTTCTTCCCCTTGAAAAACAGCAGGTCCAGAACCAGAAGGCAGCAGCCTACAGTCACCGCCATATCCGCTACGTTGAACACCGCAAAGTCTATGAGCGCCACGTATATCATATCCCGGACGTAACCGAGAGCTACCCTGTCTATAAGGTTGCCTATCGCTCCGGAAAGCAGCAGCGCGATTGAAAAGGTCATCATAAAATGCAGCCTTTTGCGTTCCTTTATGAGGAAATACAGCATCGCCGCGCAGGCTATACCGGTAATCGCCAGGAAGAACCACTTCCCACCCTGCATCATGCCGAAGGCCGCGCCCCGGTTTTCCACGTAACGCAGGTGCAGCACGCCGTCCCATATCTTATACTCGCCATTGGTCCGAAGCCACGTCTCCGCCCAGTGCTTGCTGAGCTGATCGCCTATAAGTACAATGGCCGCCACTATGGCGGATACCGTCACGTTTCTCTTTTCCATCGTCTCTCCAATAATGCTATTTCTGTTTTTCCGTGGTGTATATATACCACTTATCCACGTTCCTCATTATATCCGGTTCTCGCACGTCCGTCATGCCTTTTATTTCGGCAGCACATACTATGCTGTCCAGCCTGAAATACAGCGGTATGAACGGCAGCCTCTCCGCGAAGGCAAGCTGAAACTTTGACGCAGCGCTGCGGTATGAGGCCTCGTCTCCGGCTTTCATCATGGCGCAGGCGAGCTCATACAGCTCCGCATCATAGTAATTGCCGTAATTTGCCTTGCCGCCTTGTGCCATTACGTCCCGCATGTCGCCGTCTCTGCCGACATTTATTCCGACCAGGGCGATATCGTATTCCCCCGCCGCCAGCTTGTCGGTATACTCGTTCTTATCTGACGCCACGGAAAAGGGTGCGGCGACTATCTCGGTAGCTATGCCCAGCTCTTCAAGCTGCTCCGCTATGGCCGCGGCAGCGTTCTTGCGTGTGCTGTCCGTAGAATCGTTCACCAGTATCTTCAGGCTCATTTCGGTGAGGGCCATACCGTTTTTCTCAAGCCTGCCGTCTCCATCGCTGTCCGTCCACCCCGCCTCCGCAAACAGTTCCAGCGCCTTTACGGTGTTGTAGTCGTACAGTTTTGATTTTGACTCATATATCCATGAATCCGGCGCTATTGGCACATCGCAGGCCTGAGCGCGGTTCATATAAATATTTGAGATTATCTTGCTCCGATCCAGCGCACATGCGAGAGCCTGACGCACCTTAACGTCGTTGAGCGACTGGGAATTGCTGTTCACCAGCATTATCTCGACATTCTGCGTCATCACGTCCTGCACGTTTGTTATTCCGTCCTGGCGGTATTTGCCTACGGTAGTGGCAGATGTGGGCACCACGTCCAGCTGGCCCGCATTATATGAGGCAAGGGCGGTGTCGTTGCTGTCGCGTTCGATGAAGATGAATTTGTCTATATAAGGCCGCTGCCTCCACCAGCCATCGTTGGCAGTAAGCTGTAAACTCTCCCCGGAGTAACCATCGTAATAATATGGGCCTGTCCCAAGTGGATATGCTGACGGCTCACCGTTCATCATTACAGGAAAGGTCATAGCATACAGGAAGGCGTAGCCTCCTTCCTTCATTACCACCTTCAGAGTCGTGTTGTCTATAGCCTCTATGGATTCTATATCCCGGGCGGCGTAGTAATAGTAGCTGTCCTCCCCCAGCGTCTTCAGCCTCTCGAATGTGGCCGTGACGTCATTGGCTGTAAAATTTCTGCCCACCTTATGCCATGTAACCCCGGTGCGAAGGTTTACTGTCCATGTCTTGCCGCCGTCCTCGCTGGTCCAGTTTTCAGCCAGCTCCGGATTTAGCTTTCCGTCGTTATTTATGGTTATAAGGCTCTCGTATACCAGAGAAAAGAAATTCATCATCTCCTCTGTGTTTACGGAAAGCGGGTCGGTGAGGTCGGCGTTGGTAGGGATATACATCTTTATCTCTCCGCCTGCTGCGGGCAGCGTCTCCTCGGTTATAGGCACATCTATATCCAGCCCCAGCGTTTCCTTCTGCTGTTCGCCGCCTTTTGAGCAGCCCAGCATAGCGAGGCTTAGCGCGGCCATGGCGAACGCCGCTATCCTCCTAACCCAGTTCATCCTCGTATAGCTTTGTGTATTTATCATATGCCCGCTGTACCCTTTCAACGTATTGGGCGGTTTCTTTGAAGGGTATGCTATCGAGTTCGCCGCCCTTGGAATATTTTTCATCGTTAAGCCATTTCCTTACGTTTCCCGGTCCCGCGTTGTATGCTGCGACCGCGGTTTTCCTGTTTTCTGAAAAGCTGTCCAGCAGATATCTCAAATACCAGCAGCCGAAGCGTATATTCACCTTTGGCTCAAACAGCTCATCCTCCGTAAAATCTTCTTCGCCCAGCTTTTCCGCTATCCAAAAGCCGGTATCCGGCATTATCTGCATCAGTCCCTTCGCCCCTGCCCGGGACACTACCGTATGCCTGTTGGAGCTTTCACAGTGTATAACTGCCGCCACGAGATATGGATCTATGTCGAATTCTCTGGAATACCTTTTTATCTCCGCGCTGTACTGGAGCTTATATGCCCGCTTTTCCAGCAGCCAGCTGAGCTGCCACGCAAGGGCGCTCAGCACCACCAGCGCACAAAGCCCAAGGCATATGGCCCTTCCCCATTTTATGTTGGCGCTTTTACGCCTTTTCTTTTTGGCTTGGCTTTTTCTCTGCCCCGCCGGTTTGCCTCTGGTTGCTGCCATCTTTCTCCAAAGCCTGTCTATACAGCCTGTCAGTCATCTCATAAAGCCGCTCAATATCGCCGCTGTTGTCTATTATCACGTCGGCAAAGGGCTTCTTTTCGTCGTCGCTCATCTGGGAGGCAATGCGCTGCTTTGCCGCCGCTTCGCTTAACCCGTCCCTGGCCATTATGCGGCGTACCCGTTCTTCCATCGGGGCCGTCACCAGCCATACCTCATCTGCTATTTCCTGCCAACCGCACTCTATCAGCAGCGGCACGTCAAAGACGATTACCCTGAAGCCGCTCTCCTCGGCAGCTTCTGCGGCCCTCAGCATTCCGGCACGTATGGCTGGGTGCAGTATGCCGTTGAGCCTCAGCCGCGCAGCTTCGTCGCCGAACACCGCCGCGCCGAGCTTTCGCCTGTCCAGGCATCCGTCCGAATCCAGCATTCCGCCGCCGAACGCTTTGACTATCTCTTTCAGTCCCTCGCTGCCTTTTTCTACGGCCGTTCTGGAAAATACGTCGGCGTCCAGTACCGCCGCTCCCAGCTCGGCAAGCCTGCTCGACACCATGGTTTTACCAGACGCTATGCCTCCTGTAAGGCCAATGCGCATACGCTTCCCCTTACTTGGTATCAAACCAGCTGTGGCCCGAGCTCACATCGGCTATGAGCGGCACCTTGAGCTTCATTACGTTCTGCATGCATTCCGCGAGCAGCTTGCGCACCCGCTGTTCCTCGTCAAACGGGGTATCTATGATAAGTTCATCGTGTATCTGGAGTATGAGCCTTGCCTTGAGGCCTTCCTCCTCCAGCCGCTTATGCACGTTTACCATGGCCATCTTTATTATATCCGCTGCGGTGCCCTGAATAGGCATGTTCATGGCCACCCTCTCGCCAAAGCTCCGGGTATTGAAATTAGACGATTTGATCTCGGGAAGCTCGCGTCTGCGGCCCATAAGCGTAGTTACGTAGCCCTTTTTGCGGCCCTCCTCCACACAGCGGTGCATATACTCCTGCACTCCGCAGTATTTTTCAAGGTAACGGCGTATGAACTCGCCGGCCTCCTTTCGGCTCACGCCTATGTTCTTGGCGAGACCGTAGTCGCTTATTCCGTAAACTATGCCAAAGTTTACAGCCTTTGCGGCGCTGCGCTGCTCTCTCGTTACGCTTGCCTTATCAACGCCGAACACCTCGGCTGCAGTGCTGGTATGTATATCCTCGCCGGAGTTGAAGGCGGCTATAAGCCCCTCGTCCCCGCTTATGTGTGCGAGGAGACGAAGCTCTATCTGGGAATAGTCCGCGCCCACCAGTATGCGCCCCGGGCTTGCCACAAAGGCCTTGCGTATCTCGCGGCCCAGCTCCGTGCGGACGGGTATGTTCTGCAGGTTGGGCTCTGTGGAGGATATGCGGCCTGTGGCTGTTATATTCTGGTTGAAGCTGGTATATACCCTGCCGTTCTTGAGAAGCGCCAGCAGGCCGTCCACAAACGTGCTCTTGAGCTTTGAAAGAAATCTGTATTCCAGAACCAGCTTTACTATGGGGTGCTTATCCTCCAGCGCCTCCAACACCTCCGCATCGGTAGAATAGCCGGACTTTGTCTTTTTCTGCGGAGGCAGGCCCAGCTTTTCAAAGAGTATAACCCCCAGCTGCTTTGTGGAGAGTATGTTGAACTTCTCCCCGGCCAGGGAGTATATTTCCCCCTCCATCTCGTCTATCCGCACGGCGAACCTGTCGGACAGCTCCCGGAGCATATCCCTATCCACCGCGAAGCCCTCCCGCTCCATATCATAAAGCACCCGGGTAAGCGGCAGTTCAACCTCCTCGTAAAGCCTCCAAAGCCCCTTTTCTCTGAGCTCGCCGGTGATGACACTCTCCAGCGCCAGCATGGACGCCGGGCATTCCGGCATACCCCTTTCAGCACAGAGGGTCTTTAATGTATCCGCAGGGTGTATTGCATGAAGCAGGTAATCGGCTATCATCAGGTCGAACACATTTCCCTTCAGGGAAATGCCTGCGCCTTGCAGTATATGCCGCGCATGTTTTGAATCGAACAGGCACTTTTCGATGCTTTCGCTCAGGAATACCGGCGCTAAGGCCGCAAATACCTCCTCCGCAGACAGACCGGGATCCAGCAGCGTCGCTCCCAGGGATATATCGTACTGTGTCTCCGTATCCGCCGCCACGTGCATGCGTTCGCCTATACACACCGCCACGCGTTTTGCGTTTTTCAGTTTTTCAGTCAGTTCGCTTAGCTGCTCCGCGTTGGATATTTCTATTGTTTTTGCATTTATCTCTGGCCGCTGTTCGGCGGCAGGCTTCTCTCCCTTGGGCAGTCGCTGAATAAGGCTGCGAAGCTCCAGCCTGTTCATCATGGGTATGGCTCCGGCCATTTTGTCCGGATCAAAAGCGCAATCTTCAAGGCCGACGGATATAGGCGCCTCGGTATCGATTATGCCCAGCCTGTAGCTCATTCGGGCGGAGTCGGGATTGTCCAGAAGCTTCTGGCGCAGCGCGCCCTTTTCCTTTTCAGCGCTTTGCAGCGTATTTTCCAGCGTGCCATACTTCTGCAAAAGCTTCATCGCCGTCTTTTCTCCAACCCCGGGTATTCCGGGCAGGTTGTCGGAATTATCGCCCATGAGACCCTTTAAATCAGGCATACGGGCAGGCTCGAGGCCGTACTGCTCCTTTAGCGCCGCCTCATCATACTCTACGGTTTCGGTTATGCCCTTCTTGGTAAGCAGCACGTGGGTATGGTCGTTTATAAGTTGCAGCGCGTCCCGGTCTCCTGTTACCAGCAGCGCATCAACGCCGTTTTTGTTAGCTATTCTGGATATGGTACCAAGTATATCGTCCGCCTCGTACCGAATGCATTCGCATATGGCTATACCCATTTCCCTGAGCAGCTCCTTCAGCAGAGGGAACTGGGCCCGAAGATCCTCCGGGGTCTCCCTCCGGCCTGCCTTATATTGATCATACTGCTCATGGCGGAAGGTAGGGCCGTGCATATCGAAGGCTGCCAGCAGATAGTCAGGCTCGTAGGAAAGCAGCTTTAAAAGCATTCCCACAAAGCCGTATATGGCCCCCGTGGGGGTTCCGTCCTTGGCGGTCATTGAGGGCAGCGCATAATACGCCCTGTGCATAAGGCTGTTTCCGTCTATGGCTATAAGCTTCTTCAAGTACCTGTACCTCGCGAAAATTTCTCTTTATCTTATTAAAATAACACACGGAGCGCCCTTTTACAATCGGCGCCCCGTGAACTTATCGTAAATCAGGCGTTATTACTTTATAACATCGTATACCATCGGCTCATGCTCCGGCTTTTCCGCTCCCAGCTCTATGGCTCCCCTGAGCGTCTTTACGGCTTCCTCAAGGCGGCTCTCGTCGTCTACATACATTGTAGCCACCGGCTCGCCGGCCTTTACGAAGTCGCCCCTGCGCTTGTGCATAACAAGCCCTACGGCGGGATCTATTATATCTGTCTTCTCCGCTCTGCCGGCACCCAGCTTCTGGGCGGCATTGCCTATATCGGCGGCATGCATACCGGTAATGTAGCCTTCGCCATTGAGATATACCGGCACCTTCTTTTTAACGGTGCATAGGGTATTGGGGTCGGCTATGCAGGCCTTCGCGTCCCTGGCGCCCAGAGCCGTAAGCATCTGCTCAAGCTTCTTTAATCCTGCGCCGGTCTTTATGGCCTCGGTCAGCTTTGCGCGTGCCTCCCTGTCGTCCTCAGCCAGTCCTGACAGCCTGAGCATATTCTCCGCAAGCAGCATGCAGACTTCATACAGCATGTCGCCTTCCTTTATCTTTCCGGAAAGCACCTCGATGGCTTCCCTGACTTCAAGGCCGTTGCCTACGGCCATGCCCAGTGGCTGATCCATATCCGTTATGAGGGCTACTGTCTTTCTGCCCAGCGCATCGCCTATCTTTACCATGGTGCGGGCAAGCTTCTTAGCCTGCTCCGGAGTATGCATGAAGGCTCCTGTGCCGCACTTTACATCCAGCACTATGGCGTCTGTACCGGCGGCCAGCTTTTTGCTCATTATGCTGGAGGCGATCAGCGGGATGCTCTCCACCGTTCCGGTAACGTCCCTGAGGGCGTACATGAGCTTGTCAGCAGGCACGAGGTTACCGCTCTGTCCTATGACGCAGAGGCCGATCCTGCGCACTATATCCTTGAATTCATCTATGTTCTTCTCTATACATACCCCCGGCACCGACTCAAGCTTGTCGAGGGTCCCGCCGGTATGGCCCAGTCCGCGGCCGCTCATCTTGGCTACCGTACCGCCGCAGGCAGCCACAAGAGGCGCTATCACAAGGGTTGTGGTATCGCCCACGCCGCCGGTGGAGTGCTTATCCACCTTTACGCCGGGAAGGTCGGAAAGGTCAACAACGTCGCCGGAATGCATCATGGCGGAGGTGAGTTCGCTCACTTCGCGCTCCGTCATGCCCTGCCAGCACACCGCCATAAGCCACGCCGACATCTGGTAATCCGGTATATTCCCCGCGGTATATTCGCGGATTATATAATTTATTTCCTCCCTTGTATGGGTTTTTCCCTCTCTTTTATCTATTATGAGATCTACCATCCTCATATATGCCGCCTCCTGTACTGCGCGAAGTGCCATTATGCGCAGAAAAATAATTATTAATATTTTAACATAAAAGGCCGCCCCTTGCAACCGCGCCGGGCGAGGGGGCTCAATCCTCCTTAGCCCCCTCCGACTCCATATCAAAGGTTATATCCGCATAGTATTTTTTGCTGTCGAGGCTGTTGAGCGCCTTCTCCACCGTTTCCTTTATGCTCTGCTCCTGTCCCCTGAGATCCTCCGGCAATATCATGTCAAAGGACATTTTTACACTTTCTCCGTCGTCTTTCATGCGGAAATCGTGTATGGTGAGCCTGCCGTCCCTCACCTTTATTATGGTATTCACAAGCCTTTTTGTGCTGTTTACTTCGGGATCGTCGGTCACAACGGGATCATAGTGTATTACCAGGTGCGTGCCGTAGTTTTTCAGGCATTCGCGCTCCATCCTGTCTATCCTTGCATGGCAGGCCATTGGATCCTCGTTTTTGTCTATCTCAACATGAATGCTGGCGTACCGCCTGCCGGGGCCGTAATCGTGTACCATGAGATCGTGGCAGCCCAGCACCATGGGGCAACCGTTTATATAGTCGGTTATCTGCTTTTGCAGCTCCGGGTTGGCGCCCTCGCCCAGCAGCGGCGACATAGTCTCCCCGGCAAGCTTTATGCCGCTGTACAGTATGAACAGCGATACGGCTATGCCCATAACACCGTCTATCCTGACATCGTAAAAGTGCTCAACTATGGAAGCCGCCAGCACCGCCGAGGTAGTCATCACGTCATTGCGGCTGTCGGCAGCCGTGGCCAGCAGTGCATTTGAATTTATCCTTCTGCCCATCTTCAGATTGAACAGCATCATAAACAGCTTTACCAATATGGAAGCGCACAGCACCCATACCGCGGCGAACGAAAATTCTATAGGCTCCGGGTCGATAAGCTTCTCAACCGAGCTTTTACCCAGCTCAAGACCTATGAAAAGTATCATCACCGCCACCGTAAGGCCAGCTATGTACTCTATACGCGCATGGCCATAGGGATGCTTCCTGTCCGCTGGCTTTTCTGCAAGCTTGAAGCCCAGCAGCGTCACGATAGAGCTGGCCCCGTCTGACAGATTGTTGAGCCCGTCTGCGGTTATGGACATGGACGATGTCATGTGTCCCACTATAAGCTTGCCCGCAGCAAGCAGACAGTTGCATATTATTCCCACAGCGCCGGACAGCTTGCCTATTCGTGCCCTTATATTATACTGTGCCTGTTCCATAGCGACCTCCGAAAAAGTAGTCCATATTAAAAGCTATTCAGAGCCAACGAAAAAATACAGTAAACAAAAACAGCCACATTTTGTGACTGCTGTTTTGGTGGGGATGGAGGGGCTCGAACCCACGACCTCATCGATGTGAGCGATGCACTCTGACCAGCTGAGCTACATCCCCCGGAAACAAAAGATATTATAACTCAACCTTTACAATTTTTCAAGTGCAATATTTTATTTACCCCAGTATCCTCCTGCAAGCCCCAAGCCACGTGAGATTTTGCAGCGATACAGCGCATCTTTTCTTTGCCGCAGCCTCGCGTATTCCGGCAGCTATACGCTTTTCAAAGGGCTCCACGCTGTCCGGCTCCGGTGTATCGGCATCTATCATCCTTGGCGGCTGTATGAACACTATGCCGTTGCCAGGCAGGTTTTCCTCCATCTGCCGCCTTATGCCTGGCAGGTCGGTACATACCGCCTTCATGCCGCAGGCCATGGACTCTGCTATCACCAGGGGCAGTCCCTCATAATACGATGGCAACACAAACACGTCTCCCCTGTTGAACTCCTCCGCAAGCTGTGTCTGGCTCAGCGGGCCGAGCAGCGTCACGTCAAAGCCGCCGTCATCTATAAGCTTCTGCGCGATGCGGTGCTGCTCTGCGTTCCAGCCGCCGGCAAGGCGCAAGGAGAACCTCTCCCTCTGCCAGCCGAGGTATTTCAAGGAGCGCAGCAGGCAGAAAACGCCCTTCTGTTCGGATATCTTCCCAGCGTATACTATGCGTATATCATCATGGGGCCTTCTTTCGCCCTTATCGTAAAAAATACTGCTGTTGAATCCGTTGCCTACGACGCATACCTTATCCGGCTCTGCGCCGTAGCAGCTCACTATCTCCATCTTTTGCTGAGCATGCAGGCAGCATATCCTGTTTAGCCCGGCTATTCCCCGGCGTATCCTCTCGCGCTCGAGGGGGTTGGTGTACATCTGGCGAAGGTCGGTGCCGTGGCATATGCCCCACACCGCCATATCCGGAAGCTTCTCCCGCACTATGGCGGCGAGAAGGTACAGGTGGTGGCATATCACCACGTCAGGCCTGAACTCCTTCACCGCACGCAGCACAGTACTCCCGAATGCCGCCTCGAACTTATCCACCATATCAGGCTTCATATACCGGTACCGTGTGCTTTCATACGGCATCTCGTCCGACATTCCGCATACCGGAAATGGCAGCTCCGGGCTGTTATAGTAAACCGGGTAAAACCTCACTCCCTCAGGAAGCTTCACGCTATCCTCCCTGGTCACACCGGCTATGACGGCCTGAGTATGGCCAAGCTCTTTAAAGCCGCAGACCGTTTCCGTAAGATAAACTCCGCTGCCGGTGGAGTGTGGTTTCTGTGCCGTTATGCTCAATATGCGCATTTGTAGGATACCTGCCGTCTTTTGTAATATCTCTAAGACTCAGTGTACCACGGGCGCGCTCTGTTCACAAGTTACCATCAGTTGACAAGAGCACACAAGCCCTAAAGGCTTGTTTTGGTACGCTCCTGCGTTCTCGTCGCTTGTATTACATCCAGTAGTACTGCGCTCCTCGGCCTTGGATCGCCCTCAAAACAAGCTCTTTAGGGTCTTCGAGTTTTAGAAGCCAAAGAGTATGGCAGAACAAGGAGGACGAGTGCAGAAATACTGGTTGTATTTCAAATGAGGACGACGTGTGTCCTTGTCAACTGATGGTATCTATGCCGCTTTTATATTATTGCGGCTTTTTACCTCCCATAAGGCCGCCAAGCATATTCATTATCGGGTTCTGCCCTCCTCCGCCCGCGCCCTGAAGGGTATTCATAAGCTGCATCACCTGCATTATGCCGCCAATATTTCCGAGGCCGCCCATACCGCCCATGTTCGGTATATTCTGCATATTAGGCATACCTCCGAAGCCGCCGCCCATTCCCTGGGACTGCTGGCCGTAGTTCTGCTGTACAGGTTGGGGTATCGGCAGCCCCAGTGTATACGCTATGTGGGTGCGCTCTCCCGGGGCGAGGAACGGTTCCATGGCGGAAAGATACTGCGCCGCCTTTTCCGGGCCCTGCTCCGCCCTTATCCTGCTTGCCATCATAAGCGCAGGAGAGCCTTCGTAGTTCTCCTGCCTTCTCGGCGGCGTAGATGGTGCTGTTCTCTGCATGGCTGTACCTCCCTTTATCTATAACTATTCTATGCAAAAGGGGCAGTATGTGAACCTTTGCCGTCTGCTGCGCATATTATTGTTTTGAGGTGATTTGATGAAGCGCAGCCTACGCGGAAGCAGGCAGCAGCCCCTTCCCGACATGAACAATCTGAACCAGACGGCACAAAACATTGACCCTGCCATGCTCAACGACGTGCAGAGCGTGGTGGATAAGTACGGCGGCAAGTCCGAGCAGGAGCTCATAGGGGAGCTGGCGGCGGCCAAGCGCAGCGGCATTATAGATCCCAATGAGCTGGCGTCGGTTGCCGGCAAGATCGCCCCCATGCTCACGGCAGAACAGAAGCAGCGGCTGGAGTCTGTGCTTAAGCAGCTGGGCCAGTAAGCAAAAAGCGCCCATCGCCCTATCGCGGTGAGCGCCTTTTTTATGTTTATTATTCGAGAAAATCCTTGAGCTTCTTGCTTCTTGAGGGGTGGCGAAGCTTGCGCAGCGCCTTTGCCTCTATCTGGCGTATGCGTTCCCGGGTAACATTGAATTCCCGCCCAACCTCTTCCAGAGTGCGGGCCTTTCCGTCGTCCAGCCCGAAGCGGAGACGCAGCACCTTCTCCTCCCGTGGGGTAAGCGTATCCAGCACCTCCATGAGCTGCTCCTTGAGCAGCGTAAATGCGGCAACCTCTGCGGGGGCAGGCGCATCGTCGTCGGGTATAAAGTCGCCAAGGTGGCTGTCCTCCTCCTCGCCTATAGGCGTTTCGAGGGACACCGGCTCCTGCGCTACCTTGATTATCTCACGTACCTTCTCCTCGCTTATGCCCATCTCACGGGCTATCTCGTCTGGCCTGGGCTCGCGGCCGTACTCCTGCAAAAGCTGGCGGTTGACGCGGATAAGCTTGTTTATGGTCTCTACCATATGGACAGGTATCCTTATTGTACGGGCCTGGTCGGCTATGGCACGGGTTATGGCCTGTCGTATCCACCACGTGGCGTAGGTGGAGAACTTATAGCCCTTGCGGTAGTCGAACTTTTCCACTGCCTTTATAAGGCCCAGATTGCCCTCCTGAATAAGGTCCAGGAACAGCATTCCGCGGCCAACGTAGCGCTTCGCAACGGATACCACCAGACGCAGGTTAGCCTCTGCCAGTTGCTTCTTTGCATCCTGATCGCCGTCCGCCATGCGCTTGGCTATCTCTATCTCCTCAGCTGCGCTCAGAAGCGGCACCTTGCCTATCTCCTTGAGATACATGCGCACGGGGTCGTCTATAGCCACGCCCTCTGTGCTGCCAAGGTCAGACTCCAGCTCGGATATATCGCTGGTGATGTCGTCGGGTATTTCCATCTCTTCGACCACATCTATATTCAGCGCCTCAAAGCGATCATATATTCGCTCTATCTGCTCTGAATCCAGTTCCAGCTCATCCAGTGTGTCCATTACCTCTTTATAGGTGAGCACGCCCTTGGATTTGCCCATCTCTATAAGAGCTTCTATCTTGGCATCCGCGCTGTTATGCTCCTTCTTTTCGTCCTTAACGTCCTTTTCTTCCTTAAGGTCTTTAACGTCGTTCTTCTTTTCCAAAGCCGCCACTCCTTTGTATATACTTAAAGTTTTTCCTTGCATTTCCCGTTTATTTCAATGAGGCCCGCTTTTTCACAAGCTCCATATATTCGCGTTTTTCCTCGTCGCTTCCGCCTGTCTGCATGGCCGCCGCAAGCTCCTTTATCCTCTCGTCCATAGCCTCCCTGGCCATTGCGGCGACGCAGTCCTTAGCGGTGGTCACAGGATCTATCACGGTGTCCTCGCTGCCTATCGCGGCGCTTACGCTCTCTGCCGCCTCCTGGGGCAGCATGGACAGCGCCAGCGGTATATCCAGCTTTTCGCCCGTCACGCTCCTTGCAAGAAGGCCCTCCGCAAAGGCGTTGATCGCGCTATCTGAAAAGCTGATGCCGTATCGCGCCATCTCCTCCATGGCGCAAAGCAGCGCTTCGCCGGACTTTATCATGCAGCACAGCAGCGCTGTTTCTGCTTTGTTAAGGCTTTTGAGCCGCTCCCTGTTTTGCTGCTTAGTATTCCGACTATTTCCAATGCTATTCCCGGCGGGACTTCCGCTTATGCCGCACTGACGCAGTATGGCATCCTTTGAAAGGCCCGTCCTCCGCGCTATTACCGGCGCATAGCGCTCCTGCTCCACAGGTTCCAGCCTTGCAAGCAGTGCGCAGGCTTTTTTTGCGTATTCCTCCCTGCCGTCCGGCGTGCCGAGGTCGATGCCGCCCATAAGGCTGTCCAGCTTAAAGCCGTTGAGCGTAAGAGCCTTATCCTTCAGCGCCAGATATTCCTGCCCTCCGAACTTTTTGGCGTAGTCATCCGGATCCATATTGTCGGGTATCACTATTACCCTGACGTCAAGGCCCTCTTTGGCAAGTATATCCAAACCACGCAGGGTGGCATTCTGCCCGGCGGAATCACCGTCGTAGCTTATATAAACCTTGGGCACGTAGCGCTTGATCAGCCTGGCCTGCTGCTGCGTAAGCGCTGTGCCCAGGCTTGCCACGGCGTTAGTGACGCCCGCCTTGTAAAGGCTTATGACGTCCATGTACCCTTCTACGATTATAATATCTGCAAGATGCTTGCCTCTTTGAAGATTCAAACCGTACAGATTATTGCGCTTGTTGAATATTGGGGTGTCGCCGGTGTTGAGATACTTGGGCGTGTCGTTTCCCATGGTGCGGGCGCCAAAGCCCAGTACCCGCTTAGCCGTGGACACTATGGGGAACATCACCCTGTCCCTGTACGCATCGTAGTACTTATCCCTGCCCTTGCCCTGTATTATCAGGCCCGCCGCGAGCAGATGCTCATTGGAGTAGCCTTTTTCCGTCATATATTTGAGCAGGTTGTCCCATCCTGGAGGAGCATAGCCAAGGCCGAACTTAGCAGCGGTAGCCGCATCTATATTCCGCCCCATCAGGTACTTCTGGGCTTCTTTGCCTTCCTCGCTCAAAAGCTTGGCATGGTAGAACATTGCGGCATCCTTGCAGGCGGCGTACAGCCGTTCCTTGAGAGCCCGCTCCTGCCTGAGCCTGTCGTCGTCCACGTCATCCGGAAGCTCCATGCCCGCCCGCTGAGCCAGATACTTTATTGCCTCCACATAGGTAAGCTTTTCCGCATCCATAACGAACTGCACCACGCTCCCGCCCGCGTGACAACCAAAGCAGTAGTAGAACTGCTCGTCCGGCACCACGGAAAAAGACGGCGTCTTTTCGCTGTGGAAAGGGCAGCAGCCCCAAAGCCGTTTGCCCTTTGGCTTAAGCAAAGTATACTCGGAGGCGATAGCGGCAAGGTCGCTTTTGCTGAGCAGCTCGCTTAACCACGCATCGGGAAATATCGCCATGGCCTCCTCCTTTCGTCGAGATCCGACAGATTGTCTTATTCTGCGGAAATCTCAAAAATCCTTTTTTATTCTACATCCTGCTCCATTCCCTGGGCACGAACAGCCGCTCATAATCCGTTATGGCGTAATTGTCCGTCATGCAGGCTATGTAATCCGCCACTATGCGCTTCTTGCCGTCCTCCTCAAGGTTCATCAGAAACTCGTGCGGCAACAGATCCACATGGTCGAGATAGTAAGCGAAGAGCTGCTCCACGAGGAGCTTGCCCTTTTTCTCCTCTCCCTTCGCCCTTGGGTTGAGATATACCTTATCAAACATGAAGCTTCTGAGTATATGGAACTGCTCCTTCACCGGCTCGCTCATGCTTATTTCGGGCTTGCCGAAGCTCTGCTCCAATATATCCAGTATCATGGTGTTTATGCGTTCGCCGTGGGTGTCCCCCAGTATTTTATTGCAGCTTTCCGGTATTTCCTTTGGGGACAACACCCCTGCCCTTATGGCGTCGTCTATGTCGTGGTTTATATACGCTATCCTGTCCGCAAGGCTTACCGCGTAGCCCTCCAGTGTGCAGGGGGTGCCGCTGCGGCGGTGGTTGAGTATTCCGTCCCTCACCTCGTATGTGAGGTTCAGGCCCCTGCCGTCGTTTTCCAGCTTTTCCACCACGCGAATGCTCTGCTCGTTGTGGGCAAAACCGCCCTCGTCCTTCATAAGATTATTCAGCACTTCCTCGCCTGCATGGCCGAAGGGAGTATGGCCAAGGTCATGGCCCAGCGCTATGGCTTCGGTTAGATCCTCGTTTAGCCTGAGGCCCCGGGCTATGGTGCGGGCTATCTGGCTCACCTCAAGCGTGTGCGTAAGGCGGGTGCGGTAATGGTCGCCGACGGGCGACAGGAACACCTGCGTCTTATGCTTGAGCCGCCTGAAGGATTTGCAGTGTATTATCCTGTCCCTGTCCCGAATGTAATCCGTGCGTATGGGGCAGGGCTTCATTGGGCGCTCGCGGCCCCTCGTGTTTACCGAGAGGGCGGCATATGGCGAAAGGTACTCCTTTTCCTTTTCCTCTATGAATTCCCGGTAGTCCTTGCTGCTTACAGTAGCCATATCAAATTACCTCCGCAGACGCTTTTTTGTCTTTTTCTTTGCAAAAGTCAAAAATCCTCTTTTGATACGGCACCTTTTTTGCTTTTTGATAAAAAAACGCCCGGATAACTCCGGGCAGATGCCTTTTTTCGGTATAAGAGTCCTATTTCGCGGCCTGTACCTCCTGATGCTCAGCCTTTGCCGGCACGCCATCCTTTTGTATGGCCAGTATCACCACCGCCCCCAATATCAGCGCTATTCCTATTAACGCTTCCACGCTCAGAGGCTCCTTATAGTAAAATACCGACACCATTACGGCTATCACCGGCTCTATAGTGGCCAGTATGCTTGCCTTGCCGTTTTCCAGCGTCTCCAGGCTCTTGTTGTAGAAGTAATACGGCACCGCGGCGCACATTATGCCGCCTATTATCGCCACAGGCAGCACCTTTGGGGTGCATACGGCGGACACGGTCTTTACCGGGCCGGAAAGCAGCAGGGATGTTGCCGATGCCACTATAAAGGTATAGACATTTATCGTCATGGTGCGGTACTTAGGCACGGCAAAGCGGGTAAATACGGTATAGCTGCCGTAGGTTATGCCGGAAAATACCCCCGCCACAAGCCCAAACGCCGAGACCTGCCCTACCCCGTGGGTTATACCGCTGACGAGCACGCAGCCGGCTATGGCGACGAGCATCGCGGCGGCCTTTACCTTTGTAATAGGCTCCTTGAAGATGACGGCGGAGAACACTACCACCCACACCGGCGCAGTATACTGAAGCACGCCGCCCACTGCCAGCGAGCACAGCCTGGTGGAGGTAAAATAGCACCAGCAGAACAGCGTAACGCTTATAAAGCCGGAGCAAAGGAATATCCATATATCCTTCGGATTTAGCCTGAATGCCTTACGATCCGTCACCAGTGCCAATATGATAAATGTAATGGCGCTTATGGTGGTCCTTACGGCCGATACCTGCATTGCGGTAAAACCAAAGGATGTCATGGTGCGGCCAAATATGCCGAGGCTTATACCCCAGCTGATACCTGCGCAAAGCGCATACAGTACGCCTTTGTTCTTCATCTTTCGCCAAGCCTTAATTCTAATTTCTGCACGAAAAAAACCAACCGGTTGAGGCTGGCCTTTAACGCGTTTATCAAACGGGCAATTCTTTTGGCTTAAATTACTTTGCCGCGAGCTTTATTGCCAACTGAGCCTTTTTGCGATTAGCAGCGTTCTTGTGGATAACGCCCTTACCGACTGCCTTATCGACGGTGCTTACAGCGTTGACATAGGCGCTTTCAACAGCAGCCTTGTCTTCGGAAGCCAGAGCCTTGTCGAAGCTCTTGACAGCAGTCTTAACCTGAGACGTGATCATGCGGTTGCGAAGATTCTTCTTCTCACTTACGCCCACGCGCTTCAAAGCGGACTTATGGTTAGCCAAAACAATTCACCCCCTGTGTCTTTTTACTCGAACGGAGTTGATTATAACACATAAAGCTGCGTGACGCAACCCTGTTTTTCTCCGTTCCGATGTTTTTTCCGCAAAATATTATAACGGCTTTGCCGCCATAATACAAGTATATAATTTATTTAAAAAGGAGCCTTATAGAAATGTCATCAGGTATACGCACTGACCTGGCGCTGGAATCCCGGGAACTGAACCCGGACATAGAAGGCGTGGAGGAGCAGACTGAGGAAAGGGAACGCATGACCGTCTCCCGGATAAAGATAACCGACAGAACCGCGGCGGAAAAGCTGGACAAGCCCATCGGCAAATACGTCACGCTGGACGCGCCCGAGCTCTGTAACCGCCCGCTCGACCTTTTTGAGCAGATGAGCGCCGCGCTCTCCGAGGAGCTGCGCGATATGTTCACAGGGCTGAAAGACGACGCGACCGTGCTTGTCGTTGGCCTCGGCAACCGTTCCATTACATCGGATTCCCTTGGCCCCCGGGTAGCGGAACGCATATACGTTACCCGTCACGTCACTGAATATATGCCGGACGCCCTGCCCGGAACTGTGCGTTCGGTATGCTCGGTAGCGCCCGGCGTGCTGGGGGTCACCGGTATAGAGACCATGGAGATAGTCAGGGGCGTAAAGGAATACGCCAAGCCGGATATGATAATCGCCATAGACGCCCTTGCCTCCCGCCGTGCCGCCCGCATAAATACCACCATACAGCTGACTGACACCGGCATAAGCCCCGGCAGCGGCATAGGCAATAACCGCAAGGGGCTGAACAGCGAAGTCTTTGGCGTGCCCGTCATAGCCATCGGCGTACCCCTCGTGGTACACGCAGCTACAATCACCCAGGAGGTCATCTCCCTCATCGCCGACAAGACCGGCCTTCACGGCGATGAAGAAAAGCTGAAGGGTCTTGCGGAGCAGGTAATAAGCGAAAACCTGGGCCAGATGGTTGTAACTCCCAAGGATATAGATTCAATAGTCGAAGATATGTCGGGCATTATCGCCACCGGAATTAACATGGCGCTGTTCGGCAAAAGCTTTGAGGACGTGCGTATGTTGATAGCTTAGTCATACCTAAAGCCCTCCGCTCATAACATTTTAGCGGAGGGCTTGTCACATATGCGAAAGAAACGAATTTACAACGGGAACAAAGGAATCAATCCTGCCGCCCTCGTGGTGTTTTTGCTCTGCCTCGGGCTGTATTGGCTGCACTTTTCGGCTTACTATAAAAACGGCGGCAGCGTATACGACGCGCTGCTTTTTATGGAGTTCCCGTACATACACGGCGGCAGCGATCAGTCCACGGCCCCTGCCCAGCCCCAAAGCACCCCCGCGCCGCAGAGCGCAGATATAAAGATAGAAGTCATATCCACTGAACCTCCAATGGTGAGCCTCGATGGCAAGGAGCCCAAAATACTCATATACCACACCCATACCACCGAAGCGTATTTGCAGACGGATAAGGATAAATACGAGGAAAGCGGCAAGTGGCGCACCCGCGACAACGATAAAAACGTGGTTGCGGTAGGCGAAAAGCTTGCGGAATGCCTGCGTAGCTACGGCATAGCGGTGATACACGACACCACCGACCACGAGCCGCCCAAGCTGGCCACCTCCTACTCACGCTCCTTAAAGACGATGGAAAAGTACCGCGATAAGTACCCCTCGATTACAATGTATATAGACCTTCACAGGGATTCCTTCGGCAAGAATCCCACCGAACCGGCTGACTTTGTTACGATAAACGGCAGGCAGTGCGCCCGGCTGATGTTCGTCGTAGGCACCGGCAAGGGCGCCACCGGCACAGGATACGGCCAGATGCCCGACTTTGACTCCAACTACGCCCTCGCTGAGCGAATCACCAATACCTTGAAGGGCATAGATCCCGGTCTCACCAGGGACATACGCGTAAAGCCCGGGCGCTATAATCAGCATATATCAAATCAGTGCCTGCTGGTGGAGGTAGGCCATAACGCCAATACCTTCGAGCAGGCACTGAACAGTATCGATTATCTCGCCGCAGCTATAGCGGAAGCTGCGGGACTTACGGCAGGCGAAGGTCAGCTTTCGCTCTCGCCCTGATCCTCTGCCGCGTCCTGTAACACTTCTTTGGTTTCGCTTATGGCAGCCCCTTTTTCGACTGCTTCTTTCTCGTTCTCTTTGGATGGCTCCGGCTTTTCAAGGGTCACCCGCCTGTTTATTCGGGCTATCTCCTCCACAGGGAGCTTTATCACCTCGCGGTCGTAGGTGAGCAGGCCGTTGGTCTCACCCTCAACATCGCTGAGCTGGGTGTAGACTATGGCGCTCAGCCCCTTTTCTATCGAGGGTATAAGCTCCTGCTCATACAGCTTTCTGTACGCCGCCATAAGCTCGTCTGCATTTTTCAGCTTCTTGTAGCCAAACTCACCGCTCTTTTCGCTGTGACCCTCTACCCTGAAGCTGTAGCCGCCGCACTCCGTGAGTGCGGCCGCCCGGCCTTTGTCGTCCGCCTTAAACCTGTACGGCCTGAAGTATACGTGGCGGCTGTATACGTCTCCCGCCCCCTGATCGTGCCAGCCGCTTGCATGGTCGATAAGGCGGCCAGGATCCATGATGCGGATATGCTCCGCCGTCTCCGCCGCGTCAAACTGACCCCAGCCTTCGTTAAAGGGCACCCACAGCACTATGGATACGCAGTTGAACAGGTGGTTTATCATATCGTCCAGCTCCCGCCTGAACTGCCGCCTGCCTTCCTCGCTTTGCCTTGCAAAGCGGGCATACCTGTCATCCTTTATGTTTATTCCGGTGAAAAGCGGCGCGGTTACGGTCAACGGATCGTACTTGCCGCCGCCGTTTACCATATCCTGCCATACAAGCATTCCCAGCCTGTCGCAGTGATAATACCATCTGAGCGGCTCTATCTTTATATGCTTCCTGAGCATATTGAAGCCCATATCCTTCATGGTCTGTATATCGGCTATCATAGCTTCATCAGAGGGTGCAGTATACAGCCCGTCCGGCCAGTAGCCCTGATCCAGCACGCCGTTGTGAAAATACGGCTTATCGTTCAGGAAAAGCCTCTTTATTCCATTTTCGTCCTCCCGAAGCTCTGCCTTGCGCATGCCGAAGTAGCTCTCGACCATATCCTCGCCCATCTTCACGCTGAAGCCGTAAAGGTGCGGGTTTTCCGGCGACCACGGGGTAAAGCCCTGTACGCTCATACGGAAGGGTTTGTTGGTTTCGCCCTGGGCCACCACCAGCCCCATGCGTGCCGTGCAGGGCCTCTCTACGTCTGAATATACAGTTATCTCTACCGCCGCCTCATCGTATAGCGGAAGTATGTGAAGGCCGGATATATACTCCTCAGGCACGCTTTCCAGCCACACGGTCTGCCATATGCCGCTCTGAGGGGTATACCATATTCCTCCCTTGCGTATCTTCTGCTTGCCGCGGGTATGCCACGAGGTATCGGTCACATCGCGCACCTTTACGATAAGCTGGTTTTCCTCCCGCAGTTCTCTGGTTATATCAATGGAAAATGGCGTATAGCCCCCTATGTGGGAACCGACCTCCATACCGTTTAGGTATACTGTGGCGATCTGATCCACCGCGCCAAAGTGCAGCAGTACCCGGCCGATATTGAAATCCGCCGGCAGTGAGAAGTTCTTTACGTACCAGAGCGTATCCTCAGGACCTACGGTGCGGTGGACGCCGGACAGCTCACACTCCGGCGAAAATGGCACCAGTATCTCCCCGTCGATCTTATCCGGAAGGCTCTCCCCCCGCACTATTGCATACTGCCACATTCCGTTGAGGTTTATATAGCTGCCGCGCCGCATCTGCGGCCTCGGATATTCCAGCAGCACCTTATCCTTTTCAATATTCGCTCCCCAACGCGTTATCATTTATATTCCTCCGGGTTTACGCATATACTTGCAATTGTACCATCAGTTGACAAGGACACACAAGGTTTTATAAGCCAAACAGCACGGCATAACCGCGTCGTCCTCATTTGAAATACATCCAGTATTTCTGCACTCGTCCTCCTTGTTCTGCCATACTCTTTGGCTTCTAAAACTCGAAGACCCTAAAGAGCTTGTTTTGAGGGCGATCCAAGGCCGAGGAGCGCAGTACTACTGGATGTAATACAAGCGACGAGAACGCAGGAGCGTCCCAAAACAAGCCTTTCGGGCTTGTGTGCTCTTGTCAACTGATGGTATATATTATAGTACATATCGCAGCTTTTGTCATTGCGAGGTTTGCATTGGGGCTTCATTTATTATATAGTAAACATATGGAAAAGTTTTTGACCAAAAAAATACGCCTCCGTCCACGTCTTCAGGCTGCAGCGGATATGATAAACGACTCCCATCTGGCTGCCGATATAGGCTGCGACCACGGCAGGCTTTCCGTCGCGCTGCTTCAGCAGGGCCGCGCAGATAGAGTTATAGCTTCCGACATAAGCGCGCCGTCGCTGCAAAAGGCCACGGAGCTTGCGGCGCTGTGCGGCCTCGGCAGCAGGCTGACCACCGTCTTATCAGACGGTATGGCGCACCTTGGCCCGGACGAGGCGGACGCTATCGCCATATGCGGCATGGGCGGTGAGCTCATCGCGCGCATACTTGAAGCAAACCTTCCTGCCGCCAAAAACGCCCGCTGCATAACCATGCAGCCCATGCGGGGCATTGAGGAGCTGCGGCAATTCCTTCGTAAGAACGAATTCCGTATTATCGATGAGCGGCTGGTGCTGGACGCCGGTCGAATATACCAGATAATCGGAGCGAAAAGCGGCGATCCCGCCCCCCTGCCCGGCTGGTTTCCTCAGGACGAATATTCCATAGGGCCCATGTTATTTGAAAAGCGCGACCCGCTGCTCATACCATTATTGGAAAGCTACCGCGACGGCCATCTGCGCCGGCTGGAGAAAGCAAGGCGCAAGGGAGTCACACCCAAGGCTCTTACAGAGATAATCGGCCGCATGAACGGATACATAAATATTGCACAGGAGATGCATAAAAATGAAGCTGAATGATTTTATAAATGTCATAGACGGCATAGCTCCCCGCGAGCTCGCCATGGACTGGGATAATCCCGGCCTGCTCATAGGCACGGAGAAGCAGGATATAAAAAAGGTGCTGGTGGCCCTCGACTGCTCCATGGCTACAGCCAAAGAGGCCGTAGAATGGGGAGCCGACCTCATGCTCACCCACCACCCGGTATTCTTCAGGGCAGTAAAGCGCATACTTCCCGATGATCCCGAAACCGCCGCGCCGTATATCCTTCTTCGCAACGGCATAGGCCTCTTTGCCGCCCACACCAACCTCGACGCAGCCGATGGTGGAGTGAACGACTGCCTTGCCGGCGTATTCAGCCTTGAAAATGTGGAAAAGCTTCCTCCGGAAGGTCTGGGCCGCATAGGAACACTGCCAAAGGATATGACATTCGGCGAGCTTGCGAGACTTTCCGAAAAGGAGCTCAATACCCGTGTCCGCATAACCGGGGATGTGAACGCCAGAATACACTGTCTGGCCATGATAGGCGGAGGCGGCGCAGAAGAGCTTTTCGATGCAAAATCTGCCGGTGCGGACGCTTATATAACCGGCGAAATGAAGCACCATCTGGCCATCCAGGCGGAGTTCATAGGGCTCAACGTCATAGAGGCGGGACATTACGAAACGGAACGCATAGTGCTGCCCAGGCTTATTGAACGTTTACAGCGGGAAGCAAATGATGTACAATATAGGTTGACTCTTTCGGAATCGCCGTGCTTAAGGGGAATTTAAGCTTTCCCGCACGATCATTATATGGAGGTAGAAGGATATGACAAAAATCAACGATCTCTGGCTGTATGACCAGGCCGAGCAGGAGGTTGCAAAGATAGACAGCCGCCTGAAATCCACCCCCAATCGGGCAAGGCTCAATAAGCTCCACAGCTTTTTAAGCGAGCAGCAGTCCGCCGTAACAAATATTTCCAAGCAGATAGACGCACGCGGTGCGCTCATAGGAAAGCTGTCAGCCCAATGTCACGAGCTTGAGCGCAGGTTAGAGCTTGAAGTATCCGAGTTCGGCACCATGGAAAAAGACGACGAATGCACCGCGGCCGAGATGACAGAATCCCGCCACTCCATGGAAAGCCTGCTGGACCAGATAAACTCCGTCCGCAAGGAGCTCAGCGATGCCATGGCATACCTTGAAAAGGCCAGCGCAGAGTACAAAGAAACTTATACCAAAGCCGGCCGCGCCAAGAAAGAATATGACGCCGTGCGTGCCGCCTGCGAAGCCGAAGCGCAGGAGGCCAAGCCCGAAAGGGAAAAGGCTGCCGCGGAAGCGGCAAAGCTGCGGGCGCTTGTAGATCCGGCGCTGCTCAAACGGTATGACGCGATCCATGCGAACCATGCCCGACCCATGGCTACCGTGGAAAACAGCCAGTGCAGCGGCTGCCGCATGTCCCTGCCCACCGCCATAGTAAAGAAGGTCGCCTCCGGCGCCGGCATAGTGGAGTGCGAAAACTGCGGAAGGATATTGTATTCCAAATAGATTTGGTTTAAAATATACCTTGCGAGTAAGACAGGTGACTGCATGCGGCCCGACCGTATGAGGAAAGTCCGAGCTCCACAGGGCAGGGTGCCGGATAACGTCCGGCGGAGGCGACTCCAGGGAAAGTGCAACAGAAATATACCGCCGCACTTGTGCGGTAAGGATGGAAAGGCGAGGTAAGAGCTCACCGGCGGCCTGGCGACTTGTCCGCCATGTAAACCCCACCCGGTGCAAGATTGGAATGGGAGCATTCAATGGCGGCCCGTCACGCTCCTGATAATCGCACGAGCCTGCCGGCAACGACAGGCCTAGATAGATGGTCACCCAGGAACGAAAGTTCCGGACAGAACTCGGCTTACGGCTTGCTCGCATAAGTTTGGTTTCAAAAAAGCAGTCTCAGCTGCTTTTTTGATTTTATTTTCCTCTGAAGAAAACAAAGAGCCCGGCTGGCACCCCGGGCTCTTTAAGTATTTGATATTCAATGGTACTATCTTCTTAATTGTTTTTGATTAACTGCTTTGATCGGCTTAGTATGTATATTTCCTATATTGTATTTATACTATCATTAACTTATCATTATTTCCATACGGCTTTTATGTTTTTTGTTCTGTACAGCCCATAATGTGAATATTCTTATACCATACTCACCGAGGAGATAGTTTTGATATGGAATTTGCAAGAAGGCGCAGGCGCAGAAGGCGAAACGGTATACGAACCATGACGGTGCTGCTCATGCTTGGTCTCGCAGTATATCTTATAACCGCATCGGCCGCAGGCAAGTGGTTGAGCGAAAAGGTAATGGCGCCGGCATTTTCAGCCCTGTCCGAGCTGCCGTTATTTACCGGCGGCGGGCTTGATTCGCTGGAAAATGAAGCATCGGAGCCATCCGGCGACGCTCTTAGCGTAAGCCTCAGCAGCGACAGCAGCTCTTTCACCAGCACGTTGGACGTACCATCCATAAGCTGCTTCGCACTGCAAATGGGAGTTTTTTCCTCAAAGGATAACGCGGATAAGCTTTCTGAAGAAATGCGCAGCAAGGGTGCCGGCGGCTATGTTTACAGCGACGGCAGCGTATACCGTGTGCTGGCCTCGTGCTACCACAGCGAAAGCGAGGCGCGCACAGTCAAGGAACGGCTCATAAGCGAAGGCACTGACTGCGCCATATATGCCATGGCTACGCCTACCGTTACATTCATCATAACTGCGGACCAGCAGCAGACGGAGCAACTCAAGGAGGGATTCACGGCGCTGTATCAGGCGCAGAACGCGCTGTGCGAAGCCTGCATAGATTTTGACAGCAAGAGCATGACGGTCAGTGAGGGTGCTGCGCTGGTAAAATCCATACAGGATGAGCTTTCCGCCTCCTGCTCCCCGCTCTTTGCCTACCGGGACGCCTCTCCCGCCATAGATAGCCTTGTGCAGTGCTGCAACAAGTGTCTGAACTCGCTATCCCTTCTTGCCGGCAATGGAGACGCTTCCACCGCAGCCTTTTCTTCAGAAATGAAATACGCACTGCTTGAGTTGTCGTCATCCTATTCTGATATGCTCAAAAGCATGGCCGGATAAGGATACGTAATAGAACAAAGGAGCGGTGCTGCCGCTCCTTTGTCATCCATCGATCTCCCTCTTTGAGGGCATTTCCTTTATAAACAGTTCGTCCCGTCCCTGCATCACCAGCGCCAGGCCCAATGAAAGCATCAGTCTCATCCGGTCCTCCGTGCCGTCTGTATCTATGGAAAAGTCCTCCCTTATGCGGCGTATCCTGTATAGCACCGTATTTCGGTGGGTAAAAAGCTTTTCGCAGGTATCCTTGAGCGAACGGCTGCACATAAGGTATGTGTACAGCGTCAGGCAGTATTCGCTGTCATTTTGGAGGTCGTATTTATACAGCCTGTCCACCTCGTCAGTCAGGCAATAGCCCTCGCCGGCAAGGGTTTTAAGCATCATAAGAGCTGAGTAGCGGCTCTCCTCCGCCGCGAATGCCTTGCCGTTGCTCTTTTTGACAAGATAATCCAGCAGCCTGCGCACCCGCCCGTAGCCCCTGCCCAAGGCATACAGGCTTTGCAGCGGCTCGGATATTACCGCGTACAGGTCATATTCCTCCGCCGCCCTGCCTACCGCCTCCCGGTCGTGCTCTCCATGCAGGAACATTATCACGCAGTCCCTGTACGGGAAAGGATCGGAAGCGTGAAAGCCGCGGCGCAGCCTGTCCCTGAGCATATCGGTTTTAAGCCCATCCAGCTGCTCCATAGGTTTCATCAGTACAAACCTCTCCGGGCGGAAGCTGCCAAGAAAGGTTGTATTTGCCTGTAGCTCGAAGAATTCCTCACTTTGAAACCTGCCGTCTATGAGGCTGGACAGCACCTCCTCGGCCGTGGCGGTGATGCCGCCCCTGTGCCTCTCGTAATAGAGCTGCTTTGCAAGGAATGAGTTTATCAGCGCAAAGTCCTCGTCGCTTCCTGAAGGCAGCGCGTTTTCAGGCATTATACACAGCGTATAGCCCATGCGAAGCTCTCCGCAGTTGAGCTGGGATATCCTGTAATGGTACCCCGCAGGCGAATGCAGCAGCTCGCCCGACGCCGCCGAGGCGCTGATCAGGGCGCTCTCATCGTATGAAAGCTCGCCGTGGCGTATAACGCCGCTATATGGGTCGTTTATGCTGTCAGCCCTAAAATACGCCGCCACATGGAAGCTGTCGTCAATTACCAGCAAAGGGCAGCCGAGAGCCCTGCCCGCGGCATTTGTCAATTCTTTCAGGCTGTTCGCCTCAAGGAAGGTCTTTAGCATATCATTCGTCACGGGATGTCTCCTTTTGTTCTCTCAGCACAGTTTGATATGGTTGAATTATACCATCGGAACATTGTTCAAACAAGGCCCTGGAGTATAATAGAGTCATCAAAAGGAGCGAAACCGAAGGGGCTGAGGCCCCCGGGGGTATGCTCCTGAAAGAAAAAACAGATCGGGTCGTTCCCCGGTTCGGTGAATCAAAATTCATCGAATCGGGAACAATTCCGAAAGACAATATTGAATCGGAGGTATTTATCATGTTTGAGCTTAAACCTTACACCCGCAAGAACAACGGCGTATATTACAATCCCTTCCAGACCATGGACGAATTTGAAAGGAACTTCTTCAATCCTTCGTTCTTTGAGACCACCCTTGAACAGTTCAAGACGGATATCAAGGACGATGGCGACAGCTACACCCTTCAGGCGGATCTGCCCGGCTTCGATAAGAAGGATATCCACCTCGACCTTAACAATGACGTGCTGACCATCAGCGCCGAGCGTCATTCCGAGCACGAGGATAAGGATAAGAAGGGCAAATTCGTGAGATGTGAGCGCTCCTACGGCACCTACACCCGTCAGTTCGATGTATCCAACATCAACACCGATGCCATGAAGGCCAAGTACGAGAATGGTGTGCTTACTCTGAATATGCCCAAGAAGAGCGCGCAGCTGCCTACCGCAAAGCGCGTGGAAATAGAATAAAGGGTGAATAACTTAAGCCCCGAAGCGAAAGCTTCGGGGCTTTTTCTTATTTGTCTATTTTACTTTGCAGTATCTCTTGCGGTCTGCCGCCCTCTGGCAAGCCTTGACCAACTCTACGATGGGTATTACCAGCACAGCCAGGCCGAGGGCTATGCCATACTCGCCCCAGCCCACAGGTGTGAAGTTGAACAGAGCCGCTATGGCAGGTACCTCGAGAACCGCGGTGGTTATCGCCAAAGCTCCTATCATGGCTGCCCAAAGCACCTTGTTGTGGCCCGGCAGCTTGAATACGCTCTGCCGCTGAGAGCGCATATTGAAGCTATGGAATATCTCGCACATATTCATGGTCAAAAACGCCATGGTCATGCCGTGGGGGGAGACGCCTGCCGGCATTTCAAAGTACCCCACCTCCATGCAGTGGCCGATTATGTAGGAGGTGAGCGTCAGCACGGTCACCAGCAGGCCCTGATAGACTATATCCACGCCCAATCCGCCTGAGAATATGGTGTCGCGGCTGTCTCTTGGCGGGCGATGCATGGTGTCGGGCTCGGCGGGCTCAAGGCCCAATGCCAGCGCCGGGAAGCAGTCGGTTATCAGGTTGATAAAGAGCAGATGCACGGGGCTCAGCAGCGTGAAGCCGAGTATGGTGGCGAAAAACACGCCTAAAACCTCGCTCATGTTGCTGGCAAGAAGGAACTGTATGGTCTTTCTTATATTGTCGTATATCCTTCTGCCCTCGTCCACAGCCGAAACTATGGTGGCGAAGTTATCGTCTGAAAGCACCATGTCCGCGACGTTCTTGGTAACGTCGGTGCCGGTAATGCCCATGCCCACGCCTATGTCCGCTGACTTGATGCTGGGGGCATCGTTTACTCCGTCGCCGGTCATGGCGGTTATGGCGCCCTTGCGCCTCCATGCGGAAACTATGCGCACCTTGTGCTCAGGCTGCACGCGGGCATATACCCCGCACTTGTCTATCAGCTTATCCAGCTCTTCGTCGCTGAGCCTGTTCAGCTCCTTGCCCTCTATGGCCTGCGAGGCGTCGTCGATTATGCCCAGCTCCTTGGCTATCGCAACGGCGGTATCCTTGTGGTCGCCGGTAATCATCACAGGGCGTATGCCCGCAGCCTTGCATTCCTCCACGGCCGCCCTGACCTCCGGGCGAACAGGGTCTATCATGCCCACCAGGCCTATGAAGCAAAGCTCCTGCTCGAGGTTGGAGGGATCGGTATTTTCCGGCATCCTGTGCCACAGCCTCTCCGCGGCAGCCAATACGCGCAGAGCCTTCGCTGCCATAGCGTGATTGCTCTGGAGTATCTCGGCGCGCTTTGCCTCCGTCATGGGCTGCGGCTTGCCGTTCTCCATATAATACGCGCAGCGGGCAAGCACCTCGTCCGGCGCGCCCTTGGTGTACTGCACTATTTCCCCGCCCTTATCGTGCAGGGTAGACATCATCTTTCTGGAGGAATCAAAGGGGGCCTCGCCTATGCGGGGCTGTTTTTCCTCCAGCTCATATTTCTTTAAGCCGTTAGCCGCGCCAAAGTTCACCAGCGCAGCCTCTGTGGGCTCTCCCTGAGCGCCATCGTCAGCAAGATTCGCATCGTTGCATAGAGTCATTGCCGCAGCAAGAAGTTCGGTGGGGCCGGTGTGCTCCACTACCGTCATTTTATTTTGTGTGAGCGTGCCTGTCTTATCGGAGCATATGACCTGAGTGCAGCCCAGCGTCTCTACGGCAGTAAGCCGGCGTATGACGGCGTGGCGCTTGCTCATATTTGTAACGCCTATGGACAGCACAACGGTAACGACTGTGGCAAGGCCCTCCGGGATAGCTGCGACAGCAAGGGATACCGCCACCATGAAGTTATCAAGTATGGACTGGGCAGTGAACTTTCCCGCCATTATGAGATCGAATACGAATATGAACAGGCATATGCCCAGCACCATCTTGGATAAGGAGTTGCTCAGCTGACCGAGCTTGCGCTGCAAGGGGGTCTCTTCCTGCTCGGTCTGGGCCAAAACGTCGGCTATCTTGCCCATCTCGGTATCCATGCCGGTAGAGGTGACCACGGCCCTGCCCCTGCCGTATACCACGGTAGAACCCATGTAGCACATGTTCTTCCTGTCGCCAAGGGGCACATCGCCGCCGAAAATAGCCTCCACAGCCTTGTTTACAGGCACGCTTTCGCCGGTGAGAGCAGCCTCTTCGATTTTAAGGGACGCGCTTTCGAGAAGCCTGCCGTCTGCCGGCACGGCGTCTCCCGCTTCAAGTATAACTACATCGCCGGGTACCAGCTGGCTGCTCTCGATGACGATCTGCTTTCCGTCCCTCATCACCTTGCACTTTGCCGCGGTCATTGTCTGAAGCGCCTCTATTGCGGCCTCCGCCTTGCTCTCCTGTATTACTCCCAGAATAGCATTGAGCAGCACTACCACCAGTATTATGAATACCTCGGCAAAGCTCTCGCCGGATATGGCGTTTGTGACAGCGGATACGGCTGCCGCAGCCAATAGGATCAGCAGCATGGGATCCTTTATTTGCTGTAGGAATCTTTGAAAAACCGTTATCTTGTGCGCTTCCTTAAGCTTGTTCTGACCATACCTTGCAAGGCGCTCAGCCGCTTCCTTTCCTGAAAGGCCATGGACTGAAGTTCCAAGCTCCGCCAAAACCTCGTCAGTGGATCTTTGATACATTTCGCTCATGAAATCTTCTCCTTTAAATAAGTGTGTCTGTAAAATCAAAAACTCATGCGCCGGCAAAAAACCACGCATGAGTCTCATTCTTTAAAAACAGCCCGGACGATCTCCTCGCCGTACTGACGGGTCTGCTTCGCAAAGCACTTACTTTGCGGAATTACTCCCTCAGGCAATAATCAAAAAAGCTAAAGCATTAACTTCATTTGACTATGATACCCGCCCTCCCCGCTTTTGTCAAGGCTGAAAGCTGCGATCTGCGGAGATCACCTGAGCAGCCCCGCTATTGCCTCGCGGTTCACGGTAAAGCTTTGGGCTCCCATGAATCCGGGGGCAACGTCGTACTCGTCAAAACAGATGACGAGCCGGCCTTCCGGATCAACATAGAACGCTCCTTCACGGGTGATGAGTTCATCATAATCCACAGAAAGTGCTTCGTCATCCTCCATCCAGTACGTCAGGTCGCTGTTCGCAGCCATCCTGGCCTTCATCTGGGCGAATATATCCTTCTTTATTGCGGCAACATAATCGCTGCCCTCCTTGAAAAGGTCCGCCAGCTTTACGTATTTGCCAGTGGTCTTATCTATATTATAGCAGCGGGAAAACTCATAGCCGCTGGCCATCACCTGGCAGCCGTTCACCCTCAGGGCAAACCAGCGGTCGTTGTCCGTCAGTACTTCATAGCTCACATCGAGACCGTAATAACCTTCATCCATAGCGTTATCATTAAAACGCTGCACCAGCTCGTCGACATATGCTTTTACATCAGCATTGAGCTGCTGTTCGCCCGCCGTAGCTTCCTGTATCTCGGGCTGCGCTGCATTCAGATCGTTGTGCTCGTCGGAATGGGTATAATTTCTCACGGTAATTACCTTTACCACGCTGCCTATGACCGGCAGCTTCTCCATTGCGTATGCGATAGAGGGACTTACATTTGGCAGCAGCACAAACAGCATGGCGGCAACCGCCGCTGCGGTAAGTATCCTACGGCCTGCCATGCGGCCTGAGGCCCCATCCTTCCTTGCTTCCTTTTCTGGCAGCTTATTCAACGTATCCTTCAACATAATATTAAAATCCTCCGGTATGTTTGTTTTTTCCTTATGGGCAGCTTCCCGGATCAGCTTTTCAAATTGGAATTCGTTCATAGTGTTTCCTCCTGTTCCGACATCGCGATCCTAAGTTTTGCCCGCGCCCGGCTCAGCCTGGCCTTTACCGTGCCTTCTGTTATCCCAAGGGCGCGACTTATATCTTTGATGGGCATATCGTCGTAGTAAAACAGCACTGTTACGGTCCTCAGGCTTTCGCCCAATCCTCTCACGGCCTGCCACAGGGCCATGCTTTCTTCCCTGTCCTCATTCTGAGGGGCGGGCAGTTCCTCCGCCAAGCTGTCTATGTCCGTGTTTGGCTTGCTGCGCCGTATCATGCTGTAGGCTGTGTTGGCGAGTATCCGCATTATCCATGGCTTAAAGCTATGCTCGTCCCGCAAGGAGCCCAGCTTTTCGTATGCCGTAAGCACCGCCTCCTGCACCGCGTCCTTTACGTCCTCGTCGTTGTGCAGTATGCTCTTGGCCAGCCAGTACAAGCCCCCACTGTTTTCGTTTACCCTTTCGCAGAACCACGCGCGCTGGTCGTCAAAACGGTTCACTGTTTTTTATTTCCTTTCGTCAGCCCGGCGGTCAAGCCGGTCATAAAATAAGATGCTTTATGCGGCCAAAAGGTTACGCCGCAATAATAGTTTTTTATAATTATATACCCCACTGCCGATTGATGATATACTCAAGATGATGAATACCGCACTCATAAGCGCCAAAACATATCAAGAAAGGATATAAAGACATGGCAAAGACCAAAATAGTAGTTGTTGACGGCTACACCGAAAACCCCGGCGACCTGAGCTGGGACGGCCTTAGCGCCCTTGGCGACGTCACCGTTTACGACCGCACCTCCTACTCCGAGGCACCCATTATCGCCGAGCGCATAGGCGATGCGGAGATAGTGGTAACCAACAAGACCCCCATTTCAAGGGCCACGATGGATAAATGCCCCAACATCAGGCTAATCGCGGTGCTGGCCACCGGCTACAACTGCATAGACTACAGCTACGCGAAGGAAAAAGGAATCCCTGTAGTAAACGTGCCCACCTACGGAACCGCCTCAGTAAGCCAGTATTCCATAGCTCTGCTTCTGGAGATATGCCACCACATAGGCCACCACGACGCCACAGTACACGAGGGCCGGTGGGCAAACAATGCGGACTGGTGCTACTGGGATTACCCCCTAATAGAACTTGAGCACAAGACCATGGGCATAATAGGCTTCGGACGCATAGGTCAGGCCGAGGGCCGAATAGCCAAAGCTCTGGGCATGAGAGTTCTCGCATACGACCTTTACCCCAACGACTCTGGACGCGCCATAGCCGAATATGTGGATCTGGATACCCTTTATAAAGAGGCAGATGTGATAACTCTGCACTGCAACCTCACCCCCGAAAACACCGGCATGATAAACAGGGAGAGTATCGCCAAGATGAAGGACGGCGTGATACTCATAAACAACGCCCGTGGCCAGCTCATAGTTGAACAGGACGTTGCGGACGCGCTGAACTCCGGCAAGCTCGCCGGCGCAGGTCTGGACGTTGTCTATACCGAGCCCATCAGGGCCGACAATCCGCTGCTCAAGGCCAGGAACTGCATTATCACTCCCCATATAAGCTGGGCGCCCATTGAGAGCCGTCAGCGAATAATGGACGCCACTGTAGCCAATGTAAAGGCGTTCCTGGACGGCGTGCCCATAAACGTGGTGAATAAATAATAAGTATGCATTGCATGTGAACGGACGGTTTTCCGTCCATTCTTTGTTTATAACTTAACTATTGCCATATCATAGAAAACCCCGCTCATATATGTTAGAATAGCTTGAAAGGCATCTTTCAAAGACAAATTCAGTGTCAAAGGACATCAGTATGAAAGTCGTATTAAAGGATCTCACCAAGAAATTCTCCGGTCAGGGCAAGAACGCCCCGGACGTAATAGCCGTGAACAACTTTAATGTGGAAATACCCGACGGCAAACTCATCGGCCTCTTAGGCCCCTCGGGCTGCGGCAAGAGCACCGCGTTAAACCTCATCTCCGGCCTGCTCTCCCCTACGGCGGGACGCATATTCTTTGGCGAGGACGACGTTACGGACCTGCCGCCTGAAAACCGCGGCGTCGGGCTGGTATTTCAGAATTATGCCCTTTACCCTCACCTTACAGTAAAGCAAAACATACTTTTCCCTCTGCAAAACCTAAAGGGCGAGGACAAGCTTTCCAAAGAAGAAATGCTCGCTCGCGCCTACGACGCGGCTAAGCTTGTTCAGATCGAGGGCCTTATGGACCGCAAGCCAAAGGCGCTCTCAGGCGGGCAGCAGCAGCGAGTCGCCATCGCCCGTGCCCTCGTTAAGATGCCGCGGGTGCTGCTCCTCGACGAGCCTCTTTCCAACCTTGACGCGAGGCTCCGCCTCCAGACCCGGGAGGAGCTCAAGCGCATACAGCAGAAAACCAAAATCACCACCATATTCGTCACCCATGACCAGGAAGAGGCCATGAGCATTTCGGATATGATAATAGTCATGGAATCCGGCGTGATACAGCAGATAGGCCGGCCTCAGGAGGTTTACGATCAGCCCGTAAATATGTTCGTGGCGAAGTTCCTCGGCACTCCGCCCATAAATATGTTTACCGGCAGCGTCCGCGGCGGAAGGCTTTTCATAGGCGAAAACGATGTCCTGCCGGCTGTCGGCACACCCGATGGCGAATATAATATTGGAATACGCCCCGAGGGCTTCATACCGGCGGAAAGCGGCCCCCTTTGCTGCGCCTTCAGGCGCATAGAGGTAATGGGGAGGGACACCAGCGTCATATTCTCCCACCCCGCGGCAGAAGCCGACACCGTACGGGCCATAATAAGCTCTGCAAATAAGCCCGATGGGGCCTCGGGTAAAATACGTTTCGCCCTGCGGCCTGACAAGGTATTCCTTTTCGATAAAACTGACGGAAAGCGCATAGCCTTCCGGGCGGAGTGATATATGGAAAAGAACAATGCAAAGGGCTGGCTGTACCTGCTGCCCGCCATACTGTTTTTAGGGGTATTCATGATATACCCCCTCATAGACGTATTCGTGTATTCCTTTGAGGAGGGCTATAATTCCGCCTCCCAGACATTTTTCGGCGTAGGTCTTTACAACTACTCCTACGTGCTCCACGACCCTTACTTTTTGCAGGCGCTGAAAAACACCTTCTTATTGGTGATAATCACCGTTCCCCTCTCCACCGGCCTTGCCCTGCTCATATCCGCCGGGTTAAGCTCAATCAAAAAGCTTCGCAATCTTTTCCAGACCGTATATTTTCTGCCCTACGTCACAAATACCCTGGCGGTGGGATTGGTATTCATGATACTCTTCAAGAAGACTGCTTATACGGACGGCCTTGTTAACCTGATGATAAACTGGTTCGGCGGAAAGTCCGTGGATTTCATAGACGGCCCCTACTGGGCCAAGATGTTCGTGCTCTGCTTCTATACTATATGGATAGTAATGCCCTTCAAGGTGCTCATACTCACAAGCGCGCTGGCCTCCGTCGACCAGAACTACTACAACGCCGCCCGCATAGACGGCACCTCCAAATTCCGCATATTTACCCGCATAACCCTGCCGCTCATATCCCCGATGATATTCTATCTGGTAATAACCGGCTTTATAGGCGCCTTCAAGGCGTACAGCGACGCTGTGGCCCTCTTCGGCACAGACCTTAACGCAGCGGAGATGAACACCATAGTAGGCTATATTTACGATATGCTCTACGGCAACAGCGGCGGCTACCCCTCATTCGCATCGGCTGCGGCCATAATACTGTTCGCCATAGTGCTCACCATAACCTGCATAAATCTTATTATCAGCAAAAAGCACGTTCATTACTGATGGAGCGACCTATGGAAAAACATACCGATTACGCCAAAATAGAAAAGCAGGCAAGAATTCGCAGCCGGGTACGCAGTACGGCAGTGCATATACTGCTGTCTCTCTGGGCCGTCATAGTGCTGTTTCCTTTTTACTGGATGGTGCTGACCTCCGTAAAGAGCTACAGCGCGTATAATTCAGAATACATACCAAAGTTCTTTACCCTCTCCCCCACTCTGCAAAACTACGTCGAGGCCTTTACGGCGGTGCCCCTCGGGCGTTATTTCACCAATACGCTGGTATTCACTTTGATCACCACGCTGCTGATGCTATCGGTCATAACCCTCTCTGCTTTTGCCTTTGCCCGGCTTGAATTCAAGGGCAAGCGTCTTGCCTTCACCCTGCTGCTGTCGCTCATGATGATACCCAACGAGCTGGTGATAATTACCAACTTCGTGACAATTACCGACCTTGGCCTTCGCAACACCTTCACCGGCCTTATATTGCCCTCGGTAACGTCGGTATTCTATATTTACTTGCTGAAAGAGAATTTCGCACAGATACCCGACGAGCTGTACTATGCCGCAAAGGTGGACGGCACCTCGGACTTCAAGTATCTCACCAAGGTAATGATACCCATTTGCAGCCCAACTATGATAACCATAGTAATACTGAAGGTCATAGAGTGCTGGAACTCCTACGTCTGGCCACGGCTCATCACCGACGACGAGAATTACTTCCTGGTCTCCAACGGCATACAGGCCATACGGGAAAGCGGCTTTGGCCGGGAAAACATACCCGCCATGATGGCGGCGGTAGTGGTAATATCAGTGCCGCTCATAGCGCTGTTTCTGATATTCCGCAACAAGATAATGGACGGCGTATCCAGAGGAGGTACAAAGGGTTAGTATGAATAAAAAGCTTATCTGCCTCATACTGTCGCTGTGTATGCTGCTTCCTCTCCTTGCCGGCTGCCACGGCTCCCGGGGGCTCAGGGAATTCGCGGTGCCTGAGGAATTCGACACAAACAGGGATTATGAGATAACCTTCTGGGCAAAGAACGACACCAACAAGACCCAGACCCAGATATACCAAAAGGCCATAGCAGACTTTCAGGCGCTGTACCCGAATATCCGCGTGAACCTTCGGCTCTATACCGACTACGGCAAGATATACAACGACGTCATCACCAATATTTCCACCAACACCACCCCAAACGTCTGCATAACCTACCCCGACCACATAGCGACGTACCTAACCGGGACAAACGTGGTAGCGCCCCTCGATGAGCTACTTGACCACCCCAGGTACGGGCTTGGCGGCAGTGACGTAAGGTTCACCTCTCCCAGGAGCGGCGAGATAATACCCAGTTTCCTAAACGAATGCAGCTTCGCAGGTCACTGCTATGCCCTGCCCTTCATGCGCTCCACAGAGGCCTGCTACATAAACAAGACCTACGTGGAGGCCATGGGCTATACCCTGCCGGATACTCTGACATGGGACTTCGTATGGGAAGTGGCTGACGCCGCCACAAAGAAAAACGCCGACGGCACATTCGCCGTAAACGGCCAGCAGGTGATGATACCCTTCATATACAAGTCCACCGACAATATGATGATACAGCTGCTGCGCCAGTCCGGCGGCGGGTATTCCAACGATCAGGGCGAAGTGCTGCTTTTCAACGATACCACAAAGGAGCTGCTGTACACCATAGCAAAACACGTGAAGAAGGGCTCCTTCTCCACCTTCAAGATATCCAGCTATCCGGCAAATTTTCTGAATGCAGGCCAGTGCATATTCGCCATAGACTCTACGGCGGGCGCCACATGGATGGGCACCCACGCCCCCCTTTCCGACATAAGCGCGGACAAGCTGGTAGAATTTGAGACGGCGGTAATGCCCATACCCCAGTTTGATCCGGATCACCCCCAAATGATATCCCAGGGCCCTTCAGTATGCGTATTCAACAAGGGCGATCCTCAGGAGGTACTGGCCTCCTGGCTGTTCGCGCAGTACCTGCTGACCAACGACGTGCAGATAGCATACTCCGAAACAGAAGGCTACGTTCCCGTCACCTCCATGGCGCAGGATTCCGACGAATATCTTGATTATCTTTCCAGGGAAGGGCAGGACGTCGCCCACTACGATGTAAAGATAAAAGCGGTGAAGATGCTGCTGGCCAACTCCGACAATACCTTCGTCACCCCAGTATACAACGGCTCCGCGTCTTTGCGCGACGCTGCGGGACAGCTCATAGAAAACGTCACAAAATCCGTCCGCCGCAAGGAGACCGTAGATGACGCATATATGGACAAGCTGTTTTCAGATGTTACTTCCCTTTACCGTCTGGACGGAGCCGGAAGGGAGAGCGTATCCGCAGAAGGTGCAGAAGATCTCGGCCCTCTCCCCGGCCCTTCAAGGGCGCTGCTTTTGTCGCTTTGCGCGGCATGGGCGCTTATAGGGGCGTATACCCTCCGTGACGCCGCAAAAAAGCGTAATAAACGGGTTTGATATCCTGCAATGTCTATTGTATAATCATTAAGTCATAAAACCGCTCCCGAAAGGGGCGGCAATTATAAAGGAGAAAAGCAATGAAAAAATTCTTGGCAATGCTCTTGACCCTCTGCATGGTCCTCGCTTTCGCAGGCTGTGCCCAGAAGGCTCCCGAGGCAACCGAAGCCCCCGACCAGGAGGCTACCACTGAGGCTCCCGCTGGGGAAACCCCCGCTGCTACCGAGGAAGACGTCAAATCCGAGGGCGTTATGACCTATGCCGAATATGTGGCGGCCGAGCTGGAGAGCCAGGTCACGGTAGAAACCTACGTACAGGCCAAGCAATCCTGGTGGGAAGACAAGGCTACCGTTTATTCCCAGGATAAGGACGGCGCTTACTTCCTCTACAACATGGCATGCTCTCAGGAAGACTATGACAAGCTGGTACCCGGCACCAAGATCAAAGTCATCGGCTACAAATCTGAGTGGTCAGGCGAAATTGAGATAATCGACGCCACCTTCGAAATAGAAGAGGGCAGCTTCATCGCCATTCCCTTTGACGCCACCGAGCTTCTGGGAAAGGACGAGCTGATCGACCACCAGAACCAGCTTGTTTCCTTCAAGGGATTGACCGTCGAGAAGGTGGCCTACAAGAACGACCAGCCCGGCGATGACATCTATGTCACCTTCGGCTACAACGGCGCTTCCTATGACTTCTGCGTAGAGTCCTACCTTACCGGCCCCGACACCGAGGTTTACTCCACTGTTGGCGCTCTCAAGGAAGGCGACGTAGTTGACGTTGAGGGCTTCCTCTATTGGTATGAGGGTGTAAATACCCACATAACCGCCGTTACCGTCGCTAAGTAATGACCGCACACACGGCTCCGCAGGAAAAGCCTGCGGGGCTTTTTTTTATTTGATGAACTAATTGTTAAGCTTTGCCGCAGTTTATTGACCCACATGTCAATTTAGATTATATTTATAATCACAAGCTTGATATTAAAAGCATAGGAGGTAATGCCTGTGAAGGATACCCTAAACCCCAACGAATGGATAGTTATGGAGGCGCTTTGGGCAAAATCCCCGGCAACGCTGGGCGAGACCATAGACCGCATAGGCAGCCGCGCCAGCTGGAACTACAAGACATACCAATCCTACATGAACGTCCTGGAAAAGAAAGGCTACATCTCATCAGAAAAGCGCGGCCGGGACAAGTTCTACTCCCCCGCCATATCCCGTGAGGAATGCATAGCCCGCGAGAGCCGCGCCGTGCTAAGCAAGATGCAGTCGGATTCTGTAGGGCTGATGATAACCAGCATGGTACGGGAGGGCGACCTTTCACGCAGCGACAGGCTGGAGCTCATGAATATGCTGGAAAAGATGCTGAAGGAGGAAACCGAAAATGAAAGCGACCGTTGATGCCCTCGTTCAGGTAGCTCTCTACTCCGCCGCCATAACGGCAGGCATACTTCTGTTTCGTTTCATATTAAAAAATCGCATATCCTCTAAGCTTCAATACCTCATGTGGTGGCTGCTGATACTGCGGCTACTCATGCCTGTAACACCTGACATCGGCCTCCACTTTAACTTGCAGGACATGCTGCTCAAGCAAGCCCATCAAGCCGAGCTGCCCACTCCTGCGCCGGTTCTGGACGTGGCCCCGGCATCTGTACCCAACACGCAGTCCTCTTACGAAAGCGTCGCCCCGGCGGTACAGCCGGATACAGATGTAGCCCCATCACAGCACGTAAATCCCGCAAAAAGCACCGACTGGTATTCCATCGTATTCGTAGTATGGCTGCTTGGCGCGATAGGCTTCCTCGGCTGGCTGATATTCGTAAAGCTGCGCTATTACGAATCCCTTCAGCACCTCATGGCGGGTGGACCCAGGGAGGTCTACGAGCTTTACGACAGGTGCTGCAAGGAGCTTTGTGTAAAGCCGCTTCCCCTTTGGATAGTGAATAAGTCCATGTCCCCCGGCATAGCCTTCTTCGGTGAGCCTGTGCTGCTGGTGCCCATATCGCTCTGCAACGACGAAAGCAGGCTGCGCTTTGCCCTGCTGCATGAGCTTACGCATAAAAAGCGCGGCGACCACTACATGACGCTGCTTTTGAATATTCTTCGCGCCGTGTACTGGTTTGACCCGGTTGTACACTTCGCATTTTCAGAATTGCGATCCGATATGGAATCAGCCTGCGACTCGGACGTACTGGCCTATATAGGCCACGAGCAGAAGCGGGGCTACCTCACCGTAATACTCGACATGTTCTCATATGACACCGAACCCATACTGGGCATGAGCCAGATACGCTCAAAGCGCATGGCAAAGCGGCGCATGAAGGGAGCCTTCATGAAGAATCGTACCTCTCCCGCCTTCAGGGCGATAACGCTGTGCATCGCGCTGGCGATGTCCCTATGCTGCTTCACCACCGCCTGCCAGAGCGCGCCGGAAAAGGATACTCCCGGCATGGCGGCAGAGCAAGCGGCAGATCCGTCCCCCAAGCCCACACTTATCCCTGATCCCTCCGCGCAGGAGCCCGAAGCGGCTGCGGCTACCTATGTCTTTGACCGCACCGACCCTAAGCAGGCGGTGGCTGAATTCCTCACCCGCTACCTTGACGACATGGCGCACGGCAACGACGACTTCGGCTTCGACAGCTCGAACAACACCATGTACGACGGGCTGCTGCAATTACAGGGCAGCGTTGAATCCCACAAAAACATCGCCCTGCTCAGACAATGGATAAGCTTCACCCAGGTCCTCAGGGAAACCACCGTCCCCGCGATAGACATGGGCAGGTTTCAAAGCCTTGAGATCACGGAATTCGGCATAGTAGACCAGCTTTCCGGCGGCATAATGTACGAATACCTTCTAAAAGGGTATTTCAAAACCACCGTGATGGGTACCTTTATCGAAGCGGGGCTGATAAAAGACGGGGATAAATATGTAATAACCTATGTGGATTTCCCTGACAGCAAGGAATATCAGAATTTCTGCGCCGACTTCATAGATTACGCCGAGAGGAACGATATAAAGGACTACAACAAGAACGCATACATCGAGTACATACGCAAGCAGAAGCAGCAGGCTGCGGAAAGGTATCCGATAGCGGGAAGCGCCGGATCCGGAGAGGGCTGGCGAACCGCATGGGAAAATGGGGTGCGTTCCGTGCCTTCCGCCGCCTTTGTCCCGACCCAATTTACCGCCGATATATATTACGGCTTCACCATAGACAAGTTCAACACGACCAAAACCTCCAGCGCCGCCGAAAGCCTCGTGAGCATAGAGAGCTTTTCCCGCAAAAACAGGGATCATATACTCGACATAATGGGCGGTACACGCGGCGTACTGCCCACAGACGTCGATCTTATACAGCATACCATCGGCACGGTGGACTGGGGCGACAACGGTCAGATTTATGGGGGAGTCGAATACGATGTAGATCAGTTTTTCGGCGGCAATGTTTTGGGAGAACGGCTCGTGCGCGCTTACAGCCTCGGCACCGATGGCGGCCAACAGGTGCTCCATACCCACTATTATCTGCTTCAATCCCCCGAAAAGGGCGGTTACGACCGCATAATAACGTTCCGGTTCCTTACCGCAACGACAAAGCCCCCGATAGCCGCAAAGGATGGCGAATGGACTATATATCTCGACGATTCCGACTGTGAACGGTGGCTTAAAACGCTAAGGGCAGTTCAGCCCGCAGCGGAAGCTCCGACGGCAGGCGCCATCGTCGCCACTGCGAAGAATCAGGTCGGCAAAGAGTATGCTTTAAATGCCTCCGGGCCGGATGAGTTCGATTGCTCGGGACTTGTGTATTATGTACTTAACGAATGCGGCATAGCTGTCGATCGCAAAGACTGCGCCGGATACGCTCAAAATGAGGATTGGAGCAAAATCGAAAGCCTGAGCGACGTCAAGGCAGGCGACATACTGTTCTTTTGCGGCGAGGACGGAAAAATACGGCACGCGGGTATAGCCGTTTCCTCAAAAAACATGATTGACGCCTCATCGTCACACAGAAAGGTAGCCGAACGCGGGTTTCAGACGAGATACTGGAAGGAGCACTTCGCCTTTGCCCGGCGGGTGGTCGAGTAGCTAAGCATCAAAAAGGCGGCCTCGTGCCGCCTTTTTTTACTCCTTATACAGCCCGTTATAAAGCTGCTTTTTGTTCGTCTCAAAGTCCTCTATTGTGAACTGCCCGTTTTCGTCCAGCTTCCAGCTATCGTCGGCAGGGATCCATATGTTCCGATACTCCATCTCTTCGGCCTTCAATATCTCATAGCCCATATCGTGTAGGGCGGAAAAATCGAGATTAGTCTTTATACTGCCCGCAACGAGGCTGAGCAATGGCAGCATTGCCTCCTTTGTGGCAGTCCTGCGCATATTCTTCACCGCAGATTCTACAAGCTCCAGGCGGCGCTTCAGGCCGCCCATCTGCTCCTCTCCGCTTATGTCGTCCATGGCGTATATCATGCTCTGGCTGCCGTTGAGCTTTTCCCGGCCCGCATTTACGCTCTTTTCGCCAAGGGCCTTGTTTATATAGTCCGCCTCGCTGAAATCCACCTTTACGGTTATACCGCCAAGGAGGTCTATCATGGCTCCCAGCGACGCCGTATCTGTGCAGGCGTAGTACTCGATATCCAGCCCAAACCCGTCGTTTACGGCATTCACCAGGCCGCCGGGGCCGCTGTTCGCATAAATATTACTGAGCGCCGCGCCATTTATCTCCATCTGGCTGTACAGCGCAGCCATGGTCAACCGCTGGCGGAAGGAATCAAAGGACGCTATGAACACCATATCCGCTCCTGCTTTATCGCTGGAAAGGGGCTGGTTCTGCACGATTATGAGGACGCTGGTGATGAACTTGTCTATCTGTTCCTTGGTATATATCTCGTCCTCCTGCTTTTCAGTCCTGCCCCAACCGTTGGTGCTGCCTATGCTATTCAAAAGAACCGCTCCCGACACAACAGAAAGTATAAGCACCGCGGAAAGGCAGCATATGGCCTTTTTCAGCCTTTTTCTTATTTCACTGTCCTTCAATTGCCCGCTTCCTCCGTAGTTGCTGTGGGTACAGGTGAAGGCGTCACGCCATGCAGTTCCCCTCCGTCAAGGTATTCGCCTATAACTATCATGTCGAGCAGCTTGCGAGCGTCGCCGTTGCCCGATGGCCGGTTGATTATCTCGCCGTTAAACACCATTATGGCGCTGCCGCCGCCGTCAAGGTTGTACGCATCCTTCAGACTCATGCGAGTGCAGAGCTCCTTCATCTCGTCAAAATTCATACCTATGGAGTAGCCCTTCTGCCGCCCGTCTATAATTATCAGGCAATAATGCCCGGGCTGATAGTAGCCGAGTATGCAGCGGGGACTTCTGCCCTGCTTCTTTACGTCCTTCTGTGGTTTGGAATCCCGCACCAGCGTAGGGCCAAACTGCCAGCCCTGCCACGCACCTTTTTTCATAGCTTTTTTAGTGCTGAAATCCTCGAATTCGGTCGTGGCCAAGGTCCCGTCGAGATACAGCACGCAGGTAGAGCGCTCCGGCCTTGCCGCTTCATCAGTGGGCAGCGCAGGCGTCACCGTGCCGTACATTCCATAGCTGTTATAGCCCGGCGCAGACGCCGCATCGGGGTCCGGCGTGGGCGTAGCTCTTACCTCCGCCTGGCGGAAAAGCTCCCCGTTGCGTATCACGAGGCCGCTCAAAAAGTCTCCGTTGACCGCCAGTATCGCGTTATTGTCCTTGGCGATCTTTTCCGCAGATTCCCGCTTCCCCCGGTACTTGCCGCTGGAAAAGGCGGTGCGGAAGCAGTTAACATTTCGCATCCATATGTCCGCGACGTAATATGTTACGCCGTCGTCCTCTACCTTGTTTACAGCTATCTTTAGTTCGTCGCTCTGATAGCTGTAATCGGACGCGGCTCCGGTATCATAGTCCGGGAAGCTTACATTTTCTATGTCCCCGAGCTTTGGTGCTCTGGTAGGTACCGGCGTAGGTATCGGCGACGGGGTGACACTTATCACAGGCACCGGCGTGGCCTCCGCCGAAAGCTGTATGTGCTTCCGCTGCTCACTGTACAACCTTCCCAGCACGCAGTCTACATATATGGCGGTGCAGCAAAGCAGGGCCAAAACTGCCGTTATGGTCCAAAGCCATCCTGTTTTAAGTCCCTTGTCCTTCTCGCGCCTGTCTTCCATCTGATGATTCTAACCTTTCAAATATACAGCGCGAAGCATACCATCAGTTGACAAGAGCACACAAGCCCGAAAGGCTTGTTTTGGGACGCTCCTGCGTTCTCGTCGCTTGTATTACATCCAGTAGTACTGCGCTCCTCGGCCTTGGATCGCCCTCAAAACAAGCTCTTTAGGGTCTTTGAGTTTTAGAAGCCAAAGAGTATGGCAGAACAAGGAGGACGAGTGCAGAAATACTGGTTGTATTTCAAATGAGGACGACACAGTTATGCCGTGCTGTTTGGCTCCTAAAACCTTGTGTGTCCTTGTCAACTGATGGTAGCATTCCCGCTAATCATATATTATACCAGAATGACGGCGTGTTCATTTGTTAATTTTTTCTGATGTTTTTTCTTTCCGCGCCTATTTGCCCACCCTTTGCCGCATATAGTCGCATATTTTCTCCGCAGCACCTTTTATGCGCAGCCGCTCTATAGCCTGCGCCATAGCGTCCAGCTTCCGCCTATCTTCGAGGAGGCTTACGCACAGCCTGCCAAGTTCTTCTGTCTTTGCAGTCACCGCCGCACCATGCTCCACGAAGAATTCGAGATTACGGCTCTCGCAGCCGCCCACGGCGTCCGCCAGCACCAGCGGCACGCCCTTTATAGCGGCCTCGGTGGTGCTTATGCCGCCAGCCTTGGTAAGATACAGATCTGCGCTGTCCAGCATAAGGGACATATCCTTCACATAGCCCCGTATATGTACGCGGGGGTTTTCTCCGTGGCGGCGGCGCAGCTTCTCCGCCGTCTGTTTATTTGTACCACAAATGACGGTAAGCTCTATATTTTCCGGCATACCCGCCGCTATCTCCGCCAGCACGTCCTCCATGGGCCCGCAGCCCATGCTGCCGCCCATTATGACCATATGCAGCCTTTCAGGATCTAGGCCTGCCTTTCTCTTTGCCTCCGCCTTATCAGTTTTTCCCGTAAACATGCTTCTAACCGGTATGCCGTAGGCCAGTATATTTTCAGCAGGTATGCCCACGGCCTGGAATTCTCCCGTAAGGTCCGGATGGGGCGTTATTGTTGGCAGACCCACCTTTTCGCAGCCCGGGCTTGCGGTATAGTCAGTAGCTACAAAGCAGGCGGGTATCGTCACAGTGCCTTTTTTCACCAGACCCGTCACCATCATTGCCGGGAACAGGTGGGTGCATATCACGCCGTCGTAGCCTCCGGCCTTTATGACCTTTCGCAGCCGTTTCGCGCCCCGCCGTATCATCCTGTATGCGGCGGTATGTTTTTTTATATTCATCGGGTGCTTTTCCGCATATTCATACCCTTTGCCGTAAAGCCGTGGGAAATACCTGTACAGCCTCGTGTGCCAGCCAGATACGAATTTCGACGTGCCCGTTGATAAAAACGCCAGCCCGTCCGCAATATAGCCCCAATCTCCCTTGCGTTCCAGCTCCTCTGATATAGCCCTGGCGCAGGAATTGTGGCCCTCGCCGGTATTGCAGCTCAGTATAAGTATTTTCACTCTATTTCACCATACTCCTTTTCTTTTCGTATATCCGGACCAGCCGGGGCCTGTTGTAGCGCTGTATAAGTATAAATGGCAGATTGCCAAGGAGAAAATAAGCCGCGTAAAAAAGCACTCCCCAAACGCCCGGCATTATATAAATTCCAAAAAGGCCACAGATACTCAGGAGTACATGTATAAGCTCCGCGATACAGGTTTCACGTACCATAAGAAGCAGCGTGTCCGGATCGGTCGCCACCATACGCTTCTTCGGCATAAGCTTTGGAAATATCCGGCTCATATCGGGCACCTTTGACTGCCATTTGCTTATCGCTATTTTTTCATAAATTTTTCCGTCTTTCTCACAATCAAACGCTTTATACGGAAACGCGTTATAATCGAACCATTTTTTCGGCAATATCCGTCCAATTATAAAAAACAGCAGACCTATAAAGCCATAGTAGCCGCAGCATATCCAAAACCGCATATATTGCTCCTTATACTTAATGATTTATTATAACATACATTTCTTAACAAAATAAAGCCCCGCGCCAGGGCTATGAATACTCCGGGGTACACCAGCATGTACTTTCTTAACCCAGCGGGCCTGTTTTGATACCTCGCTCCATAATCGTCACGCCCCAGAGAAGTATGGTGAGGAATGTTTTTTGTAAAGGGACCTTGTCAAAAGGATAGGGTTTATTTGGAAAACCGAGTTGAAGAGTTAAGAAGAGGCTTAGGCATAAGCCAAGCAGATTTTGGAAGGCAATTAAAGTTTCACGGCAACCGGTTAGTTCGATAGAAACAGGAAAATACAATCCATCTTTATTCAATAGTTGTATTTCCCGTGTTAGGTCAACTTGAAATCATTGATAATACACGCATAATGTTGTTATATTTAGGCGCATATTTTATATTTCAGATTATCATGGGTGTTGTAATCTTTAATCATCCACTCTGGAAATATAAATAGCAAACCCGACACCTATCTTCCAGTCCTCCTTACGGGATGCCGTATGACTGTGCGCAGCTTTTCCCTCGGTACCTTCCGGGCATCCGACAGGTATATCTCGTGGTGCAGCCGCGTTCCACTAAAGCCGTTCTCATATCCGTTCTCCGCTATGTAACGGTCCATCAGCGCAACGCTTCGCGGCTCGTCATCGAAGGGGCCTATGTGCATCATCTGCACGCAGAGTCCCTCGTCAACCGTCAAAAACTCCGCCTTGGAAAAATCCCGCTTTTTCTTCTTCGCAGCTTCTTCCACAGCCCAGTGGAAATCCTCCTTGGTTACGAAATCCGGCAACCGTATCACCGATATCCAGTTGAACTCGTCCTTATGTGCAAAGTCTACGCCGTCTATTCCTTCCTGCCACCAGAAACCCTCTAATGGAGGCACCACATAATCAAAATATCCTTCTATGCAATGGCTGCCCTTTTTGCTCATCTTTATGGTGAAAGCGACGCCATAAAGCATACCCATTGCTGCCTGGTATTCGCCGTCCTCTATGTTGGGGTCGCCCTTGCCGCGAACGGCAATGTAATTCATAGGCGGCACGGTAACTATTTCCGGCCTTTCCTTGGGCAGATAGAATTCCCTGTATTCCTTCTTGTAGTCGAATGCCATAATGGTTTCTCCCGATGCTCTGCTCTCATTTGTAATTCTGTATTTCAATAGGCATTTTAATGTGTATTTCCCCCCATGTCAATAAAAGGCAGGCAAAAGATGACCATCCGTGGCCGCCCGTCACGGCTGTATCCATATGCAAATGTTGACACATAACATGTCCAGTAGCTATAATTAACTGACAAAATTACCCTTTTTGCGCGGTGTATTTTAAGTTTACAGGATATAAAGGCGGTATTTACATGAACATCAGAAAAGCTACATGCCCGGTTCTCGCGGCTTTATTGATAATCGCGGTTTCCTCCGCATTCGCGACAGGCGGCGATCCTTCGGCAAGCCCGGAACAGACCGCAGCTCCCACTGCAAGCGTATCCACTACCAAGGCCCCTTTTTCATGGTCCACTCCCGAGCCCTCGCCCTCTCCGACTCCAACGCCAACGCCTATACCCTCCCCCACCCCCGGCGAGCTGGAAATCACCAAGAGCCCGGAAAACGAAAACGTTAAGCCCGGAGGCACCGCCTCCTTCATAACGCAGGCAGTCAACTATACCTCCTGCAAGTGGTACCTTTCCAAGGACGGCGAGACTGTGGAAGCCGACAGGGCTGAAGAGCGTTTCCCCGGCCTCAAGGTGGCAGGCGATGGTACGGAAAAGCTTATACTCAGCGCCATACCCAAGTCTCTGGACGGCTGGAGCGTATATTGCGTATTCAAGGGTGCTGCCGGCTCGGTCTCCACCAGCAAGGCGCGTCTTCACGTATCCGATTCAGCCAAGCCAAAGCCTACGCGGATACCTGCGGCAGCTGTTACCCAAAGTCCCGTCGTTACCCTCGTCCCCACAGCAGAGCCGATGCAGACTGCCGCGCCTCACGTACATTCCTTCTCCGCCCAGTGGAAAAGCGACGACACCCGGCACTGGCAGGAATGTGAATGCGGTGAGAAGGTCAATCTTGCAGATCACGTAGTGGCAGAATGGACTACAATAGCCGAGGCCACAAAGGAACAGGACGGAATCGATGAAGGCACATGCGCCGTATGCGGGCGCACAGTCCAGCGCAGTACGGCATACCGGCCTTCCACCACGGGCAGGATAATACTGGCAGCAGTCATGGCGCTCATTATTGCCATCGCCATAGTACATAAGATGCAGCGCAACAGCAGAAAACGTTGGCGATTGAGATAGAGGATGAACAATGAGCTTTTACGGTTATAGCAGCAGACAATAAGGACAGATTGCGCATAATAGGCATAAGCTTGGCAAAATTCCATAAGCACGTACTAATCGACAAGGGCTTTAACGGATATGCGCGCCAATATTCATACAAAGGGCCCGGAAACATAGCTGAGTGTACGTAAGACAGTATTGCGCTAAGATTGACGAAGCGGCACGAAACCGCATGGAGCTGATCGTGCGGTCACTGGCAGAGCAAAACGGCGTGACCGAGAAACTGAAAGCCGACACCAAATGGAATGGGTACGGCAGATGAACGCTTGCAAGGCACAGGCAGAGGAAATTGTGAAAATCGAATTGATTTACGATTGAGTGAGGAAGTCCGGACAGAAAACTGTTCGGACTTTTCTCATATATTCCAAAGCTGCGGTAGAATTGTTCACAGGTTTTATGGTATAGTTTGAATACGAAATTGAGCAACAAATCGGAATTTGTGGAGGTGGAATATGAAGAAAATCAAAAATTTGCTCTTTTCTGAAAAAGGAATGAGAATGGTGAATGTGCTGTTTTTTCTCTCTGCATTTTTTTATAGAAGTGGTTTGTTGTTTATAGCATATGTTGTTTGGATTATCTATCTTCTATTTTGCGTGAAACAGACAGAAGCAAAAGGGAGTAAGGCTGTTTATTCTGTATTTATTGGAATCGCAGTGATTATGATATGTGTGAATTTGTATTTTTTGATTCGGAGTTAAGCATCAAACAACTTCCAGTTTGTCGAACTGATCGGAATTTGCTAAAGTGGTGGATTACATGAAAAAAATTATACCTTGGATATTAGCGACAGCAGTAATTATGTTGGTGTTTCCATGGCTTGCGGTTACATTCATAAAAGGTGACGGCGGCATGGCAGTTTGCTTCATTCTGTTTTTTGCAGTGAATCCTATTTATGCAATTTGTTCCGGAGCATACGCCGGCAAGAACATAAAAATATTTTGGACACTACCAATTATCACAGCGCTATTCTTTTTGCTTGGGACATGGCTGTTCTTTAGTATGAGAGAAAAAGCATTTATTTTATATGCGTTGGGATATTTGCTCTTAGGAATTGTAGCAGAGTTAATTTCCATGTTTGTAAAGAAAAAGCATTTAAGAAGTTAAACAAATTCCAGTTTGTCGAACTGATAAAAACCCTTTAGGAACTAAAGGGCGCACTTCTATACTCTCCTAACGGGAGTATCGTGCGTCCTGCGGAGCTTCATTCTCCGTCAGCAGGAGGATACTGCATGACCGAGAATGTTGCGTCACTTCGTTCCGTCAAGGTGGCTACACCCCCTTGCGCTGCTAAAGCGGCTATCCCCTGTGGACTTGCCGTCCGCAAACGGTTTTGACAAACCGTTCGCCGCCAGCAAGTTTGAAGATTAGACATAAACAAATCCTCCGCATGGTCTAAGCCATACGGAGGATTAACTGTTTTACGGACACCCGTCTATGCCAGGGGTTAGTTTTTCGACAGACTTATGCTTAGCTTTGCCAGGCTTTTTCTACAGTTTCAAGGCCGCCCTTCGGGCGGCCTGTTTCTCCTATAGCTGCATCATTTTGGCGTTGAGGCTGCCGCACTCGGCGGTCAGTATGGCGAAGGTGCGGGGTGCGCCGCCTCGGGGACAGGAGGGGCTGCCGGGGTTGATTATGTACAGCTTACCGTCATAGTCCAGCTTCGGGATATGTGTGTGGCCGTACAGCGCAACGTTGCAGCCAAGCTCCTCCGCGCGGTAAGCGAGCCGGGCAGTGCCCGCAGCAACGCCGTAACAGTGGCCATGAGCGGCGAATATCTCCGCACCGTCAAGGCTTATGCGAAGCTCTTTTTCACCGCCGAAATCGCAGTTGCCCGCCACGGAATAGACAGGCGTTCCGTCCTTTCCGAAAGCCTCCGCGTCGCGGGTATTGTCGCCCAGGTGTATCCATGCGTCCACCCTGCCCGCCTGCTCTATGACACGTCTTATGGCGTATGAATCGCCGTGGGTATCGCTTACTATGCCTATGCGCATCACTTTTCCGCTCTCAGCTTGTCGCATAGGGATTCGAGCGCGCGCCTTCTGTGGCTGACGGAGTTTTTCTCCTCAGGCGTTAGCTGTGCGAAGGATTTCTTCAGCGGCTCATAATAGAACAGAGGGTCGTAGCCGAAGCCGTTTTCGCCCTGCGAGGAGCGGAGTATCCTACCCTCCACGCTGCCATTGGCGGTGACGGCAGGCATTCCCCTGCGTATGAGCGCAACAGAGGTGCGGAACCGCGCAGTGCGTTTTTCGCCGGGTACGTCCTTGAGTGCGTCGAGGAGCTTCGCATTGTTGGCGGCGTCATCGTGGCCCTCGCCTGCGTAGCGCGCGCTGTAAACGCCGGGAGCGCCGCCCAGGGCGTCAACCATCAGGCCGCTGTCATCCGACAGTACTGCATCCGCGTCGGCAACGGCAAACACCTCTCTGGCCTTCTTGAGAGCATTGCCCTCGAAGGTGTTCGCGTCCTCAACCACGTCCATATCTATGCCCGCTTCCCTGAGGGAGAGTATCTCGTCATAAAAGCAACCTAAAATGGCCTTTATTTCAGATACCTTATGGGCGTTGTTGGAGGCGATTATAAGCTTCATATATATTTCTCCTTTGTACGGCAAAATTCAATACGGCTATTTTACCACAGCGCCCGCGGCATTTCCATATTTATCGCCACTCGTTCACGTATACGGGTACAGACACGGCGGAGGTATGCATACTGTACTCCTTTCCTTCCACAGTTATGTCAACGCCATATACCTGATCGAACTGATTGGCGCAGAGATACAGGCAGTCCCTTGCCGCATCCAGCATACCCTCGGTATCAGCGACTTTCTCGAAGTCCTTCGTCAGGTCAACGCAGGCTATTCCGTCCTTTATGTATGCGCTTATGAGTTCTGTTCCCGCCGGGAAGCAGTTTATAAGCCCCTCATCCTTAGGCCCGGCTATCTCCTCCTGCACAGCCCCGGAAAATGAAGGCGCAGTGTCCGTATACCGTGTCACGGGGATATTCAGGCTGGCAGCCGAATTAGGGAAGTACAGCGTAAGGGCGTGGGCTTCGCCTGAAACCGGCACCTCCCCGTCCTCAATATTCAACGCAAAGCTCTCCATGGGTTTGGATATGTCAGTGCCATTGGAGAGGGTCTTTTTCTCCTTGCCGTCGATGGTTATGCTGACGTTGTTTATGGAGGGGAACTCAGTCAGCGTGTTCACTATTGCAACCACCATGGCCTGCTCCTGCTCCTTTGTCTGTTGACCGATGTCAGTCAGGTCTACCCGGGCGCTGCCTCCCTCGCCTATACGTAGAGTACATTCCGTTCCCTCGGGTATTACCGTCTTCAAGCCCATCATGGCGGCGCTTTTATCGTTGTCGATGCCAGATACGAGGTAGCCCAGCGCCGCCCTGCCTATTCCCTCCTCCCAGGGTATGCTCTTCATAACAGGCACTATGAATCCGTCCTCCGTGGCGTAGTACAGAGTGGTTCGCCGGTAGCCGCTGTCCGTATCGGCCTCGGGTTCGGCGGGTTCCTCCGCCTTTTTGCAGGACGCCATCATAAGCGCCGTAAGCAGCGCCAGAATCAATATAAATAATCGCTTCATTCTCATGCCCTCCGGCTTATTAGTCATATATAAGCTATTCGCCTTCGGCGCATAAAATAACGAAAAAAGCGGCCCGTCTGCCGCTTTTTGCCGTTACTGCTTCTGTATTATAGCTTTGACCTCAATTGGGTCCGGGGTCACATAGGCCGTTTTGTTTGTGGTGTATATCACCATACCGGGCTTTGCGCCGGAGGGTTTCCTTACGAACCGCCGCTCGGTATAGTCTACAGGCACGTTTTCGCTACCCCTGCCCCTGCTGTAGTAGGCCGCCAGCAGGGCTCCCTGATACAGCGTGGTCTTTGGCGGGTTCTCTGCCCGTATTATCACGTGTGAGCCGGGTATATCCTTTGTATGCAGCCATGTGTCCTTTGGCCCTGCAAACTTAAGTGTAAGTGCATCGTTCTGCCTGTTGTTCTTGCCCACGTATATCTCTATGCCGTCCGACGATATAAAGCACATGGGCTTTGAAGGCGGCAGCTTCTGGCCCTTCCTGCCGTCCTTGGGTCTCTTTATGTACCCCTCGTTCATCAGCTCATCGGAAAGCTCCTTAAGTTCGCTGTCACCGGTACACTTGTCCAGATTGTAAAGCTGTCCCTCCAGATAGTTCAGCTCCTCCAGCGCCCTTTCCCGCTGCTGCGCCGCCATATCCCGGGCTGCCTTGGCCTTCTGGTATTTTTTATAATACTTTTGCGCGTTGTCGTTTATGGAATACCTTGCGTCCAGAGGTATTCTTACGTTTTCCGGCGGGTCTGTGTAGTAGTTCTGCACTACGGCCTCCGAGGAGCCGGAGATTATCCTGTATGCGTTCGCTATGAGCAGCTCGCCGAACAATTTAAGCTTTTCAATATCGCCCTCCGAAGCTATGGCGTCGTCATACAAAGCTATCTTCTTGTTGCAGCGCTCTATATTGTTTTGCAGTATCTTCCTTATGCCGGCGCCGTGGCGGTGCATGCGCTGGAGGTTATCGGTTTCAGCGTAAAAGCAGTCCAGCGCCTCGCTCATAGTCGGCGCCGGTCTGTATTCTCCCTCCTTTGGTACAAACGGCAGCACTCCCTCAGGTTCGCCAACGTCATTAAGCGTAACGCAGGGCGTGACATCGCCTTGCGAAAGGCGGCGGTAAAAGCTGTGCAGGTATTCCGCAAGCTCCCTGCGCTCCCCTGGGCTCAGCTCGATGCAGCTGCGCTTATCCGTGGCATTCTCGCAAAGCTTTGCCGCCATTTTGGGCGAAAGGCCGAAAAACGCGTTTGAAAGCGCTTTGTCTATCCTGATACCCTCTGCCTCTGCTATGACTGTCTCAAAGTCTTCGGCGGAGGCCTTCGTTGGGTCGGCCTTATCCTGTGCCGGCGGCATTTCGTACTTCTGCCCCGGCAGAACTGTACGCACATTTGACATTCCTATGCCGATACGCTTTATTGCATCAACGACTATGCCCTGCTCGTTTATGAGAATTATATTGGAGTATTTGCCCATTATCTCGGCACAGAGCACGAAGGTAACGGTATCTCCCAAGTCGTTCTGTGCCTCGATGCCTATGTTCACTATCCTGTCAAGGTTTGGCTGCTCGACATACACTATGCGCCCACCTGCGAGGCGCTTCCTCAGCAGCATACAAAAGGCCGGCGCGTCTATGGGGTTTTCCTTTTTGACATTCGTGAGCTGCATTCTGCAATGCTCCGGCGATGCGCTGATGAGCAGCCTGAGGTTTTCGCCGCCGCAGCGCAGGCTGACCGCAAGCTCGTCCTTTTCGGGCTGCTGTATCTTGTCTATCCTGCCACCAACTATGCGCCTGCACTCTGCCACGGATGCGGCGAGATTAAGTCCGTCCATTGCCATAGTAAAATAAGTTATCTCCTGTAAATTTTAAACGGATTAAAGCAGTTCAATGGATGAGCAGGATACCTCATGGGCCGTCCTGTCCTGTACTGTGCCGTCACTGAGCTGCTTCTGGTACCGCCTGCTCTGTATCCTGCCCTGAATGTACAGCCTGCTGCCCACCGGCAGCTCGCTCACGGTGCGGGCGTTCCTGCCCCATGCTATGCAGGGCAGATAGTCAGATTTATTGAAGGAGCGGTTGCAGGCTATGAGCATGTCGCCTATCTCCCGCAGGAAGGGCGTAGTCCTGAACACCGCAGGCTTGCAAAGATATCCTGAAAGCGACACCTCGTTTTGAGGCATATCCTCCTCGCCCAGAGGTTCTATACCCTTGGCGAACACCGTAACGCAAAGATGGGTACCCTGCTCCGTATGCCTGTTATATGTCCTCAGCTGTCCCCATACAGAAAGCCTGTCGCCCTCGTCCGGCATGAAGGCGAGATTGCGGCCCGGTATTGTCAGCGGGACGTGATCCATAGTACCGCTGAGCCGCGGCACAAGCAGCTCCGCGCTGTAAAAATCCTCTCCGTAAAGGCTGTGGCTGAGCTCCGGCGCGCCGCCAAGCGTACCGCTTACAAATACCGCGTTTTCATCATTGGATACTCTCATACTTACTCCTGACACTTATTTGATGTGTGTTCGTATATAAGTATTCGGTATCCACCGGGTTTTATGATTTAATTTTCCTTGCGCCAATAACTATATCGTCCAGCAGCGCCATGACTGTAAGCATACCCTTGCCGGGCCGCTGCTCGATGAATACCGTCTCGGTGTTCACTACCGTCTCCTCGCCGTGGAACTGGCGTATGACTATATCATAGGGCTCCTTTACGTAAAGCGCCGCAGCGATGGCAGTGCCGTTTGAGCCGTTCTTCTTGAAGTCGAAGGTCTTCAGGCCCTTGCCGTTCCTGCCCTGTATCTCGTAATCGAAGACCAGGCTGCGCTTTGCGTAGCCCCTGTCGGATATGGTAAGTATCTCGCCCTCGTCAGCTATCTGCGCGGCGAATATAACCCTGTCCCCATCGTCCAGCTTCATGCACTTCACTCCGCCCGCGCCCCTGCCCATTACGGGAACGGTATCTGTCGCGAAGCGTATGCTCATTCCGCCCTTGCTTACCATGATAACGGTGCCTGCGGTCTCGTCCTGTTTTTCTACGGCTATAACCCTATCGTCGTCCTTAAGGGCTATGGCGGCCGTCTTCTTTGTGCGGAGGTCAAATTCCTTTCCCTCTGTACGTTTTGCGTTGCCGAGGGCTGTAAAGAACACAAGCGTGTCATCCTTTACTTCATCGAAGCATGCGACTATCTCCTCGTCCTTTTCGAGCTGTACCAGCGAATTAAGGTTTGTAGCCTTGGCGGTAAGCCTTACTTCCGGCAGCTCGTCCACGCCGATTATCAGGCAGTTGCCGTGGCTGGTAAAGAACCTCAGCCGCCTGTCCGTCTGGGTCTCCATTATAAATACCGGCTTTTCGGAGGCGATGGACTCGGCTGTAAAATTGCGCTTGGGCAGGCGGCGTATCTTGCCGCCCTCAAGCAGCGCCACTATGGCGTCATCCACCACTATCATGTCCTCACGGGACACGACTATCTCCTCCTCGCCCTGTATCAGCCTTGTACGGCGTGGTACGGCGTATTTTTCTTTTATGGCCAGCATCTCGCGGCGTATGACCGCCCTGAGCTTTTCCTCGGATGAAAGTATGCCCTTGTATTCCTTTATTAGCCTGCCTACCTCCCTGTATTCCTTTTCTATGGCCAGTCTTTCCAGGTTGGTCAGCCTTTGGAGCCTCAGATCAAGTATGGCCTGAGCCTGTATATCGGTAAGCTCAAAGCGCTTCATAAGGCCTTCCTTGGCCTCCTTTGGCGACTTTGCGGCCCTTATGAGAGCTATCACCTCGTCTATATTGGCAATGGCCACCATAAGGCCTTCCAGTATGTGCTCCCGGCGCTCAGCTGCGTCAAGGTCAAATTTCGTGCGGCGGGTGACTACATTTTCCTGATGCCGTATGTAATGGCGCAGTATCTCCTTCAGGCCCAGCGTCTGGGGCTTGCCGTCGGCTATGGCCACCATGTTAACGCCGAAGGTTACCTGAAGGTCGGAGTATTTATAAAGGTATTGCAGTATCTTTTCCGCGTCAGCATCCTTCTTTACCTCTATCACCGCCCGCATGCCCATGCGGTCGGACTCGTCCCGTATCTCGCCTATGCCGGCAAACAGCGCCTTTTTTTCCTCGCTTATGTGCAATATATCCTCAAGCGCCTTTGCCTTGTTCACCTGATATGGCATCTCGGTCACGACAATGAGCTTCTTGCCGTTCTTCTGCTCCTCGATTTCGGCCTTGGCACGAACGGTTATCTTTCCCCTGCCCGTTTCGTAAGCATTCCTTATTTCGTCGGATTCCAGTATATAACCCCCCGTCGGAAAATCCGGGCAGGGCATTACCTTCATCAGCTCGTCCAGGGATACCTCAGGATCATCCATATACATTATGGCCGCGTCTATGGCTTCGCCCATATTGTGGGGCGGTATATTAGTCGCCAGACCTACGGCTATGCCTGAGGAGCCGTTTACCAACAGGTTTGGAAAACGGCCGGGCAGCAAGTCGGGTTCTTTTAATGTATCATCAAAGTTCAGGCTGAATTTTACCGTATCTTTCTCCAGATCCCGCAGCATCTCCATGGCTACGGGGGTCATCCTGGCCTCGGTATATCGCATTGCCGCCGCAGAGTCGCCGTCTATGCTGCCGAAATTGCCGTGTCCGTCCACCATGGGCATCTGCATATTGAATTCCTGGGCCATGCGCACCATGGCATCGTATACCGATGTATCGCCATGGGGGTGATATTTGCCGAGGCAGTCGCCCACGATACGTGCGCTCTTGCGGTGCGGCTTGTCCGGGGTCAGCCCCAGCTCCAGCATGGTATAAAGTATGCGGCGCTGAACGGGCTTCAGGCCGTCCTCTATCCGCGGCAGCGCCCGCTCCATTATTACATATTCCGCATAGGGAATCATGGAGTCGTGCATAACCGCCTCCATGCCCTTCGTGATTATTGTCTGCCCCTCAAAGGATATCTGGTTATCATCTCTTTTTGCCATACGCTGTTACCTTTCGGCGGCAGGATGTGCCGTCATCTTTTCCTCAAAGGTATCCGTCTTGTTGAAGTTGGCGAACTCGCTGATGTACTCGCGTCTGGGGCCGACTTTATCCCCCATGAGCAGCGTCACTATATGGTCCACGTCCGCCGCGTCCTCAAGCTCTACCCGGACCAGCGAACGGTGCTCCGGATTCATGGTCGTCTCCCACAGCTGCTCCGGGTTCATCTCTCCAAGCCCCTTGTAGCGCTGGAGGGTGTAGCCCTTGCCGATGGCTCTCGTCATCTTTGCAAGCTCCCCGTCGGAATATGCGTACCTGATCTCCTTGCCCTTCTGTATTTTATAGAGAGGAGGAAGGCCTATATACACGTGACCGTCGGTTATAAGCTCCTTCATATAGCGGAAAAAGAATGTCAGCAGTATTGCCCTTATGTGGGCGCCGTCCTGGTCTGCATCGGAGAGTATTATTATCTTGTCGTACTTGAGGCCGCTTATATCGAAATCCTCGCCTATGCCCGTGCCGAGGGCGGTTATTATGGAGCGGAACTCCTCGTTTGCTATTACCTGATCCAGCCGCTTTTTCTCCACATTCAGCGGCTTGCCCCGAAGCGGCAGTATGCCCTGAAACCGCCTGTCCCGGCCCTGCTTGGCGCTGCCGCCTGCGGAGTCTCCCTCCACGATAAACAGCTCGTTTATCTTTGCGTTGCGGCCCGTACAGCTCGACAGCTTGCCCACCAGAGGCGCGTTTTCCAGCTTGCTTTTTTCCCGGGCCATAGTCTTGGCCTTGCGGGTAGCTTCACGAACCTTTGCGGCTTTTGCCGCCTTTTCGGCTATCTTATTAGCCGTATCGGCATTCTTAAGGTCATCGAGGTAAGGCGCAAGGTGCTCTGTCAGCACGTATTCTACGGCCGTCCTAGCTTCCGTATTTCCCAGCTTTGTCTTTGTCTGCCCCTCGAACTGCACGCTGTGCATCTTGAGGGATAGCACCGCCGTCAGGCCCTCGCGGAAGTCCTCTCCGGAAAGCGACGGGTCCTTATCCTTGAGTATGCCGGTCTTACGGCAGTAGTCGTTCATGACTTTGGTTAAGGCCGCCTTGAAGCCCGTTTCATGTGTTCCGCCTTCAGTGGTTGGTATGTTGTTCACATATGAAAACATGCTTTCGGTATAGCCGTCGTTATGCTGTATGGCTATCTCTACTGCTATGTCGTCCTTCTTGCCGGCAATATATATAGGCTCATCGTAAAGGGGAGTCTTGTCCGCATTCATGTAACGCACGAAATCTATAATGCCGCCCTCATAGTGATATTCGGCCTCTTTTTTGTTGCCCCGTTCCCGCTCGTCTATAAGTATGAAGGTAACGCCCTTGTTAAGATACGCAAGCTCACGTAAACGCTTTGATATTATGCCGAAGTTCATCTCCAGCGTTTCGAATACACGCTTATCCGGCAGGAAGGTTATTTTAGTGCCCTGACGGCGCACGCGGCCCACCTCTTCCAGGGGAGCCATTGGCTTTCCGGATACCATCTTGCCGTCCGGGCCCTCATAGCTCCTGAAGGTCTGGCGGTACATCTTGCCGCCAGTACATACCTCTACCTCTACGTATTCGCTCAGCGCATTCACAACGGAGGCGCCCACTCCATGAAGACCCCCTGAAAAGCCGTAAGACTCGTTATCGAACTTACCTCCTGCATGCAGCTGGGTAAACACCACCTCAACGCCGGACACACCCAGCTTTTCGTGAATGCCTACAGGAATACCTCTGCCGTTGTCCTCAACAGTAACGGAGTCGTCCTTATGCAGGGTCACGCGTACCGCGTCCGCATATCCGTTTGCCGCCTCGTCCACAGCGTTGTCCACTATCTCCCAAAGCATATGATGAAGGCCGCGTGAACCGGTGCTTCCTATGTACATTCCGGGGCGCATACGCACCGCCTCAAGACCCTCCATAACTTTTATATCGCTTACGTCGTACTGCTTGTTCATTTTTCCTCCGCTACAATATACGGTATATCCAAATATTACTAACCACATTATATTATAATACACTATTTTACTCTTGTACACTGTGGAATGACCGGCATATAAAAGGAGAGGCCCTTCGACCTCTCCCAGTTGTTCCTTACTCCTTTAGTCCATCTATCCTGGATATAAAGTACGCCGCAGCGCAGCCCGCCGTAGCCGCTACGATGCTCCAGATGAGTTCTGACGTACTCCCGAACGACACAGGTATTATGGGTACCGTAGAGGCGATAACAAAATCTATTATGCAGTGATACGCAATGCCGTAGTATCTGTTGAATAAAGCGTTCACCGCCCTGGCAAGCGCAATGACGGTTATTGCTATGCCCAGCAAAAACGGTATAATTACCCCCATGTCCAGCGCAGCTATGCCTTCAGACATAGGATAATACAGCCCAAGCAGCATCAGCACCGACGACGATGTCATTCCCGGCGCCACCATGCTTATGCCCCACAGAGCGCCGCAGAAGAAGAACCAGCCGGCGTTAGGAGTTATGTGCAGCTCCGTGCCGTACTTTAGCAGCATAAAGAAGCCCAGTAACAATGACGTGCTTGCGGCAAGGGCTATATAGCATGACTTATCCCTGCCCTGCTTTGCTCCGTCGCGAAAAAGCTGCGGTAATGTCCCGACGATAAGGCCTACAAAAAGGCTTGTGACTATTGCGGGCTCAGATGAGGCGAGCTTTGCTATCGCCCCGGCCAGCAGCACAAACCCACCGAGAAAACCCAGCACTACCGGCAGCACCATATGTCCGTACTTCTTTATCCCTTTCTTAGGGTGGGCCAGGGTTTCCATCATTGGCTGGTATATTCCGAATATGACGCACAGCACTCCGCCGCTTATGCCGGGCAGCACGGCGCCTATGCCCATTATCACTCCCTGGGACAGCAGCAATAAAAACCTTCCGCAGCTTATCTTTGTCCGTTCGCCGTCTTCCATACGTTTCCCCCGTAAAAAGCTTTTTGTAAATCAAAGCCCCCAAACCGTCCGGTTTGAGGGCTTTCCTTGGCTGCGGAACTAGGATTCGAACCTAGACAATACGAGTCAGAGTCGTAGGTGCTACCATTACACAATTCCGCATCATCTTTTGTAATATATCCCATGATGCCGTTCGCCCCGTTATAACGCCCGCCTCTCGGCAGGTGGGTATGCTGTGGCAGGCTTCTGCTTACCGGGATAAAATCGAGGCGACATATGCTTGCTCAACGGGCATTCCCGATGTTAAACTGTGGGTTTATATCCGGAACGTGACGCACAACGCAGGATATTGGTGGGATTAGTTGGGATCGAACCAACGACCTCTACGATGTCAACGTAGCGCTCTGACCAGCTGAGCTATAACCCCGTGAGCAAGTATTATTATACATATTTTTTTGAACTTTGCAAGCATAATTTTTGAATCCGATTTTTATATGTTTGCATCAGACGGAGTTAATGGTATAATAAACGCAGATATTCTGGACTTTATGCCGTTTATGTTTTTTTAAATTTTGCCTTAAGGCCTCGGATAAAGGAGATGTTTGAATGCCGGGCTCCGGATATTTCTACGACGAAACGAACCGCAACAAGCTGATAGTGCTTTATTTTATAAAGAGCCTCAATATCGAATTGACCCGCTCCCAGATAGCGGATTTCAGCGTCGCCCACGACCTTATCCCATACTTTGACCTTCAGACCACCGTTGGCGAGCTGGAGGAAAGCGGCCTCCTCGCCTGCGTTCCGAAGGCATTCGGGCAGGCCTTCATGCTTACCCCGCAGGGCCGCGATATAATCGAGATGTTCCAGGAGCGCATACCCCAGTCCCAGCGGGACACGCTGGACAGGTATGCAGACGAATGCCGCGAGCAGCTCCGCCTTGATACCCAGTACTCCGCAACCGGACGGGAGCTTTACAAGGGCGGCTACGGCGTCACCCTCAAGGCCATGGACAGCAGCAGGACCCTTTTAGGCATCGAGATTATGCTGCCGGACAGCAAAAGCGCCAACAAAGCCATTGCCCGCTGGCGGGCAAGCTCTGCGGATATTTACCGCTATCTCGTCAAGGTGCTCGTAGAGGACGCCCCTGACGTAAAAAAGAAGAATAAAGGGGAAACCGAAGCTACGCACGAAGAAAAGTAAACTTCAAATAAAAAAAGCGGCGAATTATCGCCGCTTCAGTCTGTCAAAAAACCCCGGGGTTGATAAGGGGCCGCAGCCCCTTATGTTTAATC
>ERZ1026844.10-NODE-10-length-200884-cov-9.321363_pt1 | contig 200884 bp, 181 predicted proteins | sample MGYA00380152_ERZ1026844 | MGnify/ENA primary metagenome ERZ1026844 (study PRJEB33269, sample SAMEA4719788) | human gut metagenome | biome: human-associated habitat; feature: organic feature; material: feces | place: Cameroon | collected 2013-10 ... | reverse complement strand
GGGAAAAAGTTAATCAGATTCTTGATGTTAATAGAAAAAAATCTAAGGGGGATTTGTTACAAAGCTTATCAAAATGATATCTTTTTTGTTGGAAAGAGTTAAATTTAGGATTAAGTCAATCATTCTTAAATTTTCGGTAATAGAAAAGGTAAAAACATCAGAGGCAGATATTTATTTAACTTTTGATGATGGACCTGATCCTCTAATCACGGAATTTATTTTGGATATACTGGATAAGTATGATGCAAAAGCTACATTTTTCTGTATTGGAGAAAAGGTGCATGAATATCCTTTGTTGTATAGGAAAATAAAGGAAAGAGGACATGCAATTGGTAATCATACTTATTCTCATTTAAAGGGTGTTGATGTCAGGAGTCAAGATTATGTGAAGGATGTGTCTAAGTGTAATGATATATTGCATGCGAAGTTGTTTAGGCCGCCTTTCGGATCTTTGAAAATTATGGAGCTGTTTCTCTTGAAAAAACATTATGATATAATAAAATGGTCTGTTGACATGCAAGATTATGTAAAGTTAGAGGATGTACAAACACATATTGATAAGATCACGAAACAGATAAGTGGTGGAGACATTGTGTTGTTTCATTTTTCTGAAGAACATAGTTTAAATACACTACAGCTATTACCATTGTTTTTATCACGACTTGAAAATAAAGGATTTAAATACAAGTCAATGAATGCTAGTGTTTTATGAATAAGGTTTCTGTAGTAGTTCCTGTTTATAATGTTGAAGAGTATCTAGAAGAGTGCATTGATAGTATATTGAATCAGACTTATCCTAATATAGAACTGATACTGGTTGATGATGGGAGTATTGATAAGTCTGGATATATATGTGATCAATATGCTTTGGCAGATGACAGGATACATGTTATCCATAAGAAGAATAGTGGTGTAAGTGAGTCCAGGAATACAGGGATCAGCGTAGCGAGCGGAGAATTTATTTGTTTTGTCGATTCGGATGATTGGATAGATAGCAATATGATTGAATGCTTCTTGAATTTATTATTATCTAATCAAGCTGATATTTGTATCTCTTCTCATTATTTTGAAGATGTTCAAAGACAGTTGAAGATAGATAAATATAGTAAGAAGCAAGCTATCGATTTACTTCTTGCATTTTCGTTTCCGGCTTCTATGTGTTTAGGATTATATAGGACATCTTTATTTATTGGAAAATGTTTTTCTAAAGAAGTACATCATTGGGAGGATTTTTTATTTCAATATCAAGTGGTCGCAGACTCTGAAGTAGTGCTGAGGACAAACCAATGTTTTTATCATTATAGGCAGAGGCAAGGAAGTGCTAATCACTCTGGAATTAGTCAGAAAGTTATGTCTTGTATGAAAATACCTTGGATTTTAAAGAATGCTTCTCCGTCTATTCAAGAAACAGATATAGCAAATGTTTATTCATTTATGATATTTCAATGCTTCATGGCTTATGTGAGAACTGATATTCCAGATAATACCTATAGACGCGAAATAATTTTCTATATTAAAAGTAGACTATCATATGTATTGTTTTCTACTTCTATATCCTTAAAATATAAATTATCTTTAGTTCTGTTTATTATTTATCCTTATGGTACTTATTCGCTCCTCCATAAAAAATACGGTATGTGAATGATTAATAATACTTTAATGAAATTGTCTTTTTCTTCTTTTATAGCTTCAACAGGAATTTTATTCTCTAGGATAATAAAGAGAGATTCTGTTATGTTGTTTTCTAGTTTTCCGGATTATACCGATAATGCTTATGCTCTATTTCAATATATTTCTGGATCAAAGCAATATGATCATTATTTGAAAGTATGGGTACTTTCTGATAAGACAGGTTATAAAGCATGTAAAAAGGATATTTTGTCGAAAAATTCGAATACAAAAGTTGTATTTAGATTTTCATTATTAGCTTTTTGGTATTTTTTTAGGGCTAAGTTTGTTTTTTGTACTCATGGATTATATAGTTTCTGGGATATCAGTCAAAGAGATAAGTTGATAAATTTGTGGCATGGCATGCCATTAAAGCGGATAGGTTCAATGGATCCTGCCAAACATGGAGTTAATAAGACTAAAGCTCATTATTTAATTGCTACATCAGAAATTTTTAGGGAATTGATGTCTAAAAGTTTTAATAACCTGGATCTGAGTAGAGTGTTACTTGTTGGACAACCGCGCAATGATTTACTTTTTCAAAAGACAGACTTCTTTTCTAAAAGAAATATCCAAAGGACCGACTATTGTTCTGTTGGCATTTGGTTACCAACTTTCCGTACTTCGATTATTGGAGAAACAAGAACTGATGGTATTTCAACGAACGATACTATTTCTTTTTTGAATATAGCAGACTTGCAAGATCTGAATATTTTTTTATCGGAAATTAAAATTTTGTTGATTGTAAAGTTGCATCCAATGGATATATTGCAAACGGTTGATTTCCCATTGTTTACTAATATTATGATAGTGAAACAAAATGATTTTTCTTTTCAGCTTTATCCATTACTGGGGGCAACAGATTTCTTACTAACGGATTATTCTTCGGTTTGGATTGATTATGATATTTTAGATAGGCCAATGGGATTTGTAATGAATGACATAGATGAATATCAAAAGTCAAGAGGCTTGACTTTTGATAACATTAGTGAGGTGCTTCCTGGTCCTATTTTATCTGATTTAGAGTCCCTCAAGTCTTTTTTAAAAACTCCTGAAACTTATAAAAAGGAAACTCAAAACAAATTTAATTTATATAAAGATGATCAAGCTTGCTATCGGTTGATGCATGTAATAGATAAACTTAATAAAAACGATTTGATTTTTTAGATATATGATAACTGTATATGTAATAGGGGTATTTGACTTGTTTCATCGTGGACATGTTGAGCTCTTAAAAAAAGCGAAAGGTCTTGGAGATAGGCTGATTGTTGCTATTAATAGTGATGAAATGGTTGCTAATTATAAAAGAAAGCCTGTTATTAACGAGAATGATCGATTGGCAGTAGTTAAAGCTTGCTCCTATGTAGATGAAGCTTTTATTATTCCAGATTTGGATAATAAACTTTATGTAATTAAGTATAATGTAGATATTATAGTGCATGGTGATGATTGGACAGGTGAAGGGTACTTAAATCAGATATGTATGACTCCAGAGTTTTTGCAAAAGCATCAGATTGAATTAGTTTATCTTCCGTATACTAAAGGTATAAGTACATCTAAAATAATTAAATCTATTCAAGAGTTGAATAATGTTTTATAAGCATTTAGAAATACCTGTTTTTGTGGAGATTGATAATAGAGTACTTGGTAGAGTTGATAAAATGCTCACATCCAGTCATCTGTTTTTCTCTCATAAAACTTTAGTGACTTCTCCTGAATTATATACTCTTTACAGTCACTTTATAGATAGTAATAAATTTGATAGTTTAATTCTTGTCCAAGGAGGAAAGGTAGAAGAATACTCTTTATTGAAAAAACAATGTGATAATTTAGATACACTTTTTATTGCGTTTGGTGGAGGTAGTATTTTAGATATTGTCAAGTATGCGGCAACAGATATGAATATCCCTTACATAGCCATGCCATCAACACTTTCTAACGATGCTATTTATTCTCCAGTTGCACGCTTAACGTGTAATGGGAAGAAAAAAAGTTTTGGAGTTAAACCTCCTATCGGAATTGTAGTGGATTTATCGATTGTGAAGAAGTCTCCCAAGCAGTTGATTTTGGCAGGTGTAGGTGATCTTTTATCAAATTTGAGTGCTGTAAAGGACTGGGAGTTATCTAGACTTTCCACAGGAGAAAAGATTGATGAATTATCTTTTATGTTGGCAAAAGAAGCTGCTGTTTCTATTTTAAGATATTCTGAGAAAGATTTATATACAGATGTATTTTTAGCTGATCTTGCAAGGGGGTTAATAACTTCCGGATTATCCATGATACATTCTGGCAATACACGTGGGACGAGTGGTTCTGAGCATTTAATGAGTCACGCCATTGATGAATATTTTTCTGACAAGTCTACTATACATGGTATTCAAGTGGCGTGGGCGCATTTGTTGATAGAGAAACTGCTGAGAACTGAAAGTGAGTATAATATGATAAACAGTTATTTCTCTCGAATCGGTTTAAATAGCATGATAAAACAGTATATCCAATTTTCCGAGATTGATTTTATGAAAATGATACCTTTAGCTAAAATGATAAGAAATAGGTATACTGTTTTGAACTTAGTGGGAAGATAGGGGAAATTTAAATTGTTTTATGTATGCTAATAGCTGTGGATAAATGTTGATGAAATTTAATGCCTCTAAATACTCTAATTATATAACCTTATTTTATTGTATTTCTTTTTTCTTAGTTATAAATGGTGGTTTATTTTCTTTTTTGACTAAAGGTACTCCATTTACGATCTGGAGGCAAATTTTGACATTTATAGGTTTTTCCCTTTTGATGTGCTCTTTTGGAAGGTATAAAAATCGTTCGTTGATAAAGATAGAAAAAGATTTATTGTTACTAACATTTTTATGTATACCGTATTGTATATACGCCTTTTTTTTTCAAGGATATGGCTTAATTAGAGTTGGATTTGCTTTATGGATGTATACCGCAGGATTTCATGTGGTTTTGTTTTCATCGTATTTATTAAATTCTTCAAAATATAATCCACATTCTATATTTAAGTTTTTTTCGTTGCTTGGACTGTTTTTATCAATAGGGCTTATTATTGATAGCCAAACATTGCTTTTTAAATTTTTGGTATTAAGCGCTCATGAAGATATATCTTATTTGGCAGAGGAAGATTTAGCTATGAATCGTTGTAGCTTCTTAGCTGAGTCTGTTAGCACATTTGGGGTTTATTTCTCTTTCTGCGTACTCTCATCATTTTATTTACTATATCATTCCTCAAAAACGAAGAGCCAATTTTTTTATTTGTTATGTTCTTTTCTTCCTTTAATAGGATCTTGGTTTACGGGATCCCGACAAATATTTGTGATTGTATTATTAATGTTTTTTGCTGGTTTTGTCTATTATGTGATTTGTGCAAAAGGGAATCGGGTTATTTTATTGGTAATTTTTTCTATAATACTTATTGCATCAGGTTCAGTAATTACTTCATTATTATCTTCTAATGAATATCTTTTGGAAAGGTATCTTGGGGATGACAAATCTACTAGTAAAGCTGATGATACTAGGATACGGCAATGGAAGAATGGCATTGATTACATGCAGGAAAATAAATTAGTCCTATTGATAGGTCATGGGGTTGGTAGTGTTCCTATAAAGGGGGTTAGAGAGGGCGAATTTATTGGGAGTAATTATGAAAATACCTTTCTAGCTAAAATGGTTGACGTAGGTTTATTTGGCATTGTGCTGGTGTTGTTTCCGGTTATAAAAATCTTCTCATTATTACGTAAGTATAAAAAGAAAAGCATTTTTGATTATTTGATATTAGTGCTGCTATTTAATTATCTTTTTGTAGCATTTGTTTCTCCAAATGGTGCAACTCTATCAACACAATATATAATGTTTTTAGTTCTCAGTATTTATATTCATAGGGAAAAATTTGAATTAGAAAATAAATATGCTTCTTGTTAATCGTTCATTATATTGCAATTATATACCACAAGAATTGGTCTCTTTATATGGCTCTCAATGTGTGACAAATTTTTGTAGTAATCTTATTGAAGGTAACTGTTTTAGTAAAGTGTATTCAGAAGTTCCTCTGAATGTGAGAAAAAATATATTGGCGGAATTACCTTCAATTCAGAAAGTAAAATTTATTCAGGTTCGTGTATTTGGAAGTTTTCCAATACTAAGGCACTTAAATTATTTGGTGGAAAATTTGTTAATAGTCAGACTATTACGCAATGATAATTCTATTTGGTTTTATAATCTTGAAAGGCATAACTTACTTGCTTTTATGCTTTTGAAAGTAATCTATCGTAAGAAAATTTATGTTTTACTAGCAGACCATACTCCATCTAATAGGCTTTTTTCTATAACTAAAGTTGCGGAAATATGTTTGTCTAGATTTGTTGATGGAATTTTGGCTTTGTCGGAACGTTTAACAATACAAAACAAAAATATAGTTTATATGCCTGGAATTGTTCCAATGAATGCCATCAACTCTATAAAAGAAACTAATGGGGAAATTGTAAAAAATGCATTTTTCTTTTCTGGTGCATTAAAAAAGGTGACAGGTATAAAGATGGCATTAGATGTTTTTTCCGAATTGCCAGAGTGTGAACTTTACGTATCTGGTAGAGGGGAGGATGAATCGTTGGTGATGAAATATGCTTCTAAATATGCGAATATACATTATTTGGGATATCTAAATTACACAGATTATCTTTCTTATTTGAAAAGATTTACAGTATGTCTAAGTTTTAGAGATCCTAATCTGGCTGAAAATAAAAATAATTTCCCATCAAAAATTATAGAATACTTGGCGTGTAATAAGCTAGTTGTTTCTACAATAAGCTATCCTGAGTTGAAAGATATTAATTATGTTTACTCTAATTTTGATAAGGAACAACTTAAAATGTGCATTCTTCAGTTATCTCAGATGAATGATGCTTGGTTTGAGAAATATTCAAACCATAGAGACGCTTTACTGCACTATTTTTCTCCGATGGCATGGAGTAATGCTTTTAATAGAGTTGAATCTATAAACAAAGGATTATGAAACAAATTGATGTTATATTTGTAACGCCATTGCCGGCCTTTTATAAAGTGAATCTCTTGAATAGACTGTGCGAAAAAAAGCGTGTTTTTGTGATTTTTCTTTATGAAATGAATAGTCGGAGAAATAAAGATTTTGTTTCTCAAGGGATTAAATTTGACTATGTTATTTTATCGAAGTTACAAGGCTCTCGTTTGATTTATCTATGGCGGTTGTTAAAGCGTGATTATTCATATCGCAGTTTAATTCTATCGGGGTGGGATTCTTTTTATCTCTGGTTTTTAGCTTTTCTCTCTCCAAAGAGTAAAAATGCAGTGGTGGTAGAATCAACTTATTATGAGTCGTCTATTAGAGGTTTGCGAGGACTGTTAAAAAGATTTTTTTTAAAACGAATATACTTGGCTTACGCTTCGGGAGAACCACATATTGAATTATTGAAACTTTTGTCTTTTTCGGGAAAAATAATCAAAACAAAAGGAGTTGGAGTTTTTAATTATGTGAATCAACCTTCCTTTGTTTATAAGACACAAATTCGGAACTTTTTATATGTTGGTCGTTTGTCGGAAGAAAAAAATCTTAAACTTCTGATTGATGTGTTCAATTCTTTACCAGATTTAAAATTGAATATTATAGGTTTTGGTCCTCAAGAGGAGGTATTGAAAAAAATGGCGTCATTTAATATCTCTTTTTTAGGGGCTATCTCTAATGATAAGATATTTCATTATTACCAGAGTAATGATGTTTTTGTTTTGCCTTCTAAATCAGAGCCATGGGGATTGGTTATTGAGGAGGCTATGAATAATGGGTTACCAGTAATTGTAAGCAATAAAGTAGGGTGTTCTATGGACCTTGTGGCAGAAGATGTAAATGGGATTAGATTTGATTTGGATGATAGAAATTCTTTAAAAAATGCCGTGCTGAAAATTTGCAATCCTATCTATTATAATGTATTAGCTAAAAATATTTCATGTTATAATTTTGAGGAAAGATCTCAAAAGTACGTCGCTTCATTTTTTTATATGGAGTAAATATGGGGGCTCGTATTTCAAAACGGATAGAGTGGATTGATGTTGCAAAAGGTATTTGTATTGTTTTAATGGTAGTTGGGCATACTCGGTTACCATCGATTATTTCGAATTGGATTTGGTCATTCCATATGCCTTTCTTCTTTTTTATATCTGGAATGACTTTTAAAGTAGGAAACTATAAATCTTTGAACTTTTTTTTATATCGCAAGTTGCGTACTTTATTAGTTCCTTTTTTTGTGTTTTCTATTCTAGTCATAGGAATATCTGAATCTTATGAAGTAAATACATTTAAGGATAGGTTTTTAGAAGTGCTTGTTCATGGATGGGGGGGCATTGCGTTGTGGTTTGTACCTATATTATTTCTGGCTGAGCTTTTATATTATATTTTTTATCATTTACTGAGTCGTAATAAAAAGTTCTTTGTAGTGATTTTGATTGTATTTGCTTATCTTAGCTATTGGTTGTCAGAGGTGCACCTTTTATTGCCATGGGCTATTTCTTCAGTTTTCTTAGCCGTAAGTTTTCTGGGTTTAGGTAATAAATTGGCTGATTTTATTTTAAATGTATGGAGAGATAAGTCTGTCAAGAAGACTTTTAGTTTTTTACTTATATCATTTTGTATCGGTGGACTAATTGCTCAATTTTATCATTTAGATATGTGCTACAACATTATAACTTCTTTAATGCCAGTATATATAGGCGCAATATTAGGTATTTTGTTTATTATTCAATTATCAATGTTATTGACTAAATATATGGAATATACTGTATTAAAGCCTTGGTTTTATATCTTTTCATATTGGGGCAAGAATACATTTTTTGTGTTAGCATTTTCTCAATGCATACAACTATGCTTAATTCAAGGAATGAATTCTATGGATATTTCTCCGGTTCTGTCTTCGGTAATACGCCATGTTTCCATGTGGATAATATTATTTCTTATAACAGAGCTTTTTAATAGAAAATTATCTTGGATATTAGGAAGATAAAATGAAACCTTAATGCATACTTTGACAGATAATTCACAAAATAACAAGCGTATAGCTAAAAATACCTTATTGCTTTATGTACGTATGTTAGTTATGATGGCTGTTTCTTTATATACTAGCCGTATTGTTCTTGAAGTACTAGGAGTTTTGGACTATGGAGTATATAATGTCGTTGGAGGCGTTGTTGTTTTATTTACTTTTATTAATTCTGCGATGTCGGCTTCTACTAGACGTTTTTTAACTTACAGTATAGGTGAAAGTAATCATTTTAAACTTCAAAAAATATTTAGTACGAGCATAATTATTCATGTATTTATATCGTTAATAATAATATTATTATGTGAAACTATTGGACTTTGGATATTATATTATGAAATGATTATTCCCAAAGAACGAATAGAAGCAGCATTTTGGGTGTTTCAATTTTCTGTGGCGACAACTATTGTTCTAATCATGAGTGTACCTTATAATGCAGTTATAATTGCACACGAAAAGATGGGGGCTTTTGCATATATTTCAATTCTAGAAGTTGTTCTTAAATTACTTATTGTTTACTTCTTAGTGATATCGTCTGTTGATAAATTGAAACTGTATGCTGTACTTATGTTTGGGGTACAAATCTTAAGTCGAATTATTTATGGAGTATATTGTCGCATACACTTTAAAGAAGCCGTTTTTCGTTTTTCGTGGAATAAATCTTTGTTTGGGGAAATGATAAAATTTGCAGGTTGGAGTTTGTTTGGTAATTTGGCTGCTATTTCTTATACTCAAGGTTTGAACCTTCTTTTGAATCTTTTCTTTAATCCGATTGTTAATGCTGCTCGAGCAGTTGCTTTTCAAGTTGAAAACGCTATTATGTCATTTGCAGGCAATTTTCAATTGGCATTTGCTCCTCAAATAGTTAAATACTATGCTTCTGAAAATTTGAATCTTATGTATACGCTGATTTATCGAAGCGCAAGGATTACTTTTATGTTAATGTTATTTTTGACTTTACCGATACTGATTGATACAGATTACATTCTAAATTTGTGGTTAAAGAATCCACCATCCTATTCAAGTGATTTTGTTCGTATGGTTTTGATTATTAGTGTTGTAAATTCAGTTTCGAATCCATTCGTTACGGCGGCTGAGGCTACAGGGCAGATTCGTGGATATCAAATTATTTGTGGAGGGACTTTGTTGCTTATTTTTCCAATATCTTATTACGTATTGTATTTAGGGGGGGCTCCCGTTACTGTATTATATGTACAGTTCATTGTCTGTCTCGTCGTTTTTGTTGAAAGATTGTATTTATTGCGTAGTATGATTGGCCTTTCTTTAAGGTTGTATTTTAAGAATGTAATTGTTCGATGTTTACCTGTTGTGATATTTTCTCCTGCTGTACCTTTGCTTATGCTTTATATATTAGATACTTCGTTCTTGAGATTAGTAATTATTGTTTTGACATCTTGTATTTCTGTTATTGTTTTAAGTTTAAGATTTGGTTTGTTTCAGAGCGAGCGTGTTGTTATTTTAGATAAGGTAAAAGAAAAGATTGCAAAATTTAAATGGTAGCATTTGCTCAATGCTATTTGTACCGTTTATTTAATAATAATTTTCTGGTTTTATTTTATTGTAATTTGAGGAAGTAATAATCGTGATTTAGAGAGTAAGGTTTTATGATTGATATAATTCAAAAGCAGGATTGTTGTGGATGTGGAGCTTGTGTACAAATATGCCCTAAAGGTTGTATGTGTATGGTTGAAGATACTGAAGGCTTTTTGTATCCTCAAGTTGATAAAAGTGTTTGTGTGAATTGTGGGTTATGTGAAAAAGTATGCCCAGTCATTCATCAAAATAAGTCTCGTACTCCTTTGAAAGTATATGCAGCAAAAAATATGGATGAAGAGGTTAGATTAAAAAGTTCATCAGGGGGAATCTTTACATTATTGGCTGAAAGTGTAATAAAGCGTGGAGGAGTTGTTTTTGGAGCTAAGTTTGATGATGAATGGATGGTGGTACACGATTATACGGACAATATTGAAGGAGTGGCTGCATTTAGAGGATCTAAATATGTACAAAGTATTATTGGGAATGCATATAGAAAAGCCGAACAGTTTTTAAAGAGTGGAAGGATGGTATTATTCACTGGAACTCCTTGTCAAATAGCTGGTCTAAAAAAGTACTTGAGGAAAGAATATAAAAAATTATTAGCCGTTGATTTGGTATGCCATGGGGTACCCAGTCCTAAAGTATGGCAAATGTACTTGGAAGAAACGAACCGATTGAAAGTGATAGATAAAAAAAAGAGGGTGATTTCTTCAAATAAAGAAGATTCTATAACACATATATCTTTTAGAGATAAAACAAATGGGTGGAAAAGATTTAGTTTGGTGATTTTAAAGGAGTCCGTTTCACTACATGAAACTCTTGAAGAGAATATTTTTATTAAAGGGTTCTTGAAAAATTTATATTTAAGGCCAAGCTGTGCTCATTGCCCTAATAGGTCTTTAAAAAGTGATTCGGATATTACTATCGCAGATTTTTGGAATATTGAAAAAATAAATATGGAGTACGATGATGATAAAGGTGTTAGTCTGATTTTAGTAAATTCAGACTTTGGCAGATCTTATTTGGAAACATTATCTTTTAGTGCTATTGAGCAAACGTTTGATTTGGCTTTATTTAGTAATCCGTCAATTACAGATGATAGCAAATTTCCTGAAAATCGCGCATGCTTTTTTTCTCAATTAAATACTACATCGTCTATTTCTCAATTAATTGCTAACCACATAAAACTTCCATTCTATAAAAGACTATCTAACTTGCCATTTCGAATATTTTTTTTTATATGTAGAAAACTTCGGATGAAATTAAGCTTGTTTTGAGGATTCTAATATAAAATGGAAAAAGAAATAATTTTGAATATAGAGCTTTAATAATGCCGATTCTTTTTCAAATTAATGTTGTTGCTAATTCCGGTTCTACTGGACGTATTGCTGAAGGAATTGCGGAGATTGTTATAGACGATAAATGGACTTGCTATACAGCGTATGGGCGTTGGGGAAATCCAAGTAAAACATACTTGTATAAGATTGGAAATAGGTGTGCAATTTATTCTCATTATTTAATATCTAAGTTGTTTGATATGCATGGATTAGGATCTAAATGCGCAACTAAACGGTTGATATTAAAAATAAAGGAGATAAAGCCAGATTTGATACACTTGCATAATATTCATGGTTATTATTTAAATTATCCATTATTATTTGACTTTTTGTCAAGATCTGATATTCCGGTTGTTTGGACATTACACGACTGCTGGGCATATACTGGACATTGCGTACATTATGCAAACGTGCACTGTAACAAATGGAAACGAGGGTGTTATGCTTGCCCTAATCTTCAAGACTATCCCGCTTCATTATTTTATGACCACTCTAGAAAAAACTATCAGCTCAAAAAACAAAATTTTACTTCTCTCAAAAATTTAACTATTGTCACTGTTTCACGGTGGCTGGCAAATGAAGTAGAGCATTCTTTCCTTGCTAAATATCCTGTAAGAGTTATTTATAATGGAGTTGATACGGATGTATTTCGTCCTGTAGGTGTTGGAGCAAAATTAAAATATAATATAGAAAATAAATTCCTGATATTGGGAGTAGCAACAGTTTGGAATGCTCGTAAAGGTTTATCTGATTTTATTAAGCTTGCAAAATATCTTTCATCTGATGATAGAATAATACTGGTAGGCTTAGATCAGAAACAAATTTCTAAATTACCTTCTAATATAATCGGACTTAAGAAAACAGAAAATATAAGCGAGTTGGTAGAACTGTACTCATCTGCTGATTTATTTGTGAATTTTTCAATGGAAGAGACCTTTGGGTTGACTACGGCTGAAAGTATGGCTTGCGGAACACCTGCATTGGTTTATGATTCGACAGCCTGTCCTGAAATAGTAACAGAAAAAACGGGATTTGTAATTGCCCCTCATAATATTGATAGAGCTTTAAAAGCTATACAGCAGTTAAAATTGGTGGGAAAACAGTATTATGGAAATAATTGCCGTTCATATATCTTGGAAAATTTTAGAAAAGAAGATAAATATAAAGAATATGCTGCTCTTTATCAGGAGCTTTTGTAGTTAATGAAAATTTCTCTTATAACTGTTACTTTCAATAGTGACAGGACTCTTTGTGATACTATTCAATCTGTTATTTCACAGCATTTTACTAACATTGAGTATATAATAGTAGATGGTTCATCTCAGGATAATACTATTGAAATTATAAAAAAGTATGAGCCTCTATTTCAAGGTCGGCTAAAGTGGATCAGTGAAAAGGATAATGGACTTTATGATGCCATGAATAAAGGTATCCATATGGCTACCGGAGATATTGTCGGTATAATTAATTCAGATGATTTTTATCACAGGAATGATGTCATAACTAAAGTGGTAGAGGCTTTTGATAATACAGATACACAAGTCGTTTATGGGGATGTGCGTTTTGTGAACCCTAAAAATTTGGATAAAACAGTGCGTTATTATTCTTCTAAGAACTTTGCCCCACATTTGTTCCGGTATGGTTTTATGCCTGCGCATCCGACTTTCTTTACTTATCGAAAGTATTTTGAGGAGTTTGGCTATTATAAAACAGATTATAAGATAGCTGCTGATTATGAGCTCCTTATCCGCTTCTTGTATGTACGTCAATTGAAAAGTAAATATTTACCATTTGATTTTATGAAAATGCGTACGGGAGGCACCAGTACAGCATCTGTAAAAAGTAATATTTTACTGAATAAGGAGATTGTCAGGGCGTGTAGGGAGAATGGAATTTGGACTTGTTTGCCACTTTTATGTTTAAAATATGCTGTGAAGGTTTTTGAACTGTTATTGATAAAAGAATGAATATACTGATTACAGGAATCCATGGATTTATAGGTTCTAATTTTATCAGGGCCTTGAGAGATAAACATACATTATATGGACTTGATATTATCTTTCCTTGTAGAGATGGAGTGAGCCAAACATTTTCTTGGCGAGATATCGAACCCACATCTTTTCCTTTTCAAACTCTTCCCCAGTTTGATGCAATCATTCATCTTGCCGGAAAGGCTCATGATACGAAAAACCAATCAGCTGCTCAGTCTTATTTTGATATTAATACCGGCCTGACTCAAAAGATATTTGATTTCTTTTTGGAGTCTTCTGCGAAGAAATTCATATTTTTTAGTTCAGTAAAAGCTGCGGCTGATAGTGTAGTGGGAGATATGCTTACTGAGGATGTTATTCCGGTTCCTGTTGGGCCTTATGGAGAGAGTAAGATCAAGGCTGAAGAATATATAAAGGAGCATTTAGAATACTCAACAACAGAGAAACAGGTGTATATTCTTCGTCCTTGTATGATTCATGGTCCGGGGAATAAAGGAAATCTGAATCTATTGTATAATGTGGTGAAGAAAGGAATTCCCTGGCCATTGGGTGATTTCGAAAATCGTCGTTCATTTACTTCAATTGATAACCTATGCTGTGTGATTGAGGGATTATTGACAAAAGATGTACCTACGGGCATTTATCACATGGGGGATGATGAAGCTTTGTCAACAAATGAATTGATTGCCATCATGTGCGAGGCAATGGAAAAACAACCTCGTATCTGGAAGATGAATAAGCGTTTTATGGAAGCTTGTGCCGGATTGGGCACTTTACTCCACTTGCCTTTGAATACCGAAAGACTTCGTAAACTGACGGAGAATTATGTGGTAAGTAATGCTAAGATCAAAGCAGCTTTAGGCATCGATAAATTACCTGTCACTGCTAAAGAAGGATTAATGAAGACTATTCGTTCATTTGAAGAAACTAAATAACTTATGTATTATCTGCTAATCTTAGTTCTGCTATTTTTGGCAGAACTTTTTTATTTCCGTATTGCTGATAAATGTAATATTATTGACAGGCCAAACGAACGGAGTTCGCATACCCGTATTACTCTGAGAGGTGGAGGAATCATTTTCTATTTGGGTGCATTGACTTTTTTCCTGACGAATCAGTTTGAATACCCTTGGTTTATACTGGCTTTGACCTTGATCACTTTTATCAGTTTTGTAGATGATATCCGTTCTACTTCGCAGGGTTTGCGTTTAGTCTTCCATTTTACGGCAATGGCCCTGTTGTTCTATCAATGGGGATTGTTCAGCCTGCCTTGGTGGACGTTGCTTGTTGCTCTGATCGTCTGTACGGGGATTATCAATGCCTATAACTTTATGGATGGCATTAACGGCATTACCGGTGGATATTCATTGGTTATCCTGATTTCTTTGGCATATGTGAATGCAGAAGTGATCTCCTTCACAGAACAGAGTTTTATTTATACGATGATTTGTTCTGTGTTGGTGTTTGACTTCTTTAATTTCCGTAAGAGAGCGAAATGCTTCGCCGGTGATGTGGGTTCGGTCAGTATAGCTTTTGTAGTCTTGTTCCTGATCGGGAGTTTGATTTTTCAAACGAAAGATTTCAGCTGGCTTGTATTGCTTGTTGTGTACGGAGTGGATAGTGTGTTGACGATCGTACACCGCCTGTTACTACATGAAAATATTGGTTTGCCTCACCGGAAACATTTGTATCAGATTATGGCTAATGAATTGAAGATTTCTCATGTAACTGTATCATTGACTTATATGTTCGTGCAAGCCATGGTTGTGGTAGGATATCTGGTATTACGAGAGCATGGATATTATTATTTATTAGGGATTATCTTACTGTTGGGTATGTTATATCTTCTATTTATGAAGAGATTTTTCTATTTACATAAATCTAATTAATCAGTTATGAAAAATATAACAGAAAATGATTTTTAATATGCAGTAGATTGGTTGGAATTGGAGAGGCTATCAGTGGTGTTTTTGTTAATTGAGATTCTGTTTTGGGGAACTATTCTTTTCTATCTTTGTTTTTAAAGAAAAACGTATAGAACACAATTTCCTCAATATCTATGTTGACATTTACCGATAACTTTGAGAATGATAAAGAGTTGATACTCCGTGATCATTTGGCACTTGAAAGAACAAAGTTGGCCAATGAAAGAACTTTGTTTGCATATATCCGCATGGCACTTTATCTCTTGACTGTAGGAATAGGGATCTTTCAAGTTGAAAGTATCTCACGTCTGCATGGGCTGGCGTGGGTGTGTATTATGGCCGGGATCATTTTATTCTTTTTAGGCTTTATCCGCTTCGGACAGATGAGAAAGCATCTGAAACAGTATACGAAAACATGTCGTGAGGCTGAGAGTAAGTCATTGCAGGAGAAGTAATCCCTGTTCTCAATCATCCAATCCGATTGGCTTGTTTTCGTGTATTTCTATGGTTTTAGTGGCTACCGCATATTCATCGGGGAAAATCTTACCACCCATTTCGTTTGCCCATGCTTTGGTGAACTCTGCGCCTGTATATATGATGATGGAAGAATAATAAATCCACGTAACGAAAACGACCATGAATGCTGCTGCTCCGTAAACGGTTCCTACGTTTGCAATCCCTATATAAAATGAGATTCCCCATTGACCTACCAGTAGCAGTAATGTGGTCACAATCGCTCCAATAAAAACATCTCTGCTTTTTATTTTGGCATCGGGCAATATTTTGAAAATCAATGTGAAAATGATGGCCGTTACACCTATATTTATAATGATTCCTACTACCTGAACCAATGACCCGGCTATTTCGGGATAATTAACCATAAACTTTTTACTCAATTCTCCGATGATGCTGGTGATGGTAAATGTAATCAGAAGGATGAAAGCAAATACAAGTATTATGGAAAAAGAGAGTATTCTGTTTTTGATAAACTTGAGCCAGCTTTTTTTAGGAACAGCTTTTATTCCCCAAATTGTGTTCAATGAACTTTGTATCTCTGCAAAGATGGTGGTAGCACCGAAAATAGAAATGCCTAAGCTGACAATGGCAGCAGATCTGGAAGAATCTGTATTTTCTGCATTTTCTATAATGGAGCGAAGTGCTTCGGTGATTTCCGGTCCTACAATGGGTTGTAACTGGACATAAAGTTGGTTGGCCAAATCCATATGGAAAAAGACTCCGACAGTGACCAGGAGAGAAAGAAAAGGGATAATTGAAAACAATGTCGCATAAGCCAATGAAGCGCTCAGCCTCATAACGCTGTCGTCTATAAATCCCCAAACTGTATCTTTTATTATTTTGAACAGTAGGGGTAAACTAAGCTTTTTCTTTCTCTCCGAATGAATTTCCATTTTAACTTTTCTTTATCCAAACGGCAATATTACGGGCATTAACAGAGAATTTTCCGTTTCCTTTCTCATCTAAAGTGACCTCTTCGGGAATGCTTCCGGTGATTTCATGCCATACTTCACCTTTATGTTCCTCACCCGGATTCATCATTTTGCTACCGGCTTCATCATTTGACATTAAGAAGACCAGACCGGAGCCGGTGTGTTCTTTATCTCCCGTACGGATGAAACCAATGGTAGAAGGATGATCGAAATATTCGATCTGATCACCGTAGGCATATTTTCGCCTTGCATTCAGTAAAGTATCAATGATCGGGGCATGGGGAGACTTTTCGCCTTTTACACCATAATAGTCTCCATAGAACAGGCAGGGATAACCGTTTTTCATCAATAATATCAAACCATAGGCCAGTGGCTTGAACCAGTCCTCTATTTGTGATTCTAACGAACTGCCCAATTGTGAGTCGTGATTATCGACAAAGGTGACTGCTAAATCGCAATGATGTTCGACTAATGTGCCCTTCAAGATATTCTGCAAATCATAATTTTTGCCTTCTTGTGAAGCCTGAAACATATTGTAATGTAACGGAACATCAAATAAGTTGACTTTATGGCCCACAGATTCTATGTATGCATCGAGTGTTTTCAGATCTCCGTTCCAGTATTCACCTACAGCGTAAAAGTTGTTTCCTCTTTCACTCCTTACCGCATCCAGAAATTGTGCGATGAACTTATCCTTCATGTGCTTGATGGCATCCAAACGCATTCCGTCAAGGTTCAGTTCTTTGGAAACCCATTTTCCCCAGCGATTCAGTTCGGCAATTACTTCCGGATGATCCAGATCGATATCGTTACATAGCAGGAAATCATAGTTTCCATTTTCGCTATCTACACCCTCGCTCCATGCTTTGCCTTCTCCTTGTATCTGGAAGATGCCGCTCCGCTTTTTGGCATCGTCAAAGCCGGTTCCGGAGAAGTGATACCAATGCCATTTGAAATCAGAATATTTATCCTTGCGTCCATGGAAACTATATCCGGTCCAGCTTTGTATCTCGAACGGCTTTCCCAATCCTTGGGTTCTGTCATGGGGATCGACTTCCACAACCATAAATTTTTCAGTGAAATCACCTCCGGCTTTATGGTTGAGTACTACATCCAGATATACTGAAATGTGGTTTTTATGTAACTCGTCGATCGCTTCTTTCAATTCATCTTTTGTGCCATACTTCGTTCTTACGGTTCCTTTTTGTTCGAACTCGCCAAGATCATACAAGTCATAGGTTGCATAACCTTCATCTTGCTGCTCGTCGGCTTTATAAGCAGGCGGAATCCAAACTGCTGTCACACCGATTTTATGTAGATGTGATGCGTCTTCTTTTAATTGTTTCCACAACTTTCCATCGTTTGGCAGATTCCATTCAAAATACTGCATCATTACGCCATTTTCCATCATCTTAATGCATTTAATTATCAGCAAATAACAAAAAAAACGGCATAAGGTTCCTTTGTATTTGCAAAAAAGTACTTTGGGCTATTTTGCTTTAAAAAGCTATCTGATGTTGACGGTGGCGTGATTATGACTTTCTGTGGCTAAGTTTGTGTGCTGGTGGCGTTATTTATCTTTCCGTCATATCCCCATTTCACGTAGACGGCTCCCCAGGCAAATCCGGCTCCGAAAGCGGTAAAGATCAAATTATCACCTTTTTTGAGCTTATCTTCGAAATCCCATATACATAATGGAAGTGTGCCGGCACTGGTGTTGCCATAGCGTTCGATATTGATCATGACTTTTTCTAATGGCATATCCAGGCGCTGGGCGACAGCATTGATAATGCGTTGATTGGCCTGGTGGGGAATAACCCAGTCGATTTGGTCTTTCGTTAGCTGATTTCTTTCGATAATCGATTCACAAGCATCTGACATATTGGCTACAGCATATTTGAATACTGTACGGCCTTCCTGATAAAGATAGTGCATGTGATTGTCTATCGTAAAATAAGAAGGAGAACATACGGAGCCGCCGGCTTTCATATGTAAAAAAGGGAGTCCTTTGCCGTCTGTTCTTAAAACAGAATCTATAATGCCTAAATGATCCGTAGTAGGTTCCAGTAAGAAAGCTGCTGCACCATCACCAAAAATAGGACAAGTGGCGCGATCGGTGTAATCTATCACCGATGACATCTTATCGGCACCAACTATGATGACCTTTTTGTATCTTCCCGAACGGATAAAGTTGGCTCCGGTCTCCAGAGCATATAAGAAACCACTGCATACTGCCTGCATATCAAAGGCGAATGCATTTTTTAATCCCACTCTTTCACACAGAATGGAAGCTGTTGAAGGAAGCCGATAATCGGGAGTGGTTGTAGCGACAATTACCAGATCGATGTCATCCGGATGGCTTTTTGTACGTTGCATCAATTGTTTCACAGCCTTACGTGCCATGTATGAAGTGCCAAGACCTTCTTCATTCAGAATACGTCTTTCCTTGATGCCGATACGCCCCATGATCCATTCATCGGTGGTATCTACAATTCTGGATATCTCATCATTAGTCAGGATGTAATCGGGTACATATCCTCCAACTCCTGTAATTACTGCATTGATTTGTTTCATTAACTTTGTCTAAATAAGTAAGTTCTTAAGTGGGGGAAGTATAAAATGACTCCGAAAACTTACGACTTTTCGGAATTGCATCTAAAATACCGGGCGCAAATATACAGAAAAGAAAGACTTATTCTATATTTTGTAATCTAAATGCATTGATTTTCGTAGTGAGATTAGGATAAGTTATAATACTGAAAATAGAATTAGGGAAATGATAGAGAAAAGGAGAGGTGTTTTTTGTTTAAAAAAGGAAGAAATAATCTATTCTGATTTATACAATAAAAAACTCCTGCAATCATATGACTGCAGGAGTTTGTCAATATAGAATGGCTTAAATTACTTTGCCAGAGCCTGAGCTACGTCAACTGCACAAGCTACTGTACAACCTACCATCGGGTTGTTACCAATTCCCAGGAATCCCATCATTTCTACGTGAGCAGGAACTGAGGATGAACCGGCGAACTGAGCGTCTGAGTGCATACGACCCATAGTATCCGTCATACCGTAAGAAGCAATAGTATTGCATCCCCATAACCACTTACTAATCTATTATAGATAGCTGTGTTACAGTTAGATATTCAAGTATATTAAAGAACTCTCCAGTTTATTAGTTACTGTTATATTATTAAATGGTCGTGAATAAGTCGCAAATGACTAACTACTGACCTTGTATTATTCTGTTGATTATTCTCTCTTATAGCTCGCTGTTGGTCTAAGCGTTTCTGTTGTTTAAGCACTTCTTCCCTTGTAGAGGGATGCTTCTTCCATTCTTCTATTGACCTGCGAGTGCGCTCTATCCATAGCTTATGAAATTCATTGATATATTCCATAAATCTTCTGATTATGAGTTTTAGTCAAAGGTAGTCATTTCTTTGATATTAATCTGTAAATGTTATGGTTAATAGCTTTGCAACACCATTTAAAACATATATGGGTAAATTCCCAGATACTGTCAGTACATCTATGCCCTCGTCATTCTTATTATAATTTACTTTTAGAATCATTCGCGGTTTACCTGCTCTTATATAAATTCCTTCCGTGTCATTATTAGAGACCTTAACAGATAACTCATTAATCCATTCATAGCTTTGTGTATTGATAATTTCATAAGGCTTTGACGTGGACACTTGTTCTACAAAAGGTTGGCAAGGTATGAGTTTTATAGGCTTTTCAATTAGAGTACAATTAGGCAGTTGGTAAAACTCTTGTCCAACTTTGGCTACTATGTTTTGGGCATCGGGTATGTAAAATAATCTTAACTTCATGCTTTATAACTTAAATGGTTAATCAATGATTGAACCGTAAAGTTACTAATTTATTTTAGAATGAGGCTCATTAAAGGAAAGAAACAGCATAAGAGTTTCCTCAAATGCTTCTTCCTTTAGATTGTTATTCGTTCATGTAATCCACTATCTGCCTAAACACATCACCTGCCATTAATCCACCACTTGCAGGTAGTCCCTCTTTATGGATGGAAACAATAATAGAATATTGGGGAACATCTGCAGGAAAGTAACCGCAGAACTCTACAATATAGCTTCCATCTTCAAGCTGTATTGTCCCTGTCTCACCTGCAATCTGTACCTTATCAGACTTGGCAGGTTGTCCCAAACCATCAGTTACCACATATTTCAATGCCTGTTTTAGACTGTCAATATTGGCTTGGTTGTTCTTATTGTTCGCTATGGAATTGTAGGTAGTAAGTATTTGTAGAGGAGTGTCAAGGTTACTAATGCCCATATCCTTTAATTGGTCATAATATGCTTGGGTGTGACCATTAAAAGCCGTTTCCATTGCTTTATAAACAGCAATATCAGAACTGCTTGCTAATCCCTGCTTGATAGTAATCTTGCCATATCCACCCCTATGCCAATTATGGTCTTTGATGGTATCTCCCTTACAAATATAAATGCCGTCACCTACATCTACCGTATCAGCTAATTTGACTTTACCTGTTTCCAATGCTGCCAATATGGATATAGGTTGCATCAGTGCTGATTCGTATGCTTGGGAGAAGTTCTCGCAAGATTGGTAGTCCGCACTGCCTTTCCTTTCAAGTCCAACCATAGCTTTTATATTCCCTGTCTGCGCTTCCATAACGATAGCTTGCCCAGATAAGGCATTAAGTTCAGATAACTTGTTCTTTAAGATAGAAGTAATATTGACTTGTAAAGTGCTGTCTATGATGGAATCTGACTTTACTTTATGCTGGTTGGATTGGCAAGCCCATAAACAGCTGATAGTGAATATTCCTAAAACTAACGTTCTCATATTAAGACGAATTTAATAGTTAGAAAAATCAATGGAGCCTTCCATGTATCCTATGTATTCAGTTACATCAAGAGCTTCTGTAATTAATTTCAATTTTGAAACGATGCCTTGTGGTTTATAAATTTTGAGGAATTGCACTTTACAAGTACCTTTCTTAGAATCATAACTGTTTGAATAATTCCAATTGAAATAGAATATGTCAACTTTATAATCTTTGGCGGTTTCTTCTCTTGTCTCATTCTTGAATCCCCAAACTTTACCCCAACTCTGGTCATCATCAACATCTGAAACATTAGCCATATAAGGCTCATCATTAATAGTGTAAAATACTGTAAACACCTTTCTATTAACAGCCCACTCTGTTATATCATTTCCATTGTGGCTTGCATGGGTCACATAAAACCTTGCAATCTCTTTCTGTTGCTGGGCTGATATTGTGTTTAAATGAAGTAATGTGACACAAATCAAGAATATAAACCTCTTCATAAGCATTTTTGATAAGTTAATGGAATTCATTCTGATTTATTAGCTTTAAGAATTAGATAAGGCTTACCTACCTGTTGCCAACAGCTATCAAGAATAGGCATCTGTGGAAGATAATCAATGATGTAGTCTGCTACGAGGTTTAGAATATTATTCAGAGTATTTTTCTTTTTACCAGTCCATGTCTTATCAAATGTGCCATCACTTGATAACTTTCCTGTAGAATCTGTAAAAGAGCCATTATTGTTCATGGTGATAGTTCCATCTTGAATGCCCCCAATCATAATGCCTGCATATTTTCTAAACATTACAGCCTTGTCTCCTTTAAGGTTATTATTATGAATGTAGGTATCAATGTTGCGGTATAGACCTGCAACAAGTTTAGCCTTATCATAGAGTGCTACATCTTTCCATTCAAAGGTTTCGATGTAATCATATTCTATAATGTTATCGTTGGCTAAATCAAATCTAATCAACTTAATTGTATTATCAGATTTGCACACCATATAGTTAGTATCATCTTTCCCCTCTTTCACAATATTATAAGTTCTATCCTTGAAAGAGATTAGATTTGATTCCTTGTAAATTTTAAATGTACCTCCACTGGTAACAAAGGTATAAACGGTAGCACGCATTGTACTACAAAGAATAAGCATAATGCTCAATAATAATATCTTCTTCATTGTGATGGATTTATTTAAATAGTAATAAGCAGCTTTCTCCTAAAACTGCCAGATATGAGAAGTCTGACAAGTTTAATAAGAAGTCTTTTTCTTCTTTGGTCTTAGCTTGTGCTATTGATTGGGATATAGATATTAGACTTATTTCATCTAAACTGTTCCACTTGCGACCTTGCTTGATGCCTATTAGTCCTAATGTTGTTGCTCCATTAGACAATGTTCTTACAATCACTTTAGTACCAATGGCAAAACTTTCTCCTTCTGTTTGTACACAGAGTGCTTCTGTTGTAACTATATCACTGTTCACCACACTGACACTTGGTGTAGCAGGTTGTTTGAACTCAAAGTTAAAGTTAGATTTGGGGATTGAAACATTAGGGCGTGGCACAGCTTCATAAGTAACAAACTGTGAGTGAGCAGCAATGGATAACAGGCTACTAATTGTAATCAGAACAAGTTTCTTCATTATTGATAATTAATAACGCTACCTGTTCCCTATGGATAAGCTGTTATAATAAAAAAGGTGTGGGAACACTATTTGCTTTACCCTATTCTCTGGCTTCTCGCATTGCCTTTGCTGTGGATAAAACAATAGCGACCCACACCAAAAGGCATATAGAAACCTCACAAATATGAGGTAGGTATATATCCAAGTGTGGGTGCTACTGCTATCATCTTCACAGCGTTTCAAATTTTGCGAGAATTTGAGAATAGAAGATAATTTCAATAACACCTTTCGTTAAATATGTCCTTCCAACTCCCTATCTCATTAGTTCATTGGAATTGGTGCAAAGGTAACAAAAGGTTTTAAATTAATAAGCATGAAGTGTGGATTAATAGTAATTATTGTGTTACTAAACAGAGAATTAATGGAGTATTTAAGCAGAATTGCATCTGAATTTTCTAAATCCATGTGGGTATCAAATTCACTTCTTCCCATGTAAGGACTAAATTCTGAATATTCTTACCCATCTTGAATTATCATCTTTAAGTCTGCATATTGTTGGATATTCAAGAAGTGCTACCTGTAACATGACTAATAAGAGTTGAGATAGCTTTAAACTCTGTAAACTTATGGAATTGACTTACTTCTATAAGGCTGAAATGCCAAACCTAAAGAATCAGACTTTAGATGTATCTAAGCTCAATATTTCATTGATTTGGGACAGAACCATTCAGACCACTATAAAGATGTATCTTAATAATCCTGTCCCAATTCATTAGAAGCTCAAACAGTCATAAGTCTGTAGAATCTCTTCCTGCCTTAACCCCAAGTATCTTTTAGTAATGGCAACAGAACTATGGTTGAACAGTTCCATCAGCTTTACTAATGCCAACTCTGCATTATCGCTGTTCATGTTATAGACCTGCCTGCCGAATGTCTTTCTAAGTGAATGGCAACTAAAGTTCTTAATCTTTAACCTGTACTTCTTCTTCACCTCTTTAAGAATGATGTTGATTCTCTGAACTGTGAAGATAGTGCCTTTCTGACTTATAAGGATTGATGCATTTATTCCAACTGGATTTATATGCTCGTAGCACTCTTTAATATGCTGCTGTAATTGTGGGTTCAATCTGATAGTCCTTATCTTGCCTGTCTTTTGCTCAATTACTGTAAACTCGTCAGTACCTAATATTTGCTTCCACCTTAGAGATAGAATATCAGATATTCTTAATCCTGTGAAGCATCCCAAAGCTATAAGAAGTGAGATTTTATAATTCTCGTCTTTCGCCAACTTCCTTATGAGGTTCATAGCGTCAGACCAAACAAGATAGTCTGCCGTTGTGCTTGAATATTTAAGTGACATAATGTTCTGTTTTATAATGAAATGAATAGAAGTGAATATTAATTCTGAGTTGGATTTACTAACTCACTGATTACTAAAGGAACATTCACTAATTATCAAAGTGAATATGATAAGGACACCCAACTTAAAAATTGAGAGCCATTTACCTTATTATAATTCTCCCTCGTCTGCGAAGCTGTAATATCCTGCATCTGTTAATATGAGGTGGTCTAAGACTGTAATTCTCATAAGTCTTGCAGCATCCTTGACCTGTTTGGTAATCTCCATATCCTGCCTGCTTGGTTTCGTGTTACCGCTTGGATGATTATGTGCAAGGATAATGGCTACTGAATTAGTAAGCAATGCGGCTTGTAGAATTACTCTGACATCAGCACAAGTTTCAGTAATTCCACCCTCTGATATAAGAGTGTAGCCTAAGACTTGCTTGGCTTGGTTTAAGAACAAGACTTTAAAATATTCCTTGTAACAGATTGTACCTTCCTTATATGTAGGAAGCAAGTATTTATAAGCATCCTCTGAACAACTTACTTGATGCAGACTTTTAAATTTTGGTTTGTAGGACAGTTCCACTTCTCCCACAGCATAATCTATATCCATAATGTATGTGTTTAATAAGTTGGTAGAAATAAAGAAAGGACAACTAACTGATAGCTGCCCTTTCCTCTCAATCAATAAGCTCATTTAATCAATGAACCATTTATAGCGTTCGTCACCATGCAAAGCCGCATTGATTCCAACTGCCATTTCTGTAGCATTTAAGGAACGGTCTAAGAATGAATCAATGTAGCTTGACTTGTTAGCACCTGTAAGCAAGTTATAGAACTTCCACATATTAAGTTCACTTCCAAAGCTACCAAAATTATCATCGTGAATGTATGCTTTGGCTACGCTGTTAATCTGCGTATCAGTAAGCAACATTCTTGGCAGTGCCTTTTGATAGCCTGTTGGCAAGCATTGGTAAAGTCGCATCTTGCCTATAATCTGTGCGAATTGGTGTTCATTCATGGAAGTGTTGCCTAATTGCTGCATCAGATAAAGATGCTTGGCAGGATTGTAGTTGTTGAACAGTTCCAAAGCCGCACGATAAAGTTCACTTGTACTGCTCACTCTTAAATCGTCCTTGTAGCCATTGGTAAAGATGCACATATTACAGCAGACTTGATTCTTGAAGCCAATCGCCAATCTGAACAGCTCTGGAACTTTCTTGCTGTACAGGTTCATCTGATTATAAGCCCTCACACCTACGATTGAAAGGTTGAGCTTATTTCCTCCAACCGTTTCATAAATGGTAGGAACATCAATGCTAAATGCTGCCCTCTCATAATAAATGGTCTTGTCAGATTCCAATAGTTGGTTGGCTGGCTTGTGGATAGCTTCAGGGATTCTGCCTTTGATAATGTGGCTTACTCTTATATCTGCCTGTTCCACTCTCTCACCATTAAAGAATGATTGAGCTGCATCCTGTATGGTTTCCACAAATGCAGCATGGTTAATGGTAAGTTCGTTGTCTTTGGAGAACACAGGAGTAATGCACTCATGTTTCAGATGATGCAAGGTTGCTTCCTGCGTGTTGGCTTCAATGAAATGGTTTACTCTCTTGGGTGCTGTTACTTCTTCCACAATGATTGCTTCTTCTGCAAACTCACCCATGTTTAATGATTCTCTACGCTGTGCCATAGCTGGCATAATTACTAAATCTCTCATAATGAAATTGAATTAAATGGTTATTGATTGAATGGATTTAATAGGAACGAGCCTAAAACACAAGTGAATTTCTTCGCTTGTATCTTAGGCTGTCCTATGTCTTTCCCTAAAGATTCTTTCAAAGGAAATGAGGAGCATTAGTAAATTAATGGTTAGCTATGGCAATGGTGCATCGTGCCTGCTCTTGGATTAATAAGAATGCTTATTCCTACCAACTATCAGACTGCATTTCTAAAGCATTCTTTTTATTTAAGAGCTATGAGGGGGTGTTTATGTGGGTAGGGGTGTCTTGTGCATTACTCTGATGGTTTAAAATTGTCATTACGAAGTAGCATTCATAAGGGCTGCTTACCCTTATCGTAGAAATTCAACTTTAGATGCTTCTAAAGTCAGAATAAGACAGAGTGGGGATTATTCGTACTATCTCTTAATATATTAATAAACAGTACGAAAAATCCTACTTGCCTGTTATTTGGACTTGAAAGCTATCTTAACCACGTTTTTTGAGTTGGTTGGATTCCACTCCTTGCGCTGTTTGGCTATGTTGTTGTCTAATAATAGTTCATTGGGAGTAAGCTCTATCCCTTTGGGTATATATCTTAACAGACCTGCACTATATAATTCCAGATTGTAACTCTCTACATTCTTCTTACCCATTCCCAATTTGTCAGCCAACTTATTAGGAGTAAGCAGTATCTTGTTGTTCTCTGCTATTAATAGGAGCTTGATATAATATCCTTTCACTTTAATATTCAAATCCACTGTCATAAAGAGGTAGGACAGTGTTATGAAGTTGGGATGTTCAATGGGTGGAATGCAGTAAATGCTCCTCATTACAAATTCTATAAGAGGATGGTTGATAGCTTCCCTATATCTCTTTCTAATCAGCACTGCTTCTATATCCTTATTGAAGTTCTTTAATGCGTCCTCTTTCTCTCCAGTTCGTTTGGCTAAGTCTTTGATTCTCCATCTGACCTTATAATAGTCGTTTCTATATAAGGACAGACAGAAGAACCTGTACAAATTGGGTGGATTGAGTTTATCTACAATAGACTTGTTAATGGTAGCATAATTCTGCCTAATGTTACTTGTCCTGTTTTGCAGGTGTTTTAATTGTATCTTCATATTCATTAGTAGCTGATTGAATATTATTGGTAAACATTAAATCTTTCTTCTCTCGTTCCATCCTGTAATAGTAGGCAGTTCCAAAGTATATCTTGGCTTCCTTTCTGTTGTGAAACTTCTTTCCTGTTGGCAGATGAATTATCATATCAGTTTAAATATCAGTGAATTAATAAGCCAACTTCTGCAATGAGATATAATAGGTAGCAACCTTTCCATTCTTCTTTCTCCTTGTCTTTAGATAGTTATTAAGATTAGCCCACAATCCAATGTGAACCTTGTTATCTTTTACTCCCTGTTTAAGAGCCTTAGCCCTTATCTGCTCATAAGTAAATTCTTCCATTTTAGATATTCTGAATAGTTTGTAAGTCCGTCAATCTGTGTGGTGGGATTATCTGCTTGTAGTACTGTAAAGATAGTAATTCCATGAGTGGGAAACTAATGATAAGACCACAATTCAGAAGTATTGAGTAGGCAGGGAAACCTCTCACATTTCCCTGCTTCTTGTCAATCTTCCTTGTTATGTTCAAAACATAGGACTAAGTGTATAATTCCATTCTCATTCTTGAAAGCTATTCTTGGATTATCAACTTCCTTATATGTAATGGAAGTTATAATAATGGGGAACAGTTCATTCGCATTATAAAGTTTGAGGCTATTTGCAATATATTCATTAGAACTATATTCTGGAAGAATGAAACTGAACAAGTAGAGCTTGACATCATTGTATTGCTGCATTTTAGCTCTTAGTATTTCTTGCTTAGCAATTATTGCTTCGTAGATAGTGCTTAAATATGAACTGGATTGTATGATATATGGATTCATTGTTTTATTATTTAGTTGGTTAAGAATTAAGCCCACCTGTCACATGGGCTTTGCTATTGGTGGCTTATGCTTCCAGAGCTTCTTTCAATATCTTAATGAAGTCATTCTCTGATTTAACCTCTTTCCACTTATCTTCTTTGTAGTTCTTGTATTTTAGATTGTCAAGAGCTTTAAATGCCTGTTCTTCACTTATAGATATGGCATGACTGTTGAAGCCTTTGATGAAGTAACGCTTAGTGATGAAAGAAACATCCATCTTGGCTGCTTTGCATAAGTTGATGAACTTGTTTCCTCTTTCAATGTCAACCTTTGCATCTTTGGGAAGTATAAATTCTTCTCCTTGTAACACATTGTTTACCTGTTTGTCAGATAGACTTTTACCTGTGTAAATCAACATAGCTGTGGTTGGATTGAACCCTTCATTTAGTAATTTTGCTACATTTTGGAACAGCTCATCATTAGAAGTCAAAGAAGCTACAACCAATCTGTCTTTCTTATCCCAACTGCTGCCTACATTGTTAATGTCAACCAAGTATTCACCAACATTCTCAATATCCCTTATGTGAACATTGGGAATCATATTCTGATATTTCCCTGTTGCAATCAGTTTGGCGAATGCCGTACTTCTATGCTGTCCGTCAAGGATAACGAAGTAGTCTTTGGCTTCTTCCTTAGTTAGTTCCTTTCCATTGATGTCCGTTACAGTATAACCTGCTTCAATCAGTTTGGATGCTTCCATTACGATAATGGGGAAAGCCTTGTCATATTTATTGGCAGCTATCAAGGCTATAAAGCCATCCACTTTCTTAGAGTTTACAGGTCTGTTGTTCTTTACAAATGCTATCTTCTTCTGTTGTTCCGTTCTTGCACCTGTTTCTTCATCTACTACAGAGAATGTGAAAGAACTGTTGACAGCTTTTTCCTTAGATATTCTTTCAAACTCCTTAGCCTGTTCCATTTGGGTTTTGGCTTCATCAACGACTTTCTGTTGTGCCGCTATTACAGCTTCGTTTCTGTTTCCTTTTACAAGGCGGTTCAGTTCTTTCTCTTCTTTCTCAAAGACCTTGGTCAGTTCTTCTATGTTACCCATAGTTGCGTTGTTTGATTCTACACTATTATTTACCATCTCTACTGAATTAACATTTGAAGTTGTCATAATTATTTCTTTTGAATTGTGATTAATAATGTTCTGTGCAACCGTCAAACCTATGTACACTTAGTTATCTGATTACGCTGCAAAACTACTTGCTTCTGGGCTGATTAAAAGAGAGAAATTAATGAGTGGTTTTACTTCCCCTCTTAATTGTCAGCTCGTCCGTTATCGTTTTGACGCTGCAAAGATGGGATATAATGGCAGGATTAAAAGAGAGAAAAAAAGTCCTGCTCTTATGTACCCTCTTAATGGTACGGAGCAGGATTGTATTAATTATCAGAAGTTTATTAGAAGTATATGCTGTTCGCAGTATCAATTCTCTTGTCTTTATATTGCTTGATGTAACCTTTTAAAGTAAATTCATCCTCTGAGAAGCTCTTATTCGTAGATAGCTTGGTAAAGTAGATAAGCCTTGATATGAGCAATGTCTTACTAAGTGAAATGGTGCTTCCTTTCTTCTGTCTGACATTAAACTGCTTGTTATATGGCTCTAAATTGAAGAAGTCATTGAACATCTTATAGAACAGCCATATTTGAACGGATTCCTTTTCTTCTGCATGGGTGCTTATGCTGACTTGTTGGCTCTGCATCCAAGGGTGTTCCTCTATCTCTTTTAGGTTGTTGGCAATGGTAGTAGCCAAGTAACCTATGGCATTGGCATTATCAATTACTATCTGATGCTTGCCTTCAATCTTTACAGAGACAGTAATAGGCTTTTTAAAAATTACTCCAAATTGGTTAATCTCCTTATGGTTGTCAGCTATGGCTTTGGCGAATTTGGTGAGCTGTTCTATTCCAATGCCTGTAGCTTTCATTCCATCCAAGCACGTTCCACAAGTATAGTCAAAGATGAACAGAAGTAGAAACCAGAACTTATCTATATCAACTCCCAAACCTTTCAATGTATTCTGTATGTCCTCATTGGCTATATAATCTTCGTATGTGCAGTTGCCATATAGTTCATTCTGATTGTATCTCCTTATGAATAGGGGTAAGGCAGTAGTGCCACAGACGTATCTTTCTCCTGTGGCTGGGTCTATATCTATGTCTGGAACATATTTAACGGCTATGGCTTCCATGTATTCCAAACGGGTATCAATGCTTATGTAATCTTCCTTTAGTTTCTCCATAATTATTAGTTTAAGGCAAAATTAAAAAATAATCCCCACCTGCATTGCTACAAGTGGGGAATTTGTGGGTAGGATATGCTTTAGTAATCAGAATTTCCTGTAAACGTATCCATAAGTTTATCCATCTGCTCACCAATGCACTTGTCTATTAGCTTTGCATAATGGGCAGTCATTCGTGTATTGGTATGTCCTAACATCTTAGAAACAACTTCCAGAGATATGTTATTGGCTAAAGTAACTGTACTTGCAAATGTATGCCTACTTGTGTGGAAGCAAATTCGTTTATTGATTCCACAGAGTATAGCTATATCCTTTAGATATTTGTTGATGTCCGCAGGGTCTTGAATAGGGAGTAGTTTCTCTCCACCTTTGTACTTATCCAATATCAGTTTGGCGATAGGGAGTAGGGGGATTCGTGATAGAACTCCTGTTTTAACTCTACGCTTCTTTATCCATATTCTGCCTGCACTGTCTTTCTCAAAGTGCTCTGGTGTCAAGGTCTTAATATCAATGTAGCTAAGCCCAGTGAAGCACCCAAAGAGGAACATATCTTTAGCTCGTTCCAATCTTGGCAAGGGAGTATCAAAATTAATAATCTTCCTCAATTCTTCTTCATCCAAGAAATCCACTTCTACTGGCTCTCGTTCCACCTTATAAGTAGAAAATGGATTAAACGCCATATAGGAGTTGGCTACTGATAAATTAATAATCTTCTTCAATAGCTTTAGATGTTTAGTGGATGAGTTCTGTGCCATGCCCTTATCAATTCTTAAAAACGAATGGAAGGATTGAATAAAATTCAGATTCAACTCACGCAAGTATAAATCTTCTCGTTTGTATTTCTGCTGAACAAATTCTCTTAATAATCTGATGGTATAGACAGACACCCAATGAGTAGCTTTAGAAACTCCATTGTCTATCAACTTCTCTTGCTCTTGATTATGTTCTTCAAAGACTTCAAACAGACTTCTCTCTTTAATGGATTCTATTTTATCAAAGTAGGCATCACGCAATAGGTCTGCTGTGATTATAAAACCTCTGTCCAACAGTTCAGCTTCTTTCTGATATAGTTTAGCTTTAATAGCTTTTAAGTAGTTGTTTAGACTTTGGGCTTCTTCATCCTTACCCTTTACTTGTTGCTTGTTCTTGTCCCAATTACAAGATTTAACTTTCTTGCCTGTGGAGAATGCACATCGTTCTCCATTCACTGTGAGTACAACCTCTATTGAAGTTGTACCATCTTTCCTAACTCTGCTATCTCTTATGAAGAATAGTATAGCAAATGAACTTCTTACCATTGTTTAATCATTTAAAATTAGACATTTGGAAGTCCTTTAATATGATATATCTACCTGTTAGTTAGGTGGATAAGTGAAATCTTGTGTGCAGTTTGATAAAAACATGAAATTGCACACAAATTGCACACAGAATAGCTTCAATTTAGCCTACTTTTAAAGATAATCAGCCACACTTAACCTTAGAAATTCAAGCTCCATTTAAGCTATTATTTGCTTTAATTTCATTATCCAATCCCAACCTATTATAAGAAGAATAGCAAGAGGAAACGAGTATCAGAATAGGGGATAAGTTTTGTGATAGATATAAAACAAAAATCCCCATAACTCGTCAGAGTTACAGGGATTTATATCGTAATCTAAAGCTTAAATTACTTGCTCAAAGCAGTAGCCACGTCAACAGCACAAGCCACTGTACATCCTACCATCGGGTTGTTACCGATACCCAGGAATCCCATCATTTCCACGTGAGCAGGAACTGATGAAGAACCAGCGAATTGAGCGTCAGAGTGCATACGACCCATAGTGTCTGTCATACCATAAGAAGCAGGACCAGCAGCCATGTTGTCCGGATGAAGAGTACGACCTGTACCACCACCTGAAGCTACTGAGAAGTATGGCTTACCGGCCAATACACGTTCTTTCTTGTAAGTACCTGCAACCGGGTGCTGGAAACGAGTCGGGTTAGTAGAGTTACCTGTGATAGATACGTCCACGCCTTCTTTCCACATGATGGCTACACCTTCACGTACATCATCTGCACCATAGCATTTTACTTTTGCACGAGGACCGTCAGAGTAAGCAATTTCACGTACTACTTTCAGTTCGCCTGTGAAATAGTCAAACTGTGTCTGAACATAAGTAAAGCCGTTGATACGAGAGATGATCTGAGCAGCGTCTTTTCCAAGACCGTTCAAGATACAACGCAGAGGTTCTTTACGTACTTTGTCTGCTTTTGCAGCGATTTTGATAGCACCTTCGGCAGCAGCGAAAGATTCGTGACCTGCCAGGAAAGCGAAACATTTAGTTTCTTCACGCAACAACATAGCAGCCAGGTTACCATGACCGATACCAACTTTACGGTCGTCGGCTACAGAACCCGGGATACAGAATGCCTGCAGACCGATGCCGATAGCTTCGGCAGCGTCAGCTGCATTTTTGCAACCTTTCTTGATAGCGATAGCAGCACCTACTACGTAAGCCCACTTAGCATTTTCAAAACAGATCGGTTGAGTTTCTTCACACGTTTTATAAGGATCAACTCCAGCAGCTTCGCAGATAGCGTTAGCTTCTTCGATGTCTTTGATACCGTTAGCGTTCAAGGCTTCGATGATGCCTTTGATACGGCGGTCCTGACTTTCAAATTTTACTTCTCTAATCATAATTTCTTTTCCTCCTTATATTATTCGTGACGTGGATCAATGTGTTTAACAGCTCCCTGTTCTGCAGTGAAGCGTCCGTAAGTACCGGTAACTTTCTTCAATGCTTCATTCGCATCAGTACCCTTCTTGATTTCGTCCATGAATTTACCCATGTGGACGAATTCGTATCCGCAGATTTCATCGTTTTTGTCAAGAGCAATTGTCTTGATGTAACCTTCTGCCATTTCAAGGTAACGAGGACCTTTAGCCAAAGTACCGTACAATGTACCTACCTGGCTACGCAGACCTTTACCCAAGTCTTCCAGACCTGCACCGATGATCAGACCACCTTCTGAGAAAGCTGACTGAGTACGTCCGTAAACGATCTGCAGGAAGAGTTCGCGCATAGCAGTGTTGATGGCATCACAAACTAAGTCTGTGTTCAATGCTTCGAGGATAGTTTTTCCCGGGAGGATTTCAGCAGCCATAGCAGCTGAGTGAGTCATACCTGAACAGCCGATAGTTTCAACCAGAGCTTCCTGGATGATACCTTCTTTTACGTTCAGAGTCAGCTTACATGCACCCTGCTGAGGAGCACACCAACCCACACCGTGTGTCAGACCTGAAATATCAACAATTTCTTTTGATTTTACCCATTTTCCTTCTTCGGGTATGGGAGCCGGTCCATGGTTAGGACCCTTCTTTACAACACACATGTGTTCCACTTCGTGTGAATAAGTCATAATTAGCTCTTTTTTTAAGTGATATAATTAAAAATACGTAGTCACGATTCTCAAATCGCTCACAAAGGTAGTCGTTTTATTTGTTTTTGCAAATCGGGTTTTATTACTTTTTTATGAAAAGGGAAAAATAGAAATTTCAGTTTCGTTAGATTGTAATGTGGAGATGACATTTTAGATAATCTTTATTTTGTTGAACTATTACTCTGATTCTTTGTTTCTTTTGAGAAAAATTGATCGGTTATGAATTTGAATGAAGTAGATATACATTATTTAATAGCAGCCATTTGTGTGATAACTTCTGCATTGGTGTTTTACACAATAGGAGTGTGGGGAGAGCGGTTGCAGAAGAAACTGAAATTTTGGCATCTGGTCTTTTTCTTATTGGGGCTATTGGCCGATTCTGTGGGAACAGCTTTAATGGAGAATATTGCGCGACTCACACACCTGCATGATGAAATACATACTGTGACCGGCATTATCGCTATCTTGTTGATGTTTGTTCACGCTATGTGGGCTATCTGGACGTATGTGAAGGGGAGTGAAAAGGCTAAAGAACATTTCAATCGTTTCAGTATTGTTGTGTGGTGCATTTGGTTGATACCCTACTGTATAGGCGTATATCTTGGTATGTCGTTGCATCATTGAAAATAACCTTATTTGAGAAAGTAATAAAGCTTCATCTCAGCCGCTAAGATGAAGAATTATCCCGTAAGAGAACCATTGAAGAACTCAGGGGATATGTTCCAAAGCGATTGGGGAATTTTTAATTATGGGCTTTAAAAATAGGACAGTTTCTAAAAAACTCTTCAAAAAGCCTTTCTGAACCATATATTTCCGTATTTTTGTTTCCTGATATTTATAAATGTAGAATTTACCTTATTATATATAGTGGAAATGATAGAAGTTACGGATGCCTCCTTGCAAAAAGCTGCGGGCGAGGGAATGGATGAATTTATCCAGGTGTTTACAGATAAGTATAAAGAAGTGATTGGCGGGGAGCTTACTGCCGAAACAATGCCACTATTGACAGGAGAGCAGCACTCTTTGTTGGCCTATCAGATTTTTCGGGATGAAGTCATGTTTGGTGGTTTTTGTCAATTGATTCAGAATGGGTATGGAGGTTATATCTTTGATAATCCTTTTGCAAAAGTGATGCGTTTGTGGGGAGCCGAGGATTTCTCGAAGTTGGTTTATAAAGCTAAGAAAATATACGATGCTCATCGCCAGGATCTGGAGAAAGAGCGTACGGAGGATGAATTTATGGCGATGTACGAGCAATACGAGGCCTTTGATGATCTTGAAGAAGAATATCTGGATATTGAGGAGGAGGTTACAGCACTGGTAGCAAGCTATGTAGACGATCATTTGGAGTTGTTTGCAAAAATAGTTAAGTGATGGATGCAGTATTTTTTAAGTCTCTGCATTTACTTATTGTGAATTAGAATTTATATCTTTGCAAACTCTAAAAAATAGATTTATGAAACAATTGAAATTAATGGTGTTGGCCTTAACCCTGTTGATGGGTACTATGTTTACTTCATGTATGGATTCCGGAGAAAACGGTCCTCAGCAGTGGGCTGGTGTGGTGAAAGTTAATAATGAGATGTATGGTATGAGTTTTACAGATATAGGAGGTCTGAGACTGATTCCTTCAACTCAGCCTATTACGTCGATTTCATCAAAAATGGCATCAATCTATTGCACTATTGATGAAGGACAAGAAATAAATCAAAATACGAAAGAGGTGCGTGTGACTTTGTTGCAGGAGCCTGTCGGTATAGATGCTCCTACTTCGATTGTTACTGAGATCGGGGGAGGGGGTGATATTACTCCTAATGCACCAGTGGCAGGTTTGGAATTTACGAATGGGTACAAATACACGCCTTATCAGTTTGATGAGAACACACTCGTCGTACCGATTCTATTCCGGGTAAAGTCGGATGCGACTTCTGCGGAAGATTTGCAAGCGGAGTTGAAGAAGCACTCTTTTACATTGGTTTGTTACACAAATGAAATAGCTCCGGATGCTTCTACCTTGAAACTTTATTTGCGTTATAAGGTAGAAGACAGTAAAGAGGAGATAGAGAAACGGTCAAAAATTGGGTCTTTGTATAAAGCTTATAATATAGAAGAAGCCTTGAGAGTCTTCAAAACAAAAACGAAGAATAATCCGACAAAGGTTGTGATTATGGCACAACAGAATGAGTATAACAATAAGTTGGACGATACTTCTGCTACCCAAAATAAAACATATGAAATAGAATACAAAACCGCTAAATAATTTGAATTACAAAGCATTATTTCAAATAGCAATGTCATTGATTTCCTCTCCGGCCAAGGCCTGGGAGGAAATTCGTTTAGAGGATAGACGGGCAGTTCTTACTGTTTTTGTCTATCCTATGATTGGTTTATGCGGTTTATCCGTATTCATTGGTGCTTTGTGGACCAATGGATGGGGAGGACCGCAAAGTTTTCAATTGGCCATGACGCAGTGTTGTGCAGTGGCGGTAGCTTTGTTCGGAGGCTATTTTCTGGCAGCTTATGCCATCAATCAGATGGGGATAAAAATGTTTGGCATGTCCAATGATATCCCTTTGGCACAGCAGTTTGCAGGCTATGCATTAGTTGTCACCTTTTTGTTGCATATAGTGACCGGATTGCTTCCGGATTTCAGTATTATCGGTTGGTTGCTCCAGTTTTATATCGTTTATGTGGTATGGGAAGGAGCAAGAGTCGTGATGCTGGTGGAAGAAAAGAATCGGTTGCGTTACACCATTTTCTCGTCGATTTTGTTAATACTATGTCCGGCGGTAATACAAGTTGTGTTCAACAAGCTAACAGCTATATTAAATTAAGAAGATAAAATGAAACTGGCTCCTATAAATATAAAGAATAAACGTGCTACTTTCGACTATGAGTTGATTGATACTTATACAGCAGGTATTGTGCTGACAGGAACGGAGATTAAGTCCATCCGTTTGGGAAAAGCAAGTCTTGTAGATACGTTTTGTTATTTTGCGAAAGGTGAATTGTGGGTGAAGAACATGCACATTGCCGAATATTTTTATGGTTCGTATAATAACCATGCGGCCCGACGTGACCGTAAATTGTTATTGAGCAAAAAGGAGCTGAATAAGTTGGAACGAGGGACGAAAGACGCCGGATTTACCATTGTCCCGGTTCGTTTGTTTATTAATGAAAGAGGTCTGGCCAAAGTAGTTGTGGCTTTGGCAAAAGGTAAAAAGCAATATGACAAGCGGGAGGCTTTGAAAGAAAAAGACGACCGTCGCGATATGGACAGAATGTTTAAACGATGATAGGTTTGTACCTTTAGCAATGAAAAGAACTATTCAACAGCTGGTACCCGAACGTATCCTTATATTGGATGGCGCTATGGGTACTATGATTCAGCAATATAATCTTAGAGAAGAGGATTTCCGCAGTGAGCGCTTTGCGCATATTCCCGGTCAACTGAAAGGGAATAATGATTTACTTTGTCTCACACGCCCTGACGTGGTTCAGGATATACACCGTAAATATCTGGAAGCCGGTGCCGATATCATTGAGACGAATACATTTAGTTCCACCACAATTTCTATGGCCGATTATCATGTACAGGAGTATGTGCGTGAAATCAATCAGACGGCCGTGAAGCTGGCACGAGAAGTAGCCGATGAATATACGGCACTCAATCCCGATAAACCTCGTTTTGTGGCCGGTTCGGTTGGTCCTACCAATAAAACATGTTCCATGTCTCCGGATGTGAATAATCCGGCCTATCGTGCCGTGACTTATGATGAAATGGCCGATGCTTATCAACAGCAAATGGAAGCGATGCTTGAAAGTGGGGTAGATGCTTTGTTGATAGAAACTATTTTTGATACGCTGAATGCAAAAGCTGCTATTCTGGCAGCGGAGCGTGCTATGCAGGCAACCGGGCTTAAAGTACCGGTTATGTTGTCGGTGACGGTTTCTGATACAGGGGGGCGTACCCTTTCCGGCCAGACACTGGAAGCTTTTCTGGCTTCGGTACAACATGCCGATATTTTTTCTGTCGGTCTGAACTGTTCATTTGGTGCAAAGCAATTGAAGCCGTTTTTGGAGCAACTGGCCGCACGTGCTCCTTACTATATCAGTGCATATCCGAATGCAGGTTTGCCTAACAGTCTGGGAAAATATGACCAGACCCCGGCGGATATGGCACATGAAGTAAAAGAATATATCCATGAAGGTTTGATTAATATCATTGGCGGATGCTGTGGTACTACCGATGCTTATATTGCCGAATATCCCGCGTTGATTGCCGGTGCCAAACCGCATGTTCCGGCTCGTAGGCTGGATTGTATGTGGCTTTCGGGATTGGAACTGCTGGAAGTAAAGCCTGAAATTAACTTTGTCAACGTTGGTGAACGTTGCAATGTAGCGGGTTCCCGTAAGTTCCTCCGTCTTATAAATGAAAAGAAATACGATGAAGCATTGTCTATAGCCCGGCAGCAGGTGGAAGACGGGGCGCTGATTATTGATGTCAATATGGATGACGGACTGCTGGATGCGAAAGAAGAGATGACAACTTTCCTGAATCTGGTGGCTTCGGAACCTGAAATAGCTCGTGTCCCTGTGATGATCGATTCTTCAAAATGGGAGGTTATCGAGGCCGGCTTGAAGTGTCTCCAGGGAAAATCAATTGTGAATTCCATTTCGTTGAAAGAAGGAGAGGAAAAATTCCTTGAACATGCTCAAACAGTTCGTCAGTATGGCGCGGCTGTAGTAGTGATGGCTTTTGACGAAAAAGGACAGGCTGATACGGCTGCCCGTAAAATAGAAGTTTGTGAACGTGCTTATCGTTTACTTGTAGATAAGATTGGGTTTAACCCGCACGATATCATTTTCGATCCGAACGTGCTGGCTGTAGCAACAGGTATTGAGGAACATAATAATTATGCGGTAGACTTTATAGAAGCAACTGCCTGGATTAAAAAGAATCTTCCCGGAGCACATATCAGCGGAGGAGTAAGTAACTTATCGTTCTCATTCCGTGGAAATAATTATATTCGTGAAGCTATGCATGCTGTATTCCTTTACCATGCCATTCAGAAAGGTATGGATATGGGGATTGTAAACCCTGGTACTTCTGTGCTGTATACGGATATTCCGGCGGATGTGCTTGAGAGAATAGAGGATGTGGTATTGAACCGGCGTCCTGATGCTGCCGAACGATTGATTGAACTGGCTGATAATTTGAAGGAGGCTTCGGCAGGTAATGCTTCAGCAGGACAACCGGTGAAGCATGATGCCTGGCGGGACGGGACGGTAGAAGAACGGTTGCAATATGCTTTGGTAAAGGGGATCGGAGATTTTCTGGAAGAAGATCTTGCAGAAGCCTTGCCACAATATGATAAGGCGGTAGATGTGATTGAGGGACCGTTGATGGATGGAATGAATCATGTAGGCGAGTTGTTCGGTGAAGGTAAAATGTTCCTTCCGCAAGTGGTGAAAACAGCCCGTACGATGAAGAAAGCCGTTGCAATCTTACAACCGGTCATAGAGTCGGAAAAGGTGGAAGGAACCTCTTCTGCCGGAAAGGTTCTGTTGGCTACAGTGAAGGGAGATGTGCATGATATCGGTAAAAATATTGTTTCGGTTGTGATGGCTTGTAACGGCTATGATATCATTGACTTGGGAGTGATGGTGCCGGCTGAATCGATTGTCCAAAAAGCCATAGAGGAAAAGGTAGATATGATAGGCCTTAGTGGATTGATTACTCCTTCGTTGGAGGAGATGGTGCATGTGGCTATGGAGTTGGAGAAAGCCGGACTGGATATTCCATTATTAATAGGTGGAGCAACCACATCCAAACTACATACTGCACTGAAAATTGCTCCGGTATATCATGCACCGGTGGTTCATCTGAAAGATGCTTCACAGAATGCCGGTGTCGCTGCCCGGTTGATGAGTCCGAAATTGAAAGAAGAACTGGCGCAGGAGCTGTCTGGTGAATATCAGGTACTCCGTGATAAGAGTGGTCTGATGAAGCGGGAAACTGTTTCATTGAAAGAAGCTCAAGAAAAAAGGTTGAAACTATTTTGATAAAAAAGAATCTATGGGAACAAAGAAAGTGATTTATGCATGGGCGATTGGATTGCTTTGGATGATTTCATTCACTGCTTGTTCATCTTCTTCCCCAAAAGAAGTCCCGTCAACATCCAATGCTGCTTTGGATAATATTTTTGCGCGTAAGAGTGTACGTGCTTATCTGGATAAGGAAGTAGAGAAAGAGAAAATAGACTTGATGTTACGTGCCGGTATGGCTGCTCCGTCAGGAAAAGACCTTCGTCCCTGGGAGTTTGTGCTGGTCACTGATCGGGTTGCTCTCGATTCTATGGCTTCTGCATTGCCTTATGCAAAGATGTTGACTCAGGCTCGTTATGCCATTGTTGTATGTGGTGATGTGGCCCGTTCTTCTTATTGGTATCTGGATTGTTCGGCTGCTGCGCAGAATATTCTGTTAGCTGCTGAGGCTCAGGGATTGGGTGCAGTATGGACAGCTGCTTATCCTTATGAAGACCGCATCCGGGTTGTCCGCAAGTATATGGAGCTTCCGGGAAACATAGTGCCCTTATGTGTGATTCCTTTCGGGTATCCGGCTGCTTTGCAGGAACCTAAGCAGAAATACGATGAGAAGAAGGTTCATTACGAGAAATATTAAACCGTAAATTGATTTTTCTGAAAGCTGCCCTAATAAAAAGAGGTGGCTTTTTTATTTTTGTTCCTTTTCTTTTTTATAAATTCTGCATTTTGTTTTTCCATTTCAATAAATTCCTTACATTTGCACCAATATTAATCGAAATCTAATACAAGAATGTTTGGAATAAGCGACTCTCTTATCATTTTGCCATATCTGCTTTCGGTAGTATGTGTGCTTTTTGCTGCCTGGTTTGGTCTTAAATATTGGAATAAAGACGACGAAAAAGATAAAACACGATGAATACATTTACACTTGGACTGATTGTGATAGCTTATCTGCTATCATTGGCTTATCTTGGTTTTTTAGGTTATAAAAAGACAACTTCCGCCAGTGATTATCTGGTAGGGGGACGACAGATGAATCCATTTGTCATGGCACTTTCTTATGGTGCTACTTTCATATCTGCTTCTGCCATTGTCGGTTTTGGTGGGGTGGCTGCTGCCTTCGGTATGGGTATTCAGTGGCTTTGTTTTCTGAATATGTTTATCGGGGTGGTGATTGCGTTTATCTTTTTCGGCCTCCGGACACGCAGGATGGGAGCCAGACTGAATGTCAGTACATTTCCACAATTGTTGGGCAGGCATTATCGTTCACGGGGGATACAGGTGTTTGTGGCCGCAGTTATTTTTCTTGGAATGCCTTTGTATGCGGCAGTGGTAATGAAGGGAGGAGCAGTTTTTATCGAACAGATTTTTCAGATTGATTTTAATGTCTCGCTTTTGATATTCACCCTGGTGATAGCAGCCTATGTGATAGCTGGAGGTATGAAGGGGGTGATGTATACGGATGCTTTGCAGGCGGTTATTATGTTTGGCTGTATGCTGTTCTTGCTTTTTTCATTTTATCGGGTACTGGATATGGGCTTTACGGAAGCTAATCAGGCGCTGACAGATATTGCTCCTTTGGTTCCGGAGAAATTCAAGGCGTTAGGACATCAGGGATGGACTGCCATGCCTGTTACCGGTTCACCTCAATGGTATACATTGGTCACTTCTTTGATTCTGGGAGTTGGGATCGGTTGTCTTGCTCAACCTCAACTGGTGGTTCGTTTTATGACTGTAGAGAGTAGTAAACAACTGAACCGGGGAGTCTTTATCGGATGTTTTTTCCTGATTATCACCGTAGGTGCTATTTATCATGCAGGGGCACTAAGTAATCTTTTCTTTCTTAAAACCGAAGGTGTAGTGGCTACAGAAGCAGTCAAAGATATGGATAAAATTATTCCATACTTTATAAATAAAGCAATGCCGGACTGGTTTGCCGCACTTTTCATGCTTTGCATTCTTTCTGCCAGTATGTCTACACTGAGTTCACAGTTCCATACGATGGGTGCCTCGGTCGGTTCTGATATTTATGGTACTTACAAGCCTCGTTCACGTGGCAAACTGACTAATGTAATTCGTCTGGGAGTCCTGTTCTCAATATTAGTGAGTTATATCATTTGTTATATGTTGCCCAATGATATTATTGCCCGTGGAACTTCTATTTTTATGGGTATCTGTGCAGCAGCTTTCCTTCCCGCATATTTTTGTGCCTTATATTGGAAACGCGCTACCCGGCAGGGAGTGATGGCAAGCCTTTGGATAGGAACTATAGGAAGCTTATTTGCTTTAGCCTTTCTTCATCAGAAAGAAGCGGCAGCTATGGGGGTATGCAGATGGCTTTTCGGTAAGGATGTGTTGATTGAAACCTATCCTTTTCCGATGATAGATCCTATATTGTTTGCATTACCATTGTCAGTGGTAGCTGTTATTATTATAAGTTTGCTGACAGGAAAAGGAAAAAAATAAAAATGCGTTGTCAAGAGTCTGCAATTTTTTTGATTGCAGACTTTAGAAGCATTTCAGCTTTTTATTTTTTTCTTGTACGATTCGTACCTCGAATTGATATCTCTCACAAAATTATATGTTTCTATTCCACGAAAATATCCGTTTTTACACACCGGATCGGTGAAGTACTCTTCATTGCTTTTCAGTAGGATGTAATTTTCTACATTATCGGTCCATACCGTTTTATTTTTGCCATATTTATCTGCCAGTGCAATAGCGTCAAAAATATGTCCCAATCCGGCATTATATGAAGCGAGGATAAATTTAATCCGCTCCTGTTTATCCGGAACTATACTCAGACTACGGTCTGTGGCTGCAATATATTTTACGGCAGCTTTGATACTTTCTTCCGGATTTTGTTCTTTTCCCGGTGGGACTCCCATTGCACGTGCAGTAGCAGGCATTAATTGCATCAATCCCTTTGCTCCCGCCCATGATACGGCAGTAGTATCGAAATTGGATTCTGTATAAGCTAAAGATGCCAGCAGGCGCCAGTCCCAGCCAATCTCTTTGGCGTATTTTTTGAATAAGTTATCGTAGTGAGAGATTTTGCCTTCTTTTAAGGACAAGATGGGAGAGTGGGGCACTGCTTTGCTGATTTCGAAATATCTTTTCATACTGGCTGTATACGCAGGTGAGGTCATATTTTCTTTATGCCATTTGTTTGCTGCTTCTGCCAGTTGCGGGCAATCTTTACGCACTGCCCATGCAGCCCGTTGGTCAAAACTGATAGAAAGGCCGGTATTCAGATTGGGATAATAAGTAGCATTCAGTTTGGCTACATCATTATCCGCAACTGTATAGGGGATTTTACCTTGTGCAACCTGAGTTATCAGATCTTCAGCGGTAATGCTGTCATTGGTTACTTTATGAATATGAATACCTCCGCCAAGCTCTTTATCCAGATTGACCAACCGTTCGTAATATTTGCCAGGTTTCACGTATATATCTTTGCCGATCAATTCGGTTACATCCTTCAGTGGTTTTATTTTTCCGGTGTTTCGCTGAACAATCACCTGGTGGGTGATCACTTCTTCACCGCAATAAATCAGACTGTCTTTTAATTCTTTGGTAATTGGAATATTATATGCGATAAGATCTCCTTCACCATTCAGCAATTTCCGGATTAATTCCGGTACATTTTTGGCAACCTCTATGCGTAATTTTACGCCTAAATTTTTAGCGAATTGTTCACTGAGCTCATACTGGAAACCCATGTCTTGCCCACGGTAAATGAAATAAGATGTTGAACTGTAAAGAGTGAGAACGACGAGTTCGCCACTATCTTTGATTTGCTCCAGATCGTGTGCAGAAGTATCTTCCGTAACGATTACCTGCTTATTACGGCAGGACAGTATACAGAAGAGCAGGAAAAAGAGAGAGTAAACTACGAGGTGCCGTTTCATGACTAACCGATGTGTTTTTTGATGTACATGGTCAATATATCGATAGCTACTTGATTGCTTCCCCCTTCAGGGACAATCAGGTCGGCATAACGCTTACAAGGTTCGATGAACTGCAAATGCATGGGTTTCAGGACGCGTGTGTATCGCTCCATTACAGCTTCTGCCGTACGGCCCCGTTCCACTACATCACGTTGGATGACGCGTATCAGCCGTTCATCCGGATCGGCATCGACGAATATTTTCAGGTCCATCATATTACGCAGTTTTTTGTCGCATAGGGCCAGGATACCTTCGATAATGACAACTTCACGTGGCTTAATATGTATTGTTTCGGGCTGACGGGTACAGGTCAGATAGGAATAGGTGGGCTGCTCAATGCACTTGCCTTCTTTCAGCATGGAAACATGTTTAGACAAAAGGCTCCACTCAAAAGCGTCCGGATGATCAAAATTGATGTTCTGCCGTTCCTCCACCGGCACATGACTGCTGTCTTTATAGTATGAATCCTGTGGCAGTAATACTACTTCGCCAGCCGGCAGACTCTCAATGATTTTCCGTACGACGGTGGTCTTTCCTGAGCCTGTTCCGCCTGCTATTCCTATTATTAACATCCTTTTATAGTGTATATTTGAAACAAATAGAGTAATTTTGCAACTGTAAAAAACAACTTTGGCTGACAAATATAAAAACAAATAATTAAAATAACAACGTAATGGTAAAACACATTGTATTATTTAAGTTAAGAGACGATGTTTCTGTAGAAAAGAAACTCGTTGTGATGAATAGTTTTAAAGAGGCTATCGAAGCATTGCCTGCTAAAATCTCTGTGATCCGTAAGATTGAGGTGGGGCTGAATATGAACCCGGGGGAAACCTGGAATATTGCGTTGTATAGTGAATTTGATAATCTGGATGATGTAAAGTTCTACGCTACCCATCCCGAACATGTGGCTGCTGGTAAAATTCTGGCGGAAACGAAAGAGAGCCGGGCGTGTGTAGATTATGAATTTTAGTTATAAAAAATGATAGCTATTTAAGATTTGCCGAAAACTCAAACCCGGAAATTTGGATAGCTGTTATATTTTTAGAAACATCATAAACAATTTAAAGAATGAAGAAATTATCCTCTTTTCTGCTTTTACTGCTGGTTGTGTTTACGGCACAGGCGCAGATACAAGAGCCTGTAAAGTTTAAAACAGAGCTGAAAACCCTGTCGGGAGCTGAAGCGGAAATCGTTTTTACTGGTACGATTGATGCCGGTTGGCACGTATATTCTACCGATCTGGGTGATGGCGGCCCTATCTCTGCAACTTTTAATGTAGAGAAGATATCAGGTGCCGAAGTGGTTGGTAAATTGGCCCCGAGGGGAAAAGAAGTTTCGAGCTTTGACAAACTGTTCGAAATGAAAGTGCGTTATTTTGAAAAGACGGCCCAGTTCGTACAAAAGATAAAGTTTACCGGCAGTGATTATTCGATTGAAGGTTATCTGGAGTACGGAGCTTGTAACGATGAGAATTGCCTGCCTCCTACACAAGTCCCTTTCAAACTTTCGGGTAAGGCGGTTGCGACCTCTGCAGCTTCGGTAAAAGAGACCCCTGCAGCACCGGTTGAAGAGCCTGTTGCATCAGTTTCTGATAGTATTATAGAACCGGTAGCTACTGCTGTAACTTCTGCTGTAGGCAGCATTGATTTATGGAAGCCGGTTATTAATCATTTGAAGAAGTTCGGAGAAGCAAATTCTCAGGAAGATATGTCTTGGATCTATATCTTTATTACAGGATTCCTGGGAGGTTTGCTGGCCTTGTTTACTCCTTGTGTATGGCCTATTATACCGATGACGGTAAGCTTCTTTTTAAAAAGGAGCAAAGATAAAAAGAAAGGTATCCGTGATGCATGGACTTATGGTGCATCTATCGTTGTGATCTATGTGGCATTGGGACTTGCCATTACTTTGATATTCGGTGCCAGTGCGTTGAATGCTCTTTCTACCAATGCGGTCTTCAATATTCTGTTCTGTCTGATGTTGATCGTATTTGCCGCCTCTTTCTTTGGAGCTTTCGAACTGACACTTCCTGCAAAATGGAGTACGGCTGTAGATAGTAAAGCAGAAGCTACCAGCGGATTACTGAGTATTTTCTTGATGGCATTTACATTATCGCTTGTATCTTTCTCTTGTACAGGCCCTATTATCGGATTCCTGTTAGTACAGGTTTCTACTACCGGCAGCGTAGTTGCTCCTGCGATTGGTATGCTCGGTTTTGCCATTGCGCTGGCTCTGCCGTTCACTTTATTCGCCTTATTCCCGTCTTGGCTGAAATCAATGCCTAAGTCAGGAGGCTGGATGAATGTGATTAAAGTAACATTGGGCTTTTTGGAATTGGCTTTTGCTCTAAAATTCCTGTCTGTTGCCGATTTGGCATATGGATGGAGAATTCTGGATCGTGAAACTTTCCTTGCTTTGTGGATTGTGATTTTTGCTTTGCTTGGTTTTTATCTGTTAGGCAAGATCAAGTTTCCACACGATGACGATGATACGAAAGTGAGCGTTCCTCGTTTTTTCATGGCACTGATCTCTTTGGCTTTTGCCATTTATATGATTCCGGGCCTGTGGGGAGCACCTTTGAAGGCTGTCAGTGCGTTTGCACCACCTATGAAGACTCAGGACTTTAATCTTTATACCAATGAGGTACATGCTAAGTTCGACGATTATGACTTGGGTATGGAATATGCCCGCCAGCATAACAAACCGGTGATGCTCGATTTTACAGGATATGGTTGTGTGAACTGTCGTAAGATGGAGCTTGCCGTATGGACTGATCCGAAGGTAAGTAGCATTATCAATAATGATTATGTATTGATTACCCTTTATGTTGATAACAAGACTCCACTTACCGAACCGGTGAAGATTACAGAGAATGGAACAGAACGTACTCTGCGTACGGTAGGTGATAAGTGGAGTTATCTGCAGCGTGTGAAATTTGGTGCCAATGCCCAGCCTTTTTATGTTCTGATTGATAATGAAGGTAAGCCGCTGAACAAGTCATATGCTTATGATGAAGATATATCCAAGTATATAGACTTCTTGCAGACCGGACTTGAGAACTACCGGAAAGAAAAATAAATAGTGTGTTCAATAAATGAAAAGAAAGGCTGCCTTCGCATAAAGCGGGGTAGCCTTTCTTATGTTTTATTATTGCTTTATCGCATTGGTACTTCCATTAACAATAAAGTTGCTTCTTGGATTACCTCCACTTTAAAGTTCTTCGTATCCCAGAGTCCGATACCGTCACGCTTTGATAACAGATTATCTGCAACCTTCACATCCCCTTCGATGATGAAGATATAAACTCCGTTGCCTTCTTGGTGCAATTTGTATTCAAAGCTTTTTCCGGCATCAAATGTTCCCATGGAAAACCAGGCATCTTGTTTGATGGAAGCAGGTACCTTACCGTCAGGCGAGATAATCAAGACCGGTTCGTTTCTTTTCAGTAAGGGGCGGATATCGTAGTTGTTATATTCCGGTTCTGTATTCTCGATTCTCGGAAATATCCATATTTGTAGGAATTCTAACTGTTCTTTATCGCTGCATTATATTCGCTGTGAAAGATACCTTTACCCGTACTCATTACTTGGATATCGCCGGGAGTGATGGTTTGGGTGTTTTTTACACTGTCACCATGTCTCAGATAACCTTTCAAGGGAATAGAAATCACTTCCATATTCTGGTGAGGATGTGTATCAAATCCCATTGATGGAGCTACACTGTCATCATTCAGCACCCTCAATGCGCCAAAATGCATTCTCGATGGGTTGTAATAGTTTGCAAAGCTAAATGTATGGTAGGTTTTAAGCCAGCCATGATTGAAATAACCTCTGGAGGAGGCTTTGTCTACTACTGTTTTCATATTTTTCCTTTCTTCAATAGAATATCCGTATAACAAATGAATGATAGATAAAGTTCTGGTAGCGAGAATTGTGCATTTTACAAAAAGATTTATATCTTTGAGCAATTTAAAATAGGAAAGTATGAAAAAGATTATTAATCCTTGGAAGAGAATGGAAGGATATAATTGCTTTGGTTGTGCTCCCAACAATGAAGCCGGTGTGAAAATGGAATTTTATGAAGAGGATGATGAAGTGATAAGTATCTGGCGTCCGCGTCCCGAATACCAAGGATGGATTGATACGTTGCATGGAGGCATTCAGGCGGTACTTCTCGATGAAATCTGTGCCTGGGTGGTTCTCCGGAAGTTACAGACGACAGGAGTGACATCGAAAATGGAAACTCGCTATCGTAAGTCGATCAATACTAATGATTCGCATGTAGTACTCAAGGCACATATTAAAGAGGTGAAACGCAATATTGTACTGATAGAGGCACGTCTTTATAACAAAAATGGAGAATTGTGTACGGAAGCGATCTGCACTTATTTCACTTTTCCGAAGGAAAAAGCTAAAGAAGAGATGCACTTTTTATCATGTGGAGTAGAAGATGAAGAGATACTCCCTTTGATTTGAAAGAAAAACGGAAGTTTTTCTGATAATTGTTTGGTGATTCGGAACTAATAGTTTATTTTTGTCGCATAAAGAATGAAGATATGAACATTACTATTACACATCGCCATCATCATTACTCGATCGAATAACTCGGTGGGCAGGATGATATTGTGTATATATATGATAGAATACGAGGCTTACCGATAAGGTGGGCCTTTTTTATTTTCCGGATATTGAATTTAAATTGTAAATTAAGATATTGTAATTATGTTAAGAATCGCAGTACAAGCCAAGGGGCGCCTTTTTGAAGAAACTATGGCCCTTCTTGAAGAATCAGACATCAAACTGAGCACAACTAAACGTACTTTACTCGTACAGTCGTCTAATTTTCCAATTGAGGTGCTTTTCCTCCGTGATGACGATATTCCACAATCTGTGGCTACGGGAGTTGCTGATCTTGGTATAGTGGGAGAAAATGAATTCGTAGAAAAACAAGAAGACGCAGAAATTATTAAGCGTCTTGGATTCAGCAAATGTCGTTTATCTCTGGCTATGCCCAAAGATATTGAATATCCCGGTCTAAGTTGGTTTAATGGAAAGAAAATTGCTACTTCATATCCGGGCATTCTGGATAATTTCATGAAAAGTAATGGAGTTAAAGCCGAGGTTCATGTCATTACCGGATCTGTAGAGGTTGCTCCAGGCATCGGACTGGCGGATGCCATTTTTGATATTGTCAGTTCCGGTTCTACGTTGGTCAGCAATCGTCTGAAAGAAGTGGAGGTCGTGATGAAGTCGGAAGCTCTGCTGATAGGCAATAAGAATATGAGTAAAGAGAAGAAAGAGGTATTGGACGAATTGCTTTTCCGTATGGATGCCGTGAAAACAGCCGAAGATAAAAAATATGTATTGATGAATGCACCTAAAGATAAGCTGGACGATATTATTGCCGTATTGCCGGGGATGAAGAGTCCTACCGTAATGCCATTGGCACAGGAAGGCTGGTGCTCTGTGCATACAGTACTTGATGAAAAACGATTTTGGGAGATTATAGGTAAACTGAAAGCACTGGGAGCAGAGGGAATTTTAGTATTGCCTATTGAAAAGATGATTATTTAGGCGAGTCTGTTTGTTGAACTTTTAATTAAAAAAATAATGAAACTGATTAAATACCCCGATAGATCGCAGTGGGATGAAATTCTGAAGCGGCCCGTACTCAACACAGAAAGCCTTTTTGATACTGTACGTGATATTATTAATCGTGTAAGAGTTGGTGGAGACCGGACGGTGATGGAGTATGAAGCTATGTTTGATAAAGCCGAACTCACTTCACTGGCCGTTACACTCGAAGAGATTGAAGAAGCTGAAAAAGAGGTTCCTATAGAATTGAAAGCTGCCATTTATCTGGCTAAACGCAATATTGAAGCTTTCCATGCTGCACAGCGTTTTGAGGGAAAAAAGGTAGATACTATGGAAGGGGTTACTTGTTGGCAGAAGGCAGTAGCCATTGAAAAGGTCGGCTTATATATCCCCGGAGGAACGGCTCCTTTATTCTCTACCGTGCTTATGCTTGCAATTCCTGCCAAGATTGCCGGCTGCAAAGAGATTGTACTTTGCACACCACCTGACAAAAATGGGAAAGTGCATCCGGCAATCCTTTTTGCTGCCCATCTGGCCGGAGTCAGCAAAATATTTAAGGCGGGTGGAGTACAGGCCATTGCTTCCATGGCATACGGAACAGAGAGTATTCCTAAGGTTTATAAGATATTTGGTCCGGGAAACCAGTATGTTACAGCAGCCAAACAACTTGTCAGCTTGAGGGATGTAGCCATTGATATGCCGGCCGGACCTTCAGAAGTAGAAGTGCTGGCTGACGAATCTGCTAATCCAGTGTTTGTTGCCGCTGATCTTCTGTCTCAGGCGGAACATGGAGTGGATAGTCAGGCTGTGTTGATTACGACGTCTGAAAAATTGCAAACGGAAGTCGTATATGAAGTTGAGCGACAGTTGGGCTATCTGAACCGCCGCGACATTGCCGAGAAATCTTTGGCCAACAGTAAGTTGATATTAGTGAAGGATATGGATGAGGCGCTGGAATTGACTAATGCTTATGCGCCAGAACATCTGATTATTGAGACTAAGAATTACATGGAAGTATCCGGACGGATCATTAATGCCGGTTCTGTATTTCTGGGAGCCTTCTCTCCCGAAAGTGCAGGTGATTATGCTTCGGGAACTAATCATACCCTGCCAACGAATGGTTATGCCAAAGCTTATAGTGGGGTAAGTCTCGACAGTTTCATCCGTAAAATTACCTTTCAGGAGATACTTCCTGATGGAATGGCTGCTATTGGTCCGGCTATCGAAGTAATGGCTGCAAATGAACATTTGGATGCACACAAAAATGCAGTAACCGTTAGATTAAAGGAGATAAGAAAATGAGAACATTGCAAGAATTAACCCGGTCGAATATCTGGAGGCTAAAACCTTATTCTTCGGCTCGTGACGAATATAACGGAGCGGCTGCATCCGTCTTTTTGGATGCTAACGAGAATCCCTATAACTTACCGCACAATCGTTATCCCGATCCGATGCAGCGGGATCTGAAATCGGAGTTATCCAAAATCAAAAAAGTACCTCCCGCCCATATATTTCTCGGGAATGGCAGTGATGAAGCTATCGACCTGGTATTCCGTGCTTTCTGTGAACCGGGTGAAGATAACGTAGTAGCCATTGATCCTACATACGGCATGTATCAGGTTTGTGCCGATGTCAATGATGTGGAATATCGCAAAGTGTTACTCCACGATGATTTCCAGTTTTCGGCTGAAGAGTTGTTGGCGGCGGCGGATGAACGGACAAAGATGATTTTTATTTGTTCTCCTAATAATCCCACGGGAAACGATCTGCTTCGTTCTGAGATAGTAAAGGTCATTGGCGGATTCGAAGGATTGGTTATTTTGGATGAAGCTTACAATGACTTCTCTGACCAACCGTCATTCTTATCCGAGTTGGATAAATATCCGAATCTGGTTGTTCTACAGACCTTTTCCAAGGCATTTGGGTGCGCAGCCATTCGTTTGGGAATGGCCTTTGCTTCCGAAGGGATTATCGCAATCCTGAACAAAATTAAATATCCGTATAATGTGAATCAGTTGACCCAGCAGCAAGCTATAGAGATGCTTCACAAATATTACGAGATAGAACGTTGGGTAAAAATGTTGAAAGAGGAGAGGGGATATCTGGAAGAAGCTTTTATTGAGCTGCCTTGCGTGTTACAGGTGTTTCCGTCGAATGCGAATTTTTTCCTGGCGCGTGTAACCGATGCGGTGAAAATTTATAACTACCTGGTGGGAGAGGGAATTATTGTACGTAACAGAAATTCCATTTCATTGTGTGGTAATTGCCTTCGCGTAACTGTAGGTACACGGGCTGAGAATGCCAGACTGATTGGAGCACTGAAAAAATATCAATAGGAAAAATGAAAAAAAAAGTACTGTTTATAGACCGTGATGGCACCCTTGTCATCGAACCTCCCATCGACTATCAACTCGATTCTTTGGAGAAGCTTGAGTTTTATCCTAAAGTCTTTCGTAATCTGGGCTTTATCCATAGTAAACTCGACTTTGAGTTTGTTATGGTGACTAACCAGGATGGACTGGGTACTTCTTCTTTTCCGGAGGAGACATTCTGGCCGGCCCACAATCTGATGCTGAAAACTTTAGAGGGAGAAGGTATTACGTTCGATGATATATTGATAGACCGTAGTATGCCGGCAGATCATGCACCTACGAGGAAGCCGCGTACCGGTATGCTGACTAAATACATTTCTAATCCGGAATATGATCTGGAAGGCAGTTTTGTCATAGGTGACCGTCCGACAGATGTCGAACTTGCCAAAAATTTAGGTTGCCGTGCTATCTATCTTCAGGAGAACACTGACTTATTGAAAGAAAAGGGGTTAGAATCCTACTGTGTCCTTGCTACTACAGACTGGGACCGGATAACTGAATTTCTTTTTGCAGGAGAACGAGAAGCAGAAGTGCATCGTACGACAAAGGAAACGGATATTTGGGTAGCTCTCAACTTGGATGGTAATGGTGCCTGTGAAATTTCTACCGGATTGGGCTTTTTCGACCACATGCTTGAGCAGATCGGTAAGCACTCCGGCATGGATCTGAGCATTCGGGTGAAGGGTGATCTGGAGGTAGACGAGCATCATACCATAGAGGATACGGCCATAGCTTTGGGCGATTGTATTTATCAGGCGCTGGGCAGTAAACGTGGAATTGAACGTTATGGCTATGCTTTACCCATGGATGATTGCCTTTGCCAGGTATGCCTTGATTTCGGAGGTCGTCCTTGGTTAGTATGGGATGCCGAATTCAAACGTGAAAAAATAGGAGAGATGCCCACTGAGATGTTTCTACACTTTTTTAAGTCGTTGAGCGATGCCGCCAAGATGAATTTGAATGTCAAAGCCGAGGGACAGAATGAACATCATAAGATAGAAGGCATTTTCAAAGCTTTGGCCCGTGCACTGAAAATGGCATTGAAACGGGATATTTATCATTTTGAATTGCCATCCAGTAAAGGGGTACTGTAAAGAATCAAGGATTACCTTTGCTTTTTGACATATAAATCCCCCTTTTATAATCAATGCACGTTTATTATAAAAGGGGGATAATAACTCTGTAACTTTCCTTATAGAACGTTTTGCGTAAGCTGAAAAAGAAGGATCTCTATTTCTTTTTCACGAACGAGTCCGGATAGGTGCATACATTTAGCTTTTCCGTATTTTCTTTCTCACGAAGCCAAGTGTCGAATTCCCGTTTACCTTCTTTAAGAACGATCATACGGCTGCCGGGTGTTTTGTCACCATAAGTGTTTTTACCGCCCGAAGCGCGTCCGTATCCCAAAGCGATATTGTAAAGTGTAGCGATGTAGTCGTTCACATGGTCATGACCGGCAAAAATTCCCATCACATCACCGCATTCCAGCATCTGGGTAAACATTCCGCTATTTATGTTTGGGCTGCATTCTTTCTCGTTGCGGTCGCCGTATCGTTTGGTATCAAATGACTCCCATGCCTGAGTATATTCCGGCAATGGAATATGGAGGAAAGCTAATGCGGGCAGAGGTTGTCCTCCGTTCTGCTCGGTATATTTTTGGCTTTCACGGGTATACCAGTTGATTTGTGATTGTCCGATCCAATCGTATCCTTTCACTGTTTTGAGTTTTGAGTAGGCATTCGTGTCCAGACAGTAGAGCAGTGCAGCTACTTTTTTGTTATCTGCCGAACCATAGATTGGGATAATGTGATTACCTTCTCCCTTAATACCTTCAGCGATGTTTTTTATCATACAATAAGGTTGTTGCTGGATGATACGTATAATCTCATCCCGTTTTACTGCATATTCATCATCGTGGTTACCCAAGACGGCAGTCCAGGGGAGCCGGCGAGTGGCGAGTTCGCCGGCTATGGCTTCCCATGCCTGGCTGACCTCGTCCATCGTGGTAATGTCTCCTGTGAAAACCACAAGATCCGGCTTTTCAGAGTCAAGTACTTCTTTTATCATGTCTGCTACAATCATGTTTTTTTCCTGGTCATGTCCCAGGTGCATATCGGTAAACTGTGCAATCTTGAATTCTCCGTTCTTATTGAAGTTTATTTTTTCTGGAGCCTGTTGTGCCTGTCCGCATAAGCTTGCCAGTAGCAGTGCACTGCTTAGAATTATTTTTTTCATTGTTATAACTTTTTTGAATTTGGGTTAGTCTTTTTTTTGCCACCAGGTGGTTTGATTGATTTTATCATTTCCTGTACCAAACTGCCGTGTGATGGCCGCTTCTACGTTAGCTCCATTGTTGTCGTACTCACCTTGTGGATACATCCAACGTTTGGGGATCTCTGTTCCGGCAGGCCGGCGGAAGTCCGGGTAACCGGTGCGCAATTGTTCGTAGAAAGAATCCCAGTTGCCTTGATAGAAGGTTACAAGGTACTTTTGCATAATGATGCGCTCTATCTGTTCGTCTACGTTGGCAGCTTTGCCGAAGGCGACCAAAGGTTCCTGTAAGTATCGGTTGACCGCATCGGCATTGAGATAAGAGGCGTAGGCTTTGGCATGTGTTTCATAAAAGGAGAAAGAGGCACGGATACCATTCTCATAATATGTTTGCGCATTGCCATTGATCCATCCTCGTACGACAGCTTCGGCGAGAATCTGTTGCAGTTCTGCATACCCCATTAACATGGTTGGTTCTACAATAGGGTCTGTGCGGAAACGGTCATTGATAGGTGATATGGTTCCTTCACTTACTTTAATGATAGCATCACTGTAAGGAGCTGCCGGGTCACCTCCTTCGTAAGAGCTGAAATCGTCGATGGCCTTTCCTTCAGTCTTTCCTTTATTGGTTTGTGCGCTGAAGATAAAAAGCCGTGGATCCCGACGTTCACGCATTCGTTGGATAAAAGTATCATCCATGTAATAGCCGGACCATTGTGCGTTAAACTGAGGGTACCTATTCCCTTGTTGATCCAGATAAACCAGCTGCCCGTTGTCGGTCAGGCTTTCCATTAGTGGGCTGCCTGTTGCAATGGCCTTGAATTCGGAGGCAATATTAAAATTCCCCACAGTCGTATGGTTCGAAAGAGTCATCAGTACTTTCAACCGGAAAGAGTTGATCAGCTTTCTCCATTGATTGCCATTACCATTGTAAATAATATCACCATCAATTACAGAGGCGTCATTTGCCAGTATTTCATCTGCCTCTTTCAGCTCTTGAAGGATGCCTGTGAAAACATCTTCCTGAGTATCGTATTCAGGAGTATAGATCTCTTCTTTTTCTCCTTTTAAGGCTTGGCGGTAAGGAATGTCCCCAAAGCGTAAGGTCAGTTCGTAGAAGTAATAGGCACGGAAGAATTTGGTAAGCGCCGTATATACCGGAGCGTTCACACGTTCGGCTTCTTCACCCATTTTTTGTACATTTCTCAGGTTATCGTAGTAGCCAAAGCTTCCCCGTGTCCATTTGTAGTATTGGTCGGCACTTTCTCCGTCAGTCTGAATCACTTTTTTAGTAGCATACATTCCGTCGGTTCCTCTTTTGAATGCATTCATACTGATTTGTGTCAGCAAAAGTTTGGGATGGGTTTGAGTGGCGTTGTCCGGATCTATATTCATCTTTTCCAGGTTTCCGCAGGATACGCACATCCATATGGATGCCATAAATAATAATATCTTTTTCATTTTATAAATTCTTATTGGTTTCATAACATGTTTAGAATTTTATGTTGACTCCCATACCGATATAGCGTGCAGTAGGATCGTTGGCCCCTCCGTCATTGCTGTCTCCCGTATAGTCAGGATCGACGAAAGGAACTTTCTTCCATACAGCAAGATTGTTGCCGAAGACTGTGGCAGTCAGTCCTTTCACGGGACTTTGTTTTGAAAGCAATTTAGTGAAGTTGTAGGTCAGGGCTACCCGGCGCAATTTAATGTAACTACGGTCGAATACATTGGCAAACTTCGCATTTTCTTTGGATGACACATAAGCCTGATAAGGGTAATTCTGACACCATTGCTGCCAATCGACGGCTGTTATATTACGTCTGTATGTACGGGTATCCGAGATGACATTTCCGTCAATGTCACGTTTCAGTTCACCTCCGGTTACCACTACACCGTTGGGCACATATACCGGATGTCCGGCTGCGTATTGTGCATCTCTGTATTCAACAGACTCCGGATGTTTACCACCCCACCATAACTTTTCGCTCAGTACGGAATAGATGACTCCTTTGTACGCACCATCCAGATCGACAGACAGGGTGAAGTCTTTATAACGGAACGTATTCTGCATACCCATACGGAAGTTGGGGTCCAGATGTCCCAGATATTGCTTGTAGGCGTCTTTGGTCGGCATGCCATTTTCATCGAGAATCAGTTCTCCATCAGCACTTTTTTGCCATTGTGAACCGTAGAATGCGTCGGCACGGTCGCCTACTTTCAAGTCACCGAATTTTTTTTGTCCACCATATATTTCTGTCAGCTTCTTTACGCTTTTGCTCCAGTTCAGGGCAAATTCCCATTGGAAATCTCTATTTTGGATTGCCTGTACGTTTGCCATGATTTCCCATCCGTTAGTGGTATATTGATTACCGTTCACTTTACGGCTGGTGAAACCCGAAGCATTCGATATGTTCAGGTCGATGATCTGGTTCTCGTCAATCGTGTGATAATATGTCAGGTCGAAGGAGAGACGGTTCCGGAAAAAAGAAGTTGATAAACCTGCTTCCCAAGAGGTCGTTTTCTGGGGTTTGATGTAATAGTTCACCAGAGACGAGGGATAGGAGATAGACGGGTTTGAACCATAGTTGGTATCTTTAGTGTAGGTAGATATAATCTGGTATGGAGACAAGTCGGTAGAAACGACTGCCCATGAGCCATACATTTTAAGATAATCCATGAATGTAGGTAGTTTGACATATTCAGACACCATTGTACTGACTGCTACGGAAGGATAAAAGTAAGAATTGCTGCCTTTTGCGAGAGTGGATGACCAGTCATTACGTCCCGTCAGGGTCAGGTAAGCATATTTATAAAGGTCGAGGTTGACAGAGCCATAAATACTGCGGATGGATTTCTCGTTCCGGTTGGCATCGGTAATGGATGGTCCTTGGGTGTTTTTGATACTGTATACGAAAGGAACGATCAAACCGTCGGTAGACTGGTACTCTTGACGGTAATTTCGGTAAAATACAGAGCTACCCGCATTCAGTGTAAAAAGAATATCGGGAGTAAGGTCTTGTGTATAGGTAGCCAGTATATCAGCGTCCACATTGGTCTGGTGGTCATTCCAGACTTTGTAGTCGCCTTCACGTGAGTCACCATAGTTCATGTAAGTTTTGGGAACTTTCATTTCCTGTAGAATTGTCTTCTGACGTAAGGCTGCGCGTCCCTGAATGTTCAGGTTGGGCAGGAGTTGATAATTGAGACGTAGCTGACCGTTCACTACATCACGGTTTTCCGACTGCTGAAGCTCTTCGGCGGCAAAATAAGGGTTGTTGTACCATGCGTAGTTATAGCTGGCTTGGCGATATCCCTCCTGTCCCGGAACATATTTATGTTTACGGAGTTCTTTACCGTTCACATCGTCTCCCATCCATACAACAATGGTGTACATATGGTTTTTAGGTCCGTATCCATAGCGTGGATAGCTTGGAGAAACCACCTTGTTATACGCCAGATTGGCGTCAAGTTGCAGGTTTTGAGCAAGATCGAAAGTGGAGTTGAAGTTGACCCCTCCGCTGTGCATTTGTGTAGAGGGTACCTGTCCTTTTTGATAAGCATACTGTCCGGTTACAAAGTAGCGTGCTTTCTCTCCTTTATAGGCGATAGAGATGTTGTTGTTGGTTACTAATCCTGTTTGCAGGAAGTCTTTCAGGTTATCACGAGATACCCAGTCGATAGGAACTCGTTCGTAGCGTGATTTGTCATCATATTGAGTCCCTTTCACATCTCCCCACCAAGGAATTTCTTTCCCGGTCACTTTGTCTCGGATGGGGCTATTCCATTGGGCTACTTTGGTCCCGACGTTTAGTTTGGGACCCCATGTCATATCACCATCTGAGATACCACCGTCGGCACCGTCCCAAAATTCGTATTTGCCGTTCGAACCACTACCATATTGATGCTGTGTTTCGGGTAGTACGGCAAAACCGGCAGTAATCATATTGTTGGTGGAGAAGTTGATTTCCAACCCTTCTTTCTTGGCTGTTTTGCTGGTAATTAAGATAGCTCCGTTTTTTCCGCGTGAACCATATAACGCCGAAGCTGCTGTACCTTTCAACACGTTGACACTTTCGATGTTTTCACTCGATATATCGAAAAAGTCCGTTTCTACCGGAACACCGTCTAATACAATCAAGGGAGTATTACCGCGTAATTTGAAACTTGGTGCCTGAAAAATACCGGTCGGATTGGCTACCAATAAGCCGGCTACTTGCCCGGAAAGTGCAGAACCGACATTCAGGCTGGGAGTTGCATTCAATACGTCACTATTGATTTGCTGGGTGGTGTAACCGATCTTTTTCTTTTGTTGTTTGATACCAATAGCAGTTACTACTACTTCATCTATAGCCTGTACATCGTCTGTCAGTTCAACGTTGATCATAGGATTATTGCTTTTCACTTCTTTTTCTACCGTATTGTATCCGACGAAAGAGAAAGTCAGGATATCACCTATGGAGGCCTCAAGACGGTAACGTCCGTCTATGTCGGTGACCGTACCGTTCGTTGAGTTTTTTACCATGATTGTGGCACCGATTACCGGTCCCATTTTGTCTGTTACTGTTCCTGTTACTTTGATTGTCTGTGCAAAAGCAAGTGATGTGCACAAAAACATACAACAAAGAAACAGATAAAATTTACTGTTCATAAGTTATGTACTAATTTAGTGTTTGGGCATAGCAGATGCCGGGACAACAGATTTACCATTGTCCGAGGCTTGCTACAAGTATAAGTTTACCTATTGAAAAAGTTTAAATATCGGTTAGTTTTACGTTTTGGAAAACGGAAAGAAGGGCGGCTGCATTTTTGCGATTTTGTTGTAAAGCGTCTTCGAATGATTCGGTTTCAGAGTCGAAAGCAGAGATGGCTATTTTGAGTACATTTGTAAATTCGGCAGTTACTTGTTCCTGCCCCATTTTGTTACTTTTGAGTTCTCTGTTCAGTTGTTTTTCGATAGAACGTACGGCATTGTAGATAGTAGGTTTCCGAATGACGGTACGACGGGTAGGATCACCCGGAACTACTTCTTCCCTTACCACATAGATATTCATGAACTGGTTATAGAGATAACCGGCTTCTTGTCCGAATTTGTAATTAGTTACATTGGCCAGTGCTTCTGCCGATGGCTGTTTAATGGCAGAATAGAACTCCCATGTTGTTTTTACGACTGAGCTTACTTCCGCTTTATTCTTGTTGTCGGATTTGTCATCATCCGGCACTGAATTTGCAGCGTTCAGGGCAATACTGGATACAAATAGTACAAATGCTAAAATAAATTGTCTTTTCATAACTTTACCTCTTTTTAATATGACGTTGCAAAGGTCGCGACATCATATTAAAAAGAGGTATCGTCATTGTTACAATTCGGATACTTCTTTCAGCCATGCAGCCGAACTGGCATCGCTTGGCATACGCCAGTCACCTCTCGGACTGATGGAGACACTTCCTACCTTTGGACCATCGGGCAGACACGAACGTTTGAATTGTTGATTGAAGAACCGGCGGAAAAAGGTTTGCAGCCATTTTTTGATGGTTTCAGCATCGTATATTCCGTTAAATACGGTTTGTGCCAGAAAGTATATTTTCGACGGGCGGAAGCCGAATCGCAGAAAATAGTACAGGAAAAAGTCGTGGAGTTCATAAGGACCTACCAGATCTTCCGTTTTTTGTTTGATTTCTCCATTCTCATCTGCCGGTATCAGTTCAGGACTGATAGGAGTGTCTACAATGTCCAGCAGGGTTATTTTAGATTCCCCGTCAACTTCATTTTCAGCTACCCATTGTACAAGATGTTGTACCAGTGTCTTGGGTATGCTTGCATTGACGCCATACATCGACATGTGGTCACCGTTGTATGTGGCCCATCCCAATGCAAGTTCAGAGAGGTCACCCGTCCCGATTACTAATCCACAGATTTGGTTGGCTACATCCATCAGGATTTGCGTGCGTTCGCGCGCTTGTGAGTTTTCGTATGTTACATCATGTACGTTGAGGTCATGTCCGATGTCCTTGAAGTGCTGGATACATGCTTCCCTAATACTGATTTCGCGAATCGAAATCCCTAACGAGTTCATCAAAGCGATGGCGTTATGGTAAGTGCGGTCGGTCGTTCCGAACCCTGGCATGGTTATACCTAAAATGTCTTTACGGGATAATCCCAGCTTGTCGAATGTTTTGACGCATACTAATAATGCCAGTGTAGAGTCGAGCCCTCCGGAAATTCCCACTACAGCTGTTTTGGCTCCTGTGTGTACTAAGCGTTGTGCCAGTCCGGCGACCTGTATGGAGAAGATTTCTTCGCAACGATTGTTGAGTTCAGCTCCTTGTGGAACAAAAGGGTGTGGGTTGAATGTACGGGTAAGATTCAGATCTTTACTGTTGGTATATTCCGTAGAGACTCTGATTGCTTCTTTACCTGGGCAATTGGCTTTGTTGGCAGCAAAAGTTGTATTAATACGGCGTTCGGCACGGATACATTCTACATCTATTTCGCTGATAACTAATTGTTCTTCCAGGCAGAACCGTTCACTTCGTGCAAGCAGGCCACCGTTTTCGTATATGAGTCCGTTTCCTGCAAAAACCACATCCGTCGTTGATTCGCCGAAACCACTGGATGAAAAAACATAACCGGAGAGGCACCGTGCGGATTGCTGGCTGATCAGAGAACAAAGATAGCTATGCTTGCCGATCCCTTCATCGTCGGCAGAAAGATTAAAAATGATTTCAGCCCCTTGCAGCGCCAGTGAAGAACTTGGAGGAACCGTAGACCAAAGGTCTTCGCATATTTCTATTCCAAAAGTTGTTTCTGCTGTTTCAAACAACAGGTTGTTGCCCATCGGAACAATTTGTCCACACAAACGTACACTGGTTTCCGAGACCTGCAAGGCAGATGTAAACCAACGCTGTTCATAAAACTCTTTATAATTAGGTAGATAGGTTTTAGGTACTACTCCCAGTATTTTGCCTTTCTGGATAGCGACTGCGGCATTGATAATCGTGGAATTGACTACTACCGGCATACCCAATATAGAAATGATGTCCAACTGGCGGGTATTGTTCAGAATCTGCATTAACGCCATTTCTGCTTGTTCAAGCAGAAGTTGCTGGGCGAACAAATCTCCGCAGGTATATCCGGTAATACACATTTCGGGAAAAGTAAGGATCTGCACCCCTTTGCCTTCGGCAATGGCAATAAGACCCTCCAGTCTTTCTGAATTAAATTTGCAATCTGCAACCTTTACGCGGGGAACAGCCGCCGCAACTTTTACGAATCCGTAGTTCATTTTCTATCAGGGTTTATCATTTCTACCGGCAAAAGTAGGCATTTTAATCGAATCTTTGTATTTTTGTCAAATTTGAATTGATACATTATAATATTAAATCGCACAAAAACATGAAGAAGATGCTTATGGCTGCCGGAATGGCTGCCGTGATGACTGCTTGCGGCACAAGTGCACAGAAAGCAGCCACCGATGCCGGAAACCCTTTTCTGGCTGAGTATTCAACTCCTTTTGGTGTTCCACCGTTCGACCGGATCAAAGTAGAGCATTACAAAGAGGCTTTCCTGAAAGGGATGGAAGAGCAGAAAAAAGAAATCGATGCTATTGTAAATCAACGTTCGGTTCCGGATTTTGATAATACTATTGCTGCATTCGATCAGAGTGGAGAGTTATTAAATAAGGTGAATACAGTATTTTATGGGTTGAACAGTTGTAATACGAACGATGAAATGCAGGCCCTAAACAAAGAGCTTACCCCATTGCTTTCGGCACACCGTGATGATATTAGTCTGAACCCTGCTCTGTTTGCTCGTGTGAAAGAGGTTTATGAACGACGCGAGCAATTGGGTTTAGATAAAGAACAGAATAAATTACTGGAAGAGACTTACAAGAAATTTGTTCGTGGAGGTGCTAATCTCGATTCTGTTGACCAGGCAAAGTTGCGCCAGTTGAATAGCGAGATTTCAATGTTGCAGTTGACTTTTGGGCAGAATCTGCTGAAAGAAACCAATGCCTTCCGGTTGGTTATAGATAAGGAAGAGGACCTTACCGGATTGCCGGAAAGTCTCGTGACATCTGCAGCCGAAGCAGCTAAGTCAGAGGGGCTGGAAGGAGAGTGGCTTTTTACTTTACACAATCCGAGTGTGATGCCTTTTTTGCAATATGCAGATAATCGTGAGTTGCGTGAAAAGATATTTAAGGGATACATCAATCGTGGCAATAATGGTAACGAGACAGACAATAATGAAATTGTGAAGAAATTGGTTACTTTACGTCTGGAGAAAGCTAAACTGATGGGATATGCCGATTATGCGTCTTATGTTTTGGAAGACCGTATGGCGAAGAACGAGGAGAATGTGTATCGTTTACTGAATCAGATCTGGACTCCTGCAGTTGCGAAAGCTAAGGAAGAGTTAGCTGACATTCAGGCTGAAATTAAAAAAGAAGGAGCTAACTTCACCCCTGAAGGATGGGACTGGCGCTACTATTTTGAGAAAGCAAAGAAAGCAAAGTTCAGTCTGGACGAAAATGAAATACGTCCCTATCTTGAATTGAATAATGTTCGTGACGGCGCCTTCTATGTGGCTAATAAACTTTATGGTATCACTTTTTCCGAAATAAATGACATACCAAAACCGCATGAAGAAGCACAGGCTTTCGAGTGCAAAGATAAGGACGGTAGTCATCTGGGGGTGCTTTATATGGATTTCTTTCCCCGTTCAAGCAAGCGAGCAGGTGCATGGTGCGGGACTTACCGCTCTCAAACCTATCGTGACGGCAAACGTTTGGCACCGGTAGTAACAATTGTGTGCAACTTCACCAAACCCTCTTCGGGTCAGCCTGCTTTGCTCAGTGCAGATGAAGCCAGCACTTTATTCCACGAGTTTGGGCATGCATTGCACAATTTGTTTAAAGATGTACGTTTTTATGGAGTATCCGGAGTGCCGCGCGATTTTGTAGAGCTACCGTCCCAAGTTATGGAACATTGGGTATTTGAGCCGGAAGTACTGAAGGTATATGCAAAACATTACCAGACCGGTGAGGTGATTCCTTCTGCTTTGATTGAAAAACTTGATAAGAGTGGCAAGTATGGACAAGGATTTGCTACGACCGAATATCTTGCTGCTTCTTTGCTTGATATGGATTATCATGTGCTCAAAGAAATTCCCGGAGATATGGATATCGTTAAATTTGAAACAACTGTACTTAAAGAACGAGGGTTGCCGAATCAGATACCTCCCCGTTATCGTACTACTTATTTTAACCATATTATGAATAGTGGATATACGGCTGGTTATTATAGCTATATTTGGGCTGAAGTGCTGGATAGTGATGCTTTTGAAGCCTATAGGGAGACTGGAGATCTTTTTAATCAGGAAGTAGCATCCAGATTCCGTCGCTATATTCTCACTCCGGGAGGAATTGACGATGCTATGAATATGTATAAGAACTTTCGCGGAAAGGAACCGGGTATAGAACCTTTGTTACGGAACAGAGGATTGTAGATTGGCTTATACAGGGCTTTTACATTGTACTATAGGGGAAGAAACAATCTTCCCCTTTTATTTTTTTTGCTAAAAATAAACGCAGAAAATATAAAAAATACAAATAGTAGTTGTTATATTTGCAGCAGTTTATTGAAATAAACACAAAATACCAACAATTATTAACTATTAAAAGAATTAGAAAAATGAAAGAGTACATTGATGTTTTGAAGAAGTGGAAAGACTTTGACGGAAGAGCCAGAAGACGTGAATACTGGATGTTTGTCTTGTTTATGGCTATTTTCGCTATTGTTGCAGGTATTATTGATGGCATTTTAGGTACAGTTTGTGTATTTGTAGGGCTTTATTATCTGGCTATGCTCCTGCCAATGATTACTGTTAGCGTACGTCGTATGCACGATATTGGTAAAAGTGGATGGTGGTTGTTTATCACCTTTGTGCCGGTAATCGGTAGCCTTTGGTATCTCTTCTTGACTATCCAGGATGGACAGCCGGGCAGCAACCAATATGGTGAAAACCCCAAAGGAGTTTAATACGTACATATTATTGTCATAAGAAACGGCATGCAAAAGTCATTTTGTATGCCGTTTTTCTATTTTATCAAAAAAATATCCGTATTTTGTTTGCGAAAATAAAAGAACTCTTTATCTTTGCATCAGATTTAAAATTGTAATGAATACAATTTTGTAAAAGAGGAAGAAGATGGAATCATACAACCGATTATTAGAGCATAACATCAAACCGTCCATGCAGCGTATTGCTATCATGAACTATTTGATGGAACATAGGACACATCCGTCGGCTGATGAAATATACACTGCATTATCTCCCTCTATGCCAACACTTTCGAAGACAACGGTTTATAATACTCTTAGACTGTTTTCGGAACAGGGAGCGGCACAAATGCTTACTATCGACGAACGGAATACCAATTTTGACGGAGATACTTCACAACACGCTCATTTTTTGTGTAAGCGTTGCGGACGTATTTATGATTTGAAGTGCCAGGTTGAAATGAAACAAGTAGAAGGGCTTCAAATGAATGGACATGAAGTAAGTGAAATGCATTACTATTATAAAGGCATTTGTAAGAATTGTTTAAATGATATACGTATTGACTAATTAATTTAAAATTAAGACGAAATGAAAAAGTTTAGATGTACTGTCTGCGGTTATGTTTATGAAGGTGACGCAGCTCCTGAGAAATGTCCTTTGTGTAAAGCTCCTGCAAGCAAATTCGTAGAAGTTGTTGAAGAAGAAGGTGGTGCACTCACTTTTGTTGACGAGCACGTAATCGGTGTGGCTAAGGGTTGTGACGAAGAAATGATCAAAGACTTGAACAATCACTTCATGGGCGAATGTACTGAAGTTGGTATGTATCTGGCTATGAGCCGTCAGGCTGACCGTGAAGGCTATCCTGAAGTAGCTGAGGCTTTCAAACGTTACGCTTGGGAAGAAGCTGAGCATGCTTCTAAGTTTGCCGAACTGCTGGGAGATTGCGTATGGGATACTAAGACAAACCTTGAAAAGAGAATGAATGCTGAAGCCGGTGCTTGCGAAGATAAAAAGCGCATTGCTACACGTGCTAAAGCTTTGAATTTGGATGCTATCCATGATACAGTGCACGAAATGTGTAAAGACGAAGCTCGTCACGGTAAAGGTTTTGAAGGACTTTATAACCGTTATTTCGGTAAGAAATAAATCATATAGATGATTATAGAAAGAGGCTTGTATCTATACGGATACAGGCCTTTTTTGTTAAACTTTCTTTTGAAATGGGGCCGTTAACTGATGATTTTTTTATATTTGTATTTCACTTAAAAGAAAAAGGATTATGAAAAAACTACAGTCTTTAGTGTGCTTTCTTCTTTTGTCAATGACAATTTATGCTGCCGATCAGGTGATTCAGCTGCCCAAGCCCAATATAAATCGTAGCGGACAGTTAATGAAAGCGTTATCCGAGCGCCATTCTGTCCGTGAATATGCTTCCCAAGCTCTGAGCAACACTGATTTATCCGACCTGTTGTGGGCCGCCAATGGAATTAGTCGCCCGGCAGAGGGTAAGCGCACTGCTCCGTCGGCCATGAATCGTCAAGATATCGATATCTACGTAGTCCTTCCGCAAGGTACTTATTTGTATGATGCTAAAGGACATAAGCTTAACTTGATTTCTGAGGGCGATTATCGTTCGGCAGTTGCAGGGGGACAGGCTTTTGTCAATAGTGCTCCGCTATCATTGGTACTGGTCAGTGATTTATCAAAATTGGGAGATGTGAAAAATAATCGCACTCAAATGACAGGAGCTATGGATGCAGGGATTGTTTCTCAGAATATTTCATTATTTTGTTCCGCAGCGCGACTGGCTACGGTTCCACGCGCAACAATGGATACAACCCGGCTCAGAAGTGCCTTGAAATTGAAAGATGGTCAGATTCCGATGATGAATCATCCGGTTGGATACTTTAAGTAATTGATAAAAGGGTATGGTTTGCCAAAGACGGCACCATACCCTTTTATCATGTTTTTTATTAAAACTTTATTTCTGTTTCAGCAAAAATTCGTCTATTGCTTTTTTATAAGTGGCTTTATCTGCTGCTCCACGGAACAATTGAGGTTCGCCTTCCATGGGAATAAATACAAAAAGAGGAATGCTTGTTGCATTGAACAGGGCAGCCAATTCTTTTTCTTTATCTACATTCACTTTATATATCACGATCTTCCCGTCATACTCTTTAGCGAGCGATTTCATGATAGGGGCTGTCATGCGGCAAGGACCACACCAATCGGCATATAAGTCGATGATAGCCGGTTTATCACCTTTGTATTTCCACTCTTTTGAGTTTTGGTAATCAAACACATCGTTGATAAACATCTCTTTATTCATCACAATGACTTCACCGCTTTTTGCTTCCTTTTTGTTTTGATTTGTCTTGGCTCCATCGTTTACAGCAAACATAATGGTGCTGATCATGGCCAAAGCTACTAATGATAATACTTTCTTCATTCTTTGTCTTTTATTGTGTATTGTTCAATAACTCCTTTCAGTTCGCTACCTTGGATCATACCGGAATGTCTCCAGACTGCTTCTCCCGTTTTGAAAAGGATGAAAGTAGGCACTGCCTGGATTCTGTATTTTACCGCCAAGTCCTCATGGGTATCCACATCTATTTTTACAATGCGGGCTTTTTCTCCTATCTGTTGTTTCAAATCTTCAAGAATCGGTTTCATTGCTTTGCAAGGTCCACACCATTCTGCAAAAAAATCTACTAAAACGGGACTTTGTGACTGTATCAAATCTTCGAATTTTTCCATAATTTTTTCCTTTCTTTTGATAAATATAAGCCCTCGTTTAGACAGGGCAAATATAGCTATTTGTTTTATTATAATAACAGAGAAACCCCGATTTTGTTCATCATATAGTAACCTTGCATTCATCCTCCTGTAATCTGGAAACGGGATCTTTGCGTAACGAAAAAACAAAAAGTTATGCATTTACGCACGTATTATCCCACAGTAGTTCTTTCGGATATTCATCTGGGAACACAGCATTCCAAAACAGAAGAGGTTACTCACTTTTTGAAATCGATTAATTGTGATCGCCTGATCCTGAATGGTGATATCATCGATGGATGGCATTTACAGAAAAGCGGTTTGGGAAAATGGAAAGCTAAACATACGGACTTCTTTAAAGTGATTATGAAAATGATGGAGAATTTCGGAACACAGGTGATTTATGTTCGTGGCAATCATGATGACTTTCTGGATAATCTGGCACCTTTGAACTTTTATAATGTCCAAATTGTGAAAGACTGCATCTATGAGAGTCATGGCAAACGTTATTATGTGACCCATGGAGATATTTTCGATACAGTGACCACCCAAATGAAGTGGTTGGCGAAATTGGGAGACACTGGATATACTTTTCTGTTGTGGTTGAATAAAGTTTATAACGCCCGCAGAATGAAGCAGGGTAAGCCTTATTATTCTCTTTCTCAATCTATCAAGAATAAAGTGAAGACCGCTGTTTCTTATATTTCTGATTTTGAAAAAGAGCTTGTAGGACTGGCAAAAGTTAAAAGGTGTGATGGGGTGATATGCGGGCATATTCATCACCCTGCCAATACTTATTGTGATGGTATTCATTATCTTAATTCGGGTGACTGGGTAGAAACACTTTCGGCTTTGACAGAAGATGAAGAAGGAAACTGGACTATCCGTTATTTTGATAGTGAACTATTGAAAGAAAATAATAACAAAGAGAAAAAAACTACACCAATAACTAAAGCATCATGAAATTTTTGTTTATCGTTCAAGGAGAGGGGAGGGGACATTTTACCCAAGCCATTACTCTGGAAGATATGTTGTTGCGTAATGGACACGAAGTAGTGGAAGTACTTGTCGGGAAAAGTTCATCACGTACTTTACCCGGTTTCTTTAACCGAAGTATTCAGGCACCCGTAAAGCGCTTCACCAGTCCGAATTTTTTGCCTACCACTGAAAATAAGCGGGCTAATCTGAAAAAGAGTTTTGTTTATAACCTGATACGTACACCGGAATACTTTCGCAGCATGTGTTATATCGATCAGCGTATTAAGGAAACAGGGGCGGAAGTCGTGATCAACTTCTACGAACTTCTGACCGGACTTACCTACGCACTCTTCCGTCCCTCTGTTCCTTATGTCTGCGTCGGGCATCAATATCTGTTCTTGCATAAAAACTTTGAGTTTCCACGGAAATCTATGATCCAACTTTCCATACTTCGCTTTTTTACACGTTTGACGAGTCTGCGTGCCAATAGGCGGTTAGCGCTTTCTTTCCATAAGATGAATCCGGACCGGGCAGAAGGTATAACCGTCGTTCCTCCTCTGCTTCGTAGGGAAGTGACTGCCATCCAACCGGAACAAGGCAATTATATTCACGGATATATGGTTAATTCCGGTTTTGCAGATAGTGTAGAAGCCTTTCATGTCTTACATCCTGAAGTACCTATGCATTTTTTCTGGGATAAACAGGATGTTGACGAGGTAATCAAGGTAGATGCTACCCTAAGTTTCCATCAGATTGATGATGTGAAATTCCTCAACCGAATGGCCGGTTGCAGAGCATATGCCAGTACGGCCGGTTTTGAATCTATTTGTGAGGCAATGTATTTGGGAAAACCTGTACTGATGGTACCTGCCCATATCGAACAGGATTGCAATGCCTATGATGCTTACCGGTCCGGTGCCGGAATTATTGGCGAATCTTTTGATTTGGAGTCGTTGCTACGTTTTGCCGGGACGTATGTTCCCAACAAAGAGTTTATTCGTTGGGCCCGTAGTAGTGAGCGGCAGATTATAGGAGAACTCGAACGACTTATCGACCAGCAGTCGGTCATTACTGTACCTACATTAACTAATTATTTTCCGATATGAAATTGAATAAAACTGATTATGTGCTTGAACGTACATCCGATGGAGGTTATTATGCCTGGCTTATTGTAAGTATGCAGTGTAATGCGTATGGTGATTCACCTGAAGAAGCGGTAATAAATCTGGAACAAACCATGGAAGATATGGTTGAAGAGATGTATTTGGTAGAAGATTTTGTCTGAAGCTATCAGGTAATCAGTGGGAGTGAAGAATTTTATTGAGAAATACTTCCATTGATATTTTAAAGAAAGAGAGTACACTTTAAGTGAAGTGCACTCTCTTTTTATATTATTCCACAATATCGAGTTCTTTGATGATATGTGAAGCACCTGCATATTTATCAATAATAAATAGAGTATAGCGGATGTCAACCACTGCTGCACGTTGTGAAGAAGGACGGAAAGCAATATCTCCTGTCAAACCTTCATAATTACGGTCGAATCCGGTACCAATCAGTTGACCTTTTCCATTGAATACCGGACTTCCGGAGTTTCCTCCTGTGTTGTCTGTATTGACAATGAAACATACTGGCATTTCTCCGTTTTTCATAGCGTAGCGTCCGAAGTCTTTCGCCTGATATAGTTGTTTCAGTTTGGTGGGTACTACAAACTCCCAATTGCCAGGATCTTCTTTCTGCATCACACCTTTCAGAGTCGTATAGTAGTTGTATACTGTTCCGTCAGCAGGTTCGTACGGCAATATCTGACCATAAGTCAATCTGAGAGTCGAGTTTGCATCCGGATAGATAGGTGTGCCGGCGGCCTGGCGCATGTCCATCATACCTTTCACCCATACTTTGTGGGCGGCATCATAGTTTTTATTGGCATCTTTCATTGCGAGAGCTGTTTGCAGCAATCCGTCTGTGATGGAGTATTTGAAGAGAACCATCCAGTCCTTATCGAGTTTGTTCAGGGTAGGACGAGCGATAAACTTGTCGAAGTTTTCTTTCGACCCGAAGATTGAATACTTGAAGCAAGCATCGATAAAGGCATTCTTATCTCCTTTGAAACGGCTGTTTATTACTTTGAAAATACCTATCTGTTGATCTTCCGGAATATATCCGGCATAGGTTTCGAGCATTTTTTTGCCTACGATTTGTTCTACTTCCGGGAAAGGGACAGATGCAAAATATTTATCTGCTGCAATTTTCAGTTTATCGGTTTCTTCTTTAATTTTTGAAGCATTTTTACTTTCAAGCGCTTTTTTCAATCCGTCGGTTGAAGGGATTTTCATAAAATCAAGTGCAGTTACCAATGCTTCGTTAATAGCCTGTTGATGATACATCGCATCATGGCGGTGAGCTACAATCGAACGTATTTCGTCGAAGGCCTTCTGGTAAGAATCATTTTTCTTCTCACGTCCCATTGCCAATAACTGTTCTTGTTGCTTTTCTTTGGTATCCAACACTTTTAGGCGAACAAGCCCTTCGTTCATGCCAATGGCATTTTTCCAGTAATTAGCTGAAGAGGCATATTTGCTTGCGTAATGTATGCGCACCGCAGGGTCTTTCAGCATTTGTTCCATCAGTACAGCTTGTCTTGCTTCGCGTACATGATGGCGCATGAAGTTGGTGGTTTGCATCCGTTCTTTTACTTCGTCGGCAATCATGTAGCGCCAGTTACGTCCGGGAAATCCCATAACGAAGGTGAAGTCACCCTCTTTTATTCCTGCCAAACTAATTGTCAGGTGTTTTTTTACTTGTAGGGGCACGTTGTCTTTAGAATATTCTGCCGGCTGGCCACTTGGGTCTGCGTAAATGCGGAATAAAGAGAAGTCTCCTGTGTGACGCGGCCACATCCAGTTATCTGTGTCAGCTCCGAATTTGCCAATAGAGGAGGGAGGAGCACCTACCATGCGGATGTCACTGTAGACGGTCTTTACAAACAGATAGTACTTGTTACCGCCATAAAACGGCTTTAGTTCCAGGCGTGTTGCCGGTGTGATTTGGATTTTTTCCGCCTTTGCGAAACGGTCGGCAACCGTTGCCAGATATTTGGGAGACAAATAATTGACTCCGTTAGGATCATCATCTTTTTTGAGCTGTTCATTTACATAGTCCGTTACGTCGAGAATACGGTCGATAAAGGTTACTGTCAGTCCTTTGCATGGTAACTCTTCGTTTCGGCTCATTGCCCAGAATCCGTCTGTCAGATAGTCATGATCTACACTGCTGTGTTGCTGGATCGCCCCATATCCGCAATGGTGGTTGGTCAGTACCAATCCTTCTGCTGAGATAATTTCACCGGTACATCCGCCTCCAAAATGCACAACAGCATCTTTTAAAGCTATTCCGTCCGGATTGTAAACCTCTTCAATGGGGATTTGTAATCCAAGGTCCATCATAGCAGCTTCATTTTGCGCTTTCAGGTCAGTAAGCATCCACATTCCTTCGTCGGCACTGATGGTCAGTGCCATCAGTGCGAACGTAGTAGATAATAATTGCTTTTTCATCATTATTCAACAATCGTCATTTCGTTAATCAAATGTCCGCATCCTCCCAGTTTTTCAAGGATAAATAGTACATAGCGAATATCCAGATTGATACAGCGTTGCAGGTTGTTATCGAAATTGATGTCGCCACTCAGTGATTCCCAGTTACCATCAAACGCACAACCAATCAGTTCTCCATTTTCATTCAGTACCGGACTTCCGGAGTTACCACCGGTAATATCGTTAGTAGACAGGAAGCAAACAGGCATTTCACCATTCGGTAATGCGTAGCGTCCGAAGTCCTTTTTCTCAATCAGCTCTTTCAGTTTGGCCGGGACTACGAACTCACGGTCTTCCGGGTTCTCTTTTTCAAGGATTCCATCGGTTGTTGTGTAATATTTATAATATACACCGTCTTTGGGGCTATATGGCTTCACATTTCCGTAAGTCAGTCGGATTGTGAAATTTGCATCGGGATAAGATGGTGTAGGCAATTTCATTTCACCCAGTCCACGGATATATGTTTTATGTAATAAAGCCAGTTCTTCCGGCAGTTTGCCCATCTGTGCAGCCAGGTCGGTATATTTATCAAATTTAGCACGTGAGTATTGTGTGGCTATATCTTTTTCGATTGCCTTTACAGTTGGCTTTTTGATAAACTTATCAAAATTAGACTGATTTGCTAAAATTGAAGTATCATACATTGCATCCACGTATGCATTGTAGTCTCCTTTATATTCTTTTTCAATCACCTCGTAGATAGCGGGACGCTGTCCGGCAGGAACCATCTCTGCATAAAGTGGTAGCAAAGCTTTGGCTACTTTACGATCTACTTCGTGGTCGTAATCTTTATTATGGATGTTGTCAAACACCTCTTTTAATACCGTGATGTTAGCCTGAATATTAGAGTCGTTTTTCTGCTCCAACGCTTCTTTCAGTTTATCCATCACCAGATAAGGACTGCCAAATTCAATACCGCCGAAGAATGTTTCGGTCAGGCAGGTCTGCTGATATTTGATCGGAGAGGTTTTTGATACGGCTTCATTGATCTTAGATACAACCTGCATATAGTCAGTGTTATTTTTTTCTTTGGCGAATTGTGCAAATTTTGCTTCCTGGTCTGCTTTCGTGCCTAAAACATTATTATCGATAATGGCTTTGTTCATACCGATAGAGTTTTTCCAATAATTGCTGGAACCTGCATATTTGTTGGCATATTGAATACGTACTTTGTCGCTGGTATTCATGGCTTCTTTCAGTACGTCCTGACGGGTGCCGCGGATGCGGATACGGGGAGCATTGCTTGCTTCCATACGCTCTTTCACTTCCGATACAGTGAGGTAACGGCTGGTACTTCCCGGGAATCCCATAATCATTGCATAATCTCCTTCTTTCAGCCCTTTGATAGAAATGTTCAGGTGCTTTTTAGTTTTCAAGGGTACATTGGAAGCATTGTATTCTGCCGGTTCTCCGTTGGCATCGGCGTAGATTCTGAACATTGAGAAGTCACCGGTATGGCGTGGCCACATCCAGTTGTCGGTTTCTCCGCCGAATTTGCCGATTGATGAAGGCGGGGCGGCAACCATGCGTACATCCGGATATACTTTCTTATAAAACATGTAGAATTTGTTTCCGGCATAGAAAGGCAATGCTTGCGGAACGATTCCTTTTTTTCCTTTCAGATCACTCTTTTCGAACAATTCCTTGGCCAGTTTATTGAGAAAAGCACTGCTGAATGATTCTGTCTCGGTGATTTCTTTTGCGGCGATTTTGGCATTTACGATATTAGTGATGTCTTCTATACGTTCGATAAATGTAAACTTTAACCCCGGTGTAGGCAGTTCTTTGTCTCTTGAGGTTGCCCAAAAGCCGTCTGTCAGATAATCGTGTTCAACAGAACTATGTTGTTGGATAGAAGCGTATCCGCAGTGGTGGTTAGTTAATATCAATCCTTCCGGTGAAATGATTTCTCCGGTACATCCCCCACCGAAGATACCTACAGCATCTTTCAGTGAAACTCCGTTCGGATTATACAGGTCTTGGGCTTCAAGTTTCAGTCCCTGTTTTTTCATCATATCGATAGAGTGTTGTTCCTGCATCAGTTGCAGTAACCACATGCCCTCGTCCGCCTTTGCGGAACAAACGACCAACGCAGTCAGCGCCAGTAAGTAAAGTTTGAGTCTGTTCATTAGTTTATTAAAAAATTAGTATGATTTGTTGCTTTTCTATTTTAATCTATGATCAATTTGTTTCCTTTGATAGCATCCATCACATTAGCGGGCGGACGTTGGTTCATTAGTTCATTTTTCATAAAGTCCATGTAAGGAGCCACATGTTTGAAGAACTGATGATATCCTTTGCACAGGTAGTTGAGCCCCGGTTCGCCGCTTGCTGTGCGGCTGAAACGATTCTTAGGGCATTCGCCATTGCAGGCAAACAGAAATTCGCATTCCTTGCATTGGGTGGGCAGTGAATTCTGTTTCATTTGTCCGAAAGACGTCTGGCGTTCGCTGTACATCATTTCTACCAGAGTCTGATTGTAAATGTTTCCCAATTTGAATTCCGGAAACACAAAATGGTCACATGAATATACATCACCATTGAATTCCATTACACCGGCATGTCCGCAAGTTTTTGCCATAGAACAGACACCCGGTTGTTCTCCTACCCAGTTGGCAAGAGTAGAGTCGAAAAGTTGGATATAATAGTTACCTACATCTTCTTTCACCCACTCGTCGAAAAGTGTACAGAGAAAGTTTCCCCATTGTTCAGGAGTAACGGAGAATTCAGCTATTTTTCCATCTTCCCGTTGTGTCAGGGATGCCAGATGGCGTCCGTCTTTATGGGGGAAAATTCGTTCCACTATTGGGGCAAACTGAATATAATGGCAATCTAACTCCTTGAAAAAATGATAAAAGTCGAGCGGATAGTCTGCATTAAAATCATTCACTACCGCCATGGCATTCCATTCTACTCCATGCTTTTTTAAAAGATTGATACCATTCATGACTTTCACAAACGATGGCTTTCCAAGTTTGTTCTTTCGGTATTCGTCGTGAAATTCCTGAGGCCCATCTATCGAAACTCCTACCAACCAATTGTTCTCACGAAAAAAATCGCACCACTCGTCGGTTAGCATGGTACCGTTGGTCTGTATACAGTTGTCTATGCTTCTTCCGCGAGCATATTTCTTTTGCAGTTCCATCGCTTTCTTATAGAAAGAGAGTGGACGCATCAATGTCTCTCCTCCGTGCCAGGTGAAGAGTACCTGCGGCATAGTTTGCGAATTGATGTATTGTTCGATGAACTTTTCGAGTAATTCATCACTCATCACATGTTTGGGATTTTCTTGATAAAGTCTGGACTTTTCCAGATAATAACAATAATCACATGCAAGGTTGCATACAGCCCCTACGGGCTTGAGCATTACGTATAGCGGCTTGGCAAAGGGTGCGTAGGTAGTAGACATTTTCTATATTATACGATTACAATTTTACGGGTTAACGGGCTGACTAATTCAATAACTCATTGACTATTTGTCAACTCCGAAAGTGCAAATTTAGATAAAGTAAATGAAAAATCCGTCCTTATATAGATGTTTATAAGGATTATTAAAGAAAAGAGTCTTACAAGTTTTAAATATTGATAAAATGTTTCATTTGCTTACGAATCCGTTGTACCTTTGTCACCGAAAAAGTTGTGTATCCTATGAATAAAGTATTGCCTTTTTTACTTTTGCTTTTTGTTTTCACTTCTTGTAGCCGTAAGTATAAGATTGAAGGCGCCTCTTCTGTAACCAGCCTGGATGGTAAGATGCTTTTTATTAAAGTGCTTCAGAACGGTGAGTGGCTTAATATTGATTCTGCAGAAGTGATACATGGATTGTTTTCGATGAAAGGCAAAGTGGATTCGGTAGTGATGGCTACACTTTATATTGGCGACGAGAGTATCATGCCTTTGGTAATTGAAAAAGGTAATATTCAAGTTTCAATTACAAATACTGAATTGGTTGCGAAAGGCACCTCCTTGAACAATGCACTTTATGCTTTTATTGATAAAAAGAACTCATTAGATATCCAGATAGAAGAGTTGCAACGTAAAGAGGCACGCATGGTGATGGATGGTGCTGACTTGGCAGATATTCATGAACAACTGACTCACGAAGGTGATTCGTTGATGCAGGATATGAATGGTTTTATCAAAAAATTTATTTCCGATAATTACGAAACGGTTTTAGGTCCAAGTGTATTTATGATGCTTTGCAGTACTTTGCCTTATCCGGTTATGACTCCTCAAATTGAGGACATCATGAAAGATGCTCCTTATTCTTTTAAAAATAATAAATTAGTAAAAGATTTTATTACAAAAGCGAAATCAAACATGGAGCTGATTGAAGAGCATCAGCGCATGGAACAAAATGCAACTTTAAATCGTTAAACTTTAAGTTTTTTCCGTATTTTTGCGAAAAACTTAATGAAAATGAACACGCACTTACGATTTGGTTATCTTTTTGTTGTTTTATTTGGTCTTTTGGTTGTATCATGTCATTCGACACCGGATACAGTTGTATTATCATTGTCTCAAGCTGAGAGAATAATGGAATCTGATCCGGATAGTGCTATGACTATTTTAAAGCACATCCCAACTCCTGAAAGCCTTCATGGCAAAGCTCAAGCAGATTATAGCCTGCTAATGACTCAGGCTATGGACAAGAATTACATGAAATTTACTTCGGATTCCCTTATTAAATTTGCGGTTGGTTATTATGGATCTTATACTGAAGATATTGTATCCAAAGGAAAAGCTTTCTATTATTATGGAAGAGTGATGGAAAGTCTTGATAAAGTGGAAGACGCTATGAAATTTTATTTGAAGGCGAAAGATGTACTTCAGAATACTAAGCAGTTTAAATTGTTAGGGTTAGTGTCAGAAGGAATAGGAGATTTGAACAGAAGGCAAAAATTATTTGATGCAGCATTGAATGACTATAGATTATCTTTTGCTTACTATTCTGGTATTTCAGATTCACTTTGTATGACATATGCTAATAGAAATATAGGAAGGGCGTTTTTATATAAGAATCAAATAGATAGTGCATATTATTATTATGATAAGGCTTTGTATATTTCTAGTCAGAAAGAATATTCGGCTGTGGGATCTATACTTTTAGAATTGGGGGTTATTCATCGTTCTCAAGGGGATTATGTTGGGGCTGAATATTATTTTCTGTCTTTCTTGAAGAAAGAAAAGGATCAGGAGAAATTATATTCTGGATATTTAGCTTTAGGTAATTTATATTTGTATATGGGTAGGTTGAAGGATGCAGAAATGTATCTTGCATTGTGTCTTGAGAGTGCGAATTTAATAGTAAAGAGAGATGCTTGTGAGTGCCTATATGATTTGAAAAAAGAATTGAATGATTTTAAGAGTGCTGTTGGATATAAGGATATAGCAGATTCTTTACAAATAATAACTCGAGATATTGAAACTCGGAATAACATAGCGGACTTGCAGGGTAAGTATGATAGTGAAAAATGGCAGAAAGAAAGTTTGCAAGCCAGTATTGAGAAAAAGAACATTCTCTTGATCGGTTCGTTTATAGGCTTTATTGCTATATTGGTTATTGTATACATCTATTATAAATATCGAACCAATCAGAAGTTGATCAGAGATATTAGCCAAAGAATTCGTCAGAACGTTACCGAGATAGAAATGTATCAAGAGCAAATACTCAATTATAGAAACTTGCAAAAAGAGACATTACGAGATTATCGAAATCAGATAGGAGAATTACAAGGAAAGGTGTCCGTTCTTGAAGATCAGAATAGAACATTATCTGTTCATTTAGTTGAGAAGAAGGGGAATATACCAGATAGTGATGATGGTGATCTTTATGCTATCTACATGCAAGGACTTCGTATACTACTAATGTTGAGAAAGAAAGAGGACATGGAAAATGCCTCTGATAAAAAACAACTTTTGGATGGTGATTGGGATAAGTTATTTCATCTATCCAATGCTTTACACAATGATTTCATTATACGTATTAAAAAGGAATTTCCTAATTTGACTAAGCATGATATCGAAATTTGTTGCTTGTTGAAATTTGGCATTACACATGAAGTTTTGGGACTCGCTTTTCTAACGACTTCTGAGTCGGTGACAAAAGCTAAAGGACGTTTAAAAAAACGATTAAATTTATCAGTATCCGATGATTTGGATGATTTCTTGCAGAAATATTAGTTTAATTTTATGCTATCTGTCCGGGTATATGCCTCTACTTGTTTGTGTAAACTGTTTATATATAGTGTTTTATGTGGTATTAACCCTTGCTGTATTTGTCCGGGTGATTTGTTTTGCTATCTTAGCCAAATGCGCTATATTTGACGAAACCAAAACAAATAAAATATGAAATTGCGTGTTATTTTATCATTGATTGTGGCATTGTTCATTGGACAATCCATGTATGCTATGTCAAATGAAGTCCTTCGTAGACCTATTATCTTGGATGGAGAAATTATAGAGGAAGGTAGCCGTTCCATCAATCCACTCATTCCTATTTCTGCAGATATCGATGGTTCTACCTTATTTATTAAGTTCTCAAAGGCTATAGGTAATGTAGATATCGCAGTGAAAGAAATTACAGATGCTAAAAAAGAAGTTTATTCGTCTTCTATGGATGTAAATGCTGCCGGTCAGATTACTTCGTTCTCTATTGCTGATTTAACTCCGGGAACTTATGTGCTTGAATTTACCAATGCAGCTGGTGGGTATGTATATGGACAGTTTATTGTAGAATAGTTGTTATAATGAAGAGAATTTTATTATCAACATGCGACAGAACGTATACGCAATTAGGTAATCTGGAAGCCTTGGTTTCCTTATTGAAAGGTGCGGGGTATGACGTGAACTATACATCGGAAGTAAGTGAACAAGAGTGGGTAAATTATCCTTTGATTATCACTTTTAAAGATGAAGAGTATGTTCGTGTTAAAGAAATGAATTTGCAAAACAATTTGTTGTCAGTCAATGAATTAATGGGTGATACTTGTTTGTTGCCCTCTCGTGACAGATGGACGAATAATGTGAATGATAATGAAAAGAAATCTATTTTGATTTGGGTTAATGAGTTTCATTCTATATTGAGGGTCTTAGCTCTGCTGAAAGGATATTCCACGTGGAGTACTACGTCTGTAGTCGATTTGAAACTACGTGATTTCACTCGGGTTGTACAAACTTTCCAAGCGCAGCTATGCCAGACCTCCGAAGTGATGGAGCATGCTTCGAAGGCTGATTTAATCATAAGTGATGGACTTTTCGCTGCTCAAGCTGTTTTAAATCATAAGCCTGTGATTATTGTTGATTCTTATGGTTGGAATGGTTTAGTTACTGATGCTACGTTTATGAGTCAATATGTTGCCGGTTTTACTGCAAAACCTGTTCAGAGTGATAGAGGGTATTTTCCATTATATGATTTATCTATTGCGATAAATAAGGCATTTGAAATGGAGCAGTCTGAGTTGAAAAGTTGCTCTAATAAACTCCTACAGGAGAATGAGTATATGTGTGAGAAAATTCTAAGAGTAGTTTCATCTCGGTGTTAACATTGATGTAACACTGGATTGGGACTTGTTTTTTTATATAGTACTATCATATGTTTTTAGTTTAATTGTTTAATACTTAAATGGTTGCTGTGTGCGGGGTGCGTGATGTATCTCGCACATTTTTTTATTCTGTATGCTTTTAGGGTTCTTATGGAGAGGAAGAAATTAATAAGATAGTCTACAAGAAGTTAACATCGTAATTTTACGAAGTTAATTTCTTGCAATTACGATGTTAACTTCGTAAAGTTACAATGTTAACTTCCTGTTTTTATGTAGTTTTGTCATCTACCAATATATAACATTCTTCGTTTTTTTTATCTGTTATGATCGTATATTTGCTGCCTATTTCTTCTAAAATTCTTTTTAATTTGTTGATGGCACTTGTCATATTATTGGTTGGATCAGCATTTTGAGGCCAGAATTCTTTCTTTAAATCACTTTTGTTTATTCTGTAATTTGGACTGTTTAAGAAAAAAGTTAATATTTTTTGTTGCTGATTAGGCATTTTGATCGGATGGTTGTTGAATAAGACAAAATCTTTTTCAAAAACAAATTGATCCTTTAATGATAACTCTTCTTTTATAGTAGAATTAGTTTGCTTTTCTGTTTCTACACTACTGCCGACTGGTATGGTTTCGATGATATGAGGTGCAGGCTCTGCTGTATCGGCTGCTGGTACTGATGTCTTTTTTCGATACTTCCTATGATACCGTATAAACAGAATGATGATGTAGATGAGAATCAGTTCCACTATTAAATTGATGTAGATATTGGTTTTAGGCATTCGCTTCCACAAAGTTGAGAAACTATAGTCGATATACATAATGTAATCTACGCTAATAATTTCATCCTCCAAATGGTAGATAATCTTTTCTGAATTATGAGGGATACTACTTGGGGGCTGACTCCATATTTCTCTCTGTAGATGTTTGGAAACAATGATTCCGGTATTGACATATCCCTGTATATCGTTTTTATTTAAGTGCTTAATTATTAGATCTTCTATATCATAGCTTTGTAAACGCTCCATCATAAGTAACCCTAATTGGCGGGCGAAGAATATTTCGGTATCGATATCTTGAATTTTATGTTGATAAGTAAATAGCGTATCTTTTGAACAAAAAGTACGAGTTTCGTATGTTCCTATTTTTTTAGGTGAATTACTAAGTCCATTCAAAGGTAAATCCTTGCACTTTTGAGCTATGCTGTTAATTACCGCTTCTTTTAAAATATTTTCGACTTGTGGCTTGAATGTTTCTTTTTCTTTTTGAATAAGGGAGTGGATAATTGTATAGGTTGAAGCACCCATAGCAATCATATTAAATAGTATAATGACTCCGATTATTAAAAATATTCTTTTATTCATATTGCCATATCTTGTGTTGGTGCTGCAAAGTTACTTTAAAAGTTTTAATTTACCGCCTTATTTGTTGAATTAGTGATAAAATCAATTACTACTTTATTAGAACTTAATATATTGATATTTAGACGTCATCAAATAAAATGACGTTATCAATAAAAGTGTTGACGTAGAATGTTTGCATGCTTTTGTCTGCTCGCTTATCTTTGCTGATATTTATTAATTTATTGGTAAAATGAAAATAAAGATTTTGGCAGTATTGGCCGTTATTACAGTAGTTATAGTCTCTATGTTTATAAGAGAAAAGAGAGAAAATCCTTCATCATTAGTAATGATGAACATAGAGGCATTGGCGACAGGTGAAGGGACTTCACCTGCTATATGTTTTGGATATGGTTCAGTGGTTTGTCCCAATGACGGATCCAAAGTATTATATTATCGGTAATTAAGAATTATGAAATACTATCTGACATTTCTCGTTCTTTTGGTAATATTTACCGGGTGCACTTCGGATTTGCCGAAAGATCGAGTGTTGTATGCTTCTTTCCCTAAGGAAGAGACACTACACTCCAAGGTCATTCAGCTTGATTCAGTTTATATGCGTTATCCGTTTCGGATTCATGTGTCCGGTGATCAGGCGGTCGTTTTGGATTTACATGGTAGTGATGTGTATTGTCATCTTTTTCATTACCCTGATTTCCACTATCTGTCTTCGTTTGGTAGGCGGGGAGACTCACCGGAAGAGATGCTTTCAGTAGAAACAGTGAAATGTATAGATGGTTCGTATTGGACTTTAGATGCCAACAAAGGCGAGTTAACTAGGTTTGAGTTTGTTTCGGATAGAGATTCGCTTCTGCGTGCAGAAGCGATCTCTTTCGATAAAGACAGCATTCTGCGTGCTCTCGATTTTGTTGCATTCAATGATACTACTTTTCTAATTCCCGACTATTCGGGAGATAGTCGTTTTTGCTGGGTGAACCGGCAGGGAAAGTTCTTGAAGAAAAGTGGAACAATTCCTTCTTCCAATGAAGAAGCCTTGAAGGAAGCTCGTCCGGCTTTGGCACAAGCTTGGCGTAGTTTTATCGACTACAATCCTCACAATGGTGTGTTGATTGCCGCTACTCAATTAGGAGAGATTCTTGAAATTTATAATCTTCAAAATGGTTCTCATAAAGTCTGTCAAGGTCCAAAAGGAGAGCCGGAATTTAAGTTGGCAGGTGGCTATGCAATTCCTGACGGGATCATGGGATTCTCGGATGTACAGGTTACAGATGATGCTATTTACGCTATTTTTCATGGACGCACATTTAAAGAGATCATGGCGCAACACCAGAAGGAAGGAAGAGCTACAGATGGTGGACAGTATATTTATGTATTTAATCTTGAGGGTGAACCTTTGTGTAAATACACCTTAGATCGTTATATCACAGGTTTCCATGTAGATGAAAAAAATAAGACTATTACAGCGACAGATGTTAATAATGACCAGCCCATTGTGGAGTTCCGCTTTAGTTAAGGTCAAGTGTAACAGGTTCGAAAAGGAGCGGGTAAAGCCGACTTGTCGATAGGGAAGCTATTTCCCCGCTCCTGACAACCTTTAGAAAAGGAGGTTTAACAGGCACAAATATAATAAAAAAAACTGATGAAAAACATTAATTAGGCATTTCGATTTTCTGCCGGAGGGAGCTGGCTCTTCCGAGAAAGGAGGCAGAAAATGTTTAGTCTTTAATTTATATTAATTTGGAAAAATGCAAAAAAAAATATTTGCGATACCGATAGTCGCTGTTGTTGCACTGTTTACAGGTTACAATATTTATCAGGGCCAGAGTACGGAAGCCACTTTGTCGGATTTGGCTTTAGCTAATGTTGAAGCATTGGCTACAGGAGGTGGTGAACCTGGTACTCATAATCATGGTCCAACAAGAAATCCTTTCTTAGGAAAAAAATATTGTAAAAATGAGAATCAGGTAGATTGTGCTTATTAAATATATGGCATATCATAAATACTGATAAAGAGATTTATGATATGCTTTTACTACTTTTTATATAGATGTATGAAGAATAGAATCTTTTATTTATTTTTGATTATAACTTTAGTATTAACAGCTTGTGATCAAAAACTTAAAAACAAGTCAGCGTTAATTAGTAACATTCGTGTTGATTTCAGTGAAGCTTCTTTTGAAAATTTCAAGAGATTAAATGTGGTAGATACAACTTTGTTAATAGCATTAGCAGAAGATGTTGAAAACGATCTTGTTTTAGGACAGTTAGATAAAATAATCATTTTAAATGATACTATTTATATTGCTGATACTTATCTGAAGCGATTGCTTATGTATGATATGCAGGGAAATATATTAGGAAAAATAGGAAATTTAGGTGGAGGCCCCGGAGAGTTTGCTTCTTTATCGGATTTTTGTGTAAAAAAAGATGGGAGCATTTATATTTATGATAGTGCGAGTAACAAAATACTTGTATATGGTAAAGAATCAAATTTTTTGAGAGATTATCCGATATCATTTAAGGCAGAACAATTTCAGGCAACTAAAGATGGATTTCTATTTGGATTGGCTCCATATAATCAGGATGATATGACATTAGGCAAGCAAATAGCGTATACTGATAATGAGTTTGCTCTTCTTGCCACGGCATTGGAATATGATAAAAATATAGATAGCGATTATGAATTTTTCTCTCCAATGATTCCTGTTGGTGATGATGTAATTTACAATCGTGTCATAAATAATAATATATATATATTGGGAAGCAGAGGTGAAAATAAGCAGATTCTTCACTTTGATTTTGGCGATTATAATATTGTTTCGGAGGATTTGAAAGATATCAATGCTCTACTGGATTCGGATAAAGATTATTGCTACATAGCTTGCCCACCGGTTATGATTGATAGTATGATAATGGGGGTTCTTAATAAGAAAGGGGAATTGTATACTTTCATTTATGATCAGAAACGAGATGAAATGGCTTTAAATAGGTTAGCTGATTTTTCTTGTAAGAATATTAATCTTCCGATTACTTCTATAGGATCTAATTTTTTGGTATCTTATTTTAATAAAGATATATATTCGAGCTATTCTCAATCAGATGAATTGAACTTTGAGTTAAAAAACAAGATAGATCAAGGGGCATTTGTCTTATGTTTGAGTAAAATAAGAGGTGAGATATAAGAAGTTTTTTATCTATTTATTATAGTTATGTACAAGATTGCTTTTTATATTATTTCTGTTTTAACAGTGTTTACTTCCTGTACATCCACAGATGTACCTGATAAGATGAGTTTACAACCCCAGGTAATGAATGATAGTCTTTTGACGACTATGCCTGGTGATTTATTGCTGATAGATGATTACTTAGTATGGTCTGATCCTTTCTCTGATAACAAGTTTCTGCATGTACATCGTTCTTCCGATGGAAAATATATCGGTTCTATGGGACAGAAGGGAGAGGGTCCGCAGGAATTTGTAAGTCCTTTGGTCAATCGCTTTTCCATTAATCGCTGTATTGCTGCTCATGATGCTAACGGGAAAACCAGAGGCTATTTATCTATTGACAGTTTAATTGCCGGAAAAGAACCTTTTATGTCTTTATCAGATTTTGACCGGAATATACGAATGGCTAAACTGGACAAACAACTGTATCTGATTGAAACAGAAAATGGCGAGAACGATTATTTCAAGGTGAGTTCAAATGGGAAAGAATCTACATTTGGAGTCTATCCGGTTCGTGAAGTGAAACAGCATATGGGTACTTATAAAACATACGATAAAGATCGTGGACTGTTTGCTTTTGGTCCTTTTAATTTTTCTTATTTGGCCTTATATAAAAAGGAAGGAGACAATTTTAAGTTATTATGGGAACGTATGCCTGAAAAAGAAAACTATTCTGTTGTTGATGGGGCAATTAGGTTTGATCGTAGTGTGATGGGAGTGAGAGACATATGCATGACTAAAGAGTATATTGTTACTCTGGAGCGCGACCGGGAAGTTGATCCGCTGGATGAAAGGACTGTTGGACGTAATGCAAGTAAATGTCCCCGTACGGTTTTTGTATATGATTATAATGGCAAATTACTGAAAATAGTAGATTTGGGCATGCCTGTAATGCGTATTGCTGCTGACGGACGAAGCAATGCCCTGTATGCGATAGGAGTTAATCCTGATTTTGTGTTGGCGAAATATGATTTATAGAAATTGGCTTGGGGGCATTGGGATAACTTGTGTACTTTTTGTCTCATGTAAACCCGCGGAGGTTGATGTACCTGTTACTTATTGTTCGTCTTTCCTTTTGAAAGATACTACTGTTATGCTTTCTGAAGTAGAGATGGATCCTATACAGGTAAATGCACGGTGTATGGTGTGGGATGGTGATAAGCGGGTATTGGTTCGTACGTCGACTTCAGATTCTATTTATGCCGTGTTTGCTTATCCGGAAATGAGATTTTTGAGCTATACAGGCAGCTTGTCAGAATATAAACAGATATTAGCTAAATGCAACGAAGGCTTTTATTTAGTAAAAGATGATTCGTTACGTGTATATCATTTAACTGATAAGGATTTGTTACAGAAAGCGACAACTCATTTTCTGTATGATAGTAATAAAATTCGATTATCTAACATTAAGAAATTGAATGATAAAATATATATAGCTTATGCATATACAGATCCTTCTTATAATGATACTAATTTAAATGAGTTCTACATGCTTGATGCTGAAAGCAATGTTTTATATCCTAAAGGGTATTATCCTGAACGTACTGGGGTAAGATTTAAAACGATATTTGACTTTAAGTTTGCTTATGCGCACGGTGTATGGCCAAAACCGGATGGAAGTCGCATTTTAGTTAACTATGTGAGGACCCGTCGTTTTCGGATTTATGATTCGGGTGCTCGGTTATTGCACGATGTATGTCTTGATTATGCACCTAATAAATATGTTGTGGATGCAGACCCTAATCGTTGGACGACGTTTATTAGAGATTGTTTTGTTACCGATAAATATATTTATTTGCTATGTCCGGAAGGTGAGAAATCCAGTCTGGTTATAGTAGATTGGGAAGGCAGGCCAATAGCGCGTTATCGTTTGGATGAAAAGATATTTTTCTTTTTTATCGATTCCGGCCGAAATCTTTTTTGTGGTATTAATTCGAATCATGAGCGGTCCTTTTATTTTCTCGATTTGGATATAAATTAGTAGATATTTATGAAATATTTGTATGTATTGTTAGCTTTTTCCTTTTTGTTTTCTTGTAAAGATGAGAACAAGAAACAAGCGGAGTCTATTTTGAAAGAATGGATGAATAAGGAAATTGTTTTTCCAAAGAAAATGTATTTTAGTATTCAAGGTAAAGAGAATGTTGATTTTCGTATAAAAGACACCGAATATAAGATTGTCGCCTATGTTGATTCTGCCGGTTGCACCAGTTGTAAGTTACATTTATCTAAATGGAAAGAGTTAATTCACTATATGGATTCTGTGCAGCCTGAGCATGTGCAGTTTTTGTTTTTCTTTTTTCCTAAGAATGGTAGAGATATATATCATACTATGCGGATGGATAAATTTACTTATCCGGTTTGCATTGATACTCTTGATCATTTCAACCAATTAAATCATTTTCCTTCAGATGTAAGATTCCAGACCTTTTTACTTAATCAAGATAATAAGGTTGTGGCAATGGGTAATCCTGTGCAAAATCCTCAAATAAAAGATTTGTATTTAAAGATTATTTCCGGTGGTAAAGCTGATTTAAAAGAAAATCGCACTCAGACCGATGTCGAGCTTGAAGACACATTAGTGGATTTGGGAATTTTCGATTCTAAGAAAGAACAAAAATGTATTTTTACTATACAGAATACCGGTAAGAATCTATTAGTGATTGATGATATCAACACTTCGTGCGGATGTACTACCGTAGAGTATTCAAAAGAACCGGTTCAATCAGGAAAATCGATAGATATAGCGGTAACTTATAAAGCTGAGCATCCGGAGCATTTTAACAAAACAATCACGGTTTATTGCAATTCGGAATCTTCGCCTTTGCAACTGAAGATAAAAGGAGACGCTAAATAAAGGTAAAAATATTGCCGGCTGACGATTGGGTTGTGGTGGACAAATAACCAAGGGGGCGATTTTGTTCAATGGTTTATTTCTAGGAGTAGTTGGTAAACTTGCTGCAATTCATTGTAAGCCGGCTTTTTATGAAACATAGTATGATTGGGGTATCAGGAAAGAAGAAAATTGTGATGAAGACCTATTTGCTTTGCGGATTATTGGGTGCTGTTGTCTGCTGTTCTTGTACGGAGAACAAGCGGCTGAAGTATGCTTTGGAGTTTGCCGGAGAGAACAGGGGAGAACTTGAGAAAGTTTTGGAACACTATAAGGATAGCGGGCTGAAACAGGATGCTGCACGATTTCTGATTGAAAATATGCCTCGTTATTTTAGTTATGAGGGGTGGCAGTTGGATACTTTAAAAGCAATTCATGCGGCTACAGTACATACGGATGGTTGGGTAAATAAGGAAGCTCGTAAAAAGTGGGAGCATTTCTCTTATCGGACTTTAAAAAGGGTATATGATGCTAAGGTAATTAGAGCTGAGTTCCTGATTCATCACATTGATCAAGCATTTGAGGTTTGGGAAAAACGACCTTGGAATAAATATTTGCCGTTTGATGATTTTTGCGAGTTGATTTTACCGTATCGGGTCGGGGATGAACCTTTAGAGGAGTGGCGTAGTTGGTATAAAGAGCGTTATGAATCTATATTGGATTCGCTCTACCAAGGGACAGATGTTGTGGAAGCTACTGATTGTTTGGGAGCCTATTTGCGTCAGGAAAAAGATTTCAGGTATAGTGTCGAGCTGGAACTACCGCATCTGGGTGCAGGATTTTTGCTGTCCAATAGGGTTGGAAGTTGTGAGGCTTCTTGTGATTTTACGGTTTATGTCTTACGTGCTCTGGGTATTCCCGCCGCTACAGACATTTATCATTATGGTCCTGGGAAAGGGGCCGGACATGTTTGGAATGTATTGAGGGATACAACAGGGGGATATGTACCTTTCTGGTTTATTCAGACTAAAGTGGAACGGGGAGGAAATGATAAACGTGAAAAAGGGAAGGTGTACAGGCAATGCTTTGGAGCGCAGCGGGAAAAGATATCGGGTATCCGGCGTGATCGGTCGGTTCCGTTCCCACTGAAAGATCCGTATCTGAAAGATGTGACTGATGATTATTTTCCGGCAAACCAGGTTGAAATCGAAATTGATTCTCAGGTTAACAAGAAATACATTTGTTTAGGCGTGTTTACGTTGGAAGGGTGTATGCCAATAGATATTACATTGCAGAAAGGAAACAAAGCTACATTTACAAATGTGGAACCGGGCATTTTGTTTCAACCACTTTATTTTAATGGCCTTAAGTGGGTAGCGGCCGGATACCCTTTTCTTGTGGATGAAAAGGGAGAGGTGAAGTATCATAAGCCTGATTTTTCCAAAAAAGAAAGTATGGATCTGAATCGTAAATTCTTGTTACGGCAATATCTGAAAGATTATCTCAGTGCTGTGGTGGGAAGTAAGATAGAAGGGGCTAATCATTTGGACTTCTCGGATGCCTGCCTGCTGTATCAGATAGTAGATACTCCTAAAGTAAGCTATCAGGCAGCTTATCCGCCATCGGAAAAGAAGTATCGGTATATTCGTTACACATCACCTCCCGATAAGCCACTTCAACTGGCTGAACTACAGTTGTTCCGAAGTTCAGATGATCAAGAGAAGCTTTCTGCGAAAGTTGTTGGTGGCAGTAATACTTTTATTGCGGATGACCGGTTCGATAGTTTAAAAGTGAATGATGGCGATGGGCTAACTTTTTTTCTCACCAAAGAAAAAGGAGCTTTTGTGACACTTGATTTAGGGAAAGCGGAAAAGATCGGAAAGATTGTCTATATGCCTCGTAACGATGATAACTTTATTCGGTTAGGAGATCAGTATGAGTTGTATTATCAGGATGGATTTAATGGTTGGATCTCGTTGGGTAAGCAAGTGGCTACAGAATTAACATTGCATTATGATAATATTCCCCAAAATGCAGTGCTTTGGCTCCGAAATTTATCAAGAGGAAAAGAGGAAACTGTATTTCGGAACGAGGCAGGTCGGCAGGTTTTCTTTGTGAAGTGGTAGAAAGATGAAAATATCAGACCATAAAAAGAAAGCTATGTTGATTTTCTTTGTCAAATGCAACATAATCTTCTAAATGACTTGAATTTACTATTTTTTGACCAGATATTATCCCTTAGAATACTATTTTTTCTCAAACTTTGTGATGTGAAACTGATATAAAAATTCAATGATCATGAAAAAAAGATTGAGAATTCGTGGAATTTTGTGGATGATTCTGGTAATCACGATGTGTGGTCTTATTTCTTGCCAAACACAAGAGGAGAAACACCTTAAAGAGGCCTTATCTCTCCCGTACGCTAATAAAGAAGAACTGCGAAAAGTACTGGATCATTATAAACGAGATAGCTTAAAGTATCAGGCTGTTTGCTTTCTGATCCAGAGTATGCCTTTCCATGCCGGATATGAGGGAAATGCTTTGAAGCAATACTATCGGTATTTTGATCTTTACGCTCAGGGAAAATTAGGACCGCATGAAGTGATCGATTCTTTAAAGGAAAATTCGTTTTCTGTTTCGCAATTAAGGCGGATAGAGGATATTGCCAATATAGATTCTTCTTTGCTGGTGCAGAATGTGGATTGGGCTTTTAAGGTGTGGAGAGAGCAGCCTTGGGGAAAGAATGTAAGTTTTGATAATTTTTGTGAGTTTATTCTACCTTATCGATTGGGAGATGAACCGCTTGGCTTCTGGCGGGAAGATATTTATAAACGCTATAATCCGATATTAGATAGTATCCGGTTGTTACCTCAAGCTCAGGATCCGTTGGTTGCTGCAAAGGTTTTGATGGATTCGCTTGTTGTGGAACAATCCCATTTTACCGGTCTGTTTCCCGCCGGTCCGCATTTAGGTCCTTCGGTAGTATCATGGCGTGCGGGGAGCTGTCGCGAGTTCGCCGATTTGGTAGTGTATGTAATGCGTGCTTTGGGCATTCCTTGCGGGACGGATTATATGGCGATGCGTGGCGATAATAACGTATCGCATTTCTGGAATTTTACATTGGATAAAGATGGCAAAACGTATATTACGGAATTTCCCGATCCTAACTGGAACGGGCTGTGAGTATGTATAATCCTAAGGCAAAGGTATATCGGAATACGTATGGCTTAAACTGGAAAGATGTAAAGAGACAACAGGGAAAAATGATGCATCCGGCGTTTCGAAAACCTCTATATCAGGATGTCACGGCTGTGTATGCCGACAGCTTGAATCGTGATCTGGTAGTGTCTTCTGATATTTTGTGTAAGGAAGTTCACAAAGGAGATTTTGTCTATTTTTGCCTTTCCACAAGGATGGATTGGGTACCTGTAGAATGGACTGTTTTTGAAGAAGACTCATTGCGCTTTCAAGATACGGAGGGTAGTGTGATTGGTTGTTTGGCTACATGGAATGGAAAACGTCTTGTGATGCAGTCCGAGCCGTTTACCTATGATAAGATGTCTGGAACGATTACTTTGCTCACTCCTCAAAATGAAAAAGAAGATATAACCTTGTATTTTAAGTTTCCGCTGTTCTGCGACTTAGGTATCCTTCGTATGCCCGGAGGAGTTTTCGAAGGAAGTAATGATCCGTTATTTCGCTCTGCAGATACATTGTATTATGTGAAAGAATGGCCTTTCCGCTTGAACAACACTATTTTCCCGGAGAAAGAAAAGTCTTACCGCTATGTTCGGTACAAAGGACCGAAGGGTAGTTACTGTAATATGGCAGAGATGGCTTTCTTTGAGGATACTTCGGATACGTTAGCATTTAAAGGGCGGATCATCGGAACTCCGGGTTGTTTTCAGGAAGATGGATCGCACGATTATTATAAAGTGTATGATGGGAATCCCTACACTTATATGGATTATAAGACACCTGATGAGGGATGGGTAGGGTTAGATTTGGGCACTCCCCACCGGATAAAGAAGTTTACTTATATCCCACGTAACTCCGATAATTTTATTCATAAAGGGGATGTGTATGAGTTATTTTATTGGCATGATAGGAAGTGGAACTCTTTAGGTCGGCAAACAGCGGAAGCTGATTCATTGAATTATGTAATTCCGAAAGGAGTAGCTTTGTTTTTAAAGAATCATACGCAGGGAAAGGATGAACGGATCTTTAAGAAGACAGATGGTAGACAACAATTTTGGTAGGAGATGAATGATAGTGGTATACGCCATCATTACTAAAATAGGAATATTCATTTAAAGAAGGAGGAGCTTCTGCCGGACTCTGCAAAGTATAGCTTCTGCTCCATCCTAAATTAGTCCGAGGAGGGACTTTTGAATGCAAACTTAGAGATAAAACAGGAATTATGCAATCGATAGATTGTTTTTTCCAATAGAAAGAAAGAGAAAAAGAAAATGAAATTAATAACCCATTAAAATAAAAACAGAAGTTATGGGAAAGAAAATTCTTACAGCAATGATTGTTGCTGTTGTAGCGGTTGTCACAGGTTATAATATTTATGCAGCACAGAAAGATATTACTTTATCGGAATTAGCACTAGCTAATATAGAAGCATTGGCTGAATATAATGAAGTGGATAAAGATGGTTACATTTGTTATACTACTTATACATCAGCAGATTGGTTTCATTCTGATCAAACATTTATTGATTGTGACAATTGTTATCAAAAGAAAGGGAGAAATTTGCAAGATAGATCTCATTGTAGAAAATAGAAATTAATTAGTTTGGCTCTCGGTTTATAATCGAGAGTCAGATACTTTAAAAGAGATAAATAATGAATGTTAGATGTTTTTTATGGGGGATTTTATTGATAACTGTATCAAGTTGTATAGAATCTGATAGGATTATGCATTATGCTCAATTTGAGCATACCATAAATTTGAAATCCGATAGAATACAGGTTCCTTCGGTGTTATTGTATCCACGGAGTTTAGTTTTATGTGATAGTAATCTGATAGTATTCAATGAAAAAATGGATACTATGTTTCAATGCTTCCATTTGCCGGATTTGACTTTTCAATATAGTTTTGGAACACAGGGGCAGGGACCGAATGATTTCGTTCTCCCTTCTATTACCCCTGTGAAATATCAAAAGAATGGATTTGTCATGTTAGACGGAATTAACCTGAAACATATTAGTGTTGAGAAAGATAAAGCTACCGTACAGACTTCGACTTTAAATTATGGATTTAATTGTTTTAATGACTTGATAAGTATTTCCGATAGCAGCTACTGTTGTAATGGCGGCCTTGAGAATGAAAAAGAATTTAGGTTTCTTTATCCTGACGGAAATCATGAATCATGGGGAGAATATCCCGAAACAGAGGAACGTTTCGGATCTGTTTTGGGCAGGAATCAAGCGTATATAAAGATGACCGTCGCCAAGCCTGATAAGAGTTGTTTCGTTTCGTTCTACCAACATATACGCCGTTTCAGAATTTATGGCCAGGATGGAAAACTAAAAAGAGATGTAATTTTAGATCTTTTCCCAGGACAGGAATGTCCGGAGGTAGATGATAATATGAGGCTTATACATCCTATATGTGTGTACACGACGGATAATTACATTTATACGCTAAATCTGGATATGACAACAGAAGATGTAGAGGATAGGAAAACAACCCCTAATATTCAAGTCTTTGATTGGGAAGGGAAACCACTCATACAATATAAACTCGACTGTTTTATTAACACTTTTGCTGTTGATGAAGTTGCACATAAGATTTATGGTGTTTTTGTGGAGGACGAAGATCATATTTATGTATTCAATTTACCCCAGTTATGAAATTGACAGCTTTGCTTCTTTTAAGTTTTTTATTTTGTGCTCAGGTTGTTGCGCAAGTTTCTCAACCCCACGGAGATCTTTTGCGTGGTGAGACGTATGTGATTGAAGTGCCTAAAGGATGGAATCGCCCTTCTGCTGTGCGTTCCTGTGATGAACCTTTGAGGCGTACAAGAGAAGGGTATGAAACGACAAAGTTTATGAGGGTATATTCTAAGCGTAAAGATCGTTGTGGTTCTGTTTTGACTATTATAGAAGTACAAAACTGTAAATGTTATCAGGAAATATTTGAGAGGGACAGTGTTTCGGCATTAGCAGATGCTACTCGGGTAAAGGTTATATATAGATCGATTAATGGTAGAAAAAAGATGATTGTCTCTTCTTATAAAGCCGATCGCCATCCGGAAACTAATGAATTATCAGCGCTACAGAAAGTCGAATGGTATTTGCAAGGGAATAAATGCGTGTATTATATTAGTTTCTCATCCTGTTCTATGTTTCTGGAGTTACTTCCACAGGTCAAAGGGATTGTAGCATCGTTAAAGGAAATCTGAGCGGAATTGATAATTTAGTATAGTATAAATATAGCATTTTATTGGTATTATGATAATGATTAGGAGTTTTGTATTTGTAGTTTTATTGGGGATAGTTGTAGGTTCTTGTCAGCAGGATAAGAAAACTGTAATTCATAGAACTGATGATTATACATTAGTAGCGAAGGAAGATAAATGTTTTCCGTTGGACAGTGAAACGGTTCAATTATCAGATTATTTACAATTGATCTATATGGATGGAAAACTGGTTTTTTCGTTTATAAATAACTATGATAACTCGATTGTACTGTATGATTACGGGACTGTGAAAAATATGGGTAAGATTAAGTTTGAGCAGGAGGGCTCGAATGGAGTTGGCAGTATTACTTCATACTTGTTTTTGAATAAAGATTCGATTTATTTGTATGATAGGATGACATGTTATCTGTACCTGACGAATGATAGTAGTCATGTGAAAGATAAGAAACGAATAGACATTGTCAGACGTTTGAAAGGAGATTCCATTTTTGCACCTTCTGAATTGTTTCCGCGTACAAATTCTCCTATTTTAAAAATAGGTGATGAATTGTTGTTGTCCGGAACTCTTTTTTATGAATTTGAGGGTGAGAATGATTCAAATCGTCCTGTGATGGCTTTCTATAATTTGCAGAAGAACACTCTTAGGTATTCTGATAGTTATCCATCTATGTATCATTCTGGAAATTGGGGAGGAAGTTTTACATATCGTTTCCCTTATTATACCTTGTCTCCTAATAATGAACTGGTTATTAGTTTTGCTGCCGATCATAATATAAGAGTACATCATGTAGACTCACTGCAATATCATGAGTTTTATGCCGGAACCAAAGAAGATATCGTTATTGAACCAGTTGAGAAAAGTCTTGATTTCGAACATTTTTCTCCAGAAGCCGATAGAGATCACTATGTCCATAGTTTGAATTATGGATGCATTCACTATGACTCATATAGAGAGGTTTACTATCGTTTGGCAGGACATCCAGACAGTAGTATTGATCCTAAAGAGGGGGTGCTGCGCAAACCAATGTCAGTGACTATTTTAGATAAGAACTTTCAAATTGTGGGAGAAACAATGTTACCCCAAGAACTTTATTTATTAAATCAATGTTTTGTCGGTCCGGATGGATTTCACATTCAAGTGGAGTCAGAGGATGATGATATAATGCGTTTTAAAACATTTGAACTATTAAAATTATGAGGAAACTGGATATAGTATGGAAATATTGTGATTATATCTAATGTGGGCTGTGGTGGATGTATTTCGGAGTCAGAGGCTTTTTTGAAAAGGAATATAAATGATAGTATTGCAGGTTAGCAATCCTAAAAAAGTAGAGTGGGATTTTGGGGAGCCAGGGAACAGTTTTGAACAAACTATCCATATCCACAACAAAGATTATTCTAAAATGATATCGAAAATGTTACTTTATTAACGCGCTTATAATAAGGATGTTACGTCTTTGTTCTGCACCGTTATCTGAGTCCGTGTACCCGGGCTTGTGGGCCTGTGTACCCGGGCTTGTGGGCCTGTGTACCCGGGCTTATGGGCCCGCATACCTGGGCTCATGGGCACAGGTATGCGGGACAGGATAAAGAAAAGACCATTTTCACTAAAGATAGCAAGAAAAACAAAATACAATAATAGACATAAATAGATAAAAAACCAACTATATGTATGTGCATATCAGATATTTATAGCTTATTTATCCCTTAAAAACGGAGGTGGAAGATGGAAGATGGAGGTGGAAGATAAATGGCTTAAAAACACGATCTTCCACCATGCTATTGTATTGATTATTAATAAATTAAACTTAAAAAGGTGGAAGATGGAAGATCGAAATGCGTTTTTTGTAGGAAAGTGTCTTTTCACCACAGGATTGCACAATACGGAAACCTTCTTAATCTTTTGTTTCAATCATTTTTAAACAGGATCTAAAATATTTGGTAATGTTTTTACGAATAAGATGTGTTTATAATTTAAAATGTATTATTTTTGCGAGTATAGAAAAAATATCATAATATGTAGCCTTGACTAATATATGTGGAAGAAGTTGTTATTGTATGTTTGTTTAATAACTATTTTGTGTTCTTGTCAGAAACAACATAGTGCTTATGCACCTCCTACGTTTCCGGAAGTAAAGAACATACATGCTCATCGTTTGTCGGACGAACTGCTGATCAGCTATCCTTTGGATATGGCTGTTAGTGAGGACTATATCTTTATATTGGCTTTGGTTGATAATACATGGTTGCAAGTATATGATAAGAGCACAGGCCAATTGCTTGGAAGTTTTGTAAGAAGGGGACAGGGACCGGGTGAAGTGACTACTGCAAACATGTGCTATTATGATGCACGTGAAAAGAACATTTCGGTGTATGATGAATCTTCTATGAAGTTATTGACTTATCAGTTTGATAAAGAGGATGATAATTGGGGAACATTGATAGAAGAACAGCCTTTTTATAATTTAGGAGCTACAGTACGCCGGGTGTGGGGACTTCGGGATGATAAATTTCTGGTGGATGGTCAGTTGGGAACAAAGTCGGATCAGCAAAAACGTTTTCAGATGCTGGCAGATGCCGAAGTGGTGGCTGATTACAGTGATTTTCCTATAGATACTCCGGAAGAACGTGCCGTTTGGTCATCGCCTGCAATTGCGGTATCTCCGGATTGTAAAAAAATGGTTGTGGGAACTTTATATGGAGGAGTCCTTGAATTATTTGATTTATCAAAAGGCATAGAATTAAAAGCAATCCGAAAATTTTATCCTCCGGTTGTGCAATATTTATCCGGAACTATCCAAAGCACAGGGGAGACTGTTTGGGGCTTCTCTGCGTTATGTGCCACGGATGAAAAGGTTTATAGTGTATTTATAGGTGACAAGAATCCCAATTTATTCAATAACTTATCTGTTTTTGATTGGGACGGCCGGGAATTAATCAAATATAATACTGATTGCCTCATTCTGAGAATTTGTGCTTCGATCCGGGAACCTAATAAACTTTATGGGATTGCTTTTTCTAAAACCCAGGAATTTTATTTGGTCTCTTTTACTTTCGATTCTTGACGGGAGATCGTATTAAAATATATATGTAGATATGAAGAAAGAAGTTTGGGTGAAACTGGTGAAACGAATCGGAAACTGGATTGTGAATATCTGTTTCTATTCTTGTGTGGCTTTTGTAGCCTGGATGGTATTACAGGTATTTTGCTTGACTTCTTTCAAGATCCCTTCAAACTCGATGGAACCGGCCTTACTTTCGGGAGATAAGATATTAGTGGATAAATGGACCGGCGGGGCACGACTGTTCAATATCTTTGCATCGTTACGGGGTGAGGACGTTCCTATCTATCGTCTGCCGGGCTTTGGCTCGTTTAAAAGGAACGATGTGCTTGTATTTAATTTCCCTTATCAGGATGGGAGTGATAGTATCGGATTCGATATAATGAAGTATTATGTGAAGCGGTGCATTGCTCTTCCGGGAGATACGTTGGAAATACGCAGGGGATATTATCATATCAAGGGGATAAAAGACAGTTTGGGGAATGTGAAGGCACAACATCGGATTTCCCGGGTCAGAAGAGAGGATTCGCGAGGGATTGTGATAGATGCTTTTCCGTGGGACGGACGTTTGGGATGGACCATTCAGGAGTTCGGTCCTCTTCCGGTGCCGGCAAAGGGGCAGGTAGTGAAGATTGATACGTTGTCCCGTTTACTTTATGGAAGATTGATTCATTGGGAACAGAAAAAGAGATTGCAACAAAAGGGGAATTCAGTTTGTCTGGGCGATAGTGTGATAAGAGAATATAAGTTTATGGAGAATTATTATTTCGTATCGGGGGATAATATGGAAAACTCAAAAGATTCCCGCTACTGGGGCATGCTGCCCGAATCATATATTGTGGGAAGAGCATTTACGATATGGCGTTCGGATGATCCTTTGCGTGAAAAAATTCGTTGGGATAGGGTATTTAAAAAAATAAAATGACGGAGATGAAGGTAGATTATATACATATTATACTCCGTGGGGGACTTTTAGCGATAGTGTGCACATTGCTGTCTGTGGTATGGGTAAATGATCCGATGCTTCCGGCAGGTGAACTGTCCGGACAATGGGCTTATCTGGCAAAGGCCGCTATGGGGGCTGCTACAGGACTTTTATTGTTGGCTTTTGTCTATTATAAAAAGAGGTATGATATGGGGAGGGATTTTTATCAGGTAGTTGTCTGGAGTCTTATAGCGTTGGCTGCTTCCGAGGCTGTTTATGGATTAAGACAACTTTATGGTTTTACTTCTTCCCATCATTCTCTATACTCCCTGACCGGGTCTTTTTTTAATCCGGGGCCTTATTCCGGTTATCTGGCCATGGTCTTTCCGCTTTGTCTGGATCAATGGCTAAAATTGCGAAAAAGGATAAATAAAAACTGGATCGAGTGGACCGGATATTATGGGGCATTGGCAGTATTGTTTCTTATACTTTGTGTGCTTCCGGCAGGTATGAGCCGTTCGGCATGGTTGGCTACGATTGTTTCCGGTATTTGGGTATATGGTGTACATAAGTCCTGGCCGGTACATCTGAAGAGGATATGGATGCGTAAAAAAGCAAAGATGATAGCAATTGCTTCGGCTCTGTGCATAGTCGTGCTGGTGGGGGGAGTTTGTCTGTTTTATCTGAAAAAAGATTCAGCCAGTGGACGATTGTTCATGTGGAAAATCAGTACGCAGGCTGTTATGGAAAAACCATTTACAGGCTATGGTCAAGGGAGTTTTGCACTTGCATACGGGACAGCTCAGGAAACTTACTTTGCAAAAGGAGATTATTCTCTACGTGAAGAACTGGTGGCAGGAAGTCCGGAGTATGCTTTTAATGAATATTTGCAGATTGCAGTCGAACGGGGAATTCCGGCTTTGTTCTGTTTCCTGGCTTTTGTTAGTTTTTGCCTGTGGCGAGGTGTCGGCTTGAAGCGTTTAGGCGCATGTGGTGGAATAATCTCGTTGCTGGTGTTTGCTTTTTCTTCTTATCCGATGCAGTTGCCCGCCTTTGTTATCTCTTTCGTGGTTTTATTGATGGCTTGTGTCGCAGATCGTTTTCTTGCCTGGCAACTGGTCTTTGCCTGTGTATTGGGGATTTCCGGATACTATTGGCAGCAGGCGGACGTATATAAAGAGTGTAAAGACTGGGCTAATTGTCGCATGTTATATCAGGCAGGAGCTTATCAAAGTGCCAAAGAAGGCTATGAGCGTTTATATCCTAAGTTGAAGAAAAGAGGGGCCTTTTTATTTGAGTACGGGCATTGTTTGCATAAATTAAAGGAGGCGGATGCTTCAATCTTATTATTAAAAGAGGCTTCTACCCGAAGTTGCGATCCGATGATACTAAATATTATTGGTAAGAATTTTCAGGAAAAGGGGGAATATGCTGAAGCCGAAAAATGGTTATTACGTTCCACTCATTTATTGCCGGGCCGGATTTATCCATATTACTTGCTGGCAAAACTGTATGCTGTTCCTGAGTATTTACAACGGGATAAATTACAGAAAATGGCGGAATTGGTCTTGACTAAAGAACCTAAAGTGCAGTCGACTGCCGTAAGAGAGATGAGAGAAGAAGTTAGGAAGTTACTTGTAAATGTAAATAACGAAAAAATCGTAAAAAGCAGAAAGGTAAATGATTAATATGTTTTAAATGCAAAAAAAAGTCTGCTTTTTCTTTTGGCATTTTAAATATTAGCAATTATATTTAGGGTCTCGATTGAGGTCATTCCGGCTTTGGTTTCAGTGCCGGCTATATTTGTTCTCCGGAAATAGGATATCAGATAAGCAGGTTTCTACCGTGAAGAGGAATGAGCATAATAGTGAGAATAGAGGATGAAATGTGATAGGATTATCTGATTTTTTACGGATTAACCGGGGGGAAATGTTTTTTGTCCACCTCTGTTTGTAACGTAAAAATCGTAAATGGCAAATTATCAGTATTTTAATGGCAGTGTGCTAGCAGGATTTAGTCCGCCATTTATTTTGTGTGTTAGAAAATAACCAACTATATTTGCAACCATAAATTAATAGAGAAAAGTTTAATAACATTATGAAAAACCAATATCCCTTCTATACGCTTTGCCTGGCATTGGCAATGCTGACAGCTTGTTCCGGTGAGAAGAAAGAAAGTGCTTCTGAAAAAGGAGTGGAAACTGTGTTGCCCGACACGAAAAATGAAGTGTCCGTTATGACCTTGAAGAAGCAGGTATTCAACCATGAACTGGTGAGTAATGGAAAAGTATCTGCCAAGGGAATGGCTGATCTGAGATTTGAAAGTGGTGAGGTGATAGCTCATATTTGGGTGAAGAACGGAGACCGGGTGCAGAAGGGACAAAAGTTGGCAGAGTTGGATAAGTTCAAACTTGACAATCTGTTGTCACAGGCAGAAGATGCTTTGAAAAAATCCGAGCTCGAGTTGCGTGATGTGCTTATCAGTCAAGGTTATCCGGCAGATGATATCAGTCAGGTACCTGAAGAAACCATGAAATTGGCGAAGGTGAAGAGTGGTTATGACCAAAGTAAATCGCAATATGAAATGGCAAAATACAATGCAGAGCATGCTACATTGATAGCACCTTTTGCCGGGGTAGTTGCTAACTTGTTTTCGAAGCCTTATAATCTGGCGAATACTTCGGAAATATTCTGTACGGTGATCGATATGCAGGGAATGGAAGTAGACTTTACCGTGCTGGAAAGTGAGTTGCCTTTAATAAAGAATGGAGATAAGGTGGTGATTAAACCTTATTCTGATGCGGCGACAGTACATGAAGGAAATATATCGGAAATCAATCCATTGGTGGACGATAAAGGAATGGTGAAGGTGAAAGCCCGGGTGAACGGGGCAGGCAGACTGTTTAGCGGAATGAATGTGCGTGTCAGTGTGCACCGTTCGTTGGGAGAGCAGTTGGTGATTCCTAAAAGTGCAGTGGTGCTTCGGTCGGGCAAACAGGTTGTGTTTACTTTGAAAGATGGAAAGATGGCTCAGTGGAACTATATTCATACCGCTCTGGAAAATGCTGACAGCTATAGTGTTGCCGATGGACTGACAGAAGGAGATACTGTAATTGTAACCGGAAACATCAATCTGGCACACGAAGCTCCGGTCACTATCATTGAATAAGGATGAATCACTAACACAAAACAATTATGATTAAATTCCTGATACAACGTCCCATTGCCGTATTGATGGCTTTTACGGCTTGCTTCATAGTGGGGTTGGTGACGTATTTCACGTTGCCGGTATCGTTGCTGCCGGATATCTCTATCCCAGAGATTACCGTACAGGTAGCAGCGAAGAATACTTCGGCACGTGAATTGGAAAACACAGTAGTGAAGCCTATCCGCCAGCAATTGATTCAAGTGGCTGCTTTGAAAGACATGTCCAGCGAAACACGTGATGGTGCAGGTATTATCCGGCTTAATTTTGATTTTGGTACCAATACGGATTTGGCGTTCATAGAGGTCAATGAAAAAATTGATGCGGCTATGAATTATCTGCCAAAAGATACAGACCGTCCGAAGGTGATTAAGGCAAGTGCAACCGATATTCCGGTGTTCTATCTGAACCTGACCCTGAAGACGGACAGTGCTTATGAAGAGACAGATCAAAGGGCATTTCTGAATTTATGTGAGTTTTCCGAATCGGTCATCAAGCGCCGTATCGAACAATTGCCCGAAGTGGCAATGGTAGACGTTACCGGATTATTGGAAAGACAGTTGCAGATTGTGCCTGATATGGACAAACTGGCTATGCTCGAATTGTCTATTGAAGATATTGAAACGGCTTTGGCACAAAACAATGTGGAGCCGGGGAGTATGACTGTGCGGGATGGATACTATGAATACAACATTAAATTTTCTACTTTACTTCGTACCTCGGAAGATGTGGAGAACATTTATATCCGGAAGGGAGACCGTATCATACAGTTGAAAGAATTCTGTCGCATAGCGGTGGTGCCGGTTAAAGAAAAAGGAGTATCCGTTTCGAACGGAAAGAGAGCGGTGACTCTTGCCATCATTAAGCAAGCTGACGAAAACATGGATAAAATGAAGGAGGCACTGTCGGAAACGATGGACTATTTCAAAAAGATCTATCCGGATATCGAGTTTAGTGTGAGCCGAAATCAAACTGAACTGCTGGATTATACGATATCCAATCTCCAGCAGAATCTTTCACTTGGTTTCTTCTTTATTTGTATTGTTGCCGTACTGTTCCTGGGCGATATCAAATCTCCTTTTATTATTGGACTGAGTATGGTGGTATCCATCGTCATCAGTTTCTTGTTTTTCTACTTGTGTAAGATGTCTCTCAACATCATCTCCCTGTCCGGATTGATCCTTGCATTGGGTATGATGATCGACAGTTCGATTATTGTAACTGAAAATATATCACAATACCGGGAAAAGGGCTATTCGTTGAGGAGAGCCTGTGTGGCAGGAACAAGCGAGGTGGTAACTCCTATGCTTAGTTCTTCTTTTACGACAATTGCCGTATTTGTGCCTTTGGTATTTATGAGCGGTATCGCAGGTGCTATTTTTTACGATCAGGCCTTTGCCGTAACGGTAGGACTGATGGTTTCATATTTTACAGGTATCATGTTGCTTCCTGTTTTGTATATGTTGGTCTATCGTACCGGAATAAAAGGAGGGCCGAAGTGGCTGAGGCTGAAGATTAACAATCCGTTGAAAGAACATACCTTGGATCGTTTCTATGATAAAGGAGTCGATTGGGTATTTAGCCATAAAACGCTGAGTGTACTGTTCTGCGTTATTTCTTTCCCGCTATGTATTTTCTTTTTCTTCTTTATTGATAAGGAGAGAATGCCGGACATCGATGAAAATGAATTGATCACCCGTATCGAATGGAACGAGAACATCCATGTGGACGAAAATCAGCGTCGTGTAGACGAGTTGTTCCGTGAGTTGCAGGGGCAATCTGTAGAGCAGACGGCCTCCATCGGGCTGCAGGATTACATCTTAAATCGCGAGCAGGAGTTGTCGTCATCAGAGGCAGAACTGTATTTTAAGACAGAAACTTCGAAGGAGATTGCTCCGTTGCAGTCAGAGATTTATAAAAGGCTGAAAGAGCGCTATCCCTTGGCGGTAATTTCGTTTTCTCCACCGGAGACTGTTTTTGAAAAACTGTTTGTGACAGGGGAGGCTGATATTGTGGCCGAGTTGTATGCCCGTAATAAAGACAAGGCACCCGAACCCGGTACCTTACGCGGACTGGAACAGACGTTCAGGCAAAAAACGGGAATACCTCCGACGGGTATTGCTTTCGAAAATCAGTTGAACCTTAGCATTAACCAGGAAAAGTTATTGTTGTATCAAATCTCTTATAATGAACTGTACCGGGTGCTGAGAACTGCTTTCAAAGAGAACAGTGTAGCTATGTTGCATTCTTATCAACAATATCTGCCTATCAGCATTGCAGGAGACGAAAAAACGGTCAATCAGGTTTTGCAGGAAACATTGATTCAGACCCAGCCGGATAGTAAGACGGGAGAGGTGAACTTCATCCCCTTGCGTGAGTTGATAAAGGTAACTCCCGCCGAAGATTTAAAGAGCATCACGGCCGGAAGAAACGGAGAGTATATTCCTTATAAATTCTATGGAGTGGAGGATGCTGAACAGTTAATGACTGAGGTGAAAGAAGTGACTAATGAAACAGGAGATTGGGACATCGGCTTTTCCGGTAGTTTCTTTTCCAATCAGAAGATGCTGGACGAGTTGGTCGTGATTCTGTTCATTTCATTGTTGCTGATGTATTTTATTTTGGCAGCCCAGTTCGAGAGCTTTATGCAACCCTTGCTGGTATTGATGGAAATACCGATTGACGTGGCATTTGCATTGGTACTGCTCTGGATATGCGGACATACATTGAATCTGATGTCGGCCATCGGGTTGATTGTGACTTGCGGTATCGTGATCAATGACTCTATCCTGAAGTTGGATGCTATTAATGAATTGCGTAAAGAAGGGGTACCTTTGCTGGAAGCCATTCATGAAGCCGGGCGCAGAAGGTTACGTCCGATCATTATGACATCATTGACCACCATCTTCGCAATGGTCCCGTTGCTGTTCTCGTACGACCTTGGGTCCGAGCTTCAGAAGCCGCTTTCCATTGCCATGATTGGCACCATGACGATCGGTACACTGGTGAGTTTGTTTATCATCCCTTTACTGTACTGGTTTATTTATAGAAATAAAGTAAAACGATAGATATGAAGAAAAGATATTATATAGTAATGGCAACCTTGCTGCTTGGAGTTTCTGTAGCGAAGTCTCAGGATCATATAAAACTTGATTTGCAGAAAACGATACAATTGGCCAATGATAGTTCACTGGAAGCATTCCGCACACAGAATATGTATCTTTCCGGTTACTGGGAGTACCGGACTTACAAGGCCAACCGTCTGCCGAGCCTTACTTTGAATATGACTCCCGCCGAATATAACCGGGATATTACCAAGCGATACGATTCGGAAAATGACTTGGATGTTTATCGTAGTCAACAGTCGTTTTATGCTTCCGGTAATCTGGCTATCCAGCAGAATTTCGACTTGACGGGTGGTACTTTCTATCTGCAATCTCAATTGGGATATATGCGCAGTTTTGGCGGAAGTAAGTCGACACAGTTTACCAGTGTGCCCATCCGACTGGGATATTCACAAAGTCTGGTAGGATATAATTCGTTCAAGTGGGAAAGAAAAATAGAACCCCTTAAATACGAGAAAGTAAAGAAGGAGTTTGTATATAATGTGGAGGCTGTATCCGTGCAGGCTACTACCTATTTCTTTAACCTGGCAATGGCGCAGGCTGAATATAATCTGGCCAAAGAGAATATGGTGTCGTCGGATACGTTATACAGCATTGGAGTACAGCGTCAGAAGATAGCAGCCATTTCGAAGGCGGACCTGTTGACATTGAAACTGGACGTGGTAAATGCACGCAATACATTGCAAAATAAAGCGAGTGCCCTGAAACGTGCTATGTTTTCTTTGGTTTCTTTCCTGAATTTGGATAAGAATACGGTTATTGATATCGATTTGCCCGTACGTCCGCAGGAATTGGTGATACCTGTGGATAAGGCTTTGCAGATGGCACATGAAAACAATCCTCAGCTACTGGGATTGAAGCAGAATGTACTTGAAGCCGAACGCAATGTGGATAAAACCAAAAAAGAATCACGTTTTAATGCGAGTGTGAACGCCAGTATCGGTTTCAACCAGGTAGCTGATAACTTTGGGGATGTGTATCATAAACCCATGCAGCAGGATTTGGTGTCGGTCAGTGTCAGCATTCCATTGGTGGACTGGGGGGTAAGAAAGGGTAAGTATAACATGGCCCGCAATAACCTGAATGTGGTGAAGACTTCTGCCCGTCAGGATGAAATCAGTCTGGATGAAGAAGTGATTATGACTGTAAACGATTTCAATATCCAGCAAAACCTGATAACCAGTGCCGAAGAAGCACTTGATCTTTCCATTCTGGCTTATAACGAAACCCGCCAGCGGTTTATCATCGGGAAAGCGGACATCAACAGTCTGACTCTGTCCCTGAACCGTCAGCAGGAAGCACAGCAGAACTATATTTCCGCTTTACAGAACTATTGGCTGAACTATTATAAGATACGTAAACTGACGTTGCATGACTTTGCTACCGGAATCCCGCTGACTGAAAAGTTTGACTATGCGGGGGGACAATTGGTGAGATAGTGCTACCTAACATTGAAACGATGGATAATCCTTCTAAAATAAAAGCGCAGACGAAAGCCTCTTCTTTCACGCTGATTGTCGCCTTTATATGCGTGGCGTTGATTGGTTTGGCCTTGATTCCCCTGCTCCCCGTAAAACTGAATCCTTCAAGAACTTTACCGGGTTTTACGGTACAGTTCAGTATGCCCGGCACTTCGTCGAGGGTAGTGGAGATAGAGGCAACCAGTAAACTGGAGGCCATGTTGGCACGTATTAAAGGTATAAAGAACATCTATTCTACCTCCGATAACGGTTCGGGGAGCATCACCATTGAATTGGACAAGTATGCGGATATAGATGCGGTACGTTTTGAGGCATCAACCATTATCCGGCAGACCTGGCCTCAGCTTCCCGACGGAGTGAGCTATCCCTATATCAGGATGAAGCGTCCGGACGATAATGCCTCACGTCCTTTTATGTCGTTTACACTTAATGCTCCTTCTACTCCCATCTTGATTCAGCAATATGCCGATGAACATATCAAGACGAGGCTGGCACAGATTCAGGGTATCTATAAGATAGACTTGAGCGGAGCCACACCCATGGAGTGGGTGTTGGAGTATGATAGCGAACAACTGAGACGATTGGGTATTTCTTTGAGCGATATTCAGCAGGCTGTTGCCCGCTATTATCAAAAAGAGTTTCTGGGAACTTATAATATCGAGTCGGCTTCAGGTGGTAAAGAGTGGATCCGGCTGGCCCTGATGCCCGAGTATAAAGAGGAAGGATTCGATGCTTCCCGTATCCGGGTGAAAAGTACAGAAGGAAAATTGATCAGTCTGAACGAGCTTGTAACGGTGAGCCACATGGAGGAAGCTCCTCAGAGCTATTATCGTATCAACGGACTTAACTCCATTTATTTGTCGATTACAGCCGAGGAAACTGCCAACCAGTTGCAACTGAGTACACAGGTTAAAGAAGAGATGGAGGCGATACAGAAAGTGTTGCCAGCCGGATATGAGATCCACACAAGCTACGATGCTACGGAATTTATTCACGAAGAGCTGAATAAGATTTATTTGCGTACCGGGCTTACGGTCCTGATTCTGCTGTTTTTTGTGCTGCTTATCACGTTGAATCCACGCTATTTGTTTTTGATCGTGGTCAGTCTGAGTATCAATATAGCCGTAGCAGTGATTTTCTATTACCTTTTCGGACTGGAAATGCAACTCTACTCGCTCGCCGGTATTACGGTTTCGCTCAATCTGGTGATAGACAATACGATTGTGATGACCGACCATATCCTGCACCGGCGTAACCTGAAAGCCTTTATGTCCATTCTGGCTGCGACCCTGACTACAATGGGAGCTTTGGTCATCATTTTCTTCCTTGACGAGAAGATACGGTTGAATCTGCAAGATTTTGCAGCCGTAGTGATTATCAATCTGGCTGTATCTCTGTTCGTAGCTCTTTTCTTCGTACCGGCTCTGATCGAAAAGATCGGGTTAAGAAAGAGAAAGCGCCGTCAGACCAAATCCCGTTTCTTCCTTCTTCGTGCTTCTCTTCCGCGGAGAATAACAGTTTACTTTACCCGTTTCTATGGCTGGATGATACGTAAATTATGCCGTTGGCGTGTGGTTGTCTGCATCTTGTTGGTACTGTTGTTCGGACTTCCGGTATTTATGCTGCCGGAAAAGATGGAAGGTGAAGGGCGTGCCGTGGAGTGGTATAACAAGACCTTAGGATCATCTACTTACAAAGAAAAAGTGAAACCGGTTGTGGACAAAGCACTGGGAGGCAGTTTGCGCCTGTTTATCCAGAAGGTATACGAAGGCAGTTATTTCACCCGGAACGAAGAAGTGGTATTGTATGTTCATGCCAATCTTCCGAACGGCAGTACGTTGGAGCAGATGAATGAACTGATTAAAAAGATGGAGATTTATCTGAGTCAGTTTAAGGAAATCAAACAGTTCCAGACTTCGGTGTACAGTGCCCGTCGTGGTAATATTAATGTCTATTTTACCAAAGAGCATCAGAATAGCGGTTTCCCCTATACACTGAAAGCAAATATTATCAGCAAAGCCTTGCAATTGGGTGGAGGCAGTTGGGGGGTATACGGTTTGCAGGATCAGGGGTTCAGTAATGATGTGCGTGAGGGAGCCGGTTCCTTCCAGGTGAAGATGTATGGATACAATTACGATGAATTGTATGAATGGGCTGAGAAGTTGAAAGCCAAATTGCTGACTCACCGACGGATCAAGGAAGTTATAATAAACTCTTATTTCTCTTATTGGAAAGACGATTATCAAGAGTTCTACTTTGACCTCAACCGGGAACGTATGGCACAGGAGAACATCAATGCCAATATTCTGTTCTCTACGATCCGCCCTATTTATGGTAAGAATATGGAGATCGGATCGGTAGTGGCGGATAATGGTTCGGAAAAAATAAAGCTTTCCTCCAAACAGTCTCAGGAGTATGACATTTGGGCCATGCAATATTTTCCGTACGGAACGGATGACAAACAGTATAAACTGTCTGAACTGGCTACTATGGAAAAGGGACAAATGCCGCAACAGGTTGCCAAAGAGAATCAGCAATACAGGTTGTGCCTGCAATACGAATATATCGGTTCGGGGGAACAAGGAAATAAAATTCTGAAACGTGACCTGGAGGAGTTTAACAAAGAACTCCCGATGGGGTATACGGCTCAATCGGAGCGGGATAGCTGGGGATGGGGAAAGAAAGATAATAAGCAATATCTGCTTTTGCTGGTAGTGATTGCCATTATCTTTTTCACGACAAGTATCTTGTTTAATTCATTGAAACAGCCTTTGGCTATCATATTTATTATTCCGGTGTCATATATCGGTGTATTCCTGACGTTCTATTGGTTTAAGCTGAACTTTGACCAGGGAGGTTTTGCTTCGTTTGTTTTATTGTGTGGTATTACGGTGAACGCCAGTATCTATATTCTTAACGAGTATAACGCCATTCGTAGACGTTCTCCCCGAATGTCGGCCTTGAGGGCCTATACCAAGGCTTGGAATGCGAAGATCATTCCTATCTTCCTGACAGTTGTCTCTACGATCCTTGGCTTTATTCCTTTCATGGTAGGTACAGATAAGGAAGCATTCTGGTTCCCATTGGCCGCAGGAACCATCGGTGGGTTAGTCATGTCAATCATCGGAATCTTCTTCTTCCTTCCGGTATTTGTGCTGAAGAAGAGAGTGGGGAAACGATGAACAAATACTCTTTCCACCACAGAGGGCACAGAGTAACACAGAGAAGAAATGAAGTTATTGATTGGGGATATTCCTAAAATAAGAAAATTAAAGGCAACTGATTCATTGCGGGTTAGTTGCCTTTTTTGTATCTTTAAGCAGGGACATTTACTGAATATCCCTGCTTATCAATAAAAAAACTCTGTGTTACTCTGTGCCCTCTGTGGTGAATCCTGTTCATCGTTCAAAACCGTTTATAAGTCTTGATCTTCATTCTTCACCATCCCTTTGAATTTATCGGGAAGTGCACTTTCTACAGCAGTATAGGCTTCTGCCATGGTAGCTTTAATGTTATCCGCTCCCTGACCTTTAGGGGGGATAGGGTCATGTATGGTCAGAATCATGCGGTGGCGGTGAATCCATTTGCCGGTTCGTGGCAGGATTTCAAAAGATCCGTCTATGGTCACAGGAACTACGGCAAGTTGGAGGTCGTCCGCCAGTTGAAAAGCTCCTTTCTTAAAATATCCCATATGGCCAGTGAAAGACCGTGCCCCTTCCGGGAAGACCACTAATGACACACCGTCCTTCAGAGAGTCTTTGGCCTGGCGAATGGTTTCAAGTACCTTCTTCGGACCCGACCGGTCTACGAAAATATGTCCGGCACTTTCGCATGCTTTTCCTACAAAAGGTATTTTACGTAGACTTTTCTTCATCATCCATTTAAAGTTACGTCCTAAAAAGCCGTAAATGAGGAAGATGTCGAACGAGCCTTGATGATTGGGTACGAAGATGTAAGAGGTTCTTCCATGTAGCTTTTCGCGTCCACGCACTTTTACCGGAATCAACAGGAAAAGGCAGATCAACTGTGACCAGATTTTCCCCGGATAATATCCCCAGATGTGGGCACCTCCCAATAATGAGCCAATGATGGTGACAATCGCCGTGAGGATAGTCAATACTAACAAAATGGGCAATGCAATGCAGATTTGATAAATATAGTATAGTATCTTCATAATGATTTTGGTTTTAGCTTGTGCAAAAATAAACAAAATAATATTGCTGTCCTGAATAATTGCTAACTTTGTTTCAAATTTCAATAGCATGATACGTATACTACATACAGCCGATTGGCATTTGGGACAAACCTTTTTCGGATATGACCGGACACAGGAACATGAACACTTTCTGGACTGGCTGGCCGGTGTCCTGACTAAGAACAAAATTGATGTACTGATTGTTGCCGGAGACGTTTTCGATGTTTCCAATCCGTCTGCCGCCTCGCAGCGAATGTTCTATCGTTTCATTCACCGGGTGACAACCGAGAACCCGGGATTGCAGTTGGTCATTGTAGCCGGAAACCATGATTCGGCTGCCCGGTTGGAGTCACCTCTGCCGTTGTTGCAGGAGATGCGGACGGAGATTAAGGGGATTGTCCGTAAACAGAATGGCAAAATAGATTATGAGCATTTGCTGGTAGAATTGAAGAATGCGGCGGGGGAGGTAGAAGCACTATGCCTGGCGGTACCTTTCTTGCGACAGGGAGACTATCCGGTGGTAGAGACTGAAGGCAATCCGTATGCGGAAGGGGTGAAGGAACTGTATGCCCGTTTGGTGGAATATGCTTTGAAGAAGCGGACGGACGGGCAGGCATTGGTGGCCATCGGACATTTGCTGGCAACCGGTTCGGAGATTGCCGAAAAAGATCATAGTGAGCGCATCATCATCGGCGGTTTGGAGAGTGTATCGCCCGAGTCTTTTTCCGAACAGATTGTTTATACGGCTTTAGGGCATATCCATAAGGCTCAGCGCGTATCGGGAAGGGAGAATATCCGTTATGCCGGTAGTCCCTTACCTATGTCGTTTGCCGAGAAGCATTATCACCACGGAGTAGTAAAAGTGATTCTGGATGAAGGTTGGGCAGTCGAAATAGAGAAACTTGAATATACACCTTTGGTACGTTTGCTGAGTATACCCGCCAAAGAGCCAGCGGCTCCGGACGAGGTACTGGATGAATTGTGCAGACTGGAACTTCCGGAGAATGGACCGAAGCCCTATCTGGAAGTCAAGGTGAAACTAAGTGAACCGGAGCCGATGTTGCGGCAGCAAATAGAAGAAATACTGGAAGGCAAGCCGGTCCGGCTGGCCCGTATTGTTTCTTCTTACAGACAGGCGGCAGAGGGGAGCGTGGAAGAAGAAGTACTGGCTGCCGGATTGCAGGAGATGAATCCCTTACAGATTGTGAAAGCAACCTTTGAGAACAGTTACCAGACGGAGATGCCGGAAGAACTGGTAAAACTGTTTCAGGAGGCTTGCCGGACAATCAATTTAGAATGAATCAAATAAGAACTCGAGGCTGTGTCGAAACTCTTTTCACTACAGAGTAGCACAGAGTATCACAGAGTTTTTTACTAATAATCAGTAACTTAAAAACACCTCTGTGTTACTCTGTGTCCTCTGTGGTGAGTTATGATACACCCTCTAAAGCAAACCGAATAACCATGAAGATACTAACCATACGATTAAAGAACCTGGCTTCCATAGAAGGAACCTTTGAAATTGATTTCCAAGCCGAGCCTTTACGTTCTGCCGGGATTTTTGCGATATCCGGTCCTACGGGAGCCGGAAAATCGACAATACTGGATGCACTCTGTCTGGCACTGTATGATAAGACACCTCGCTTTTCCGCTTCGGTCGAGAGTCTTTATATGTCAGATATCGGTGAAAGTCGGGTGAATCAGGCCGATGTGAAGAATATCCTTCGGAGAGGGACGGGAGAGGGATTTGCCGAGGTTGATTTTTTAGGAGCGTCCGGACACTGTTATCGTTCTCGTTGGTCGGTACGCCGGACAGGAAGCCGGGCTAACGGTTCTTTGCGGTCGCAGACGATACAAGTGACCGATCTGACTGCCAATCAGGAACTACAGGGAACGAGGAAAGAGTTGTTGGCACAATTGGTGACTTTGGTTGGTTTGACTTACGAACAGTTTACCCGTACGGTGCTGCTTGCCCAGAATGACTTTGCTACTTTCTTGAAATCCCGTGAGTCCGCCAAAGCCGAGTTGCTCGAGAAGCTGACCGGAACGGAGATATACTCCCGCATTTCCAGTGAAATCTATCTGCGTAGCAAAACAGCTGATGCAGAACTGAATCTGTTGAAAAGCAATGCCGCCCTGATCGAACTGCTTTCCGAAGAGGAAATCACTCTTCTACGGACCGAAAAAGAGAGTCTGACCAACCTTCGTGAACAGGGAAGTAAAGCCTTGGTAGAATTGAATGCGCAACTATCGGTGCTGCATACTTTGAAGTTGCAACAGGAGCAGCGTGATAAGAAAGTGCAGGACATGCGGCTGGATGAAGAAAAAAGTAAGAAGCTCCGGGAAGAACACACACGCCAGTCCGACTATCTTATTCACTTCAGGGAACAGTGCGAAGCCGTGCAACCCGATCTTAGCCGGGCACGTGAACTGGATGTTCAGATCCAATCACTGGTCAGCCAATCTAAGCAGGCGGAGGAGATACTGCAAGGTGCTGAAAAGGTAGCGACTGCACAAGCCAATAAATTGCAATCTGTGCAGGGAACTCTGCATACTTCCTGCCATGCGTTGAAGAACCTGACGGGAGAGATCGATCTACCGGTTACGGAAGAGACGGGGCTGTTTCTTGAATCTGTTCGGAATAGGCTGAAAGAGCAGGAAGACCACCTTGCCATTCTTCAGAAAGAGAACGAAGAGCGTGTGAACCGTCTGAACGCTTTTGGGGTTGAAGCGGTGACTGACGAGCAAGCCCGATGGATGCAGGAACAAACCCGTTTGCAGAATGCCCGCCAGCAAATGTTGGAATGGGGAAAGGCGAGGACAGAAGCCGAACGTCTGAAAGTACAGCAGGAAGAGGTGGTGTACAAACAAGAACAGATGCGGAAAGAAATGGCCGCTCTGACCACCCGGTTGGCGGAGAAGGAGACTGAACTGAAAGTGCTGCAACGCCTTTTTGAGAATGCCCGTATCGCGATGGGAAAGGACGTTCGGACATTGCGGCAGAATTTGCGTGAGAATGAACCGTGTCCGGTATGTGGGAGCACTGATCATCCTTATAGAAACGAGGAGCAGGTAGTCCATACCCTGTATCACAACATCGAACTGGAGTATCAAACCGCATCTGGTGAGTATCAGCAACTAAATAACCGGAATATCGCCTTGAAACAGGATTTGCTCCATCAGACGGAACTGTCCGGACAGATAACCGCACAGTTGCAGGCGTTGCTCCAGGAGGTTGAGCAGAAACGTCCTTCATCGGAAGAGGAGCAAAATCCGGACTATTTTGAGAAACAACTGCATACCGTACAAGGGAAGCTAAATCTGCTCGCAGAGAAAATGCGCCAATACCAGCAACTCCATAAGGAATGGCAACAGCACGAGGAGCGGATCAGGACACTTCGCTCGGCTTGTGAGGCTTTGCGTGAAGGTGTAGCCCGCTGCCATCTGTTGATGCAGCAGGTTCTGGCTGCTAAAGAGCAATTTACGTTACTGAAAACGGCGGAGATGACTGCTCGGGAACAGTTCCGGGTGGTCAGTGAGCGGTTGATAACTCTCCGTCAGGAACGGGCTCCTCTGTTGAAAGGCAAATCTGTCGAGGATGCGGAAGCCGCCATTCGGAAAAAAGAGAAACAATTAAACGACTCCCTGGAACAGGTGCGCAAGGAGGGAGAAGAAGTCCAGTCGCGTATTTCCGGCATACAGGGAGAGATCAGGCAACTGAACAGTTCCATCGACGAACTGATGCTTCGGAAAGAACAGATAGCCGATCCGGAACATCTGCCGGAGACGATCGCCCGCCAGCAAGCAACCAATCAGGAGACGGAACGTCGTCTGTCTACCGTAGAGGCACGTCTTTTGCAACAGGAGCAAAACCAGAAGAAGCTGAGGCAGCTGGAACAGGAACTGACCGAAAAACAGGAGACGGCCAACCGATGGGGAAAACTCAATAAACTGATTGGCAGTGCGGACGGGACAAAATTTAAGGTGATTGCGCAAAGCTATACGTTGAATCTGTTACTGATGCATGCCAACAAACATCTGTCTTATCTCTCGAAACGTTACCGTTTGCAGCAGGTGCCGGGAACACTCGCCCTGCAAGTGATCGACTGCGATATGTGTGACGAGGTGCGTACCGTCTACTCTCTTTCCGGCGGAGAATCTTTTCTTATCTCCCTGGCGCTGGCTCTCGGGCTGTCGTCTCTTTCGAGCAATAACCTGAGAGTGGAGTCACTTTTCATCGACGAAGGATTCGGTTCGCTCGATGCCGATAGTTTACGCACTGTGATGGAAGCTCTCGAGCAGTTGCAGATGCAAGGACGGAAGATCGGAGTTATCTCGCATGTGCAGGAGATGAGTGAGCGCATTGCCGTACAGGTACAACTCCATCGTGCGGCGAATGGGAAGAGTGCTATCACTTTGACAAATTGATAATCGGAAATCGTTTGGCTGCGTTTTTTCAGGGCGGACGGCGGGCTGAACGGAAAAAACGCCTTATTTTAGCTTTTCTGATTACCGGATGGAAAGAGAATTTTCGTGTTTGCCGGTAGAATGTAAGTGAGGCTACGCAATCTCTTCCGTAACGTACGTAAGAAAGGAAGAATCGTGTCTTTTTATTGTTCGGGTAAACTCTTGTAAGGACTCACAACTGGAGAAAAAACAGGTCCGATAAGCTAAAAAAACGCTAACAACAGATGTAATGAACAAGAACAATAGGAGATATTTGAAAAAGAAGTAAGCATATTCCGAAAATGCTTACTTCTTTCGGACCGAATGCTTACTTCTTTTCCGGGAAATGCTTACTGCTTTTGCCGAAAATCCCGGCTCTTCACCTCTTCAACCCCGGCTCTTCATCTCCGTAAGACCGGCTTTCCGGCTTTTCTTCCTCTGGTTTGCCGTTTTTTAAAAGAGAGTCTGTTTGCAAAACAGCTTATTTCCTTTCTTAATGTATTCCTATCTGTCGTGATTCCTTTCTTTATGATATTTCCCCTGTCCCGGATATCGAACCCGGTTCTCCTCCGTATCCTCCTTTGTGGCGGATACTTTACTTGAACTGCTCTTCGTTCAGCGAGTAGTATTTTCCTTTCAGTGCGAGTAGCTCCTGATGGCTGCCTTGCTCGATAATCTCCCCGTGTTCCAGCACCAGAATCGTATCAGCATTGCGGATGGTAGACAGGCGGTGAGCAATAATCAGGCTGGTGCGTCCTTGCATCAATTGGTCCAGTCCTTTTTGAATCAGTATTTCACTGCGTGTATCGATGTTGCTTGTCGCCTCGTCCAGCAGCAGGATGGCCGGATCGGCCACTGCCGCGCGGGCGATGTTCAGCAGTTGCCGTTGTCCCTGACTCAGGTTTGCCCCGTCATTTTCGAGTAGCGTGTCGTAGCCCTGTGGCAAACGTTTGATGAATGAATGGGCCGCTGTCAGCCGTGCAGCCGCCACTACCTCTTCATCGGTCGCGTTGAGGCGGCCGAAACGGATGTTCTCCCGTACCGTACCCGTGAAAAGATGTGTATCCTGCAGTACGATGGCCATCGATCGGCGAAGGCTGTCACGCCTGATACGGTCGATGGGATGATTGTCGATGGTGATCTCTCCGGACTGAATGTCAAAGAAGCGCGGCAGCAGGTTCAGTATGGTTGTCTTTCCTGCTCCGGTAGCGCCCACCAAAGCTATCTTCTTTCCGGCAGCCGCATGCAGGGATACTCCTTTCAGGATGGTTTTTTCCGGACGGTAGCCGAAATATACATTCTTCAAGGCTACATCTCCTTTTGTTTTTTCGAGTGTGATGGCATCCGGCGCATCCTCCTGCTCCGGTGCTTCGTCTATGATCTCGAAGATGCGTTCGGCTCCGGCAATGGCTGCCTGTATGCTGTTGTAGAGGCTCGCCAGTTCATTGATGGGGCGTCCGAATTGCCGGGAATATTGCAGGAAAGCCGCCAGTCCGCCCACGTCGAACCCGCGGAAGATGGCCAGTAAGGCTCCCACGATGGTGATGATCACATAGTTCAGCGTATTCAGGTTTTGCATGACTGGCATCATCAGACCCGAGTAGAATTGTGCCTTCAGCGATTTCTCCTTCAGGCTTTGGTTCAGTATCCCGAAGTCCGTTTCCACTTTTTGTTCGTGTCCGAAGACCTTCACCACTTTCTGTCCGCTGATCATTTCTTCCACATAGCCGTTCATCATCCCCAATGACTCCTGTTGTGCTTTGAAGTATTTCCGGCTTCGTTTCACGATTCCTTTGGCGCTGAGGAACATCAGGGGGACGGTAATCAGTGTTACCGCTGTCAGTATCGGACTGATGAAGAGCATCAGACAGAAAATGCCCGCAACTGTCAGTGCGCTCGACAACATGTCGGACAGGCTGTCGGTCAGTGCGTCACTGATACGGTCTATATCATTGGTGTACCGGCTCATGACATCTCCGTGCTGATGGGTATCGAAGTATTTGACAGGCAAGCGTTCCATCTTTCCGAACAGTTCTTCGCGCATCCGGGTTACGGTGCGTTGCCCGATCTTATTCAGCAGAATATATTCGATGTAAGTAGCCGCTACCCCTGTCAGGTAAATGCCTGCCAGTACCAGCAGGATGCGTACCAATCCGTGGAAGTCTCCCGGCAGGATGTAGTTATTGATAATCGGTCGGAGCATGTACGATCCGGTGAGATTGGCTGCGATGCTCACAACGATCAGTACACCGATTACGATCAGCAACCGTCGGTCGCAGGCCACGTATGATACCAGGCGGAGGAAAGTTTTCTTTCCCGCCTTAGGCTTTCCGCTGTATTTCAGATGATCTCCGTGTGCCATGGTCAGATAACGATTTGTTGTGAGTGATAGATTTCCCGGTACATCTCCGAGCGTTCCAGCAATTCTTCCGGTGTTCCGATGGATTCTACCTCTCCGTCGTCCAGCAGAATGACCCGGTTGGCCGATTGCATGGTATATATGCGTTGCGTGATGATAAGCACCGTGGTATCGTGCAGCCATGCATTCAGGTTGTTCCGGATGCGGAGTTCTGTTTCAGAGTCTACGGCACTGGTGCTATCATCCAGTATCAATATCTTGGGTTTACGCAGCAAAGCCCTGGCGATGCAGATGCGTTGCTTCTGTCCGCCGGAAAGGTTTACTCCGCCCCGTCCTAACTGGGTGTCATATCCGGCAGGCAGCGAGCAGATAAACTCATGGGCTTCGGCGGCACGTGCGGCCTCTTCAAGTTCTTCCTGTGTGGCATCAGGTTTTCCCCACCGCAGGTTTTCCGCAATGGTTCCCGTAAAGAGCTCGTTTTTCTGCAACACCATGCCGATGCGGGCATGAAGTTCGTGCAGGTTGTAGTCTTGTACGGGGATGCCGTCAATCCGTATTTCACCGGAACTGACATCATACAGGCGGGGGATCAGTTGTACGAGCGAACTTTTAGCCGATCCGGTAGCACCTGCCACAGCCACCGTCTCGCCCGGACGGACGTGGAAACTTATGTTCCGCAGCACATCCGTCTCGCCTCCGCCATAACGGAAGCTGACCTTCTCAAAGCGAATCTCTCCCTTTTCGATCTGCCGGGTGCTCCGCATTCCTTCGGGCGTATCGGTAAGTGAAGGCTGTGTATCCAATACCTCCAGGATACGTTTCGATGAGGCTGAGGCACGGGCATAAGTCATGATAATCATGGACAGCATCATCAACGACATCAGCACTTGTGCCAGATAGTTGACAAATGATATTAGTTCGCCCACTTTCAACTCTCCTGCCATCACCTTCTGCCCACCCATCCAAAGGATAGCGATGATCGACAGGTTCATCACCAGTTGCATCACCGGAAAGATGGCGACAATGATGTTGGAAGCGTGAATCACTGTGTCGCGCAGGCTTTCGCTCTTGTCCTTGAACTTGCGTGCTTCGAAGTCCTCCCGCACAAATGATTTCACCACCCGGATGTTGATCAGGTTTTCGCGTACCACCTCGTTCAGTTGGTCTACTTTCTGTTGCACTTTCAAGAAGAAGGGGAACCCTTTCCGCAGGATGAAGAATACACTGAAACCCAACACCGGGATGGCAGCCAGCAGGACGCCTGCCAGTTCCAGGTTGATACGTACCACGAAGAACACTGCCATGACGAGCATCAGCGGAGAGCGCAGCATCAGACGCATCGATACCTGGATAACTTGCTGAATGCGGCTGATGTCACTTGTCAGCCGGGTGATCAGTGAAGCCGTACTGAACCGGTCTATATCGAAAAAAGAGAGTTGTTGTATCTTACCGAACAGCTTGGTGCGCAGATCGGTTCCGAAACCGATGGAGGCTTGCGAAGAGACATATACATTGGCAATACTGAATATCAGTCCGACAATGGAGATAAGTACCATCTTTCCGCCTACGGCAGTAATGACGGAGAGATCCCGCTGCATCACTCCGTTGTCTATAATATCCGCCATGTACATCGGCTGAATGGTTTCGCACATTACAGACACGAGTACCAGTAGCGGACATGCCAGCAGACTTGCTTTGTAGCCTTTCAGTATTTGCCAGTATTTTTTCATTTATCCAGTGTAATCACGGTAATCTCCGGCCATGCCCCGAAACGGAAAGGCAGTCCGACGAATCCCATCCCTACGTTTACGTATAGTCCCCGGTTGCCTTCTTTGTACATGCCTCCCCATTCCGGATAGATCCAGGAAGCAGGTGAATGATGTCCGATGGCCAGCTGCATGGCATGCGTGTGTCCCGCCAGCATCAGGTCGATGTCCGATTCGGGCAACACTTCACGTCTCCAGTGTGTAGGATTATGACTTAATAACAGCTTGAACAGGCCGTTTGTTCCTGACTGTGCCTTGGGCAAGTCACCGTGCTGTGAGAAAGGAGGTTCTCCTTCGTTTTCTACCCCGATCAGGGCAATGCTGTCGTTTCCGCGGTGCAGTAGAGTGTGCTCGTTGTTCAGTAACACCCAGCCCATGTCGGCTTGCCGTTTCTTCAGGTCGTTCAGGTTGTTTACCTGGTCGCGTTTACTTTTCCATCGATAGTAGGGGCCGTAGTCATGGTTTCCCAGGATGGAGTATACGCCGTCCCGGGCATGTAGTTGCGAGAGTATCTCTTCAAATCCGTCCAATTCTATGGCCCGGTTGTTTATCAGGTCACCGGTGAATACGATCAAGTCCGGCTTTTGCGCGTTAACCAGGTCCACCATCTGTTGCAGGCTCTTGGCATTTCCTTGCCAGCTCCCGATGTGTATGTCCGACAACTGGACAATGCGGTATCCGTTGAAAGCTTCGGGCAGGCGGGAAGAACGGAAGGTGACCTCCTTTACTTCAAAACGGTCTTTGCCCACCATCGAACCATAAAGTATCAGGACTGCGTTGAGCACGGCCAGTACCAGTCCGGTTGCTATAAAAGGAGTCCGGGACCAGTGCAACCATCGGTTAAACGGGCGTCCGATGATGGAACAGATCGTGAAAATCAGTTTCGGTGAAGCAAACAGGAAAAAGACGACGGCAAAACGCCCTATCCATAACGTATGTTGCTCGGCGTATTCATAGTTGGCAAAGAAAGCTAACGATACGACTCCCGCCATCAGGAAAAGAGTGGGGAAGAAGTAAAGGATTCGCCAAAAAAGACTTAGAGTCATTTGTTTGATAAATGTCCGGTAAATGTAAATGTCCGGCAATACAAGGATTACGATCAGAAAACCTAAAACTCGTTGCAGCATATTTTCTTAGCTATGGGTTGAATAAATTAAAAGAGGCGTAGGGTATGTCTCGGGGGGACTTGCGAACGCCTCTTCAAAGTTAGAGAGAATTTGTAAAGTACGGTTTAAGTTAAGCTGTATGATTTAATTCTTTTAACTCGTTTAGGTTCTTCTTTATTTCTTTTATATGTCTGAGGTTCCGGCGATACACCGACAGGCAGATTCCAAGTCCGACGGCCCACACGATCAGACTGCTGATGATTCCTGCAGCACCGTATTGTCAGACCTGTTTGTAGAAAGAGAAAAAGGTAGCCATCACAAGCAGGTAGAGTATGCCTATGATCCATTCGCGAACCATCCATCTGTGATATCGGTTGATACGGGAGATTACTGTGACCAGAGGCATTTCATCTATCCGGGTCCGTCCCAGGTAATGGGCGGAATACAAATCCCAGCAAAGGGCCGGGATGCACAGGAAGAGGGCGATCCAATAATAAAAGTCCGTAAGTGCATCATCACATATCCAGAAGATCACTGCCAATGCCAGTATGCCGATTGCGGCAAAACGCAGCTTTCTGTTGAACCGTTCTATGCTGTTAATGTTGTTCCGGGTGCGTCCCAACAATTGTTTCATTTCTTCTTCCTTGATGAACTCCTTGCCTTTGAGGTGTTCATCCAGTGCGTTCCACGATTTCTTCAGATCATCCAGTTCCATATCTTATTCCTCCTTTTTCATCTTTTTTAGTTTGTCTTTAATCCGGCTCAGCTTGGTTGCTACATTGGTCACTGTCAGTCCGGTAATTTCCGAGATTTCCTCGTAACTTTTCTCTTCCAGATAAAGCAATATGATCGACTTATCCAGTTGTCCCAGTTGATTGATCATCCGGTACAGTTGCCGGAGCATTTCCGTCAGTTCGTCTTTTTCTTCCGTCAGCCAGTCGGCTTCGCGGGTGAGTGCCACGATTTCCGGAATGTTTTTCTCTTTGCGGATAAAGCTGATGCAAGTGTTCAGTGCGATCCGGTAAATCCAGGTCGAGACTTTGCACTCTTTCCGGAATCTGGGATAAGCCTTCCACAGATTGAGAATCACTTCCTGATAAAGATCGCCGAGTGTGGCGTGCTGGGTGGTATAAAGATAGCACACCTTGTAAATCACCCGCTCGTACTCCCTGACTACGGAGAGGAACTCTTGTTCTACGGGTTCGTTGGCTTGCGGCGGACTGGTGGGGTTCACTGTCTTCTTTTCGGGATTACTTTTGTATGGTTAGTCGCAAAGGAAAGGAAATAATCACAAAATAAAAGCGGAAATTAGTGGGAATTTGGACTATTTCCGGATATTTATTATATTTGGAAACGATAAGAATCTGTGGGTGACGGAGTTTGTCAAGTATGAAACGTTTTAAATAAATCCGTATTTTTATGACTGGATGTACAAGTATGGCTTCAAATAGCGAGGACCTGAAGGCCTTTATTTTATCTTTGGAAGAACAAGCTCTGAAGTTATGGAATCGTGGAAACCCGGATGGGTTTATAGAACTGTCATCTGATGATGTTGTCTATATCGACCCCGCTTTCAAGAACAAACTGGAAGGTAAAAAGGCTCTGGAAGAGTATTATAACAGCATTCGGGGAAAAGTCGAGATTGACAGGTATAAAATGATAGAACCCACTGTATTGCTGTCATCCGATGTCGCTGTTCTGGCATATGATTATGAAGCTTATAGAGATGACCGGACATTCAGGATGCATTGTACGGAAGTATTTAAACTGGATTCGTCTGAACAGTGGAAAATCATACATACCCATTGGTCTTTTTGTCCTGTCTGATAATGGCGGACAGAATGGGAATGGCCGGATCTTTTCCCTACAGGAGGATGCCGGGATATTGAGTCCCATAATATCCCATCCATACCTGAATCATGCTTTCTTCACAACAGTTTGTCTCTGTATCTTTGTAATACTTCTTTCGGATATGTAGTTTTGTCACGTCTTCTTGTATGTTACTGGAAGAGAGGACAGAGGTACTTCGGATTTGTTTGGAATCAAAATGTTCTCTTTTGTTATATTTATAATAAATATTGTAACTTTGCCGGCAATTAACACTATAAATAGACAAAGATGAACAAGAGAAAATTACTGGGCTTGCTCTGTCTGATGACATTGCTGGCTACCTCCTGTGATAATAAAGGAGATTATTGGGGGGCTATGGAATCTTCTAAAGCAACATTAACGTTGGAGCGGATTTGTGATATGGCTACGCTTTCACAAGATTCCGTGGAATTGCTGTCCAATATTCTGGGGATGAATACAGAAGAGCTGTATCGGACAGACGCGGTCATGATAGGAAAAGTGACAAGTGAAGAAACCGGATTCTACCAGTATCCCAGATTCCTGATAGCTAAAGATCGAGAGATGAAAGAAGTAGTTACGGAAGCTTATGTACATCGTGATACAGAGGGAACTTTTTATGCTTTTCTGGAACCGAATATGCTTCCCGTGGGCGAAACTTATTATTGCGCCATGGTTGATTATAATTATGGCTATAACGGACGTCCGGGATTGCTGGACCATGTATTGGGCGGAAATACGCATGGAGAACGTTACAGTGAAGTGAAGCCATTCCGCCTTTCAGGATTGCCAAGATTGGTTGTGCACGATGCACATTTTACAGGATACAGTTACTATTTATCTGCGGAGGTCCGTTTCAAAAGCAATGGCGGAATTATAGAACAGGGCGCTTGTTACAGTTCTACTAAAAGAATCCCTACGGTTGATGATCAGAAGACATTGGCACGGGAAACCCGGAATTATGACTATTCGTTTTTAGAAGTAGAGGTGACCGATCTGCTTCCCAATACACATTATTATATACGTCCCTATGTGACTACTGAGGAAGGGACAGGCTACGGACCGGTAGTTGAGTTTACAACCGAACAGGGTACGGAACCGATTATTGATTATTTTACGATGTATATAGATACTGATAGGTCGGTAAACCTGTATGCCACTTTCTATATAGATAACTATCAGATTACGCACTACGGATACAGCTATGGCATTTATTCTCCAGAAACGGGAACGGTGACGGATGAACAGAAGATAGAGGTTCCTCTTGAGTATAATCGCGGGCAACAGCTTAGTAAAGTCATTACCGGATTGCGTCCGGGAATACTTTATGCTTTCCGTGTTTATGCGGAAAATGAAGTAGGGGTTACTTACAGTGGTTACCAGACCGTTAAGATTCCCGTAGAATAAGAAAATGGATTTAAAGAACGAAAAACAGATGAAAAGAATAATAATAGGAATGATTGCCTGTATTTGCGCAATCACCGTAATGGCTCAGGTTCAGACACACGACGTAAAAGGAGTAGTATTCGATAGACGACAGCAACCTATTGTGGGAGCATTGGTCACAGCCAAAGGAACCAATATCAGCACGATAACCGATGTCGACGGTAAGTTCTTCTTGCAGGAAGTTCCTCTTTCGGTCAAAAAGGTGATTGTTACTTCCATCGGTATGGAGACCCGGGAAGTGGACCTGAATGTACCGGTACAGCTCACCGGAAAGCGTAAGAAGCTTTCGTTTGTGGCACATGCCGGGATAAGCATGAGTAAATATACTACATATGGTTCCGATTTTAAGGTAGGATATGAGTTTGGTTTGGGTATTGAAGTACGCATGTCAAAACGATGGGCTTTCCAGCCTACTCTACAAATATGTAATCGTGGAGCAGAGTTCAATGCCGAAAGAAACGGTGTGAAGTATCAGGAAACTTGGAATCCGGTTTCATTGGATCTGCCGATGTTGTTCATTCTTCGTCATCCCGTAGCCCGTAAAATGAATCTGGCCTTTTCTGTGGGACCTGTGTTTTCGTATGGCTTTGCAGGAAAAGTGAAAGCTACGGAAACAGGTAAACCCGATGAAGAGTATGACATTTATAGCAAAGAGTATGAATATGATTATTATGGTGGGAAACATTCTTTATTGCATCCTTTCAGCTTTGGTGTTGCCTATGGCATAGGTGTGGAATACAAGAAGTGGTTGGTAGGTGTTTCCGGAAAGAGTATGTGTTTGGGACAGGATGATGAAGGTTTGGAAGCGAAAGAACACAACCTGGCACTTACTTTGGGAGTTACTTACCGTTTCTGATCAAGCGGATATGAATAATCGGATGTTGAATGTAAAAAATAAAAAGATATGAAAAGATATATAGCATTGGCATTGGTCTGCCTGGCACTGACAGACGTTATGGCCCAAAAACAAAAAGTGGTAGAGAAGATCGTGGATGAAGATTACTATCCGGTAGACGGGGCGGTAGTTACCTTGAAACGTACGAACCAACAGGCTGTCACCGATAAAAATGGAGTTTTTGTACTGGAGGAAGTACCTGTCTATTTCGACTCACTACAGGTGACAAAAGGTAAACGCAGCGGATATGTAGATCTCCCGATGCGTATACAAATGCGTACACAAGTGATGCAACGCTTCTCGTTGATCGTGAAGGCCGGAATTGGAGCAGGTAAGTTTATGCAAGGACCCGAATCGAAACTGAAAGACGGTCTTAGTATCTATGGAGGGGTAGGGGCCGATATCCGGATGTCGAAACACTGGGCTTTCCAACCCTCACTTTTGTTGGTTTCCCGTAAAATGAAAGGGTATGATTTCTATGATTATTATACGGAAAATAACGGTGATGGCTCTTCATCCGTTTCTTATGATCAGGTGAGTGGTACTTACAATCCGTTCTATCTGGAGATTCCTTTACTGTTTGCACTGAAGTATAGAATAGGAAATGATCTGAATCTGGTATTCAGTTTCGGTCCTTATATTGACTTGGGGATCAGTGGAGACGTTAAGAAAGAATTTCGCAAGCGTTCTTATGATAGTAGTGGAAATTATAATAGAGTGGAATATGTTACTGAAAGCCAGTCATTGTTCGGCAAACGGTTTACCGGAGGATTTGCCTATGGAATCGGAGTGGAATACGGGCACTTCCTGATAGGAGGAACCGGAAGAGTGGGGTGTACTTCATGGAATCACTCGGAAGGTTTTCTGGATGTCGCTTTTGAAATAGGATATCGTTTCTAAGTTCACCACAGATTACACGGATTTTCACAGACTATTGGCAATTATGATCTGTGATAATCTGTGAAATCTGTGGTGATAACGTATTGTATTTAAAATCTGTATCCTACTGTCAGAATCCCTCCGATCGGGTAATGTTTCTCGGTATCGCCTGCGTACAGTGTTCCTCCTTTAACCGGCTCCATGAATCCGTGCTGGAAAGAGGCATTGACCAGGTAATGTTTCCATATTTCAAAACCGATGCCTCCCTGAACCCCGATGTCGAAACGTTTCAACAAGGCATCTTTATTTTTCGCTTCAGCTAAGGAAGAGTAGGATTTGAAAGGGTTATGCGATTCACCTTTATGGCCGCCTTTGTTTGTCAGTTCATACTTTCCACCCATGCCTACGGCTAAATAAGGTCCGATATTGATTACAAACTTAACATGGTTTGACACATCCATCTTAAAAGCTGCCAGAATAGGGATGTCCAGATAAATAGGAGCTATTTTGGCTTTATAAGAGATAGGTTCGGTAGACGAGGACAGCGGAGAATACCCGTCGTACTCGGCAGTTGCTCCTTTGCTGGTGACCATCAGTCCCGATTGAATAGCCCAATGCCTGCTGAAATTATATTCCGCACCGACACCGGCACTGAATCCGGTGCGTTCGTCCAAGCCGTCCGGGCGGCGGAAACTGAACAGGCTGACTCCCGCTTTCACATTCCATGAAAAACCTTTCTCTACGGGCTGGAGCTGAATATAGACGTTGGGAGCTACGGCTATCTCTTTGCGTTCCATGCCTACGTGATAGACAACAAGCTGCTGTGCTGAAGCAGGTGCTTCTGCTATTATAAACTTGCCATCCACGTTGGTTACGGCACCAATATTAGTGCCTTTGACAACAATGGCGGCACCGACGGCGGGTTGGCCGTCACCAACTACAACAGTACCCGCTATCCGCTGAGTCTGTGCAAGGATCACTACGCTACAGGAGGGAAGTAACCATAATAACAGAATAAGAACCTTTTTCATAACTTTTTCTATTTTAAAGTATAGGATCAGTTACAAATATATCGAAAGAAAAGATTTACTGCAAGTTTGCTGCCAGAAATTTACGCATCTCTCCAACGCTTTTTCCTCTTCGCACGGCATAATCCGCCAATTGGTCTTCACCGATCTTCCCCACCGAGAAATAGTGAGAAGCCGGATGTGCAAACATCAATCCGCATACTGAAGCGTGAGGATACATGGCTCCGTTCTCTGTCAGGCGGATACCGATCTGTTTCATATCAAGAATTTCGTCGAGAATAAAGTTCACAGACTGATCGGGTAAAGATGGGTAGCCTACAGCAGGGCGGATACCCTGGTATTTTTCGACAAGAAGATCGGGAATAGAGAGATTTTCGTCTTTTGCATACCCCCATACTTCTTTGCGGACATATTCGTGCATCTTTTCGGTGGCAGCTTCGGCCAGACGGTCGGAGAGTGTTTGTACCAGAAGATGTTTATAAGGGTCTTGTTCGTAAAGTCCCTCCATATCCGCATCAATGGAAGAGGCAAAAACTCCTACTGTATCAGTGATTCCCGAAGTCAGAGGACGTACAAAGTCGCTGAGGCATAAGAAAGGTTCGTTCTCTTTTTTCTTGACTTGCTGCCGGAGCAGCGGGAAAGTGATACCGTCGATAATCAGGTTGTCTCCGTCGGCATTGGCCGGGCAAAGTTTAAAAACGCTTTTCACTTCAAAGTCCCTGTCCAATTCGTCCAGCATCCGGTTGGCTTCTTTATAGAGTTGCATGGCTTCGGAAGCTTTGCCCCGTTCTTCTTCCGGAAAGGTTGTCAGCCAGGAAGCACGACAGGAGTCACATCCGTGGATATTGGCTATGGCGGCATAACGCGGCTGAAACCCCCAGGCGTGAAAAAAATAAATCCAGTTGATGTAGGGGGATAAATCATGGACACTGAACGATAGACGGTTTTCAAACGCTGAGCGATCAACGGTTTCTGAACGATGGACGGGGGATGATGACGGGTTATGCTTTTCCATATTTGACTGTTTTAATGCTGGTGATAATAAGTTTCATTGATCCGTTTGCGTTGGCAAACATGCTTGAATATTCAGTTTCAGATAAATATTCGGTTTTAAATAACAATTCTTTCATTCAGAGACTTATGTAGGTTTACGATTCGTATCGCGAAAGCCCTGCTTTTATCTTTCAATATATTTCCCATTCTTCTGCATTTATCGTTCCCGGTTTACCCCCTTCTCCTTGTTTATCATTTAGATGGTTGATCGTTCAGAAATTGTTCATCGTTTAAAATAGATTTCTTGTCCGCGATAAGCTTCATCTACCTGTCCGTCAGTATACAATAGGTGTCCGTTGGCAAATGTCTTTTCTACTTTCCAGTCAAAGGTACGTCCTTCGAGCGGACTCCATCCACATTTGCTTAAGATTTGTTCTGCACTTACCGTCCATAATGCGTCCGGCCGAACCAGTACCAGGTCTGCCTGATAACCGGGACGAATGAAACCGCGGTTATGGATATTATATATCTGAGCGGGTGCATGGCACATTTTCTCAACGACTTTTTCAATCGTGAAGATACCTTCGTTCACCAGTTCAAGCATACTGATCAGAGAGAACTGGATCATAGGCATGCCTGACATTGCCTTTAACGGGCCTCCTTCTTTTTCACTGAGCAGGTGTGGTGCATGATCGGTGGCAATCACGTCTATCAGGTTGGAGTTGACAGCCTGACGAAGTGCATCCCGGTTGGTTTTAGCTTTGATGGAAGGGTTACATTTGATACGTGTACCTAATTCCGCATAATCCGAAGAGTCGAATAACAGGTGCGAAACACAAGCTTCTGCCGTAATCCTTTTTTCTTCCAATGGAATATCATTATCAAAAAGAGAAAGCTCTTTGGCTGTGGAGATATGCAGGATATGCAGACGAGCGTCTGCAATGCGTGCCAGGCGTACAGCCAGTTCGGACGACTCGTAGCAGGCTGCTATCGAACGTATCTTTGCATGGTAACCCATCGGAAGGGTTTCGTGGTGAACATGGTAGTACTGATAAGGATATTTTTCAATATATTCTCTTACGTATTTTTCCGTATTCTTTTTAATTGTTTCATGATTCTCACAGTGGGCGGCAATCAGCAAATCGGTTCCATTGAAGATGTTCAGCAAGCTGTTCATCTTGTCTACCAGCATATTGCCTGTACTTGATCCCATAAAGAGCTTGATTCCGCATACACGGCTTTTATCCAGTTTGTCAAACTCGGTATAGTTATTGTTTGTTGCTCCGAAATAGCATGAATAGTTGACACTGCATTTCTCGGCAAGCAAATCGAACTTGGCATTGAGTGCGTCCAGTGTGGTGGTTTGCGGATTGGTATTGGGCATGTCCATAATAGAGGTTACCCCTCCTGCTGCTGCAGCCTGGCTTTCGGTAGATATGTCGGCCTTATGGGTTAGGCCCGGATCGCGAAAATGCACATGATCGTCGATGACACCCGGAAGCAGATAGCATCCGTTGGCATGGATTGTCTCTTCACAGGGAGTGGCCGGTTTCTGTCCTTTCTCCAGTATCTCGGCTATTTTTTCACCTTCGATGACTACCGAACCGCGTGCGGAGCGTCCTTCGTTTACTATGATGGCGTTTTGTATTAATGTTCTTTTCATATCTTAATTCATTTTGTTTTCTGCGGAAATTTGTGGAACCAGCTGTTTACTTTCAGTTTGATAACTCCAAATACCGCTTCTCCGAAAATACTGCTATTCATTTTTGATGTGCCCAGTTCACGGTTAATGAAGATCACCGGTACTTCGATAATCTTGAACCCGCATTTGTAAGCGGTGAATTTCATTTCTATCTGAAAAGCGTAACCCTTGAAACGGATGTGGTCAAGATCGATGGTTTCGAGTACCTGACGACGATAACACTTAAAACCGGCAGTAGTGTCATGTATCGGTAGTCCGGTAACGATGCGAACATATTTAGATGCAAAATAAGACATGAGGACGCGTCCCATCGGCCAATTCACTACGTTCACTCCGCTTACGTAGCGGGAACCGATGGCTACATCTCCTCCTTGGTTGGCACAAGCATCGTAGAGCCGTGGCAAGTCATTGGGGTTGTGGCTGAAATCGGCGTCCATCTCAAAAATGTATTCGTATGAATGTTCCAGTGCCCACTTGAACCCAGTGATATATGCTGTTCCCAATCCCAGTTTTCCTTTGCGTTCTATCATAAAGAGACGGTCGGGGAACTCTTGCTGCAAGGTTTTTACGATGGTGGCGGTTCCATCCGGAGAGCCATCTTCTATGATAAGAATATGAAAAATCTTTTCCAGTCCGAAAACGGCACGGATAATGTTCTCTATGTTTTCCCGTTCGTTGTAGGTAGGGATGATTACGATGCTGTCCGATGTCTGCATATTGTGTCTAAATTTGAAGACAAATGTAACGCTTTTCCGCTACTAACCAAAGATAGCGCATTAAAACTAAGGATAATTTAGTACTTTTGCGGTGAATTTGCATCACGGGTTACATGGATTCACACAGATTGGAAATTGATTTTGAGCGATCTGTGTGAGTTGGTGCGTTTGTGATGGACTAAAATGCTATTTATGACGATTACTGAACTGCAACATCAATATGCCGGGCATCCGAATGTGGAAGCCTTGAACAAACTGTTGGGGGAGCCCGCAGTCAGACATATCTATTGCGGTGGCCTGTATGCTTCCGCTGCTTCCTTATTCGCTTCGGCACTGGTAGAGAAGAGTCCTTGCCCGTTTGTTTTCATATTGGGTGATCTGGAAGAAGCCGGTTATTTTTATCATGATCTTACTCAGGTATTGGGTACGGAGCAGATTTTGTTTTTTCCTTCTTCGTTTCGCCGTTCGGTGAAGTATGGACAAAAAGATGCGGCCAACGAGATATTGCGTACCGAGGTACTCAGCCGGCTTCAGAAAGGTGAGCAAGGGTTGTGCATCGTCACTTATCCGGATGCGTTGGCCGAAAAGGTAGTCTCGCGCCAGGAATTGAGTGAAAACACATTGAAGTTACATGTGGGCGAGAAGGTGGACACCGGTTTTATCACGGATGTATTACATAGTTACGGGTTTGAGTATGTCGACTATGTGTATGAACCGGGACAGTATGCTGTTCGCGGCAGTATTATTGACGTATTTTCTTTTTCGTCCGAGTATCCCTATCGTATCGATTTTTTTGGTGATGATGTGGAGAGTATCCGTACTTTTGAGGTAGAGTCACAGCTATCGAAAGAGAAAAAGGAAAGCATTGTCATTGTACCCGACCTTGCCGTAACCGGAAAAGTTACTACTTCTTTCCTTGACTTTATTCCGAAAGACACGACTCTGGCAATGCGTGATTTTCTCTGGTTGCGGGAACGCATTCAGGCTGTTCACGATGAATCGCTTACACCACAGGCTCTTGCTGCACAAGAGGCGGAAGAGAACGGAGGCATCACTCTGGAAGGCAAACTGATTGATGGTAGTGAATTTACTGTCCGTGCCTTAGATTTCCGGCGGATGGAGTTTGGCAACAAGCCAACCGGTACACCGGATGCCACGTTGACTTTCCATACTACGGCACAGCCCATCTTCCATAAGAATTTCGATTTGGTGGCAGAGTCTTTCAAAGATTATCTGAGCCGGGGATACACACTTTATATCTGTAGTGACAGTACGAAACAGACAGACCGTATCAGGGCTATTTTTGAGGACCGTGGAGACCGGATTCAGTTTACAGCTGTGGAACGGACACTGCATGAGGGGTTTGCGGATGACACTCTGAAACTTTGCCTGTTTACGGATCATCAATTATTCGACCGTTTCCATAAATATAACTTGAAGAGTGATAAAGCCCGTTCGGGAAAAGTTGCTCTTTCACTGAAAGAACTGAATCAGTTTACTCCCGGCGATTATGTGGTGCATACCGATCATGGAGTAGGACGTTTTTCCGGTCTGGTGCGTATTCCTAACGGAGATACGACGCAGGAAGTGATGAAACTGGTTTACCAGAATGAAGATGTGGTATTTGTCACCATCCACTCGTTGCATAAAGTCTCAAAATATAAAGGGAAAGAAGGAGAAGCTCCCCGGTTGAACAAGTTGGGCACCGGTGCCTGGGAGAAGTTGAAGGAGCGTACCAAGACAAAGATTAAAGATATAGCCCGTGATCTGATTAAACTTTACTCACAACGTCGTGAGGAGAAGGGGTTTGCATACAGTCCCGACAGCTTTTTGCAACGGGAGCTGGAAGCTTCGTTCATTTATGAAGATACCCCCGATCAGAGTAAAGCTACGGCAGATGTGAAACAGGACATGGAACGGGATATGCCGATGGACCGGTTGGTGTGCGGAGATGTGGGGTTTGGCAAGACAGAAGTGGCCATACGTGCCGCGTTTAAAGCTGTAGCGGACAATAAGCAGGTAGCCGTCCTGGTGCCTACTACGGTATTGGCATACCAACACTTCCAGACTTTCCGTGACCGTCTGAAAGGGCTTCCCTGTCGGGTAGAATATCTCAGTCGTGCCCGTACGGCAGCACAGGCAAAGGCAGTTATCAAAGGATTGGAAACCGGAGATGTAAATATTCTGATCGGTACTCACCGTATTCTGGGTAAAGATGTCAAGTTCAAGGACCTTGGCCTGTTGATCATTGATGAAGAGCAGAAATTCGGTGTGTCGGTCAAGGAGAAACTGCGCCAGATGAAAGTGAATGTGGATACATTGACGATGACGGCAACTCCGATTCCGCGTACGTTGCAGTTTTCATTGATGGGAGCACGTGATTTAAGTGTGATTTCTACTCCGCCTCCCAACCGCTATCCGATACAGACGGAAGTGCATACGTTCAGTGAAGAGGTGATTGCCGATGCCATTAATTTTGAAATGAGCCGCAATGGGCAGGTTTTTCTGGTCAATAATCGTATAGCCAATCTCCCGGAACTCAAAGCGATGATTCTCCGTCGTATTCCGGATTGCCGGATTGCTATCGGGCATGGGCAGATGGAGCCGGTGGAATTGGAGCAGATTATCTTCGGTTTTGTCAATTATGATTATGATGTGTTGATTGCCACCACCATTATTGAGAGTGGAATCGACATACCGAATGCCAATACTATTATTATCAATCAGGCTCAGAACTTTGGTCTGAGTGACTTGCATCAGATGCGCGGACGTGTAGGACGTAGCAATAAAAAAGCTTTTTGTTATTTACTGGCTCCCCCGTTATCGTCGTTGACGCCTGAAGCTAAACGTCGTCTGCAAGCTATTGAGAATTTCAGTGATTTGGGGAGTGGCATTCATATTGCCATGCAGGATCTGGATATTCGTGGTGCAGGAAATATGTTGGGAGCCGAACAAAGTGGTTTTATTGCTGATCTGGGCTATGAAACTTACCAGAAAATATTATCCGAGGCTGTACATGAACTGAAAACAGATGAATTTGCAGAGCTCTATGCCGACGAATTAAAGGGGGAAGGCATCATAAGTGGTGAAGAGTTTGTAGAAGAGTGTCAGGTGGAAAGCGATCTGGAATTGTTGTTACCGGCCAATTATGTGACAGGCAGCAGCGAACGTATGTTACTGTATCGTGAATTGGACGGATTGACTCTTGATAAAGATGTAAATGCTTTCCGTTTACGGTTGGAGGATCGTTTTGGCCCTGTTCCTCCCGAAACGGAGGAATTGTTACGTATTGTACCGCTAAGGCGTCTGGCTGCACGTTTGGGAGTGGAAAAAGTATTCCTGAAAGGGGGGCGTATGACTCTGTTCTTTGTCAGCAATCCGGATAGCCCGTATTATCAGAGTGCCGCTTTTGGCAAGATGATCGATTATATGATGAAATATACCCGCCGATGCGATTTGAGGGAGCAGAACGGACGTCGGTCTATGTTGGTGAAAGACATTCCGAATGTGGAAACCGCCGTCAGTGTGCTTCAGGAGATAGTGGCATTGCCGGTGAGAGAAAAAGAATAGACAGTTCACCTCGGAGGACACAGAGTATATACAGAGGATAAATTTTATCTTCAAACAGCGAAACTTTTGTGTCCTCTGTGTTCTCCGGAGTGAATAAAGCATGAATTATCTTTTTCCGTACAACTTGTCTATCAGGTCTGCCCGTCCGATGCGGCGCAGTTCATTGATGATGTTCCGTCGTTCTTCCGGTTTATACCAAAAAAAGAATTGTCTTTGGGCCAATTTTTCCCGTTGGGTTTTGGCACTGAATACCGGTTCGAGTGTGTATGGGTGGAAGCCGGTGTACCAGGCTTCGGTAGCTACGGTCATAGGGGTGGGAGTGAAGTCCTGCACCTGTTCCAAATGAAAATCCTGCCGCTTGGTAATTACTGCCAGCTCTGCCATATCCTCTTCTCTACATCCGGGATGGCTGGAGATGAAATAGGGGATTAATTGTTGGCGTAAGCCAAGTTCCCGGTTGATTCTGTCAAATATCTTTTTAAACTCCCCGAATTGGCTGAAGGCAGGTTTACGCATGATACTCAGTACCCGGTCACTGGTGTGTTCCGGTGCTACTTTCAAGCGGCCACTGACGTGGCGTGCTATTAGTTCGCGGGTGTATTCCGCCGTACTTTTATTGACGGAAGGGTCTTTGCTTTGATGAAGCAGTAAATCATAGCGTACTCCGCTGCCGATAAAGCTCTGTTTGATTTCCGGTAAAGAATCTACTGCATGGTAGATATCCAGCAATGGCCGATGATCTGTATTGAGGTTCGGGCATACTTTGGGATGGATACACGAAGGACGTTTGCAACGTTTGCAAAGTGCCAGGTCTTTTCCACCCATTTTATACATGTTGGCAGAAGGTCCTCCTAAATCGCTAAGATTTCCTTTGAAGTCGGGTAGTTGTACCACCTCTTTTACCTCTTTCAGAATGCTCTCTTTGCTTCGGCTCACAATAAATTTTCCCTGGTGGGCGGAGATCGTACAAAAGGCACATCCTCCAAAACATCCCCGATGGATATTGATGGAGAATTTAATCATGTCGTAAGCCGGAATACGTTTTCCCTTGTATTTGGGATGGGGTAAGCGTGTATAAGGAAGATCGAATGAATGGTCCAATTCTTCCTGTGTCATCGGTGGATAGGGTGGGTTTACCACTACTACTTTGTTGTCTACAGCTTGAACAATCCGGGCTGCTGCATATTTATTGCTTTCTTCTTCAATGTGCCTGAAGTTGGCGGACTGCTTCTTTTTATCAGCGAGGCATTCTTCGTGGGAATGGAGGGCAATATCTTGCTCATCAGGCTCGTATTCATCGGTCAGATAAGCAATTTGCGGAATAGTAGTCAGTGAAGAACGACAGATGTTAAACGGTGAAGTCGTACTGTCCCGGTATTCATTGTGCGTTGTTAATCTGCGGACCAGTTCGCAAATGGGCTTTTCACCCATACCATAAATCAGCATGTCGGCACCGCTTTCACAAAGGATGCTTTTTTTAAGCTGATCTTGCCAATAGTCATAATGGCTGAGGCGGCGCATACTTGCTTCAATACCTCCTAAAATGACCGGTACATCGGGATAGAGTTTTTTCAGGATCTGACTGTACACGATTGTGGGGTATTCCGGTCGCATATCCGGACGTCCGTCCGGTGTGTAGGCGTCATCGCTGCGCAAACGTTTATTAGCTGTATATTTGTTCACCATGGAGTCCATGCAACCTGCACTGATGCCGAAAAAAAGGCGGGGGCGTCCCAGTTTGCGGAAATCGCGCAAGTCGTCACGCCAATTGGGCTGAGGTACGATGGCCACCCGTAAACCTTCGGCTTCAAGGATACGGCCGATGACGGCCGCTCCGAAGGAAGGATGGTCTACATAAGCATCACCGCTAAAAAGGATGACATCCAGTTCGTCCCAGCCGCGAAGCTCTACTTCTTTCTTAGTGGTGGGTAACCAATCAGTAAGTCGATATTCTTTCATGGGAGCAAAGATACGGATAATTTTGCTATACGAGGGCACGGATAAAGCAGAAGATGAACCAACCACATACGGCTACCTTCAGCACGGTACCCAACAGGAAACCTGCAAATGCTCCGAATCCGGCTTTCAGGGCGTATTTGGTCTCTTTACCGCCCAGCAATTCGCCTGCTACTGCGCCTGCAAACGGACCGATGAATACCCCCCAGGGAGGAAACAGGAAAATACCGGCAAAGGTACCGATGATACATCCCCATTTGCCCCATGAAGTACCTCCGAGCCTTTTCACTCCAAACATTGGAATGAAATAGTCGAGTATTTGTATCAGTACCACAATGAACAGCCAAAGGAACAGTTGCGGAATAGTGAAGGAAACTTTATCGGTGAAGTGTAGAAATACCAATGCCAGATAGGCAACAGGAGGTCCCGGCAACATGGGGACAATACATCCGGCCAATCCGACAAGCAGGCAGATGCTGCCCAAAATGATTAGGAATATATCCATGCGCTCAGCCGATTCTTTTAATAATAGCAATGAATTCCTCGTTGGTCATTCCGAAGTCTTGCTCACGATAGTTCACGAAATCCTCCAGATAGTCGCTGGCTATGGCTTCAAGAACTTCCTTACCGTTAAGTCCTTCTTCATCAATCATAAAACGGATCATACCCTGATAGGCATGAATCGTTTTTAAGCGCTGTTCGGCTCCGGCTACTCCCATCATTTGACAATGATGCTCGTTGCGGGCAATAAGATAAACGGTAGCATAGAATTTTTCTGCGCTACCGAATGTATTTTTTATTTTTTTGATTGCCGTTACCGGCCATTTCTTTATTTGATTTTGTACTTCGCTCATAAGATAGTAAACTGTAAAGTCATCCGCTCTCCATCATATATTTCGCGGAATCCGATACCTTGTTCTGATAAATATTCCTTAAGATCCTGAAATGCGGCTACCTGATCCGTTACAATCTCCATTTTGTCACCGGAACTGGCATTACACATCGCTTTTATGGCCGGAATCAACGGGCTATAGTTTGTCATTCCGCAGGTATCAATGGTAATCATACTTTCTCCTCTTCTTCTGCTTCCTGCTTCGATAGCCAGGTGAGATAAAGTTTGATGAGTTGCTGCAACCCGAATGCTTTCATATTATTGTGATAAATCACGTCTATGCAGAGGTCGAGCAGGTCCTTACTGTCTTCTTCCTGACTTGCTATCAGCGAACGTATATTCAGTTTCAACTTCTCCAGAACGGCTTCATCTACAATGCCATTGCTGTCTATCAGATGCTGGAATAAAGAGTGTTTTTCGATGGTTACCAAATTCTCTTCAGATATTTCCATGCTGCGTGTACCGCTCGGATTTGCTTGTATTGTGTACATAGTGCTTTTATTTTAATAGTTATTATTAGGAGCAAAGATAGAATTTAAAATGAAGAATGGAGTATGCAGCAGGGATTTTTTTTGATGAATTCATATTTTCATAGAATTCCCTCCGTGAGCAGACATGCTCACGGAGGGAACCTTATGACTGTTTATCTGTCAATTGTCAAGGCCATGGCTGAACAATAATCTGAATGGTTTGCCGTCCTAATGGGGGCTGCCCCGGATTGAGCGGATTATACCATTTCATATTAACATGATATCTTCCTGCCAAAATTCCTCTTATGCGCAGAATAATCATAGTGCCAAGTACGTATGACTCTTCTTGTTCTATGCCTTCCGGCGGGTTATCGCATTCCCATATCATTGCTCCAAACATGGGATATGGAATTTCTGCTATTTCGCCCACATGAAGAAAGACCTGACTCGGCAGTGGGGGAGGTGTAACATGAGGAGGTGGAATATCTTGTTCGATTCCTTCCACCTTTGAAATCGGAACGTTCACGGAAGGGCTGTATGCATAAGCTACGCCTCTACAAAGTAGCATGACTACTACTAAAAAAAACATTTTTGTTTTCATAATTATAAAAATTGGTTCATCTAAAATGCCACAAATGATTATCCAACCATAAATAATCAGATTAGAAGACTCTATTATGAAATTAGAAAAAGATAAGATGGCAAAAACAGTAATGGTAATGGGGCAACCGAATGATGGCAGGAACAAGAACGATAGCAGCCATTATGTCAGATGGCAGCAAACCTTAAAATAAATTCACGTAAATAACAGACATTATGACAGTTTTGTCTGCAAAGAACTTGTTCTTTGCAGACAAAAGACTAATACCAAATACCGGGACATAACAATGTTTATTGAAAGTTTATTTTTCTCCGAAGAATTTTAGTATTGCTGCCATTACTGTGGCACGGTCCGTTTCGCTTTCGATGCTTTCGAATGGGAATCCCATTGCGAATACCCGATAATCTCCTTTATAGGCAATTCCGGCACTGCGTTGCCCGGGTTGATATGCGAATACCGGGAAAGCAGAACCTACCGGCACAATGCAGTCGGGAGCAGTTACCGCATAAGACTTTTCGTTAGGCAAGCGGGGAATCTGTATGGTACGTCCCAGGCCCGAGATCTGTCCGGAACGGGTATCACTTAATGAACTCTGATAGCCGTATTTCAGTACAGTCTCTGTGAATTCGCGGTTACCTTGCGAATTACTCATGTCGCTGCCTATATAGGATCCGCTGACAAGCAGGTTTCCTCCTGACTGGCAATAAGCTGTCAGTAAGCGCTGCATAGGTGAAGAGAATGTTTTATAATACGTTTTGCGGGCCGGATCACTTTGGATATCATCTTTCTCCAGGCCCAGAATGAAATCTACGATCGGATAGTGCTCCAGTTGGACACGTCTGTTTTCAACGGCTTCGTCACTGCATGAAACGAAGCTGTAGTTTCCGGCAGCCTGAATCGCTTTGCCATGTATAAATGGATAGTCGAAGGTATTCCCGGAAATTTTCATTCCTTCCAGTTCGCCGCCGCTATAACCCAGGCTTCCTTTTCCTTCTTTTCCGGCTTGAAAGCGATCAAAGTCTGTTTGTGCTCCGCAAAACGAAATATTATATTGGTAGGCGACACCGGGATCTTGTTCCAGATCAAAGCCTGCTTCATCCGGTGTGTCAATAACTGCCGGTCCGCTTAACCGATTGAAACCGTTAATGATAAGCACTTTTCCGTGTTCTCGCTTGGCTTTGTAGGCCGCCAGAATTTCAGACGGGAAACTTTCTCCTCCCCGGTTGACAGCCGTAACCTTAAATGAATAAACCAGACCCGGTTCTATTTTTAGAGAGTACGAAGGCTTGTCCACACGTACCCCGTTGTCGAAACCACCATATCCGATGCGGGTGTATACTATATACTCACGAGGACGGGCAGTGGGTTCCGATGGATCGTTCTCTCCCTGCCATGAAAGTTCCAGAGTATTTTTCTTTTTACCGAATCCGATGGCAAAGTTGCTTACGGGAAGTGGTTGTACCACATACTCTTTGTTGTGCTGGCTGCTGACAAATTGCAGTACGGCTTTATAAATGGCGCGTCCTACGGTAAACTTGAAATTCGGATCGTGTCCGAGTTTCATGTCGGCAAAGTTCTGGTGCGACAGTAACTCGATGATGGTGGATGGGGTGGCAGGCAGGCGGGTCTCGCTGTAATTACGGTCCCACATGCTGCGTCGGGTCCATTGTATATTAAAGTTGGCACGAATATCCTTTTGTATTTGGGTAAGCATGAGGTCGGCCAGATCCCGCGAAGCATATCGGTTATTTCCCGAGTTGAGCAGTCCGTTATTGAAGTTGGTTGTATAGATGCCGAGTGACCCTACTATATCGTCCGTTTTACTGTACCCGGCATCACTGTGCAGTGCCACATTCATTTCTAACGGTACACCCAATCCTTTCTGTACGGGATTGAATACGGAGCCCCCCGACAAATAATTGATGGTGTTGGAGCGTGCATTGATGTCGTCTGCATAATCGTTTTCTCCCTGTTTTCCTCCGTAAACGTCATAAGGCATTCCTGCCCATTGGGCGGAATAACGCGCACCCTCCAGATAGCGGGGTAATCCGCTCACTGTAGTACCCCGGACAATGTTTCCCATTCCTCCGCCGAAACGTACGGCGTCGGCACAGACAACTCCGCTTTCATTGCTTTCATTGCTCAGTACCACCATGCCGTAATCATTGCTGCCTTTGTCAAACTCAAATGTACCAAGGTATACCCATGTGCCACTGCCTATCTTCTGGTTGACTTTGAATTCCGTTACACCACCTTTGTGAAATACCAGATACTTGGCGTCACTAACGCTATTGGGGAGTGTCTGGTAAGATACATATACCGCATAGTTTCCCGCTTCGGGAATGGTAGGGATCCATTCGGCGAATGCCTTATTCTTTTTCTTTTCTGTACGGGTGAAGCGTGCGGTACCTGTCAGGAAGGGATTTTCTCCATCTTTGTAGACAGATTTTCTTTGTGCGAATCCATAACCGTTTGTTTGATTCCAACGGGCCTTGCGGCTTTTCATTTCCAGATAGATGGAACCGTTTCGGGTGTCATTGTCTACAATCACTTCATTTTTCTGAGTATCCCGTTCACGCGGAGTATAAACATTAGCTCCGGCGTTTTCAAGCATGGGAATGACATAAGGCAGGATGAAAGATTGCGTGAATAAGTCTTCTGTGGTACAGAACAGTCGCGGACGTTGCCAACTCCATTCGCCTTTATCGTTTTTGAAATATTTGCCATGGCTTTGCCAGAGGGAGATGTGACAGTTTTGCAGTCCTTTGGTTACTTCATAGGGGCGGGAAACATTTTTTACCCAAGGTGCTCCTCTGTATTCCGCATTCGAGAGTCGCGACTTATCTTTCTTTTTTCCACGAAAGAAGTTGGGAACTAACTTTTCGATGGGCTGGTCGTTGACATAAACCGTGGTTCGGAAAAAGCGTACGGGGCCCGGAAGTAACTCTGCTATCTGATGGTAGATTTCATCTACTGTTTCCGATAGAAAGGGCTGATAAGCAAAACTTTCGGAAGCATAGATGGATAGTTTTTTACCTTCAAAGTCAATATCTACGCTTTTTAACTTACTACTTCCGGTATTGGCAGATGCCGGGATGTAAGTCTCAAAGTAATTGCTAAGCCGTTCTTTTACGCTCTTTTCAATTTCTTGCGCAAATAAGATACCTGTGCCCGTAAGGAGCAACAGGAGGAGTATACATAGTTTTTTCATATATTCGGTTGAGTAATAGTCCGGGTACAAAAATAGAAGAAATAAATGAAAAACCGGTGATTCCGATAAGTCATTAGCAATTCAGACTGGTAATGAACCGTTTATTCGGTATACAATGCCCTTAGTCTGTCGATATCTGCTCCTAATTGATTTCTCAGGAAGTTCTCCAGACCTTGGTAATCGGAATCAATAGTCTGGAAGGCTGCTTCCAGATATTCCTTACGCACGGTGGTAAGAGGTGCGAATTCGGGATGGGCCTGTACGATCGCATCGTATTTGCCTTTTAGGTATTCGGCAGACAGCATATAATCTTCCATAATCACTTTTCTGTCTACACCCAATGCTCCCAATAATAATGCGGCGGCAATACCGGTACGGTCTTTTCCGGCCGAACAGTGAAATAAAAGAGGAGTGTTCCGTTCTTCCGAAACAATCCGGAAAAACTCCCGGTAAGTATCCTGGGCATTTTGGATGATATAGACGTATGCCTGTTCAAGTATTTTCGGAATGTTGTTCAGGTTGAAGTGAGCCATGTCGGTCATGTCACCGGCTTCGATGGACAGAGGAATGTATTGCGTTACCGTTGCCGGTATTCTGTCTGCTGCCACTTTCTTTTCCTGTATACTTCTGAAGTCAATATCCGTACGGATGGATAAAGAGGCAAGATAGGCCAGGTCGGATTCTGTCAGTTTATTGAGATCGCCCGAACGGATAAATGTTTTCCACTTTACGTGTTTATGGCCTGCTGCGGGGTAACCTCCCAAGTCGCGCATATTATATGCTCCCTCGACAGGGAGAAGACGGAGATATTCTTCTTGTTTCATGTATGATTTGTCTTTTTATTAAAGAAAAGAAGAGTGAAGAGTCTCAAACTCCTCACTCTTCTTTATTTTTATTTCACTAATAAGCTCTGATTATAGTGGAATGTATTCCACAAATGCTTCCATTGCTTCGTAAGAGGCCAATCCCAAGCTGTCGTAAAGAGCTGCGGTACCCCGGTTGCGGTCTTCGCTACGTTGCCAGAACAGGCGTTCGTCATTACCCAGGAACGGAGCACTTTCCATCTGGGACTGGTGCTTCAGGATGGAGTTACGTTTTGCACGCAATTCTTCCGGACTGATAGGCACAGCCATTTCGATGTTTTCGATTTCCCATTCGGCCCATGCACCACGATACATCCAGATACGGCAATCTTTCAACCATTCGGCTCCTTCTTCTTTTTCAAGGTCTACAGCAGCAAATACGGCATCTGTACACACACGGTGTGTGCCGTGCGGGTCAGCGAGGTCACCGGCTACAAAAATCTGGTGAGGTTTCACTTCACGGAGCAGATTGCGGACGATTTCTACGTCAGCCTCGCTGATCGGATTTTTCTGGATTTTACCGGTTTCATAGAAAGGCAGATCCAGGAAGTGACAACGTTCCAGTGGGATATTATTATAGGTACAAGCTGTACGTGCTTCACCACGGCGAATCAAGCCTTTGATGGTCAGGATATCGCGTGTATCCATATCACCGTCTTTCTTATCCTTCAGGAATTTACGGATTTCGGCATATTTTTCACTGATCACCTGATCTTCACTGTTTATAAAGATTTGGTTGAATCCGTTGATGAAATGCATGAAACGAACTACTTCCTCATCACCTACGGCAATGTTTCCGGAAGTCTGATATGCTACATGGACTTCATGCTTCTGTTCTACCAGACGGCGAATCGTACCTCCCATGGAGATCACGTCATCATCGGGGTGTGGAGAAAATACGACAACCCGTTTCGGATACGGTTTGGCACGTTCGGGACGATAGGTGTCGTCTGCCTTCGGTTTGCCACCCGGCCATCCGGTGATGGTGTGCTGCAGATCGTTGAATATCTTGATATTTACGTTATAAGCAGATCCGAATAGGGCAAGCAGTTCGCTCAGTCCGTTTTCGTTATAGTCTTTGTTGGTCAGTTTCAGGATTGGTTTTCCGGTCAACTGGCACAACCATACAATAGCACTGCGGATCAGTTTATCGTTCCATTCGCAAGAGGTGACCAGCCATGGACGCTGAATACGTGTCAGGTTGGAAGCTGCCGACAAGTCGATGGCTACATGTGCATTGTTGTGAGTCTGTAAATAAGATGCCGGAATGGTATCTGTTACATTACCTTCCACACACTCTTTCACCATGTGCGCCTTTTCTTCACCCCATGCCAGCAGATAGATTTTCTTTGCTGCCAAAATAGTGGCCACACCCATTGTAATGGAACTGATTGGCGTATTATCAATGGTTCCGAATATTTTGGATGCTTCATTGCGTGAACCGCTGTCCAGCAAAATCAATCGGGTGGTAGAATTCAGGCGTGAACCTGGTTCGTTGAAAGCGATATTACCTACGCGGCCGATGCCCAGTAAGGCGATATCGATACCGCCGAAACTCTCGATGCGCTGTTCGTACAGGCGGCAGTATTCAAAGATGGTATCTTTAGCGATCGTACCATCCGGAGTGAAGATATTCTGCTTGTCAATATCAACGTGATCGAGGAACATCTCTTTCAATGCGTTGAAATTGCTGTTGATAGCGTCTTGGGACAATGGATAGTATTCGTACATATTGAATACGATTACATTACGGAAACTGAGTCCCTCTTCTTTGTGCATGCGAATCAATTCGGTGTATACGCTGCGTGGTGAATTTCCACCCGGCAATGCCAGTACGCAGAAACGTCCTGCTTTTTGTTTATCGCGAATGACCTGTGCTATTTCGCAAGCGATATGATTTGCACCTTCTTCCACAGACTCATAAATATCTGTAGGAATTTTCTCTAATCGGGTTAATACCGATCTCTCGAATGCATTCTCCGGTCTATAATACCTGGGGGAGACCCTGTTGAGTGTAATCTGAGAACTAAGATTTGTCTTCATAAGTTTGTTATTAATTAAGTTTGACTGAGTCTTTGTCGTTATCGGAAACTCTGAACAAATATATATAAAAACAATCAACTATGCGATAAGGTTGACAGGGAATTTAAATTAAAATCTTTTTTTACCTATAAATGGGGAGGAGGGGAGTGATAAAACGATGAAGGTTAAACGATAAACGGTGGACAATGAACAGGCTGCGTTATAATGGTCTGTTCATTGTTCACCGTTTATGTTCAAAAAACGTCTATTCGATTAAAACAGCGTATTGGTTTCAGGCACCAGCTTACCCATGGCCCATACGGCTCTTACGTTGAGGTCCTCATCGAGTACCAGGATATCGGCATCTTTGCCTTTTTGCAAGGAACCCTTACGGTCGTATACACCCATGATACGTGCCGGGGTTTCGGAAGCCATACGGACTGCGTCTTCCAATGGAATTTCTGCTTTCTGTACGACGGTACGAATCAGGCGGTCCATTGTGGCAATACTTCCTGCCAAAGCAGAATGGTCGGCCAACTTACATACTCCGTCTTCGATAATAACACGCGGGTCGAAAGCTTCTTTGCTGTCACTGTCGGCGCAAGCAAGGGCATCTGTAATCAGGCAGGTTCTTTCTACACCTTTTATTTTATATACAAGTCTCAGGATAGTAGGAGGTACATGGATTCCATCGGCTACTACTTCTACGGTCATATCATCCAACAGATAAATACTTTCGACTGTACCTTCATACTTGTATTCTCTGCGCTTGTGGAAACCGGGCATTGCATTGTAGAAGTGGGTGGCATGGGTATATCCGGCTTCATATGCCGTACGGATGTCTTCAAATTCGGCTTGTGTATGTGCCACGGAAGGGAGAATACCTTTGGCAGCAATATATTTTCCGAACTGCATAGCTCCCGGAAGTTCCGGAGCGGCGTCCCAGCGCTTGATGCAATGATACTGTTCTACGATCGGAATATATTCATTCGGATCAGGGTTCTTGATGTTCTCGGGAATTTGTCCTCCTGCCATTTTCATGTTCAGGTAATGACCTTCAAGGTGCAGTCCCAGAATAGGGCTGTTTTTCTCTTCCATCAGTTTGGTGCAGGTTTCAGCAGCTTGCTGGATCATGGGGACTGTAGATGATGAAAGTGTAGGAAAGATACTTGTAGTGCCATGTTTCATGTGAGTATGGACCGCTGCCCGGAAGGCATCTTCCGTACATTCCATAAAGTCGCGGCCTCCACCACCATGCACGTGGATTTCTACCCCACCGGGAACTACATACATACCTTTGACGTCAATAAGTTCAGCTCCGATAACGGCCAGATCGCAGTTTGTGACTTCTAAAATCTTATTGTCTCTGATAAGCACGGAACCGTCTTTCATCCATCCTTGGGGGGTGAGTATACGTGCGTTAATTAATTGGGTTAACATTCGTGTTATGAGTTAAATTAGGGTTTGTTTTTTGGTACAATAAATTGATTGTCTGGCAAAATTAGATACTTTTTTGCATTTATATACTATAATTCAAGAGATATTTTTATTAAATGCGGAAATTATGTCCTGTAGATTTAATAAAGGAGAAAAGAGTCTGCGTCTTTCCAGCTGGGGAATTTATGGCGAAAGGCAGTGAGAGTTTCTATATCAAGTTCGATGGTTTGTATCTTTTCTTCTGAGTCGGGAGTCCCTGTCAGGATCTCGCCTTTAGGACTATACAAGGCTGAATATCCCGGATAGTGAAGTCCGTTGCCGTCTCGTCCTGTACGGTTCACACCGCATACGTAACATTGGTTTTCGATAGCGCGTGCGCAAAGTAGTGTATTCCATGCATGGATGCGTGGAGTAGGCCAATTGGCTATGTAAATAAGAAGGTCGTATTCGTTGTTTATATTCCGGCTCCAGACAGGAAAGCGAAGATCATAACAGACCTGAAGGCAGATATTCCAGCCCCGATAGGGGACGATCACCCTCCGGTTGCCTGCCGAAAAGTGTTCAGTTTCGCATCCCATGCGGAAGAGATGGCGTTTGTCATAGTAAAAATCCTGACCGTCCGGAGTAATCAGAAAGGCCCGGTTATAATAAGCACCTGCTTCTTCGCAGATGAAACTTCCGACCAATGCGAACTGAAACTCTGCGACATACCCTTTGAGGGTCCGGATGGTGAAACCGGAAATCGGTTCGGCCAATGTTCGGCTGTTCATGCTGAATCCCGTTGTGAACATCTCCGGTAAAACAACAATCTCCGTTGTTCCGCGAAGAGGAAGTAGCTTTTCGCGGAGCAAACGGAGATTTTCCTGTTTATTTTCCCAGATAATATCTGTTTGTACAATCGAGATTTTCATAAATCATTCAACGTCTCCAATGGAGAAGTTTTCGGGGTGTTTCCCTTTGAAATTTTTGAAATAAAGTTTTATTTCACGCATGTCCTTGTCAATATCTCCACTTGGCATGACTGCTTTAGTCGACGTAATGGTCTTGGTTGTATAGTCGATGCCGACCAGGACAATGGGTACCTGTGCTTTGAGCGCAATGTAATAGAAACCTTTTTTCCAGTTGGGGTTGCGTTTACGCGTTCCTTCGGGAGTAATAGCGAGGTGAAACTTTTTGCTGGTATTGAAGTGATGAACCATTTGCTCTACCAATGAGGTCTTGCGACTACGATCTACAGGAATACCTCCTACAGCTCTGAAAAGCAGCCCTAAAGGAAAAAAGAACCATTCTTTTTTCATCATGAAACTGGTCTTTCCTCCCATGGCACCGTAAAATAGTTTACCAATAAACAAATCTAAATTAGTGGTATGGGGAGCTGCGCAAACTACACATTTATCATATTTGGGTACTGTCACGTTCATCTTCCATCCCAGCAGGCGATAGTAAATAAAGCTATATATTGCTTTTTTCATTCTTAGTTCAGTTTCGCGATGGCGTCAATGATTTCGTTTACTTTTGCATTGAAGTCTACACGGAATTTTTTGTAGAATCCTTTCACATTTCCCGGTTCGGTGTGGCTGATACGGCTGATAAATTCATCCTGCATTTTCAGGATTTCCGCCATCAGTTCGTCAGCTTTTGCTTTATCTGTACCCGGTACGAACATGCTGTTGATCAAACACTCTGAAAATAATTCACCTGCGATATAGTTTACGTTCTTTTTAAGTTCTCTTCTCTTTGCCATAATTCTAAATGTTTTATGTGAGTATATAGAAAATATTTTCGGTAAAGATAACGACTTTCTTCGGTTCTGAGTAATAAATTTGAAATAATTAAATAATTCCGTGCTATGTCTGTCTTGTTGTTTGGTGGTTACAGGCACATTTTAGCAGAGGGTGTAGCCATCCGTATGCCGGGGCTACACCCTATTGGCGGGAGGGCTACACCCTTTACCTCGTGGGGCTACACCCCCTGCCGGAAGAAAGAGGTTGGTATTGTCAGAAAGAAAATCCCAGGTTTACGTAAAATCCTACGTCTTTGGATTGGTTGGAGTACCCCAATGATGCTTCTAATGGACCGAACATGCTGTCCAAGCCATATCCGATGCTACAACCGTAAATCCGGTTGCCCTTCAGGATCTTGAAAAAATTATCGTCACTCAAGGCAAAGTTTCCGGCTAACGTTATATAATGTTTGCTCCCCATGCGTTGGCGCAGCTTTAGAGAAGCCACGGCAACGGAATTGTGCGTTAATTCTATATTGTAAATTCCGGCGAACGGGAGTTGCTGGGGCAAATAACGTCCGAACACGTCACTTCCCAACGCATTCTCGTAGGCATAAGGAATTTCCTGCCCGATCAGTACTCTGCCGTAAATAGCCGGGATCAGGGCCAGACGGTTGCTGACAGAGAACACACTTTCCCAGGAGGCACTGAGTGCGGAGAAGGGGGCATGTCCGTTATATCGGGCGAAGTTGTCCGTATACAATGAATAAGCACCGGAGAAGTTGCTGCCTTTGGATGGGAAGTATCCTTTGTCGAAGGTGTTGTAACGTAACTGCGCAAAATAACTGATGAAGTATTCGGAGTTGACATCCATTGTAAATTCCGGTTTCTTGAAAAGGAAATCTTTGTATTTGAAATACTCGATTCGTGCGCCGAATCCAAACCGGAGATTTTTATACCACACATCCGAAAATCCGAATTCACCTAGATGATATTTATAAGTTGTGTTGTAGGCACGGTCGCCATGATCATAAATGTTGATGTCATTGTACTGGAACATGTACGAGAAATTGATGTTTCTTTGTTGCATGGGTTCCAGGGTATAATCTACCCGGGCCATGTATCGTTTGCCCAGTCGTCCGGTAACAGAAACTTTGGAAGGAATGTGGGTCTTTAATTGTGCTGTGGCATTTATCAATAGCGAAGCTATCTCTTCCGAGTCGAAGCGGAGACCTACATTGATAGTTTTCTCATACTTTTTCTCTAACAGGAAGGTTAAATTATAGCCTTCAGGGGTATTGGTTAACGTGTAACTGGCGTTTGAGTAAGATTGGTTCCCGCGCAGAATGAATAGTGCTTGTTCAATCTGTCGCATGCTGATTTCACTGTTTTCTTGCAGTTTGCATTTTTTCATTAACCACTTCTTGTCGTTTTCTTCTACATCAGAGAAAGTAATTTCCTTCACTGGCAAAGTCCGGGTGCTTGAAAATAAGGTATAAGGACCATGTGACTCGGGTTTGAAAGTGTCTGCAATACCGATTTTCTTTTTAAGAGCGAGCAGGGAGTTCCATTGCTTACGAGCTGCCTCTTCTCCTCGGTGCATCAGAGAATCAATGGCCGAAGGGGTAAAACTGGCCGAAGAATATCCCTCAACGTTCACCTTTATATAGGTATCGGTCAGGCTGATATTTTTTTGATGATTGTTTTTGGTCGTCAGGTCAATGATTTGGGAGAGTATGTCCGGAGCACTGTTAAGTTTGTCGATCCCTTTCAAGTTGTTTTGCACATCTACACCGATGATAACATCGGCGCCCATCGATTTGGCTACATCTACGGGATAATTGTTAATCATGCCGCCGTCAATCAGAATCATGCTATCCTTGCGCACAGGTGTGAACACTCCGGGAATCGCCATGCTGGCTCGCATTGCTGTGGCAAGCACTCCATTGTAGAATACAATCTGTTCGCCATTTACGATGTTTTGTGATACGCACGCAAAGGGGATAGGCAGTTTGTTGAAATCAACGGAATCATGATAGCCTACTGTCAGTTCCGTAAATAGGTTGGCCAGATTCTGTCCCTTTATGATTCCACCGGAAACGGCGTCTTTGGGGCTTTTGGTAAAGGGGAATGAAAAGACATATTTTTCTGATTTTTCGCGTTCGTTGAGTGACATGGCACTACGCTTTACACGATCACTGAGTAAAAACATCCAGTCTTGTTTGCGTACCATACTGTCCAGTTGATGCGGAGTATATCCGATGGAGTATAATCCACCGATTATGGATCCCATACTGGTGCCTACTATATAATCGATTGGGATGCCGGCTTCTTCAATGACTTTCAGAGCCTGGATATGTGCTACCCCTTTCGCACCTCCTCCGCTGAGTACCACTCCGACTTTTTTACGTTGCTGTGCCATAGCGGGCAATGCCAGAAAAAAAGCCGGTAACAGAACTAATATCAGTGACAAATGTTTTTTCATTATAGTGTTATTTTTATGAATGCACTACAAATTTATATTATTATTTGGTAAGTAAGTAGTGAATGACACTAAAAGTGCAAGTTATGGAACTTATGCAGAAAAGAATTATCTTTGTGACCCTTTTGTGGAATAATTCCCCAATCAGGGACACAATTCCACACTTTGGATAAACGGCAGTTATGTTCGGAAGATCACTAAAACAGCTTCTTCAGGGCATTGGAGAGAGCTTTTTAGTTAAAAAGATATATTCGGGACATAGTTTGGTATCTGATTTGTAAAGTAGCTAAGAAAGGATAAGTTAATTTTAATAATACAAACAAGCATGAGACTATTTTTAACGAGAAAAGAGCTGAAACTAAGGAGAAAAAGAACAATAGTGGGCATCGTCTGTTTGGCTTTGGTGGTAGGCATTTACTGGGTTCTGACGCGGCCACATAAAGCAAAGCCGGAGATACCTACTGTGATTGTAGAACCGGCAGAAAGGGACAATGTAGAGATTTTCGGAGAGTATGTGGGGCGTATACGTGCACAACAGTTTGTCGAAGTTCGGGCGCGGGTGGAAGGATATCTGGAAAGTATGCTTTTTGCCGAAGGAACGTATGTGAATAAAAATCAGGTGCTGTTTGTGATCAATCAGGATCAGTATCGTGCCAAAGCAGATAAGGCACGGGCACAATTGAAAAAAGATGAAGCACAAGCATTGAAGGCAAAACGGGATTTGGAACGTATCAAGCCGTTGTATGCGCAAAATGCGGCCAGTCAGTTGGATCTGGATAATGCGGAGGCAGCTTATGAAAGTGCGGTGGCGACCGTCGCTATGAGCGAGGCAGATCTGGCACAGGCCGAGTTGGAACTGGGTTATACATTGGTTCGTTCTCCGCTGTCGGGTCATATCAGTGAGCGTAACGTGGACTTGGGAACTCTGGTGGGACCGGGTGGTAAATCGCTGTTGGCTACAGTTGTGAAAAGTGACACTGTACTGGTAGATTTCAGTATGACTGCTCTGGATTATTTGAAGAGCAAAGAACGCAATATTAATATCGGGCAACAGGACTCTTCTCGTTCCTGGCAGCCGAACATCACTATTACATTGGCGGACAATACGGTGTATCCTTACAAGGGATATGTGGATTTTGCCGAACCTCAGGTAGATCCCCAGACAGGTACTTTTTCAGTCCGGGCAGAGATGCCGAATCCGAAGCAGGTGTTGCTTCCGGGACAGTTCACAAAGGTAAAGCTGTTGCTGGATGTACGCGAAGGAGCGATTGTGGTGCCGCACAAGGCGGTAACTATCGAGAAGGGTGGAGCCTATATCTATACCATGCGCAGAGATTCAACGGTAGAGAAACGATTTATAGAGCTGGGACCTGAATTTGGCAATAAACTTGTAGTGGAGAGAGGATTGGCTGCAGGCGAAGAAGTGGTAATAGAAGGATATCACAAACTGACGCCGGGAATGAAGGTGAGGGCTACTTTACCTCAGTCACTAACCGAGAAAAAGGAGAGCGAATGACTCCTTTCCTGAGATAAATAAGAACGTATAATTTAAAAGAAACTCTTCCTCCCTCTCGTTGGGAGAGGGGTGGGGTGAGGCCTTATAGAATATGAAAGTTAGTTTTTTTATAGATAGACCTGTTTTCTCGATCGTTATCTCGATACTGATTGTCATTATCGGCATCATTGGTCTGACCATGTTGCCTGTCGACCAGTATCCTCAGATCACTCCTCCGGTAGTGAAGATCAGTGCTTCTTATCCGGGAGCCAGCGCATTGACGGTTTCACAGGCAGTGGCAACTCCTATCGAGCAGGAGATTAACGGAACACCGGGTATGCTTTATATGGAGTCGAACAGTTCCAATTCCGGAGGATTTTCGGCAACGGTTACTTTTGATGTTTCTGCCGATCCGGATTTGGCGGCCGTAGAAATCCAGAACCGTGTGAAACTGGCGGAAAGCCGTTTGCCAGCTGAAGTTATTCAGAACGGTATCTCCGTAGAGAAGCAGGCACCCAGCCAGTTGATGACCCTTACGCTGATGTCGTCTGATCCGAAGTTCGACGAAATTTATTTGAGTAACTTTGCCACGATCAATGTACTCGATGTAATCCGTCGTATTCCGGGAGTAGGACGTGTTTCGAATATCGGTAGCCGTTACTATGCCATGCAGATATGGGCGGAACCGGATAAACTGGCAAACTTCGGACTGACTGTACAGGATTTACAGAATGCGCTGAAAGATCAGAACCGTGAGTCGGCTGCAGGTGTACTTGGTCAGCAGCCGGTGAAGGGACTCGATGTAACGATTCCTATCACTACACAAGGACGCCTTTCTACTGTAGAGCAATTTGAGAACATTGTGATCCGTGCCAATACGAATGGTTCTATCATCCGTTTGCGTGACGTGGCACGGGTTTCTCTCGAAGCTTCTTCATACAGTACGGAGAGTGGGATCAATGGCAAGAATGCTGCCGTTCTGGGCATTTATATGCTTCCGGGCGCTAACGCGATGGAAGTTGCAAAAAGTGTCAAGGAAGCGATGGATGAAATCAGCAAGAACTTCCCGGAGGGGTTGAGCTATGAGGTGCCATTCGATATGACGACTTATATTTCCGAGTCCATTCATGAAGTATACAAAACCCTGTTTGAGGCGCTGGTTCTTGTGGTGCTCGTCGTTTATCTCTCTTTGCAGAGCTGGCGGGCTACGTTGATCCCGATAGTTGCCGTTCCTATTTCATTGATCGGTACGTTCGGTTTCATGTTGATCTTTGGCTTTTCGCTGAATATATTGACATTGTTGGGGCTGATTCTTGCTATCGGTATTGTAGTGGATGATGCCATTGTCGTGGTGGAAAACGTGGAGCGTATTATGGAGGAAGAGAAACTTTCACCGTACGAAGCTACGAAGAAAGCCATGAACGGATTGGCGGGTGCGTTGATTGCCACTTCTCTGGTGCTTTGTGCGGTGTTTGTTCCGGTGAGCTTCCTCAGCGGTATTACGGGGCAGCTTTACCGTCAGTTCACTATTACCATTGCTGTATCCGTACTGATTTCTACTGTAGTGGCGTTGACGCTGAGTCCGGTCATGTGTTCGTTGATTCTGAAACCGGATAACGGTAAAAAGAAGAACATTGTTTTCCGCAAAATCAACCACTGGTTGAACGTGGGCAATCATAAGTATGTAGTCGCTATCCGCCGGGTAATTGGTAATCCGCGTCGTGTATTGGCCGGTTTCGGGGTAGTACTGATCGGTATTCTGTTGATTCACCGTCTGATTCCGACAAGTTTCCTTCCGGTGGAAGACCAAGGCTATTTCAAGATAGAATTGGAGTTGCCCGAAGGGGCTACGCTGGAGCGTACCCGGGAGGTAACGGATCGTGCCATCACTTATCTGGAAAAGAATCCGTATATAGCGTATGTACAGAATGTGACCGGAAGCAGTCCCCGTGTGGGCAGCAACCAGGCACGGAGTGAGTTAACCGTAATTTTGAAGCCGTGGGAAGACCGCAAGAATACTTCGATAGACGAGATTATGACAAACGTTCGTCGCGATCTGAGTGAGTATCCGGAATGTAAGGTTTATCTCTCCACTCCTCCTGTCATTCCCGGTTTGGGAACCTCGGGTGGGTTCGAAATGCAACTCGAAGCGCGTGGTGAAGCTACTTTCGATAATTTGGTGCAGGCGGCGGATACTTTGATGTATTACGCTTCCCAACGCAAGGAACTGACAGGACTTTCCTCTTCACTTCAGTCGGATATCCCACAACTCTACTTCGATGTAGACCGCGATAAAGTGAAGATGCTTGGTGTGCCTCTGGCGGATGTTTTCTCAACCATGAAAGCCTATACGGGATCGGTCTATGTGAACGACTTCAATATGTTCAACCGTATTTATAAGGTATACATTCAGGCTGAAGCACCCTATAGGGAACATAAAGACAATATCAACCTGTTTTTTGTGAAGGCCTCTAATGGAGCGATGATCCCGCTGACTTCTCTGGGTAACGCATCGTATACCACCGGCCCGGGTAGCATTAAACGTTTTAATATGTTTACCACTGCTGTTTTTCGTGGTGAGGCGGCGCAGGGCTATAGTTCCGGTCAGGCTATGGAGATTATGGAGCAGATTGCACGTGACCATCTGCCTGATAATATTGGCTTGGAATGGAGTGGTCTCTCTTATCAAGAGAAAAAGGCAGGTGGGCAGACCGGATTGGTACTGGCATTAGTGTTCCTTTTTGTATTCCTCTTCCTGGCTGCACAGTATGAAAGCTGGACAGTGCCCATTGCCGTATTGCTTTCGCTGCCGGTAGCCGCTCTGGGGGCTTATCTGGGGGTATGGATTTGCGGACTGGAAAATGATGTCTATTTCCAGATCGGATTGGTGATGCTTGTCGGATTGGCGGCCAAGAACGCCATCCTGATTGTAGAGTTTGCGAAAGTGCAGGTGGACCGGGGAGGTGATCTGGTGCAATCAGCCATCCATGCGGCACAATTGCGTTTCCGCCCCATCTTGATGACTTCGCTCGCGTTTGTACTGGGTATGCTTCCGATGGTGTTGGCAACCGGTCCCGGTTCGGCAAGCCGTGCGGCCATCGGCACGGGAGTATTCTTCGGAATGATTTTTGCTATTGTAGTGGGCATTATCCTTGTTCCGTTCTTCTTCGTACTGGTCTATAAAACAAAAGCAAAACTGAGAAATGTGCCGAATGTGAACGTGAAGTTACCGTTCAAGTCTAAAAAGAAAATTGATTGAATTATGAAAAGAAGCTATTTATATATTACTCTCTTACTAACTGCATTTACCTTGGGTTCTTGCAAGATAGGAAAAAGTTATGTCCGTCCCGACCTTAACTTGCCCGATAGTCTGGCACAGCATCAGGATACCCTGAGCTTCGGAGATAGGGAATGGTGGCAGATTTATACTGACAGTACCCTCCGGAGTCTGATAGACCGGGCACTGGAGCATAATAAAGATATGTTGATAGCCGCTGCCCGTGTCAAGGAAATGGCAGCTCAAAAACGTATTTCGACAGCAAATCTGTTGCCGGACATTAAAGGTACGGTGACTGCTGAACGGGAAAACGAAAACCATGGTGGAGATGCTTTCAAACGTAGAGATACTTTCGAGGCGCAACTTCTTTTCTCCTGGGAGCTCGACCTCTGGGGAAATCTTCGTTGGGCACGTTCTGCCAGCATTGCCGAGTATCTTCAGTCCGTTGAGGCACAACGCGCTCTTCGGATGACTATTGTAGCTGAAGTGGCTCAGGCGTACTATGAACTGGTGGCTCTTGATACCGAACTGGACATTGTCCGTCAAACGTTGAAGGCACGTGAAGAGGGGATGCGCCTTGCCCGTATCCGCTTTGAAGGGGGATTGACCTCCGAGACTTCTTATCGCCAGTCGCAGGTAGAGTTGGCACGTACTGCTACGTTGGTACCCGATCTGGAGCGTAAAATCTCGTTGAAAGAGAATGATATAGCTTTCCTTGCCGGTGAGTATCCCAATAAGATTACACGTAGCCGCTTGTTGCAGGAGTTCAATTTTCCGCAGGAATTACCTGTCGGTTTGCCTTCAGGACTGCTTGAACGCCGTCCTGACATTCGTCAGGCTGAACAGAAATTGATTGCCGCCAATGCCCGGGTAGGGGTGGCCTATACAAATATGTTTCCACGCATTTCACTTACCGGCAGGGTAGGATCGGAGAGCACTGCACTTTCCGAGCTGTTGAAGTCGCCTTATAGTATAATGGAGGGTGCTTTGCTTACACCAATTTTTGGCTGGGGTAAAAATCGTGCTGCCCTCAAAGCTAAGAAAGCTGCTTACGAGGCTGAAGTGCACAGCTACGAAAAGTCTGTCCTGACCGCTTTCAAAGAGACTCGAAACGCGATTGTGAACTTTAATAAAATCAAGGAAGTATATGATCTTCGTGCCAAATTGGAACGTTCGGCTAAGAGTTACGTAGATCTGGCGCAATTGCAATATATCAATGGAGTGACGAATTATCTCGATGTACTCGATGCCCAGCGTGGATATTTCGATGCCCAGATCGGACTTAGCAATGCGATGCGGGATGAACTGATTGCTGTGGTACAGGTGTATAAGGCACTGGGAGGCGGGTGGCAGATAAAATAATGGAATCCCGATTTTAGTCACGCTCCCATGAACAGCATGAATAGATTAAGATTCTTTTTTAGAAATCTCAGAGCCAGGTTAATATGCCGCTCTATTGCTTTTTCGGTAATAGAAAAATGTTCTGCTATTTCTTTGTTGCTCATGTGCAGCTCCCTGCTCATACGGAATACTTCTTGTTGGCGGGGAGGAAGTTGCATGACAAGTTCATCGATGTATTTCTTTAAGTCAGCGGCATCCAGTTCTCCTTCCATATCATAAGATTCCTCGACTGCTTGTATCGCAGTTATTTTGAGGGCTGTTTCTTTATAGTATCTGCGTGAATGATTGAATATAACATTCCGGGTTATGATAAAGAGATAGCCCTCAAAACTTTTGTTTTCATTTAAAAAATGGTGAGATTCCCATACTTTCACAAATACTTCCTGCACAATCTCCTCAATGTCCATTGAAGCGGTGAAATAAAGCTTTGTGAAATTATAGACCTGTTTCCAGTAATGATTGTATAAAAAAGCAAATGCTTCCTGATCGCCATGCTTTAATTTCCTGACTGTTTCTTTCTCTTGCATCTGTTTTAGTAATTAGAGGTGCAAAAGTAATCTTTTTGTTCTAAATAGATGCAGTTTCTACAAGAATATTAAAAAATAACATATTTTGTTTAATTGATATTATGTTATGATGGCTGTATTGTCTTATTATATGGGCTTAATAGAATAATGTATCCACTTATTATATAAATAAAATAATAGCAACATATATTGATTGGATAAGTTCTAAAGGAACTAACGTTATTATACATAAAAAAACAAGCAATTATTATTACCGGATAAAAACAACATATAGCGCTATAAAACAACGAATTAACGTCAATAAAAACTAAGATATGTATGCTATCGATATTATTAGAGAAGATTTTTAATTAAAAAGTTATAATTCGCATGTGGTGGTAAGCAGGTCTGTTGTGTATTTAGTTTTAGATAACACAAAATAGATTTAAGAAATGGATAAAAACAGCAAGGAAATAGATCTGATCAAAAAACTATTATCAGATCGATTAGACAAAAAAGGACGTAAAAAGCTCTATCATTCGAATTTGATAAAGAAACAAATGAGAAAACAATGGAATGAAAACAAAAATAATCCGGTAGATACAGAGATTGGAAATCAGATATGGAATAAGATCGAGAACAGATGCAAAAAAGTTCACAAAAGAATAGTTCCTTTAGAACTATGGTATATCGCTGCTTCTGTAGCTCTTGTTCTGATCGTGGGTGGACTTTGGATGTACTCTAATACGGGTAGAACTCAAATAGAGAAATATATTGAATTTACGGCACAAGAAAGCAGAATGTATCTATTGCCGGATAGTTCGAAAGTATGGATGCAGCCGGGGAGCTCCATACGTTTTGCCGAAAACTTTAAAGAATGCAGGGATGTATGGCTGAAAGGCAATTCACTTTTTGAAGTTCGCAAGAATTCGGGTAGTAAATTCAGAGTTTACATTGATAAAGCTTTTATCGAAGTGAAAGGAACTTGCTTTCTGATAAAACAGAATAACCCTAATGCGAATGAAATTACACTATTTAATGGGAGCATTGAATTTAATATAGAATCCACCCATGATAAAATAGCAATGAAACCACTCCAGGAATTAGTGTATAATCCTGTTAGTGCAAGAACTCAGCTGAGGCGGATAGAAAACATAGAATGGCAAAACGGGCGCTATAACTTTACCCAATTTAATTTGGAACACTTAACCCGTATTATGAATCAAATGTATGGCTCTCACATCACCATTAGCGACAAAGTGAATAAAAATTGTGCTTTCACCGGAAGTATCCGCTATGATGAATCTTTGGAAGACGTTATTGATAAAATCTGTTTTAGCCTGAATCTTAGGAGCAAAGAAATGAATGAAGGAATTCTTATTTACAACTAATATTTATTAACCCAATGTTAAATCTAAAAATTGAAGCATGAACAAGTTTTTATTTTCTTGCCAGAAGCGGTGTCTTAAATACATCGTCATGGCTCTGCTGCTTTATCCGTTGTCTGCACTTGCTGCGCAAGGACAGATTGTGGTTAAAGGTCAGTCTCTCACCATTCCTCAAGCCATCCGGCTTATAGAGAAAAGTAGTACATATACTTTCTTCTACAACGCTAATGATTTGAAAAACACAAATCTCAAGAGTATCGATTGTAAAGGTTCCATCAACGACGTCCTGAACGAAGTATTTAAAGGGAGCAATATCAGTTATGTCATTAAAGGTAATGAGGTTATTCTTAAAGTAGAGAAAACGGAAAGCACACAACAAAAAAAAGCCAAAATTATCGGTGTGGTAACAGATTCTAAAACCGGTGAACCTATCATTGGAGCAACTGTACAGCTACTGGGTACTACTACAGGCGTTATTACCGATGTGGATGGTAAGTTTGAACTTGCGGCAACTCCTAAAAATGAAATACAAATTTCATATATAGGATATGTTACCAAGAAAGTGAAAGTAGGCAGCCAAAAGGTTATTTCGGTCACCCTATCCGAAGATGCCCAGCAGTTGGATGAAGTGGTGGTGACAGCGTTTGGTACAGGACAAAAGAAGGAGACTATCACCGGGTCTATTCAGTCCGTACGTCCTTCAGACCTTTTGGTGCCTTCCGCCAATCTTTCTTCTTCATTTGCCGGACGCCTGTCAGGTGTGATTGCTTACCAGCGTAGTGGTGAGCCCGGTCAGAATTCTGCCGATTTCTTTATTCGTGGTGTTGCGACGATGAATGGGGCGACTTCTCCTTTGATTATTTTAGACGGAGTTGAGGTGTCCAAAGCAGACCTGAACTCGTTGGATCCTGAAGTAATAGAAAGCTTCTCTGTATTGAAGGATGCTACGGCATCGGCGATGTATGGTACTCGTGGAGCCAACGGTGTACTTATTATTAAAACAAAATCGGGTAGTGATCTTGAAAGGCCGATCATTGGCGTGCGTATAGAAGGATATGTGAATACTCCGATCAAGAAACCGGAGATCGTTGACGGACCTACATATATGCGTTTGTACAACGAAGCGGTTACCAATCAGGGAACAGGAGCCGTACTTTATTCTGATGAAAGAATTAACGGTACAATCAATAATCTGAACCCCTATATTTATCCTAATGTAGACTGGTATAAAGAAGTCTTCAAAGATGCAACATTCAATCAAAAGGCGAATTTTAATGTACGTGGGGGTACTTCTAAAATCACTTATTTTATGAATGTCAATATGAACCATGAAACCGGTATGTTGAAGGATCGTTCCAGTGATTTCTTCTCTTATAAAAACAATATAGACTATATGAAATATGCGTTTCAGAACAACGTGGATTTTCATCTGTCAAAGTCTTCTACTATCTCGCTACATCTGAATGTGCAGTTGAATGACATGCATGGCCCTTTGACTACAAAGGACGGAAATGGAGTAGGAGATATATTCAGTGCTATTATGGGAACCAACCCTGTTGATTTCCCGGTTATGTTTCCGCAAGGATCGGATACATGGTACCATTGGGGAGGTATTCTTGCAGGTAACTATCAACCGCTCAACCCGGTAGCCCTTTCAAGTGCAGGATATAAAGATACATTCGAGAGCACGGTAGTGGCCAATGTGAATTGGGACCAGAAACTGGATTTTATTACGAAAGGTTTGAGCTTCAGGGCTTTGGTTTCATTTAAGAATTGGAGCTACAATCAGAAGTTCCGTCTGCAGGGATACAATAGTTACCAGCTTTCCGACTATAAACAAAATGAAGACGGTTCCTATGATTTTACCAATACACCTATCGGTGAACCGAGCAATCATACGATGGATGCTTTCTTTGGTACTAACGGCGACCGCAGGTTTTACATTCAGGGATATCTTAATTACGAACGTTCCTTCGGTTCACACAATGTAAGCGGTATGCTGCTTTATAACCAGGATGATTATAATACAAATGTAAACAGCAGTCTTATTGGCTCACTTCCCAAACGTAAGATGGGTGTTGCCGCACGTTTGTCATATGATTACGATCACCGTTACATGCTTGAAGTAAATGCCGGATACAATGGTTCCGAAAGTTTTGCCAAAGGACATCGTTGGGGATTGTTTCCATCCATATCGTTGGGATGGAATATCAGTGAAGAGAAATTCTGGAAGTCTATTAAACCGGTTATTTCCAATTTCAAAGTCCGTGGTTCGTATGGTTTGGTAGGTAATGACCAGATTGGTAGTGACCGTTTTGCTTATCTGGCAATTGTGAATCTGAACAGCAGCCCGTCTTATACAACCGGATATGGCGGGAGTACAACTTCATTATCGGGTCCTACCTATAATCGTTTCCAGAATAACGAACTTACATGGGAAGTGGGACATAAACTGAATGTGGGTGCCGATTTGCAGTTTTTCAATTCATTAAATATTACTGTTGACGGATTCAGGGAGATCAGGGATAACATTTTCCAACAGAAAAATTCGATACCGAATTACTTGGGGACTGCCAGTACTAAAATCTATGGTAACTTTGCTAAAGTGAAGAATACTGGATTTGATCTTGCTTTGGACTACGGAAAACAGGTGAACCGGAACCTCTCTATCCAGATGAAGGGAACATTCACCTATGCGCACAATGAAGTTTTGAAATACGATGAAGCGGCAGGACTTCGTCCGGCATTGTCGCAGGTTGGAAAGAGCTTGAACTCTATTTGGGGATATGTAGCAGACGGGCTGTATATTGATCAGGCTGATATTGCCAATAACCCTCAGTCGACTATCGGCAATATTGCCATTGCGCCGGGAGATGTGAAATATGTAGACCAGCCGGATGCTAACGGAAATTATGATGGGAAAATAACATCGGATGACAGAGTGGTATTGGGGTATCCCACAATTCCGGAGATAATATACGGATTCGGCCCTTCTGTTACGTGGAAGAATTGGGACTTCTCTTTCTTCTTCCAGGGACAAACCCATGTGTCACTAATGATGAGTGGTTTCGAACCGTTTGGAACACAGAGTAAAAGTAATGTCCTGAAGTGGATTGCTGATGACCATTGGAGCAAAGATAACCAGAATCCGAATGCAAAGTATCCAAGGTTGACACAATATAATAATAACAACAATACTGCATCATCTTCCTATTGGCTGCGCGATGCTTCATTCCTGAAATTGCGGAATGCGGAAATTGGCTATCGTTTCAAATGGGCAAGAATCTATGTGAATGGAAGTAACCTGCTGACCTTTTCTCCATTTAAGTTGTGGGATCCCGAAATGGGTGGAGGTGCCGGTATGAAATATCCGACACAGCGTACATATAATGTTGGTATTCAATTAACTTTTAAATAATAAATACTTATGAAGATAATATATAAACTCCTGTTCCTGCTTTTCCTGATGCTGGGATATAGTTCATGTGATTTCCTGAATATCGTTCCTGATGAAATAACGACCGAGGAAGATGCATTTAAAGATCGGAATGCAGCAAAGAATTTTGTTTATTCTTGTTATGGTTATCTGCCTCAGAGCAATGTAGCGTCGGCAAGTCTTGATTTGCTGACGGGAGATGAAGTGATTACAGCTTTTGAACATGAAACGTTTGCCAGTTTTCCGAAAGGAAACTATACGGCTTCGTCGCCGGTGATTTCTTATTGGAATACATTCTTTCAGGGATTGCGCCAATGTTACCTGTTTTTAGAGAATGTCGACAAGGTACCCGATCTGACTGAAAGTGTGAAGGCTGATTATATTGCACAGGTTAAATTCCTGATTGCTTATTATCATTATCAATTGGCACGTTGCTACGGACCTATTATCTTGATTAAAGAACTGCCGAATGTAAATGCTTCGCAGGCAGAATATTTGCCTCGGACTCCCTATGACGAATGTGTAGAGTGGATATGTAATCTGTTAGATGAAGCCGCAGCTTCATTGCCTGCCATACGTACCAATAAAGAAGATTACGGACTGGCAACCAGTGTGGGAGCAAAAGCGGTGAAAGCTAAGATGTTGTTGTATGCAGCTTCTCCGTTGTTCAACGGAAACTCGGCATTCTACAGTAACTTTGCGGACAAATCGGGCAATATGTTAATGCCTGTTACTTACGACCCCAACAAATGGGTAAAAGCGAGAACAGCCATAAAAGAGGCGATTGACCTTGCCGAGCAGAATGGGCATGCTTTGTATACGAAGCAAGACTATAAGATAGGTAATGAGGATGCGAACCCTTATCCGGCAGCCGGCCCCGTAAGATGTCTACGTACCAGTTTGGTCGATTGGGACTCTCGTAATCCGGAAGTACTGCTTGCAGAAACCCGCAGCGAAGGTTCATACGGTATACAGAATAAGTCATTGCCGTTTGTGACTGATGGCTGGGCATGGAATGGTATCGGCCCGACATGGACTATGTTGAATCGTTTCTATACCAAGAACGGTTTGCCTTGGGATGAAGATCCGGAGTATAAAGATAAAGACAAATTGAAGATTGTAAATGTGGATGCTGACCATGCTGATGAGGCCCATGAAGGTAGTAAAACGCTTCTGTTCAATCTGGAACGTGAACCTCGTTTTTATGCTTGGGTAGCTTTTCAGGGAGGATATTACGAAGTAATGAACGGGTCGACTAATCCCGCTTATGTGATGAGTAACGGAAAAAAAGACAATTCGGACAGCAGATTAATATGTGATTTTGTTTTGGGAGGTAACTGTAGCCGTGGTACTGCGACCGTACAACGTCCCGGAAATTATACTCCAAGTGGTTATCTGAATAAAAAAGGAGTCGACCCCAGTACGGTTGTATCTACCAATTCGACCAACCTGAATACATATCCCTGGCCTATTATCCGTCTTGCAGACCTCTATCTGGCATATGCCGAAGCGTGTGTGGAAACCAACGATCTGGAAACTGCCAAACAATACTTGAATAAAGTAAGAGAGCGTGCCGGTATCCCCACGGTAGAAAATGCATGGAGTGGCGTTGCTGCATTGGATCAGACAAAGCTCCGTCAGATTGTTCGTCAGGAGAGAATGAACGAACTCTATCTTGAGAATCAGAATTTCTGGGATATGCGTCGCTGGTTGCTGGCAGAGCAATATTTTGGAACTAAAGCCAAGGGATTGAATATCGCCGCCACCACTATTGAAGATTTTGCGGCAATTAAGACGATTGACTTTGAACGTAAGTTTGAGGCACCGACTCAATATCTGCTGCCGATACCTTCTGACGACATTAATAGAAATGAAAAATTAGTAAACAATCCGGGTTATTAATCTTTATAAAGAGAATTGAAGATGAAAAAAATACTGCTTGGCCTATGCGCGATACTGGGCCTGATAAATATGACAGGGTGCTCCAGTGACGAGAAGTACCCCATGCCGACCACTATAGACCAGAATTCACTGTCGGCTGAAGCCAAAGCCGGGGCTATAAAACTGAAATGGACAGTGCCGGCTGATTCCAATTATTATTATGTGAAAGTGACTTATACGTTGCCGGAAGACGGAAAGAAATGCCTGAGACTTGCGAGTGTGAAGAGCGATACCATGCTGGTGGATAACTTGTTGCACCGCTATGGCGACATTGACTTTACACTGCAACCATGCAACCGTGCGGGGGAGGGATCACAGAGTTGCAGTATAACAGCACGGGCCTTGCCTGCCCCGAAGCAGATTAAAACAGACCGGAGTGATGTGACTTTATCCGCTAAACAGTTGTATACAGATGATCAGGAAAGCAGTGAAGGTCCTATCGCCAATCTGATAGATGGAAAGAACGACACTTATTTTCACATGTCATGGAGCAGTCCCACACCTTTCCCACATTACATTGTGGTCGACTTGGGTGAGGAGAATGCTTTGTCTACTTTCCTGTTCTCTTATGTTTGTCGTGATAATAACAATAAGGATAATCCCAAAGAGATGGATATTCTGGGAAGCAATACTTTTGATGGAAAGAATTACGATGAAAGCCAGACAACCCTGTTGGCGTCTTTAAGTGATTTGCCCAATACCAAGGCTGCATCTTACGAGTCGGATATTATAAAAGCGGGCGCGTCTTACCGTTATCTCTGGTTTAAGGTGAAATCGTCTACAAGCGGTTCCAATTGGATTGCGCTGGCCGAACTCGCCCTTTCTAAAGTAATTGTGAAAACCTATGATCCGGAAACCGGAGAGACTACCATTGAATAAAACAGGATTCAATAGGGACTAAATAAAGTAGCATGAGTCTGCGCAACCGGTGGCTGTCGGCTTGATGCTAAATAGAAGAATCAAATAATTATCAAAAAGGAAATACAAATGACATTTTTTGCCAGAACAAAATTTGTATTTCCTTTGTTTTATTTATCTTATGTTTAATTTATCCTAATAACATGAAGAAACATCTAATTTCAATGATTTTTGCAGCAATCGTACCTTTGTTGCTGTATGCTTGTTCTGCCGAAGAAGAGAAAACGGTAACATCGACCACCCTTGAGGTGGCGCAGTCTGCAATTGACTTTAAAAGTGACGCAGGGACCCGTGACATTGCTATTGTCACCGATGCGGATAATTGGACGGCACGGTCTGATAAGGATTGGTGTTCGGTTGCTGTCAACGGAAGTACATTGACGGTGAATGTATCCGGATATGACGGGAAAGAGACCAGAGAGGCAGTGATCAAAGTGACTGCCGATGCATTGACGGAAACTGTTAACGTACGCCAATTGGGATCAGATCCTGCTATTCTGATATCCCAACAGACATTTACTGTTGAGGCCAGCGGAAGTGATATTGCGTTCGATGTAACTACAAACGTGCCGGTGACGATTACATTGCCGGAATGGGTCAAAGAAAAACCGGCGGATACGCGTGCATCCGAAATGGTGACTACAACACATAGATATATTGTCTCGGCCAATCCTGAAGACGGTGAACGCACTGGCAATATTACTGTAAAAGAGGTAGGTGGAGAGCTTGAGGCTCTGGTATCTGTTACTCAAAAAGGACTGGGAGAATATGAATCCGGAGATATGGAAGGTATTAAAGACGATATTAAGGTTCCGGTAGAATCGGGCGAGGCAAGTTCTTTCCAGGGAGGCTCAAATATTGATAAATCATTCGATGGAGATATGAGTACTATTTACCACTCTAATTGGAATAACGCAGGAGAGCATTATTTTCCTATCACGTTGACTTATAATTTCCCTGCGGGTTCGGATATGGATTATTTTATATATTATCCCCGTACTTCGGGACCGAATGGTAACTTCAAGGAAGTAGAGATCCGTGTGAAGTCAAATGCGAATACCAGAGGGGCCGATGAATGGAATACTGTAATGACTAAGAACTTCGGAGGTACCAATGCTGCAGTCCGTATTAATTTTCCGAAGGCACAAATCGGCGTCACATCCGTTCAGTTTATTGTAAAATCAGGTTCGGGAGACGGACAGGGATTTGCGGCCTGTGCCGAAATGGAATTTTATAAAAAGAATCCGGGAGCATTTGACCCGTTGACTCTTTTCACTGATGTAACTTGTTCTGAGCTGAAGCCCGGACTTACCGATGAAGAGATAGAAAACTGTCCTTATTCATTCTACAAGAACATAGCTTACTATATGAAGCAAGGTAAGTATCCGACAGAGTTCCGTATTCAAGATTATAAAGCGTGGCCCAATCCGGATGATCAGTCGAAAACACATAAGACCAGTCCCTACAGCCTGCGCGACAATCCTACGGGAATTTCGGTAAAAGACGGGGAACAGTTGATGGTGTTGGTTGGCGATACGCACGGGCAAATTATCAGTGCAGTGATTCAGAACCTTGACGTCCCCGGTGGTGACGGTTTCGGAGGTACCTTCTATCCGTTGTCTGAAGGAGCCAACAAGATTACGGCTCGGAATAAAGGATTGATGTATATTTTGTATCACACCCCTGACTATGAAACAGCTCAGCCTGTAAAGATACACATTGCTTCCGGACAGGTGAACGGGTATTTCGATGTAGCCAAACATCAGGCTTCCGATTGGAATAAATTGTTGAGCAATGCGGTCGATAAGTATTTTGATGTGGTGGGACATTATGCACATCTCACATTTCCTACCGAGCGCTTTCGTGCTCACACTCCGGACGGAAAAGTATTGATCGATGCTTATGATCAGATCGTGAATTCGGAGATGGAACTTATGGGGCTGTATAAGTATAATAAATTGTTTAAAAACCGCATGTATCTGCATGTGATGTATACCAGCTATATGTATGCCACCAGTTATCACACCGCGTACAATGACGGTACACTGGCGGAACTTTGTAATGTGGATAAACTGAAAACTTCTTCATGCTGGGGGCCTGCACATGAAATAGGGCATTGCAACCAGACACGTCCCGGATTGAAATGGCTGGGAACTACGGAAGTGACGAATAACATTATGTCGGAGTATATTCAGACTACGATTTTCGGGCAGCCTTCACGCCTGCAGACAGAAAATATGGGAGATGGTAGCCGGAACCGATATTCCAAAGCCTGGACCCAGATCATCGCGGCAGGTGCTCCTCACGGAAACTTTGGCAGTGACAGTGATGTTTTCTGCAAACTCGTTCCTTTCTGGCAACTGGAGCTTTATTTTGGCAAAGTGCTTGGGCAGACACCGCTTCAGCAGGCTGATAAAGGAGGATTCTATCCGGATGTATACGAATATATACGTACGCACGATAACCTGAAGACTGCCGGAGAGCAACAGACTGAGTTTGTGTATATCTGTAGTTTGATAGCTAAAGCCAATTTGCTGGATTTCTTCACGAAATGGGGATTCCTGACTCCGATAGATGTCACTCTGGACGATTATGGAGTTGGAAAACTTACTGTCACTCAGTCCCGTATCGACGAGATAAAGAAGCGTGTAGAGGCTTTGGGATATCCGAAACCGGATGTTGCCTTAGAGTATATAACTGATAATTCGGTAGAACTCTATAAAACCAAACCCGGAATAATATCCGGAACAGCTATGCGAAGCGGTTCGACATTTACCATGACCAATTGGAAAAATGTGGTAGCTTATGAAGTAGTGGATGAAACGGGTAAAAAGGTTTGTATCTCCGATGGAGTATTAGCACCCTCAAATACTGCCACGTTTACCATGAAAACAGCCTGGAAGGACGGCTTTAAAGTGTATGCCGTCTCTGCTACAGGCGACAAGACAGTGGTGACGTTTTAAAGAGGAAGTAAGATATACCTTTAAGTAGCCGGGAAGGGCACAGAGTTCAGATCGTTGATTTTAGCTCTGTGCCCTTCGTTTGCTCTGTGGTATACCCGCAGAGAACAAAATCACCATTTTCTTTCATAATTCGGAAAAAAACACGAAATTTGCGACGCTTTTAAGTTCGAATTACTAACACCTTTAAATATAAGATAAAGAAAATGACTAAAAGTGCATTGCAAATTGCCAGGGCTGCTTACCAGCCCAAACTTCCGAAAGCGCTGAAAGGCTCAGTAAAAGCAGTTGAAGGCGCAGCTACACAATCTGTAGCCGACCAGGAAGCTATCCAGAAACTGTTCCCGAACACTTACGGAATGCCGTTGATTAAATTCGAAGAAGGTGAAGCTATCCAGCTTCCTGCCATGAATGTAGGTGTTATCCTTTCAGGAGGACAGGCTCCGGGCGGACATAACGTAATCTCTGGTCTGTTCGACGGTATCAAAACACTGAACAAAGACAATAAGCTGTACGGCTTTATCCTGGGTCCCGGCGGATTGGTTGACCATAACTATATGGAGCTGACTGCCGATATTATTGACGAATACCGCAACACCGGTGGTTTCGATATCATCGGCTCAGGACGTACCAAACTGGAAACTCCGGAACAATTCGAGAAGGGTCTGGAAATCATCAATAAGCTGGGTATCAAAGCACTGGTAATCATTGGTGGTGACGACTCCAATACAAATGCCTGTGTTCTGGCTGAATATTATGCTGCAAAGAATGCCGGTGTACAAGTGATCGGTTGCCCGAAAACTATCGACGGTGACTTGAAAAACGACATGATCGAAACTTCGTTCGGCTTTGATACTGCATGTAAAGTATACTCGGAAGTGATCGGTAACATCCAGCGCGACTGTAACTCAGCACGTAAATACTGGCACTTCATCAAACTGATGGGACGTTCGGCTTCTCACATCGCACTGGAATGTGCTTTACAGGTTCAGCCTAATGTATGTATCATTTCTGAAGAAGTAGAAGCAAAAGACATGTCATTGGATGATGTAGTGACTTACATTGCCAAGATCGTGGCTGACCGTGCTGCTCAGGGAAACAACTTCGGTACTGTGCTGATTCCTGAAGGTCTGGTTGAATTTATCCCGGCTATGAAACGTCTGATCGCTGAGTTGAACGATTTCCTGGCTGCTAACGCAGTTGAGTTCGCCAACATCAAACGTTCTCGTCAACGTGAATATATCATCAGCAAGCTGTCAAAAGAAAATGCTGACATCTATGCAAGCCTTCCCGAAGGTGTGGCACGTCAGCTTTCTCTGGACCGCGACCCGCACGGAAACGTACAGGTATCACTGATTGAAACAGAAAAATTGCTGTCTGAAATGGTTGGTACGAAACTGGCTCAGTGGAAAGAAGAAGGCAAATATGTAGGCAAGTTTGCTGCACAGCACCACTTCTTCGGTTATGAAGGACGTTGCGCTGCTCCGTCAAACTACGATGCCGACTATTGCTATTCACTGGGTTATACAGCTTCTATGCTGATTGCCAACGGTAAGACCGGTTACATGTCATCTGTACGCAACACAACTGCTCCTGCTGCCGAATGGATCGCAGGCGGTGTGCCTATCACGATGATGATGAACATGGAACGTCGTCACGGTGAAATGAAGCCGGTAATCCAGAAAGCATTGGTGAAACTGGATGGCAAACCGTTCCTGACATTTGCTGCCAAACGCGATCAGTGGGCGCTGACTACAGACTACGTTTATCCGGGTCCGATCCAGTACTTCGGTCCGACAGAAGTTTGCGACCAGCCGACTAAGACATTGCAGCTGGAACAGGCTAAGTAAGCTGTTCTCCGCATTACAATAACAGAAACCCATCGGGGCGGATTGATTCAATTCCCTTCGGTGGGTTTTTAGTTCATTTGAATATCCTTATTTATATGATGAAACGACTTTCTACTCTATGCCTGCTGGCGGCAGGTTTTTTCCTTTCGGGGCAGGCGCAACAAGCCCGTCCGTTAGTGCTCGATTCGGTCTGTGCTCCCTTGAAAGTAGCTACTCCGCCTTCCGATGCTTATATCGGTCTGTCGCTTCTTGACAATGGTGAAGTAAGACACTACAACTATGGAGAACAGGCAGTGGCAGGAGCCGTTTATCTGTCGAGTACCGATCACGGTCTGACCTGGAAACGGGTAAACCGGGCTAAAGAGATGCCTTTTGCAGACCGTCAAAGCCCTGTGAGCAAAGAGTATATCCGTTTGGTAGATATGGGGGCGATGGGTGTTTATTGCATTCGTACTTCCGGTGGACTGGCAGGCGGACGTACCCTTACGAAAGTGGCCGATCGCAGTTCCATCATGATTAAACCACCCGTTTTTATCAAGAACGGCAAGCGTATTGTGGTGGCTGCCCATGGAGGCGTGACACCGAAAGGCTGTTATACTTATGTTTCCGATGATGACGGACTGACTTGGAAGTGCTCGAATACAGTCACTTCGCCCGACCATCGGGGAGGAGGCTTCCACAAAGGTATTCGTTGGAATCACGGTGCTGTGGAGCCTACTGTGGTTGAACTGAAGGACGGAACACTCTGGATGCTGATGCGTACTTCACAGGACCGCCATTACCAGGCTTTCTCGCAAGATGGCGGTCTGACATGGAGTGAATCGGAACCTTCGCCTTTTTACGGTACTATCACGATGCCCACCCTTGGCAGGTTGGCCGATGGTAGACTGTTACTTTTCTGGTGCAATACTACTCCTCTGCCTGAAAAAGAAGGGACGAATGGTGTCTGGGATGATGTTTTCACCAACCGCGACGTGACTCACGTAGCTGTGTCCGATGATGACGGCAAGACGTGGACAGGTTTTCGTGAACTTTATATGGACCCCATGCGCAATGACTCCGATTATGCTGTCAATGGCGGTGGAATCGACCGTGGTGTCCATCAGGCGCAGTTTGTAGAAGTAGCTCCGGGCAAGGTGCTGGCGTCCATCGGTCAACATCCCCTTCATCGTGCCATGATGATGTTCGACGTGAATTGGCTGTACGAGAAAAGCCGTTTTAATAATTTCAGCGATTCTCTTTCGCAATGGAGCACATTCAATTATATCGACGGCATTAAAGGTCATTGTGCCTATAACCGCATACAGGGGTGCCGGCTCGAATCCCATCCCGAGAAAGAGGGTTGTCAGGTGCTCCATTTGTCTTATCAGCCGGATGCCTCGCTGGTAGCAGATACACGTGGGGCAGTGTGGAACTTCCCGGCAATGAAGAAAGGGACGTTCACTGCCAGCCTGCGTATTCCGGAGGGAAGCCATTCGGTTTCATTGTTACTGAATGATCGCTGGATGAATCCTTCGGACACCGTGGCCCGCTATGAATCGATGTACGAACTTCCTCTGACCCGCAAGCAACTGGGAGTGAAAGATGACCGTTGGCATGAAGTTTCTTTGGAATGGGATTTGTCTCAGAAACGTCCGCAGGCACGTGTCCGGGTAGACGGACGGCTTCGGTCCCTGCGTCTTCCACTCAGAAACAAGTCGCAAAACGGAATTAGTTATGTTCACTTTATCGCTCCTCCAGCAGAGGCTGATCCGGGCATTTATCTGGAATGGGTCAGGGCGGAAGCTGATGGCACTATTTAGAAATGAATCCAACTCAAAATAAGAATACAATCAATGAAGTCTTCACGAACCACTTCTGTTTCTAATAAACCCGCTCCCCGTCGCCATACGTCGGTACGGAAGAGAAAAGCGAAAAAGAAAGCCTCCCGTACCATGCCTGTTTGGTTGCGCAACACCCTTGCGCTCGTTGTTGTCGGTCTGTTTTCTGTTGCTTTTTACTATTTCGTTATCCGTCCTTATTCCTATCGCTGGAAAGAATGCTACGGGCGGAAAGAGTATGGCGTTTGCATTCCTTGTGGTTATGAAGTGCATGGTATCGATATTTCCCATTATCAGGGAAACATCGACTGGGAGGAACTGAAACAGAACAAGGAGACTGATTTCCCGCTTCACTTTATTTTTATGAAGGCCACTGAAGGAGGCGACCATGGCGATGATACCTTCAAGCAAAACTTTGAACAGGCACGCCAGCATGGCTTTATCCGTGGGGCCTACCATTTCTTTACTCCCCGTACGGATGCCTTGAAGCAGGCTGACTTTTTTATCCGTACCGTAAAGCTCGATAGTGGCGATCTTCCCCCGGTGCTCGATGTGGAGCTGTCAGGCAAGAAATCTAAGAAGGAGTTGCAGCAGAGCATCAAGAAATGGCTCGACCGGGTGGAAGCGCATTATGGTGTGAAGCCTATCCTCTATACTTCATATAAATTCAAAACCCACTATCTGGACGATTCGCTTTTCAATGCCTATCCCTACTGGATTGCCCATTACTATGTCGACTCGGTGAAGTATCAGGGAAAATGGCATTTCTGGCAGCATACAGATATCGGAAGTGTACCCGGTATTCACCATGATGTAGATTTGAATGTATTTAACGGTTCGCTCGAAGAGTTGCGTAAGATGACTATGAGGTGAACTTTACCCGCTTTGCCTGCGTTATATTCCTAAAAAAAGGAGATTCAGATGAATATAGCAATTAGCGGGGCCTCCGGTTTCATAGGCAAGCATCTTACAGAGTACCTTACGGAAAGGGGGCACCGGATAGTCCCTCTGGGGAGACCCATGTTTCGTGAAGGTACATCGGGACATTTAATTCAGGCCTTGTCGCATTGCGATGTAGTCATCAATCTGGCAGGAGCACCCATCAGTAAACGCTGGACGCCGGAGTATAAGAAAGAGCTTTATGACAGCCGTATCAAGGTGACGCATCGCATCATCCGGGCCATGGATGCGGTAAAGACAAAGCCGCGGTTAATGATTTCCGCCTCTGCCGTAGGATATTATCCGGAAGATGGAACGTTTGACGAATATACCAATACTCGGGGCACCGGTTTCCTGGCGGAACTTTGCTACGCCTGGGAGAAAGAGGCTCGCCGTTGCCCTTCACAGACAAGGCTGGCTATCACCCGTTTTGGCATAGTGCTCTCACCCGATGGCGGGGCAATGGAGCAGATGTTGCGTCCGCTTCGGATAACACGGGTAGCCGGTGTGATTGCTCCGGGCACACAGCCTTTTCCCTGGATTGGAATCCAGGATCTTTGCCGTGCGATGGAGTTCATCATCAACCACGAAGTATTAAGCGGAGTGTTCAATCTGGTGGTTCCGCAACAGGTTTCACAATATGCGTTTACCCGGGCGATGGCAGCGCGCTATCATGCCTGGATGAAGGTGGTGATACCACGTTGGTTTTTTCGAATGCAATATGGTGAAGCGGCTTCCTTTTTAACGTCGGGACAGAATGTGCGTCCCACACGCTTGCTCGAGGCAGGTTTCCGCTTTGATAAACCGACTATCGAAGCCTTTTTTGAGGGCACGGACCACAGTACGGTGGACGAACTGGATCTGCAACGTTATATGGGTACATGGTACGAGATAGCCCGTTTCGACCACCGCTTTGAGCGGGGACTGTCGGAGGTGACGGCAACTTACACATTGCTGCCCGACGGAACCGTTCGCGTAGAGAACCGGGGATGTAAGCATAAAAAGCCGTATGATGTCTGTAAAACAGCGGAAGGACGGGCAAAGGTTCCCGATTCGTCGCAACCGGGCAAACTGAAGGTATCCTTTTTTCTGTCCTTTTATTCAGACTATTATGTTTTGGAATTGGATCAGGAGGAGTATAATTATGTACTGATCGGCAGCAGTTCGGACAAGTATCTGTGGATATTGAGCCGTACGCCTATTCTGCCGGAAGAGATAAAGAAGAAATTACTGGATGCTGCCATCCGCAGGGGGTATGATGTGGATAAGTTGATCTGGGTGGAGCAGAGGGAGAAGAATTTAAAATAATCTATATTAACCTAAACAAAAAGGAGATTGGAAAATGGAAGAATATGAAGTAACTCACCGCCCGGAGCGGAATCGTTTTGAACTGGAAAAGAATGGAATGACTGCTTTTGTGGAGTATGAAGTGGAAGATGGAACGCTGGACATTATGCATACCATCGTTCCTCCCCCTCTGGAAGGAAAGGGGATTGCGGCAGCTCTGGTAGAAGCAACCTACAAATATGCTGCCGGACAAGGTCTGAAACCGAAAGCGACATGTTCGTATGCCGTAGCCTGGCTGAAGCGGCATCCGGTGGAATAAACGGTACCTCTTCCGATACAGCAGGAAATGTGTCAAAAGCCTTTTCACCAGAGGATTACACAGATTGCCACAGATTAGAATGTTAATCATCGATGACTTAAAATTCACTCTGTGTTACTCTGTGTCCTCTGTGGTGAGTTTCGACACATTCTCCTTTGTTTATGCGTCACAGATGTCTGTTTGAGTTATGTTTCATTGTTTCCATCTCTTCAGCATCGGGAAGAATTGCTTCATGTTCGCAATGGCCTCTTCCTTCGTCATTTTCACTTCCGAATCCTTGTTAAATTCGTCAACGAACTGTGCGCAATGGTTGATCATTTCGTCCATCGTGCAATCCACGGTGAAATGTCCGTCGGCATAACAATAGGTGCAGTATTCTTCGTTCTTGCTGCCATCTTTTTCTGTTCCCAATACTTCCGGGCTAAGCGGCATACCGCAGCTCTGGCAAAATTTCTGTTCCATTCTTTCTTTGTTTTTAATGAATTATTCAATAGGGATATATATTCTTGTCACATAGTCTTTCCTGTCCGTATCGGCAGCCGTTTCCATATCCAGCGCGGAATCATCCGCCAGAAAAAGACAATGACAGCATAGCGCCAGTCGATCACTGCCACTCGTTTCCGGTGGTGCAATGCCCGTACAATCTGCCGGGCTACCTTTTCCGGTTGCATCAATAGCGGATAGCGTTTTCCGTCGTTCAGCAGGTCGGTAGACACAAAGCCCGGGCGGATGTCCGTAAAACAGATGTTCAGTTTTTGCATACATGCCAACTGTTCCAGTGCGTCGATATAGGTGTTCTGAAAACGCTTTGTGGCAGAGTAGGCAGGTGCCACTCCCAATCCCTTTGTCCCCGCAACGGAACTGATCACAGCCAGTTGTCCGCTGCCGTGCTCACGGAAGTAATTGAAAGCAGTGTCCACCATACGGGTGAACCCTTCCACATTGGTACGGGTAGTTTCCAGTTCGATGTCCGGATTCAGCCCTATGTTCTGATAACCGATGCCGGAGCTCAGCAGAAACAGATCCATACCTCCGATTCGTCTGATCAGGTTACTCAATTTGGGAGCTGCATCCGGTTGGGTGACGTCCAGTGCGGCGATTTCTACGCGGTCCGGTGCGCTGCTCTGCAAAGCTTCGAGTGACGGAAGCCGGCGCCCTGCAATACCGAGGTGCCAGCCCTGTAGGAGAAGTTGTTTGGCTACTTCACGTCCAATGCCTGAAGTAGCTCCTATGATAACGGCTCGTTTCATATTTGAATTTACTTTTATGGTGTTCTGTTTCTTTGAGAAGAACGTTTTTTCCGTCCGGTGTGTTTATCCGTCCGGCGCTCTTTTGTGTACCATCGGGTCAGTTGTCCGGTAAGGATCCATCCTGCGAGTAGGAACACTGCCAGCATTGTGGGAGTCACCCAGATATGTTTTTCAATCAGGGCTTCGAACCATTCAGTGTTCCGTATCGGTATGAACCACAGGGCTGTCAGCCCGATGGACGAGAATATTCGTATGAGTATCCGTCTGTCTTTTCTTCTTTCTTTCTCCGAAAATCCGGTTTCCGGGTTGAAGCTGCCGGGTGCCGGCACCTTGACGATGAGTGTAGTCAGCAGTACGATTACGCAGCCCGATGCCAGCATTATCTTCTCCAATGGTTTGCTGCCTTTTGCCGCGAACTTCACAAAAAGAAAGATCAGGGCAGCGATAACAATGCCTGTAATCCAGCAGGCGGTTTGGTCGGCGGCGGAGGATGCTGTGTATATCATTTCCTTACGAAAAGGTGAAATATAACTGGGTTTGCGGCAACAAAGATAATTAAATCTTTCTAAAATGCGACCTTCCGTTTTAAAATGCTGTTTTTATAAGGTTGGCAGAATAAAGGAGGGGAAATTGTAGCGGCGATAAAATGTCATTTTGTATATTCTATCACTCTCAGGCAGCCTTGGTTTTATGCCGGAGGATGTGGCGGCTGAAAAAACGCTTGTAGGAGGATTAAGGTAAAGCAGTGTGATGGAGAATTTGGGATATTGTTGGAAAATTGTGTGATATATGTTTTTATGATCTTAGTAAATGATCTTTTTTGTGTGTGATTACTTTCTTTTAGTAGATTTGATTCGTGCGGCACGGTGGCTCTGATAGTTCGTAAACAGCCCATCTTACTCTTCTTTTTTACCCGTGCGGCGTTGCTCGTAGAGGAACGCACCGTCTCTTTGAAGCCAATGCACCGTCCGTTTGGGACTAACGCACCCTTTCTTTGCTGTCAACAAAGGCTCTGATAGAGTGGGGGACTGCATATATCTGCTTTTTATTGCATTTTTATGAGAGAATAAAGGCTTGTCCTTGCATGTTTTTTCATTATCTGTTGCTCCATCTCTCTATTTGTCTCTTTTTGTAAATGGAGGCTGTCGGCAGATAAGGGGTTTTACTGTCTTTTTGAAAGAAATCTATTGGAAATTCTTTCTTGGAGTGTTTGGCTTTTAAAGAACTTAATAGTTCTCTTTTAGCCAGATACCTAAAAATTGATCGTATATCTGGTATATTCCCAACTCCTGAGTGATGAAATCTTTTTCGAGCAGACCTTTCAGAGCCGATTGTACGGAGCTGGAAGAGGATAGCTTGTACTTCTTGATAAAAGCTGCCGAAGTAATGGCCTTCGCTTTTCCCTCTTTTGTGATGGCGATTAGTAACTCTTTCTGTTTTTCCGGTATGCGGAACAGTATTTCGGAATAGGTGAACTTGAACGAGTCGATGATTTGGCGGATGGCCTCCTCCACCATCTTCACTTCACAGGTTCCCTGTGCGGGAGTCATGTCGTAAAGTGTGTGGAGCACTTTCTGCATGTACCAGGTGATGCCGTCAAATCGTCGGTAGATGGTTTCAACCGTTTCATCGGTGATGCCTTTTCCTGCTTGGGCGAAGTGCAGTTGCGCGAAAGCAGTGTATTTTGCCAAAGGAATACTTTCAAGATGCATCATGGAAACACTCTGATAGAATGGGCGCGAAGGGGTGAGGAACATATTTCCCATGATGTGGCGCTGGCTTCCGGCGAAGATAAAATGGGCATTGCTGCAATGCTGGACATAGGTGCGCAAGGTTGCTTCTACATTATCCTCCGCATATCCGGCTATCTGCTGAAACTCGTCGATGGCTACCAGGCAGGGCTTGTCGGCATGGTTCAGGTAATGGAAAATTTCGTCCAGCGTTGTTGCCGGAGCTTGTATGTCTCCCAGTCCCAGACTCAGTGAAGGAGTGCCGTTGATGTCGAAAGATACGCTCGTATGCAATGATTTGACGCTTTTCCAGAAGAGTTGCAAAGCTTTCTTGCCGGAAGGTTTTAATTCTTCCAGAATCTCTTTGCTCAGTGCGAATACCAAGTCACGAAGTGACTTGGTGGCATATATATCTATAAAAAAGGTATAGTAGTCCTTCCGGATTTTCCTTTCGCGGAAGCAATGCTGAATCAATCCGGTTTTCCCCATTCTCCGGGTAGAGATCAGGGCGAGATTGTTTCCGTTGCTTACTTCCCGGATCAGGGTTTCGCTCTCTTTCTCCCGGTCGCAGAAATAATCGGAAGATACATATCCACTGGTTATAAAGGGGTTTCTGATGATAGTCATGGTTCGTTACTTTAATAAGCAAAGATAATTATTATAAAGTAATAATGCAATTATAATAATAATATTCTTCTCTGTGTCTGCTTATCCAAACAGATGCCTGATTGCTTCCCAAGGTGCATAAATCAGCATTCGGGGACCGGAGAAACGCATTACTTGTTTCATCCGTTCCCGCATGGCAGGTTTGTAGCAGTGTACGCTGCATTGCTTGCATGCTTTCTTTTTCTCCCCAAAAGGGCAGCGGTCCAGCCGGGCATGCGCATAGCGAAGCAACTCTTCGCATTGGGGGCAAAGCGTGACATTCTTTTCTTTTTTACGGCAGTAAAGACGGATCATCAGCTCTACCACTCTCTTTTCCTGATCAATACGGTTTTTGCTCAATTTTAATCTCTGTTAGAATTGACGCAAAAGTAACCAACATCTCCAAAAAACTGTATCTTTGCACCCCGAAAATTGAATATAATAATGAATATTAATAGTAAGGCTAAAGGATTTGTTTGCGGAGCTGTGGCTGCTGCTACTTACGGCATGAATCCGTTGTTTACACTGCCGCTCTATAAAGAAGGGATGTCGGTGGACTCTGTATTGTTCTATCGTTACGGGTTTGCCGTACTTATTTTGGGGATTCTGATGAAAGTGCAGGGACAGTCGTTTGCTCTGAAAAGGAACGAGATATTGCCTCTGGTTGCAGGCGGACTGCTTTTTTCTGCCTCTTCACTGCTGTTGTTTCTGAGCTATAAGCACATGGATGCAGGCATTGCTTCCACCATCTTATTTGTCTATCCGGTGATGGTGGCGCTTATCATGTTCCTGTTTTTCCACGAGAAAGTGTCGTTGCTGACCGTCTTTTGCATTTTGCTCGCCCTTTCCGGCATCGGACTGCTTTACAAAGGGGAGGGAGGCGAAACGCTGAGTCTGGTCGGCATGTTGCTCGTTATCCTTTCCTCACTGTCTTATGCTGTCTATATAGTCGGTGTCAACCATTCCACACTGAAGTTGATGTCTACGGCCAAGCTGACTTTTTACGCGCTGTTGTTCGGTCTTTCCATTTATATAGTCCGCCTGAATTTCTGCGCGGATCTTCAGGCTGTTCCTTCGTTTCCTGCCTGGGGCAATATTCTTGCCATGGCTTTCTTGCCTACCGTCATATCATTGGTATGTACGGCTGTTTCCATTCATAGCATCGGCTCTACGCCTACTGCCATTCTGGGAGCATTGGAGCCGGTGACGGCACTTTTCTTCGGGGTGATGATTTTTGGCGAACGGCTGACTCCCAGATTAATGCTTGGCATTCTGATGATTCTGGTAGCGGTCATGTTTATTGTAGTGGGTAAGCCATTGATGACTTTTATCAAGGAAGAGTTAGCCCGGGGAATGAAGAAAAAACTGATAAGATAAGGAATCCTGAAAAGCTTATAGCCGTTATACATGACTACATTTCACTCTATCGACGAGTTGCTGAAGATGATGAGCCGAGAACAGCTCCTGCTGAAACAGATGTTCAGCAAGCGGAAACAGCAATCCTTCCGGCGGGAATATGCACTGGAACTGACAGAATATAAACTACAACGTATACAGAGCCTGATCGATCACGGAGTGCTTCGTGAGAATGGTTCGTTTCTTGAGATGGAGGATATTTATCTGCATTTCTTCGAGCAGGTACTCGAAGTGAACGAAGAGATCAACACTTCGTTTGTCAACGAGCATATCAGTTATCTCAAAGATACTATCTCCTATTATCAGCAAGAAAACCACGAGAAACGGAAAACTACCTATCTGCGTACCATCAAGCGGATATTACGTAATATCGCCCTGACTACCTTGCGCAATGTGATCGACCTGAAGCGTAACATCGACAGCACTTTCAAGAATGAGCCGAACTATCAGATCAAGAAGAAAAAACTGGTTCGCCTGGACGAGAAACGGCGGGATATCGAGGCATTGATAAAAGTGAGCGAGGAGCTTCTTGCCAATGAAGAAGACCGCTTCTTCCGGCGGATACCGGACGAGGAACTGGGGATTGTGGTGGCAAACGTACGGATACAGCTCAATGAATGTTTCCACAACCTGATCGAGATACAAAAGCAGATTATCAGCTATCTGAACAAAATAGAGTATCAGAACAAGATCCGGGTTAAGATCCGGCAGCTGAAATACCTGAAAGATCAGTTCGAACTGGAGGAACGAACCAATATCTGCGAGGTGTTGATGCAGAAAGACAGTGTCTGGTTCGAACCTGCACCGGCTTATCCGTTACGTCTTTCCGTAGAATATCTTCGTAATGATGATGAAGTGTTGGAGAGCATCCGTAAAGTGATAACCATGATCGGCAAGCGTGCCATCCTTACCCGGAATGTGGCCGGCAGCATTGCCGAAGACTCTCTTGAGACCCATATATCGGAAGAGGCTTATATCAATCTGGAGGAAGTGAAGAAGCGGTTTATGCAGGCTGAAGAAGATTTGTTTTCGTTTGTGACTGCCTATCCTTTCGCACAAGAGGTTTCTTTTGATGAGCGGATAACGTTCTACTGCCAGATTGTATCCCAGTTTTACGAAGAACTCCGTATCACCGGTGATTATGGCAGAATGGGTGGGGTGGAATATGCACTGATTTATTCGGAAAGGACAGGCGAAATAGTTTAGAAACGAATACGATTCACCACCGAGGACACAGAGGACACAGAGTTTTAATCTTTTGTTTATCAGGATGTTTAAGAGAAAGATATTCTCTGTGTCCTCTGTCTCCTCGGTGGTGAACCCGAACCCATAACCATTATAGTAATGATTAAACAAACTGCTGAAATATTTGAAATACTGAGTAAAGGAGGATTCATCTCTTCCGACAGTACCAATCCCAATATCCGCCAACTCTATACGGTGATCGAAGATAATCAGTCGGAGTTGTACGATTTCTTTGCCGCCATCAACTTTATCCTTGAGAGCGGGAATGAATATTATTATTTCTCCCGTCGGGAAAATAAAGTCGATCTGGAGCGTAAGTTAGAGATTGCCACCCGCTGGATTGATGTGCTTGATTTCATTAAAACCTACGATGCGGCTTTTTCATCCGGATTCCGTTTCCAGCCGGCCGATATGGTCGTAAAAGTAGGTACCGACCTGGAACTGAAAGAGAAACTCGCCGGATTGAAGAAACTTGTCGGACGGGAGAAGCACGAAGAGATGATCGATAAAATAGTGAATGACTTGAAACGTGACGGCTTCATTGAATTGGAGAACGAGATCACTTCCACCTATAAAGTAGTAGCGGCTTTCGGCTATCTGGAAGAGTTGGTCGCTTGTATTAACATATCAGAAGAAATACAGAATGAGATACCTGAATAAAATTGTTTTCATCAATAGTGCCCGTATACAATATGCCGAAATACAGATAGACGGCAATGTCCACTTTATCGGTACACAGGGGGTGGGGAAGAGTACGGCGTTACGTGCGCTGCTTTTCTTTTACAATGCCGACAAGACGAAGCTGGGCATATCAAAAGAGAAAAAGAGCTTTGACGAATATTACTTTCCGTACCTCAATTCATATATTATTTATGAAGTGACCGTAGACGATGCATCGTATTGTGTGTTGGCTTTTCGCTCCCAGGGGAGAGTTTGTTTCCGTTTTCTGGGAACGGGTTACAAAAAAGAATATTTTATTTCTCCCGAAGGAAAGGCTTACGAAGAGTGGGATCAGATACGCGATGCCCTTGGCAGCTTTGTCTATAAGAGCCGTCGCGTAGAGACGTATGAGGAGTATCGTGACATCATTTTCGGCAACAACCGGGGGCTTCCTCCGGAGTTACGGAAGTTTGCCATTACCGAGAGCCGTCAGTACCAGAATATACCGCGTACCATTCAGAATGTTTTCCTGAATTCAAAGCTCGATGCTGAGTTCATCAAGCAAACCATCATCATGTCACTGAACGAAGAAGATGTGCGTATCGATCTGGGGCAATATGCCCATCATCTGCGACGGTTCGATGAAGAGGTGACTGATATCAGCAAGTGGTTCAGGAAGAACAAGAACGGCGAGGTTACTGTTCGCCGGCAGGCTGACCGGGTAATTGAGCTTTATAGGGAAATGCATTATCTGGAGCAACAGGCGCGTACGCTGGCCGGGGAACTGAATTATACTTTCCGGATGGCACAGGAACTGCTCCCTTCACTGCAACAGAAGAAAGAGGAACTGTTGAAAGAGTTGGCAAAAGAGAAACATCAGCTTGAGGAACTTTCCGGGAAATTCCAGAGTGAGCGCGACCGTTTGCTGGGGCTTGTCAGGGTACAGAACGAGAACTTGAAAACTGCGCGTGAACGAAAGGAACGGTATGAGTCGCAGGATATTTATAATGTGTGCGACCGGGTGAATGCGGAGCCCGAAGCCATACTCCACAAACAGATGTTGGAGGAGCAGCTGACCATGTTGACTGCCCGCTTTGACGACATCAACAGCCAGTATAAGCTACTGAAGGAACAGGCTTCCAGTGCCTTTGAACGTTTCCGTAACGGTAAAAATGCTGAGCTGAATACGCTCCATTTACGTGCTATCGAACGTAAGGAGGCTGTACGAAAGGAGTACGATAAAATATTGAAAGAGGTGCGTGAGCATGAGGTAGGGAAGTTGACCCTCCTGCGAGAGCAGACAGAAAAGAAAAAAGAGGGCATCTATCAGTTGAAGATGGAACGGGAGAAGTGCCTGCACCGGACTTTCCATGAAGAAGAGTTACAGGCCTGCCGGACGGAACGCGTTGCATTGGAAAAGGAGAATCACGAATGCCGGTTGAAGCTGAAAGAGGCAGAACAACAAATGGGGCTGGTACGTCGGCAATGGGAACTGGATCAGACTGCCTGTGAGCAACAGTCGGGCGTCCGTCAGAAGGAAATAGAGCAGCAGATTGCGGTTGGTAGAGAAAAAGTGGCGGAGATAGACCGGTTACTTGATAACTGTCAGGGATCACTCTATGAATGGTTGAGCCGAAATTGTCCGGGATGGGAGAATACCATTGGTAAGGTGGTAGACGAAAAACTTGTTTTATTCAGTAAGGAACTCAATCCCCAATCTGTTCCGGATACCGGACAAGACTCTTTCTATGGCATCAAACTCGATCTTTCGGCTATCCGGAAAGAAGTGAAGAGTGTGCAGGAGTATGCCGTAGAGCAGGAAGCAATCCGTAAGGAGATACATGAATGGCAGCAGAATCTTGAGAAGTCGATAGAGGAAAAAGAGAAAGAGCTGGCTGCCATCCGGAAGAAACACCAGACTGTCCTTAATACTTATAAGGAAGAGATGGCTCAGTCCGCTTACTGTATGGAACAGAATGATAAGCGTATTCAGGTTCTGAAAGCAGATGAAATCATACTGGAGCAGAAGGCAGGCGAGGAGAAACGTATATTGCTGGAACAGTTGGAAAAACAGTTGGCTGAGGCTACACACAGTTTGCAGGAGTCAGCGGCGGAACTGGAACAGTTCAATCACTTGCTTGAAACCCGAATCCGTCAGAAAGAGAAGGAACGTAACCAGAGAATGCAGGAAGAAGACACTCTGATCCGTAACAAGCAGGAGGAGATCCATCAGTCCATTGCTTCTGAAAAGAAGAAAACCGATGAACTGCTGGAGACAATGGATAAGGACCTGTTGCATGAACTTTCCGGAAAAGGGGTGGATACGGAACGTATCACTGCCCTGCGTAATGAAGTGGCCCGCACGGAACAGGAGTTAGCGTTTATCGAGCAGCACCGCCGTCTGGTTTACGATTACGAAAAGGATAAGCGGGAATTCTTCGACCGTATGGACGAATTCAGAAATGGAAAGCAGTTGGCTGAGAAAGAACTGGACGGTGAAAAAGAGAAGTTCCGCTTGAAGGAAGAAGAACTGAATCAGAAAGTAACGGGACTGAACAAGCAATTAGCTGAGACAAATACCCGCCTGAAGCATTTAGAAGAGGATATCCGGGAGACTGAGAACTTCAAAACACTCAATATTTGTCCGCCTGTACTGCAAACGGGAGTGGAAGCAGAGAGTGTGAAGCGCTGCAAGAAAGTGATAGAGGAGCTGACACAGAATCATTATCGGCAGATTGAACAAGAGAAGGACTTCCGGGAAGCGGTCGGCCGCTTTACGGGTAACTTCTCCGAACAGAATACGTTCAACTTCCGTACACGTCTTACAAAGCGCGATGAGTTTATGACCTTTGCTGCCGATCTCAAAGAGTTCATTGATAATGATAAGATCATTGACTTTGAACGTCGTTCGAATGAAGCATATACCGACTTGATTCACCGGATCGGGAAAGAGACGGCGGATATGCTTTCAAAAGAAGGGTTGATTCGCAAAACTATCAACGACATCAACAGTGACTTTGTGGAACGCAATTTCGCCGGGGTCATCAAAAGCATTGCCTTACAGATTGTACCCAGTGGCAATCGTATCATGCAACATTTTGTTACCATCAAAGAGTTTTGCGACCGGAATCAACCGGGTGCTCTGGGCATGTTTAGCCTGTTCGGTCAGGAGGAGCTTGTGGAACAGAATCGGCAGGCGGTAAGTTTATTGCAGTCGCTGGTGAAAGAACTGGCACTGAACAAGGAAAAGGAACTGACGCTTTCTGATACTTTCGAACTTCAGTTTCGCATTGTGGAGAACGATAATGACAGCGGATGGGTGGAGAAACTGGCAAATGTAGGTTCCGACGGAACGGATATTCTGGTGAAGGCCATGATTAACATCATGTTGCTGAATGTGTTCAAGGAAAAGGCATCGCATCAGTTCAACGACTTCAAGCTGCACTGCATGATGGACGAGATCGGAAAACTGCATCCCAATAATATTAAAGGTATTTTGGACTTTGCCAATAACCGGAATATTATCTTGGTGAATAGCTCGCCTACTTCTTACCGGGCAAGCGATTACAAATATACTTATATCCTGAATAAAGACAAGCGAAATATTACAAGCGTGACACGGCTGATAAAGCAAGAGGTGAGGGAGTAATTTCCCTCACTCACATCTGCAAAAGTCGTTGGCTCCGCAAGTACATCGCGGGAGCAACTGCTCCTTCAGTTCGTCACGATACAGTTCGTATATTTTCTTGCCGATCTCTTCTTTCAGGCGGAGCAAGCCTTCCCATAGGTCCGTTCCGTTTGCCGATATGGTAGGGAACAGTTCATCGAAAGGAAGATAATACCAGTGTTTTACCTCTTTGGAGAAGTGGTTACGGATTTCATCGGTTGTCTCGGAAAGGACGATGATAGTATCCCAGCTTTTGTTGGTATATTCGTAGATGGAATGGGGAGGTCGTGTGTCAGGTTCGATACCTGTCTCTTTTATTAGTTTCAGGACAAGCGGATGAACCTCTGCTGCGGGTGCTGTTCCTGCAGAATATATTTTCATACCTTTTCCAAACGAGGAAAGAAGAGCCTGTGCGATCCGGCTGCGGCAACTGTCAGCATTGCTGAGGATTAATATGTTCATAATAATGTATAGTTTTCCAATTAACAGTGTTAACTCGGAATGAATGATTCTGATTGTTTGCAAACAAAGGACTTCTTTTGCACAGTTAAAGGACAAGTCTTTTGTTTGTAGAAAACAAGTTTTAATACAGTGTTAAAACACGTTTTCCGGAATTGGTTTGTTTGGAGTGATAAACTGTTTAACCTCAATGATATCTCTGCATTGCGGATGATCTTTTCTTAAGGCCGCCTCCTTGAAAGATTTGAATAGATACTTGCTAATTTAGTAACTATATCTTTCTCAGAATCTCCATGCCAAAATCCGGCTGGTTTTACTACCTTGGTGCATCTCGATAATCTTATGTTCAGATATACCGACTGATTTGAGTTTGGCGGTCAGTTTACTCAGGTTCTTTTCTTTCGATACCAGACTGGTGAACCATTCGCAATTCTTTCGGTAGTTCCGGCTCTCTTCGATCATGGTCAGCAGAAAGCGAAGTTCTCCACCTTCGCACCAGAGTTCGTTGGCATTGCCTCCGAAGTTGAGCCGGGCTTTGGTTATTTTTCTCCCCTTTAGGCTACTGAGTTTACGCAGCGTCCCGTCTTCAGCTTCTTCTCTGGAACTGTGGAAAGGAGGATTACAGATGGTTACATCGAAGTATTCATCCGGAGCAATGATCCCTTCAAATATCTTTCGGCTATCCCGTTGCAGCCGGAGTTCTATCTTATGGGCCAGTGCCGGATTGCAAGTTACAATCTTTCGTGCATTATCAATGGAGATAGGATCAATATCGGAACCGACGAAAGTCCATCCATATTCTGTTTGTCCGATAATGGGGTAGATACAGTTGGCACCTACACCGATATCAAGACACCTGCATGGGTGAGTGGCTTTTGTTGCTGCTTCTGTCTGTATCGGGTTTTCGGGTTGAATCAAATCCGCTATGTAATGGATATAGTCTGCTCTTCCCGGAATGGGCGGACACAGGTAATTCTTAGGAATATCCCAGTATCGTATGCCGTAACAGCTTATCAACAAGGCTTTGTTGAGTGCCTTCACCGCCTGCGGATTAAAGAAATCGATACTTGTCGTCCCGTATGCGTTCGGTGCGACGAACTTCTTCAACGGGGGATACTCTTCCATCAGTCTTGAAAAATCGTACTGTCCGTTATGCTTGTTCCTTTTATGTAATTCGTTTCTCTCTGCCATGCGGGCAAAGATACAGAGAATCTTTCGGCCGACAAATCGGGCTTGACTAAAAATGCGTATCTTTGCCGGCGAATTAAAAAAGAGCCAACCGTTGAAGTTACTTTTCTTATATCTGATAATCGTGAATACCGTTTCTTTTGTTATGTACGGTATCGATAAACGGAACGCATCCCGAAAACGATGGCGTACTCCCGAAGTCCACCTGCTGGGAATAGCCGTAGCGGGAGGGTCGTTAGGTGCATGGGCAGGGATGTATACGTTTCGGCATAAGACACGGCATCTTAAATTTAAATATGGTATACCGGTAATTGGGGTATTGCAGGTGGGGATGGCGGTATATTATTTCTTGTCAGAATTCATATAGGGACGAATGTCTTTTAAGAGTGATTCTAAATACATTTGCAATGTCCTTTACTGTGTTTTTCCACTCTATTCTCTTCTATGCCTTTGGAATTGCTGACTACTTTTTCTATCATTTTTTTACAGTGTCACATTTGTAAAACCCTTTTCTCTCTACCCGTATTTAATAAGAGATGTCGTTTTAAAACCAGATAATATCATTATTTTAATTTAATTCCCAGTTTTTGTAATCTGGAACGTATCGCTCCGTCATTCCGTTCGAATATCTCTGTCAGTTCGTTAATGGTTTTGCCTTCCGCATACAACCGGAGAAGATAATTATCTGCACTCTTTTCCCATGGCAAATAGGCGTTGCCATACTCTTCTCTTTTGAAACTAAGAGTCTGTTTTTGCTTTATAGGGTTCAATCCCCAATATTCAATAGCTCGGTCTAATTCTTGTTTGAACTGGAGTATTTCATCCTTGTTGATGAAAATCGTTTCTCTGTGGAAACCCTTATTTCCTTGATGTTTACTTTGGGTAATTTTTAGATATTCTTGTCCGCTTAAGTCCTGTTTAATATCTAAAAAGAGTTCTCCTCCTTTTGTGGATGTCCTATAGGTTATAACATCACTGTCTGCCGCTCTCTCCATAAGGGTAGGCTCTGTCGGCAGGTAATTCGAATTGTGTAAAAATGTAATGTTTGTTTTTCCGCTAATTTGTCTGTCGATATTTCCTCCTGGTTTACAATAACCGATTATAACATGGTCCGCAAATGAAAGTATTATTTCATTCCGGTCATAGGCTGATTGATGATTAATTCTGTGTACCTGGCTATTACAGGCAGTTACTATCAATAGCCTCTTCTCTTTGAGTGCCAACTTAATATGATTACTCCATTCTTCTTTCATGCTTTCAGCCAGTATCAGAATGACTGGTATTTTCTTCTCCAATAGTATATTAAAGACCTCTTGTTCCATTTTTGAATGATTTCCGCAAAGGATGCAATCTCTTTCCGGTAATAATTGATTTGCCCAGCGATAAATAGATGCTGTTTTATTTTCAGGTACTTGCCGGGAACATAAGAAAGCAATTTTCTTCTTCGACATGAGTGCACTGTTACCTGATTGGTAGAGTTGGGGAGTGGTGTTCATTTTATATGCTGATAATTGTTTTTCAATGTATTAATTGTTAATTGTCTTATCGTTATGGGACTTACATTCCGGTGATTAACAAAGGTAGGGAAAATATTTAAGATTAGTCTTTATTACTTTTAATTTCCTCCTTTCCCACATTCTTTTATTACTTTTGCATCCATTATCTTCGAAACCCAATACCGCAGTCATTATGAAAAGTATAGAAGTCGTAGCAGCCGTTATCAGGTCTGGAGGAAAATATCTTTGTGTACAACGGGGACGAACTAAATTTTCATATACTTCTTTCAGGTATGAATTTCCGGGTGGGAAAGTGGAGAAAGGTGAATCTTTGCAGGAAGCACTTCAAAGGGAAATTATGGAAGAAATGGATTATACTATTGAAGTGGGAGAAAAGCTTTTGACAGTCCATCACATCTATCCTGATTTCGAAATTACGATGCACGCTTTTCTATGTCATCCTATCGGGGAGCAATATGTATTGAAAGAACATATTGCTGCACAGTGGCTCTTTCCTGGGGAGATGGTAACATTGGACTGGGCGGAAGCGGATAAACCGGTAGTAAAAAAGATTTCAGAACAATAAAAAAGTATGTTTAATTACGTGATATCAAGACACTTCTTTCTCCAGAGATATAAGTTTATACCTTTTTTCTACTCTCTCCAATAATGATCGAATAATAACTTTATGGAAAGGACGAATCACGAAAAAGTAGAGTTTTCCCAAACGGTTGTGGTATTTGACTATCGTGGTGATTCGTAAAGTTTGGCTGTTGGTTTCGGAAACCTTACACCAAAGGGATACGTAGAAAGTCAAGTGTTTATCGGACATACCAAAGATTATTTCGTGTTGATTTCTTTCACACTCCATATCCGTGATTCGTCTGTTTGTATTGAGCCCGAAAGGCTTGACTATACTATTTCTTACTTTTAGAAGCCGGATAATCCAGGAGGGTAGTTGGTTAAAAGCTATATCTGCAAACTCGTCAGTGGAGATTGCATTCTTATTATGCAACTCTTTTGAAAAGGAGTCATAATAATCTGCCGGAAGATAGTTCTCAATTAGGCTGTCTGGATTAGTTTCTTGTTGCTTCATAGATCTGATTTCTTATGATTATGGGTTTTATTGTATCATGGTACGTCATGGCGTATTATATAATATCATGAAAATTAATTAGTTATTTAAGAACATATATATGTGTCGGTTAATAAGATCGTGTTGTTCTGCCGATCCGTTTTCTCCCATGTTACTGTGTGTAACTCCATCCAGTCGCACAACTTCTATTCGAAATTTCTGTTGCTCCTCGCTGGTTGGGAGTACGCCCGGATCAGCATCATAATCGCACCCTCTCAACGTGTATATCCGTGGCTTTTGTGTTCTTGGGATTATCATTCTCCGGTGGTCCATTGAGATAGCTTTCATTATCAGTTCCGGATGATTTGTTGCGGTGAGCATGGTTATATCACCTCCGTTTGAATGACCTATCACACAAAGTTTCTCCCATTGCAGGTTCGGTTTTAGCTTCTTAAACTCCCGGATTGTAAAGAGAATATTTTCTTCTCCTCTTTTCCAGTTAGGCATACGGGTTTCCATAAAATTTCCTTCTATAGCCAAAAGAGGATCATCGGACAATTCATGTTGGATACTTATCACATAATATCCTTTTTCTGCCAAAAAACGAGTCAGATATGAATAACTTTGGTTCGATTTATCGTTCTTGTTTCCGTCATATCCATGGTTGAATATAATGACTCCGGTCCTGGCGCTTTCTTTTTTTGGCCGGTAAACAGCTACCGGCACTATCCGGTTACGTCTTGAATCAAACAGGCTGGTTGTGAATTCTGTTTGTGCGTACACTTCTGCCAATGAGAGTAAAAGAAGCAGTATGGTGAATCCTTTTTTCATGTTGTCCCGTATGCTTGATGAACATGTTGCTATCTCACAAGTCCATTCTTACTGAAATCATAAAATGCTTCGATCTTTTCCTCCGTATCGGCTTTCAATGCTAATAGCAACTCACGGGTGAATTCCAGATAACCGGTACCGTTTGCCGTAACTATGTTCTTATCACCGACAGCTTGCTTTTCCAGGTAACCATCTTCGTTGGTATATCGTTCTCCGCCCCACTGTTTGAGCACGGCAAGGGTGTTTCCGGTATGCTTAACATTGTTTAGGAAGCCATGGGCGCACAGAAATGAAGCAGCGTTGCAGATACCGCCAATCACTTTCCCTTTTTCAAAAGCATCCTGGACGATGGGGAATACACGTTCTGCTTCAGGAGACTGCCATTGCATACCACCAATTAGGACCAAGGCAGCATAATCGGAAGGAAGGTTGTCGAAACTGTAGTCCGGCAGAGTACGGAAACCACCCAAAGAGCAGACTGGATCCAAAGTGGGGGCTACTGTTTTGACTACGTACTTGATTTCACTGCCCGGCATTAGTCCGGAATGAAGGGACGCTGCTACGAAAGCACTTTCCCAATCGGCATACTCGTTGAGAATGATAAATAATACTTCTTGTTTCATTGTTTTTTTTGTTTTTATAATTGAATAGTGACTGTGAGGGGCTTATTTCATTACCTGGCATCCCCTGCAATAATAAATGCTTCCTCCCAGATAGTTCTCTTTCACAATGGCTTCACCACATTTGGGGCACGCATGTCCCGCTGTATTTTTTGACAGGGAGGCTACATATTGCCCGGGAACTCCAAACAAATCAGTTTCGGTGCTTCGTCCGCCCAGGCGGTAGATATCTTGTAGTGTCTCTTTCACTTGTTCGTACATTTTCTCCTTTTCCTCTGCGCCCAGTTTGTCGATCTTTGTTTTTGGATGGATATGCGCATGGTACAGGATGTCTTGCAATACTCCGTTGCCCAGTCCGGGAATTGTCTGTTCCGTGGCCAGAAAAGCTTTTGCCGATTTCTTCTGTGCATCCGGCGCATTTACCAATCCAAGAAAGTACTCCTTGTCAAAGGCGTCCGACATCACTTGTGGCTTTGTTCTGGCCGTTTCGTAATAGGCGGCCAATGGTGCGTCAAAATGCCCTCGGGTAAAGCACAACAGTGCTCCGTACATCCGTACAGATGCTAACAGGCAACTTTCGTCATCGAATGCCACCAGCAGTTGATGTTTGGAGGGTAACTTCGCTCCCGGTTCGAAATAACGAAGATTGACCCCGTCTGTCAAAACCAACATCGTGTCTCCAGCCGTTAGTTCGACCATTCCGCCTTGTGGGCAGGCTTTGTCAATGGTCTTGCCAACCAGGCGTTCGGCACACTCTTCCGGTTTACCATAAAACCAGGCAAATTTATGTGGTGTATATTGGGCGAATACATCCGTGATTCGTTTGCCGCATACGGTTTTGTTCAGTTGCTCGCACAGCAGGCGAGCTTCGGGAGCTTCTATCATGGGCGAAAGGATTAAAAGGTTTATAGATGCACAAAGATACGATTCTTTTAAAAAAAAGAGAATATAATAGGAAAATAAGGCAGCGTTACTTATAACGCTGTAAGTCGAAACATGCTAATTCCCTTGCTTTCATCTAATATTATTAAGTAGTTAATCAGGATTAGCTGAATCTATTAGAAGTATAATTTATTGGTCTTTAATATTATACTCAAATTGATATTGATAACTAAATATGCATTGGTACTTAATATATTCATATTTAAACAAGGGAATTATCCTTAAAGTGGTTTCAATCTAATAAGATACTAAACTCTTAAATTCTACTTTAAGGTAGTCTTCCATACCTTTCTTTTGATCTATAATGGTTTTACCGGTATGCAGATGTCAACAATGTGTTTCTTTTGCGGATGGGTGGTGTAATCGTTGTGGTACAATTCATACGCACATCCATCTCCTTGCTGGTAGCCGCTTTCGGTGAACCAATGGCACATGGTGTTCCATGCCTTCTGAAACTCGTCCATTCCAAGTTCGAAATGCCCGACTGCATACTGACCGCCCGGAATCGTCATTTTACCGATTTCGCCTTCTACCTTCACCTCTTTGTCGACAATGATGCAGGCACTTTGCCTGATTTTGTCTTCATCGGTGATCGAAGGATCGTCGTGTGTGACGGTAGCGGTTTTAATCCCCTGGGTGCTGCCCATTGTCCCAATTTTGCGTAAGCCTGGCCAATCAGGTGGAACGGGCCGATGTGGCGGCAATAGATCGCCTTCATTTCCGGCATTTCTTTTACTTCTACAATTGATTCCATAAAATATAGTTGTTTTAGTTTTACACCGCAAAGGTCGAAATTTGCCACTGCACTGTGTGTCATATTCTTGCGGATCGCTTGCCCGTTCTTGCTAAATAGGTTTCCTTCGAATACATAGACCGGCTTATCCGTTCGGCTGAACTGGGTAGGGGTGATGCCGAAATACTTTTTGAAGGTCCGGCAGAACAGGGATGTACTGCCGAAACCGCAGCTGTAAGCAATCTCGGTGATGGACGGGAAGGGATCTTTCTGTAATTTCCATGCTGCCTTCTCTACCCTGAGACGCTGGATGTAGTCGGTCGGTGTTTCACCTATCAGAAAGGTAAATATCCGGTGGAAATGAAAGGGTGAAAAGTTGGCAACGGCAGCGATGTCTTTCAGTTCGATCGGTTGCTCCAGGTTCCGGTCGATGAAATCCATCACCCTATTAATCCTGGAATGATATTCTATCCTGCTTCTTTCTTGTATATTCATGCCTGTTTGTTTTGGTGGACAAAAGTACGTTCTAAATATCAGCTGCGTTTGTCCATTCTTGCTTTTCTTTGTCTCTTTTTTCCTATCCCTTCTTTTTCCCGTACCTTATCTTTGCCGTGATGATCTAAAAAACAATATATTTGTAGTCTATGCAATCATTCAGAATCATAAAACCTGCTGCGGCACTTGTCCCTTATGTCCGGCATTACTGGGTATTGAGCGACGATGCGCTTGCGCCGGTATCCGAACGGACGCTGCCCGTGGGGTGCGTCCAGATGGTCTTTCACCGGGGGCGGCAACTGCTTTCGCTGACCGAAGGCCGGTTGCAACCCTCTTCTTTCATCAGCGGGCAGGCGTTCGGCTATTCCGATGTTGAGTCTACAGGGATGCTGGAGATGATCGTAGTCGTTTTTCAGCCCTTTGCCGCAAAAGCTTTCCTTCACATGCCTGTTAGCGAGTTTCGTGGGATGAATGTAAATACCGAAGAGACGGACGATCCTCAGCTGGTTGATCTGGGCAGGCGGGTAGCCGATATGCCGGATCAGGCGGCGTGCATCCGCCTGATAGAAAAGTTTCTGTTAAGCCGTCTCTACGCTTTTTCCGAATACAACCTGAAGCGGGTTTCGACCGCTTTGGAGGCGGTAACCCTCCATCCGTACATCCGTACGGCACAACTGGCGGACGTAGCCTGCCTGAGCAATAAGCAGTTTGGGCGGGTGTTTGCGGAGTATGTAGGCGCTACTCCCAAGGAGTTTCTGCGCATTGTGCGGATGCAGCGGGCGTTGTACACCCTGCAATGCCAGCCGGGCATTTCGTTTGCGCAACTGGCCTACGAATGTGGCTTTTTCGACCAATCGCACATGATTAAGGAGTTCAAACTCTTCTCGGGATATACTCCGGCGGAATACTTAGCTGTTTGCGCTCCTTATTCCGATTATTTTTCCGTGGAGGAATGATGTCTGTTTTTTACTATCCGGGGCGGGTGCTTTGCCCTACTTTTGCGGTGTGCTTGGGAGACGTGACTTCCGGCATACAGTATTCACCTTATTAATAGAAAGAACATGGAAAAGTTTATTGCGTTTTTTGAGATTCCGGCGGCAGATTTCCACCGGGCGGTAGGATTTTATGAAACAGTGTTGGACATCAAATTGGCGGTCTCGGAGTATGAAGAGGAGAAGATGGCCTGCTTCATGGAGCAGGGCGAAGCGGTGGGAGCGGTGTCGTGGGCACCCGATTTCCTGCCTTCGGAGCGGGGAACATTGATTCACTTCTATTGCGAAGAGATCGGCAAGTCGCTGGAATGTGTCTTGCAGAAAGGCGGGAAAGTCATTATCCCCGAGACGAAGATCGACGCTGAAGGCAGGGGACATTTCGCTGTTTTTGCCGATAGCGAAGGAAACCATATCGGTTTGTATTCGGATAAATAGCAGGTGTGAGTGATTCTCACTATATTTGCCCGAAATTGAAGTATGTATAGAGAATATCAACCTTGTGGACTGCTGGCTCCTTACGTCGATAAAATCTGGGAGTTCAAAGGAAGTCCTGAGTATGGGATGCGTATCAACGTCCTGCCGGACGGGTGTACCGATTTGATTTTCGCTTTGGGCGGGATAACACAACCGGTAGGCAACGAAGGACGGATCATGCCGTCTTGCCGTTCGTTTTTCGTGGGACCGATGAAACGTTATTCGGAGTTGGTTGCGTATACCGAAACGGTTCACATGGTTGGTATTCGTTTTCATCCTTGCGGATTATTCCGATTCATGGACTTGCCCGTGCAGGAGTTGGCCGGTCAGCGGATCGGCAGTGCCGACTTGGGAATCAAGCTGTTCGATGATTCGTTTACAGAGCGACTCTACGAGCTTCCGGATTTGCGGAGCAGGATTCAGTGTATTGAGACAGTATTGGTGCGGTCGATGTACAAGCACGATGTAGTGGACAAACAGATTGTTTTTGCGGTAAACCACATTCATTTGTACCACGGTCAGCGGGAGATCCGTTTGCTGGCAGAAGATGCCTGTTTGTGTCAACGGCATCTGGAACGGCGGTTCAAGCTGTTTACCGGATTTACCCCTAAAGAATACAGTCGGATTGTGAAGTTCAGGCAGGCGATCGATCTGCTGAAAAGTACGACGGAGGCAAATAACCTGCTCTCGGTAGCGGTGAATGCCGGATATTACGATGTTTCGCACTTCCTGAAAGAGGTTAAGACACTGTCCGGCGGTACGGCAGAATCATTTCTTTCTCCGACCTTACCGCAAGAGGGGCTGCTGACGTATATTGAGAAATAAAATACCGGTTGGGTGATAAAGGAAATCTCCTTTAGAAAAGCGTTTCGGATTTGGTTTCGGGTACAGGCATTGTATCGCGAGCGTAAAATAAACTATGTCTGTAAGAAATTTAGTCTGCTTCTTATTCTGCAAAAGTCGTTTTTTTACAACGCCGGGGTAGGTGGGCAAGCTTATATTTGCAGGGATTATCAATCTAAATATCATATACAATGAAATCATTAAACGAAAGAGCAGTAGATTTGCTGCAAGGTTGTGAAACGGTAATACTCAGTTCGGTCAATCAAGAGGGATATCCCCGCCCTGTCCCTTTGAGCAAGATTGCTTCGGAAGGTATTTCTGAGATTTGGATGGCAACCGGAGAACATTCTGTGAAAACGAAAGATTTCCGGAGCAACCCGAAAGCGGGTCTTTGTTTCTACGAACAAGGGAATAGCGTTGCCCTGACGGGTGAAGTGGAGGTAGTGACGGATGCCGGACTCAAACAGAAGTATTGGCAAGACTGGTTTATCGCCCATTTTCCAAAGGGACCGACTGATCCGGAATACGTTTTACTGAAGTTCCGTTCTGAGCATGCCACGTTCTGGATCGACGGACAATTCGTCCATCGGAACATTTAACCCGTTACTCTGTATTCTGCTTCTTTTATGGTAAATCTTTTAGCTTCTGAGAGGTAGGTACAAAAAAAACGGTACTTCGATTCACATCGCAGCACCGTCACAACACAAACACAAAATAAAACACGACAAAACTACTATGCAATCTTACCTGTCTATGCCGGGGAGGCATACGGTGCGACTATTATGGATATTCCCATAGGCATAAAGCGCTTCAGGCCGATTTGCATAATTATAAACGCAGAAGAAATCAATTTTGTTCAGGAGTGAGCAAAAAAAAATGTATTTTTTTCGAGTTATATGTATTTTCTCAAGTCTATGGCCGGCTCTCAATAGGCTATAACCGTGTATCGGGCACATTCAATAGAATCGCGTAGTTTGTTCGGTTCACATGGATATCTTTTAGTAAAGTGATGGAATATGTTTCAACCGTATTTCCCTGTGTTTCCTCTTTTTGCCTGATGACAAAAGATGCATCCTTAGTTTTACTGACCAGTACTAACAATTCGATTAAGTGACGTAAATATTTGCTGCTGATCCAGATATTCTCTCGATGTATCTTATTATACTGATTGATTAGTAAATTCTTTGCTATTAAATATCGGTAATAGAATATTCTGAGTTAAGAATCGATCGATTGGATGATTTTCTTCTCAGAGTATCGATTAATATCGTCTACGAACAAGAAGATTCTCAAGTCCTTCGTGCACTTGTCCCGTGTTTTAATCAGAGTTTTAAGTTCCTTTTTAAATTTTGTAGTTTTATCATGGAAACTAACTCCCTTGTTAAATTGTGGACAATCATTAAGCTCTGTCTCTATTATGTTCAATCAAAGGTAGTGAGAAATATTATTGGTCAATGAACGGACAAAAACAGGAAGCTATTGATAATTTTCCTATTTTATTCTCTTATAATCGGGAAAAAGAATACTTTTGTTATCGTAAAATAAGCATAATCTATGAAAGCATCTTCCAATAATCTTTTAAGCATCATAAAGGGACCACGACAGTTTGTGATTCCCATTTATCAGCGTACATACAGTTGGCAACTGGTTCAATGCAATCAATTGTTGAATGATATTTTGCGTATTAGCAACGATTCTGCCGTCCAGGGGCACTTTATCGGTTCTATCGTTTATTTTCAGGAGAGTATACATACAGTGTCCGATGTGCCTAAACTTCTGGTTATTGATGGACAGCAGCGCTTGACCACCGTCTCTTTGCTGATAGCGGCTATTGCCGATTTTATAAAAGAGAATGCAGTAGAGATAGATACCAGCTTCACTAAACTTCAGAACTATTATCTGATCAACCCGGAAGAAGATAATGAATTGCGGTATAAACTTCTGCTGACCCGCAGAGATAAAGATACCTATATAAATTTATTGAAGGGGATTCCTCAGTCCGAGGGGATGTCACAACGCATCATTGAAAACTATGACTTCTTTAAAAGTAAGATAAACAAGGAGAATGTGGTAGCTATTTATAGCGGGGTACAGCGACTGTTTGTTGTGGATGTGGCTCTTGAAAAGGAGAAGGACAACCCACAATTGATATTTGAAAGCATGAACAGTACGGGACTTGATTTATCACAAGCCGACTTGATTCGCAATTACGTGCTGATGGGACAAGAAGTTCACTTGCAGACCTCACTTTATGAATCTTATTGGTATCCTATGGAACAAGGATATGGTAGTGAATATGCGGCGCTGTTTAATAGCTTCATGCGCGATTACTTATCAGTGAAGACAGGCACCATTCCTCGTATCGATATGGTGTATGATGCTTTCAAGGCCTATGTGATAGGGGGTAAAGCTCCCGATACGATCAGCGAAGTAGTCAAAGACATTTATACTTATTCCGGATATTACGTCAACATGGTGCTTCACAAAGAGCCGGATAAGCAGCTTTGCGGGGCTTTCAAACGCATCAGCCAGTTGAGGGTTGACGTTAGTTACCCGTTTTTATTACCGTTGTACAACGATTATGTCAACGAAGTTATCAGTAGGGATGAGTTCTACGAAGCTCTTTGTCTGGTTGAGAATTATGTGTTCAGACGCGCCATTTGCGGTATACCGACAAATAGCCTGAATAAGACGTTCGCTACTCTCTATAAGTCATTCGATAAAGCGAATTATATGGACGGTCTGAAAGCTGCATTCCTATTGCTGGATAGTTATAAGCGCTTTCCGAACGATACGGAGTTCACTACTTTCCTACAAACCAAAGATGTTTATAATTTCCGTAACAGGAACTACCTTTTAAATCGGTTGGAAAATTTTCAGCGTAAGGAGATGGTGAATATTTCTGATTATACCATCGAGCATGTCATGCCCCAAAATCCTAATCTATCACACGAGTGGCAAGAAATGTTAGGGGAAGGTTGGGTAGAAGTCCAGGGTAAATATTTACACACACTTGGTAATCTGACTCTGACAGGTTATAATTCGGAATTGAGTGATCGTCCGTTCCAAGAAAAGAAGAGTATGGAGGGAGGTTTCGACGATTCTCCTATTCGCCTCAATTCATATTTGAGGAAAATCAGTTCGTGGAATGAAGAGCAGATACTTGTGCGCGCGGGGCAATTGGCTGAGAAAGCTAAAGAAATATGGAGATTTCCGTTATTATCGCCGGAGACACTCGAAGTTTATAGATCTGCGGAGAGAGATTCTGCAGAGTATACGTTGGAGCACTATGAATATCTGAAGGGGGACATACTTACTCTGTTTCAGGTCTTGCGCAGAAGGATCATGAATATAGATCCTTCCGTAAAGGAGGAACTCAAGAAGTTGTATATTGCCTTTAAGGCTTATACTAATTTTGTGGATGTCGTGCCTCAGAAATCCCGGTTGCGCCTTTCTCTAAATGTAGCATTTGCAGATATACTTGATCCAAAAGGTTTGTGCAAAGATGTATCCAACTTGGGACGATGGGGCAATGGCGATGTAGAAGTCGGTATTTCGAATATGAATGAATTGGATGATATCATGGAGTTGATTCAACAAGCGTTTGATAAGCAAATGGAAGCGAATTGATTGTTTTTGTGCGTGATGTAGTCTGCTATGAATGACTTTTGTTCGGCATGTATTTAAATATGCTGGGCAAAAGTTATTTTTTAATTTCCGGATAGGTGGTTTGCTTTTGTATTAGTCGTGTCGGTTTTTGAATGCAATAAGGAAGGCTTTGGTGCTTTTAATTCTGTATTTTGATAGATATACTAAAAATCCTCTGTTTTATCAAAGAAAGTCGGAGATTTTTAGAAATAGTTGCATAATGGCGACACACCGCTTGAATTCAGCGAATTAATGGGATTGTATTTCACTTCCATTTGAAAAACGACGCTACAAAAAGCACATTTGAGCATGAGTTACGTTACCTAATCGTTACCTTGTCCAAGTCTATAAAACAGACAATATAAGCGGTTATTTTTCAATTGTTTGCATTATTCTTCATAGCTTAAAACAACTCGATAAATAGTAATTTTGTAACAAAAATAATCGAGTTATGAGGAGTACCTTTCGAGTTCTGTTCTACACCAAGAACCAGGCCATAAAAAATGGCCGTGTCCCTGTCATGGGGCGTATTACCGTCAACGGAACGACGGCGAGTTTCAGCTGCAAGCGTGATGTTCCCCTTGCCCTTTGGGATGCCAAAGGCAACTGTGCCAAAGGCAAATCCGAGGAGGCAAGACGGCTGAACCGGGAGCTGGAGAACATCAAGGCACAGATCGGCAAGCACTATCAATATCTCTCGGACCACGATTCGTTCCTGACAGTCAAGAATGTCTATGACCGCTATAACGGCTTTGGCGAGGAGATCCATTCGTTGATGGAGATCTTCAATATCCAGATCCGGGATTACAAACGGCAGATCGGCAAGACGAAAGCCCAAAGCACCTACCGGGGGTTGGTGGACGAGTACAAGTGTCTGTCCTGTTACCTGAAGGACAAGTTGGGTACGGAGGATATCCCCCTGATGTCGCTGGACATGGATTTCATCAAGAACTATTACAACTGGATGCTTTCCGTGCGCGGGCTGGCCAAGTCAACGGCCTTCGAGCGCGTCAACACACTGAAATGGCTGATGTATCTGGCAATGGACGAGGGATGGATCCACAAGCACCCGTTCAAGAAGTTCGTGTGCAAGCCGGAATACAAGAAACGTCCTTTCCTCTCGGAGGAGGACCTGCAACGCGTTATCAGCGTCAAGCTGAGCTACAGGCGGCAGCAGGCCATCCGGGACATGTTTGTTTTCATGTGCTTCAGCGGCCTGCCCCATGCCGACCTGAAGGAACTTTCTTACCGGAATGTCCACACGGATTCGGACGGGAACACCTGGCTGGTTGGAAACCGTGTGAAGACCAAGGCACCCTATGTTGTCAAGCTGCTCCCGATAGCCGTCGAGCTGATCGAGAAATACAGGGGGGTGAACGAATTCAAGGTTTCTCCGGACAGGGTGTTCCCCGTGGGGGAAATAGGGAGTATGGAGGACAGTCTGAAACGTATCGGCGAGAAGGCCGGCTGCAGTGTCCGCGTCAGCCCGCATGTCGGACGTCATACCTTTGCGACCCTGGCCCTGAGCAAGGGCATGCCGCTTGAAACCCTGCAGAAAGTCCTCGGGCACAAGACCATCATTTCCACGCAGGTTTACGCCGAGCTGATCAATCCAAAAATCGGTGAGGACACGGACAGGATGCGTGAGAAGATCGGCGGGATGTTCCGCCTGGCCAACTAAGAAGAAGGGATGCTTCACCGGACTCGCCGGATAAGCATCCCTTCTTCTTTTTCTTTACGGCCGGTTATCCGGCGTATTGCCTGTAGTTCCGGTAGTTTTTCCGCAAGGTCTCGTACAGGGCACTCTCTGGATACAGTATTTTCCCTCCGATGGTGGTATAGGGTATGGCTCCTTCGTCACGCAGCGTCTGCAGGGTCCTTTTTGAGATGTGCAGCATTTCGCACACGTCTTCCCCCTGCAGGTAATGTTCGTCCGCGATGGCGGGACGTATCCTTGCCGTCGCCGCCTCCACCGATTTTCCGATCTTTTTCATCCATCCGGTCAGTTCCTTGAACTCCTCCGAATCTTTTGTAATGATTTCCGCCATTATTTCCTTCTTTTTTTAATGAGGCCTTCTTCCAATATTTGCCGGATATCCGCTTCCTTGTAAAAGCATTTTCCTCCGATGTTCGAATAAGGGACCAGTCCCCTGTCCCGATGGTTCTGCAGGCTTCTTTGGGAGATGCCGAGGGCCAGGCATACCTCCTGTGCGTCAAGTCACTTTTCCGGTGAGGACGGAGCGATTTTCTTTTGGAAGTCGGCCATCTGTACCGACAGCGTGCTGAGCTTTCTTTTTAGCTCCAGATACGCGTTCGTTTCAATAAGTGTCAGTTCCATAATCTTTTTTTATGATTTCGGGTGCAAGATAACGCAATTTTCCATGCGTGTACGGAACGCGTCAGCCATAGTCATGAAAAGTCGGCAATAGTCAGGGAGTCGGAAAACACGCCCTCCTTCTTTTTGGGGGCGGCTAATGAATCAATCGAACCTGTTTGCCCGGAATATCGGATTAATTTCCTATCTTTACCCCGGAAATATGAATTCATTCAGGAACGGGGATTAAATCCGGTCCTGTTGATATATAGACATAACGTTCGCGGAACGCTCTTAAAACGGAAATCTGGCAAAATTTCAATCGGAATAGAGGCTTCTGCGTAAGGCTATGCTATGCATTGTCATAGCGTGGCTTCTACGCGGCAACTATTCAAAGGTTTTGCCAGAACCTCCGTTTTGGAGCCACGTAGGGTCACGTTTTTTTCATGACCCTACCGGAACCATTACGAAATAAAAAATATCCTATTCATATGGCGACGGTTCAGATCCTGGCTTTCATTACCCTTGACGGCTACCTTGCCCGCAGGAGTACATTTCCCGATTTGTGGGAACACCCCGAGAAATATGGCATCACCCGTATCCGGGAGGCTGCCTTGTCCTGCCTTGGCCCTGATGTATCCTTCATGTCCCTGACGGAATGGAAACAGGGGCATTCCGGTGTATACCTTGCGGAAGCGGCTTTGGAGACGCTTCCTTTTACGGACAGCCTGCTCCGCTTTGACATGGCCGACGAGCTGGTCTTGTATGTCCTGCCCCGCTTCCAGGGGGAAGGCTCCCGCCTGTTCCAAGGATGCCCCGGATTTTCCTTATGGGAGCTGGCCGGGATGCGGAGTTTCGACAGGGATGTCTGCCGCCTGCATTACAGACGGGTCGCCGGCGGGTAACGGCTGTCTCTCTATCGGGATGTCCCTGAATGTCATCTCTATCCTGTAGTTCTCGTCTATTTTAAGGGATGCCTCATAGGGCTTTCCCTTCCTGCTGACAAAAGGCAGGAAATCCGTTTTCTTTCCTTCCAGCAGGCAAAGCATCTCTCCGTCGGTCAGCTCCCTTGCGTTGAATGTCCTAAAAAGCAGGAACGCGCAGTCCGGGTCACCGCACCGGGCCACCTTCCGGTGAAGGGTCAGTGTCTCCATGCCGCATTTGGGACAGCGGTGTCGGGGCGGTCCGGGATGTTCGAACCGGACCGCCGAGAGTTCCTCCACGATCTGCCGCGCGTATTTTCCAACCTTTTGGATGAACACGTCCGCGTCCAGTTCTCCCCGCTCGATCTCCTGCAGGTCCTTTTCCCACCGGGCGGTCATCTCCGGATCGGCTATCAGCTTGTCCCTGACGGCCTCATACACCTCCAGCCCTTTCGGGGTGGGCAGCAGGCCGCATCCCTGTCTTTCGACATACCGGCGTGCGATGAGCAGTTCGATGACACCGGCCCTTGTGGAGGGTGTGCCGAGTCCGCACCGTTCCATTTCGGACAGCAGCGAGGCTTCCGTAAAAAGCGGTACGGGACAGGTTTCCACGCTTCGGACGGATATGTCCGTTACCGGCAGCACCTCGTCCTGCCCCCAGGAAGGGAATATGGTGTCTTCTTCTTTCCCGGTCTCGTTATGAACGTTTTTCCATCCGGCATGCACCGTCCGGCGGTATCCGGCCTCGAACAGGATTCCCCCGCATTCGATACGGACATCCACCTCTTCTTTGGTGCAGTCACCCGAAAAGGCTTCCAGCATCCTGCCTGCGACCATCCGGTAGAGGTTCTGCTCATCAAGCGGCAGTTTGCCGGGTATGTTTTCCGTTATGATGATGGCATGGTGTCCGGTCACCTTGCCGTCATCGGCGGTACGGACGGACAGCACCCTGCCTTCCGGTGTCTCCGCATGACGTGCAAAACACGGGTCGTCTTTCAGAAGGAAAAGCAGTGCCGGCATATCCTCCGGCATGTCCTGCCGGATGTAGCGGCAGGAGGTACGCGGGTATGAGATGTATCCTCCCTCATACAGCCTCTGCAGGGCGGATGCCGTCTGTCCTGCCGTCAGCCCCATCCGGAGGTTCGCCTCCTTCTGCAAGGAGGCCAGGTCATGCAAAAGCGGCGGTTCCTCCACCGTTTCCTTTCTCTCCGCCTGTATTACCGTGGCCACACGCGATGCCGCGATCCGGTTCCGGGCGGCGACGGCCTCCTGCTGCTGCATGTATTTTTCCGGGCAGGTGAAAACAAGCTCTTTACCGTCCTTGAGGACCGACAGCTCCAGCCGGTAATAAGGTACGGCGTTGAAATCCCTGTTCTCCAGGTAACGGCACGAGACAAGCGCGAGCACCGGTGTCTGTACCCGTCCGAGCGAGTGGTTCTTTTTTCCGGCTGCCATGCCGAGCGCGAGGCTTGCATTGTACCCGATGATCCGGTCGGCTTCCCGCCGTGCCCTGCCTGCCAGGTACAGACCTTCATAGAGACTGTCCGGTCTAAGGTCAAGGAACGCCTCGCGGATCGCCTTGTCCGTCAGTGAGGAAAGCCACAGACGTTCGGTTTTTCCTTTGAAGCCCAGATAATCATAAAGGTTGCGGGCGACCATCTGCCCCTCACGGGAGGTGTCCGTGGCCGTAACCGCCCCGTCCGCTTCCTGCAGCAGCCTGCGGATGACCTCCAGCTGCCTGACGGCCACGGGGTCATCCCGGAAACCGTCTTCCGTCCTTGTCCGGCGGACGGCGAGTCCGGAGGGGACTGCAAGGGGAAGCATCTCCCTTGTAAAAGGTCCTTCCATACAGGAAAATGGGGAAACCGGGGCCAGCAGGTGGCCGAACGTTCATGTGACGGCGTATCCGTTTCCGATGAGATACCCGTCTTCCATTTTGTCCGCGCCCAATATGCGGGCCAGTCTTTTAGCCACGAGGGGCTTTTCACAAATCACGACTTTCATTTTCTTACATTTTTATTGTCAGGTTATTATCTGTGTAAGTATTCGATAAACTCCCTCGTATAATGGGTAACGTATGTTCATAATATC